>Ga0065704_10070503_pt1 | contig 22272 bp, 19 predicted proteins | sample SwiRhicommuniRL2_FD_59091 | JGI IMG/M metagenome (GOLD analysis project Ga0065704, IMG submission 59091) | Switchgrass rhizosphere bacterial communities from Rose Lake, Michigan, USA - RL2 v2 (version 2) | ecosystem: Host-associated > Plants > Roots > Rhizosphere > Soil | place: East Lansing, MI | reverse complement strand
GAGGGCAAGCCGATCAAGAATAGCGGCGGGGTCAGCAAGGCCACCACCGACAGTGAAACGATTGGCGAATGGTGGGCGCGCTGGCCCAAGGCGATGGTGGGCGTGGCGACGGGCCATGACCGCCTGTTCGTCCTCGATTTCGACCCGCGCCATGATGATGATACCGGTGAAGAGTGGACGCTGGAGCGGCTGCGCGGTGAGCTTGAGGCCCAGATGGGCGTTGCCCTGCCCGCCTCGCTTTCATCGCGCACCCCATCGGGCGGCGTCCATGTGTGGCTGACCTGGCCGGATGATGGAGGCGCAGAGATCCGCAACAGCGGCAGCCTGCCCGACCATGTCGACGTGCGCGGCAAGGGCGGATATGTCATCGCGCCGCCCAGCATCAACGCCGATGGTGTCGCTTATCGGTGGCTGCGCGGCGAGGCTGATGCCAATATTGTCGAGGCGCCCGGTGCGCTGGTCGACATATTGCGCAAGCCGGTCAAGCAGGATGCGCCCACCCCTGCCCGCCGCCCTGCGCCCGTCCATGATGACAATGTTGACGATTCGCTCCGGCGCTACGCCCTGTCGGCGCTGGAGGCGGAATGCCGCCTGATCGAAACGGCAGCATCGGGCAGCCGCAATCCGCAGTTGAACAAGAGCGCCTTTCAGATCGCTACGCTGGTCGCGGCCGGGGCGCTGCGGGAATCGGTCGCCCGTGCGGCGATAGAGGATAGCGCCCGCCGCAATCCCGGCCGCGACGATGATGCCCAGTTGCAGGCCACGATTGAAAGCGGCTGGATAGCAGGCCTCGAAAAACCTCGCGACCTCGGAGAGGTCGCGGCCGCTGCACAGGAACGGGCCGACCGTCGCGCGCGTCGCTCCGCCGCTGGCGCCTACTTCCGCGCGGGGGCGGGCGATGCTCCTTCCGCTCCTTCCGCTCCTTCCGCTCCTTCCGCTCCCGGGCCCTCCCCAGAGGACTATGGATTGCCATCCTTCCAGATGGAGGAAGGCGCCCCGGTTGAACAGCGGGGGTCAGGGGGCGACAACCGGCGCATCGGCATGCCGCCCGACGCAGAGCGCGATCGCGCCTGCGCTTTCCTGCCGCTGACCGATCTAGGCAATGCCGAGCGGTTCAAGGTCCGCTTTGGCCACCTGTTCCGCTTTTGCCGGGAACTGGGCTGGTTTCGCTGGGACGGGCGGCGCTGGGCGCTGCTGACCGAAGAGAAGGACAAGACGCCCGGCGAAGTCATATACGCGGTGTTTCAGACCATCCGCGCTATCCGCAACGAAGCTGATCTGGTCGAAATGAGCGGGTGCAAGGAAGATTTGCCCGCCGATGCCAGCGATGAGGAAAAGCGGGCGGCGCTGGATTTCGTGGTGAAGGCGACGAAACAGGGCGTGACCATGTTTTCCGACACGATCAACGCCCACGCCAAATCGAGCGAGGGCGCGTCCCGCATCGGCGCGGTCGCGGCGCTGGCCAAGTCGTTCGGGGAAATCGCGATCGATGCCAAACACCTAGACGCTGATCGCATGGCGCTGAATGTCATGAACGGGACGCTGCGCATCGTGACTGTCGGCAAACGGCTTGAAATCAAGCTATTCCCGCACAATCGCGATGATCTGATCACGAAAATGGGCGCGGTCATCTATGATCCAAAGGCGACCTGCGAGAGTTACGACGGGTTCTTTGCGCGTGTCATGCCCGATGAGGATGACAGGCGGTTCCTGCATCAATGGGCGGGCCTGAGTTCGACCGGCGACATCGGCTATCACAAGATGGCCTTTTTCTACGGCATGGGCCGCAACGGCAAATCGACGTGGACTGATCTGATCGCCCATATCCTTGGCGACTATTCGCAGGTCATCAAGTTCGATACCTTTCTGGAGCAATCGAACAAGCGCAAGGGGTCCGACGCGACGCCAGACCTTGCCCAGTTGCCGGGGGTCCGCTTCCTCCGCACCTCCGAACCGGAGAAGGGCGCGAAGCTGGCAGAAGCGCTCATCAAAGAAGTCACGGGCGGTGAGGCCATTCAGGCCCGCCATCTGAACAAGGGCTTCTTCTCCTTCCTCCCGTCCTTCAAGCTGACGGCCCAAGGCAACTATAAGCCCAAGATCACCGGCCATGACGATGGCATCTGGGGCCGTGTGCGCCTGGTGCCGTGGACCGTGCGCATTCCCGATAGCGAGATTGATATTCGCCTGCCCGACAAGCTGAAATCGGAGGCGTCGGGCGTCCTCAATCGGATGATGGCGGGCCTGCTGGACCTGAAAATGAACGGGCTGACCGAGTCCGCCAACGTGAAGGCCGCGACGCAGAAATATCGAGAGGCGAGCGACCAGCTCGGCCAGTTCCTGCGGGATTGTACGGCGGACAAGGATGGAGCGCGAACGCGGTCCTCCGAGCTGCTGGAGGTCTTCAATGAGTGGGTGCGCGAAAGCGGCAAGGCTGAATGGTCAGCGCAGGGCTTTGCCAAGGCCATGGAGGACCGTGGCTATGAGCGGAAGACATCGAACGGCGTCTGGTGGCTGGACATAGAGGCGACGGTCGAGGTGGCCGACATCAAGGCCGGTCGCTTCGGGTCGCAGGACAAGGCCGACGATCCGCCTCCCGAACCCTCATCGCCTGCGGCGCAGTCGCCCGAACCCGACGATTGGACGCCGCCGTTCGAGTGATCTGGAAGGATTAGTCCTTCCACGGAGGGAGGCGAATGGAAGCAATGGAAGGAGCGCGAGGCGTGGTTTTCTGCGGGTTTGGAAGGATTGGAGAAAGTTTCCGAGGTGCCTCCCACCTATATGCGCAGGCGCGCATGTGTGTGCGATACGACCCCTATTTATCCTTCCATGTCCTTCCATCCTTCCATGTCCCTCTACTCTGAAACTGCCAATATACTGTGATACAAAGGGAATTTCGGAATATGCATGATCGGCGCAGCAGCATGGACGATCCTTCCATCACCATGGGAGCGGAAAGAGCCATTTCTCCGCGTCCATTTTGGGCCTTCACTGACGTTGAGGCGCGGCTGATCGAGGCGATGCAGTTCCAATGGCGGACCGAGCGTGGCAACTGGGGCTTTGCATCCGACGGGCCATGGCATCTGATCGTGCGCGATTGGTGGGATTGGGCCGCGCATGAGGATAAGCCGGTGCCGCGCATCCCTCTGTCGCGTGAGCAGATCGCCCGAATGGAGGAGGCTTCGGCTTGGCTGGCGCATGCGCCGGAGCGTGATCGGAAGTTGGTGGTACTGGCCGTCACGGCACTGGCTGCGGGCCGCAAGGTCATCCCATGGCGGGCGCTGCTTCGTCCGATGGGGCTGAGCCTTGGTGCTGACGGCCTGCGCAAGCGCTACTCACGCGCAGTGACTTGCATTTGTGAAGCGCTGAACGCCGCAGAAATCCGCGCATAGAGACGGCGCAAGGGGTAGAATGTTGCATCATGCAAATAATGTTTGTCCACCTTTCGGGCGAAATCCGCTAGCAGATGGATACGCTGGTGGCGGACCTATGTGCGGGGCCAGCGCGACGATCCTCTCCAAACTCGACAACGCCCCGCTTGGCCCCTGGCCCAGCGGGGCGTTGTCATTTGCAGGCGCACCGATGGGAAAGCTCAAGGCTCTTGGCCCTCGCCTCGGCGGGATGCCCGCGAAGGTGAAGGCTGCGCCCAAGGTGGCAGAGGGCTTCTATTCATCGCCGGAGTGGCGCGGGTTGATGGCGGACATTAGGCGCGAGCGCGGCAATCGCTGCGAACGCGCTGGCTGTCCGACGCCGACGCATCGGGTCATCGGCGACCATATCGTTGAGCGGAAGGATGGCGGCGCGGATCTCGATCCCCGCAACGTCGAACTGCTCTGCTTCACCCACCACCAGCAGAAGACGGCGGCGGCGCGGGCCGCGCGGGCGCAGGGCCGGACATGGGGGGGTGGGTCGAAAGTCTAGGGGGTCGGCGGCTCTATTACCGCCAGTCCTCTCATTCGGAGATTTTTTTCTTGGGCGACGTATTTTTGAGCGGAGTGACCGACCTGTTCGGCGATCCGATCCCCGCGTCGCGTGGTAAGAAGGGGCGTCCGCCTCACGTGCCAACCGCAGAAAACCGCCGTTTTGTGCAGCTTTCGCTTGCCTGCGGGCATGATGAAGAGGCCATTGCCGCCGCATTACAGATCACCGCCCGCACGTTAAACCGCCATTATTTTCATGAGCTTAGCGGCAAGGCTTCAGCCCGGCTCAGGCTCGAAATGAAGAACATGGCCGCCATGATTGCCCAGGTGGAGGCTGGTAGCGTCGCTGCCATGTCGTTGCTCGATAAGACGATGGAGCGTAAGCGCCTCCAATCCCTGTCGGACAAATTCACCGACCGTCCCGCCAAGGCGGCCGCGCAGAAGCCGATCGGGATCAAGGCGGCCGCGAAGGAAGCAGCTGGCAAGGTCACCGGCAAGTTTGCTCCGCCGGCGGCACCGCGCTTGAATTGAGGCTGCGGTGCAGTCGGTTTGGTCGACCGCGTGCCCGGACTGGCGCGAGAGAATTGTTGAGCGGCGCTCATTGGTGCCGTTTGATCCGCTCTTTCCTGACGAGGCTGAGGCGGCGCTTACCGTCTTCAAGTCGCTGCAGATCACCGATCTGCCCTATGATGCCGAGTTGGAGCGCTATCCGACCTTTGGGGAGGTAAGCGAGCCATTCGTTTTCGAGTTCGTGGGTGCGATCTTCGGCGCCTATAACCCGGAGACGGCCCGGCGTTTGATCAATGAGTTCCTTCTGCTGATCAGCAAGAAGAACTCGAAATCGACCATCGCCGCCGGCATCGCTGTCACCGCGATCGTGCGTAACTGGCGCCACTCGGCCGAGCTGCTGGTGCTGGCGCCGACAAAGGAGGTCGCCAACAACGTATTCACCCCCGCGATGGGGATGGTCCGCGAAGATCCTGAGCTGAACCTGCTGCTCCACATCGTGGAGAACCAGCGGACGATCAAACACCGGGTTACGCGCGCGGAGTTGAAGGTGGTTGCGGCCGATACGGACATCGTGTCGGGCAAAAAGGCGGCATTCATAATCGTCGAGGAGCTTTGGCTATTCGGTAAAATGCCGCGTGCCGACGCTATGCTGATGGAAGCGACCGGCGGCCTGGTATCGAGGCCAGAGGGCTTCGTCGTCTATCTGTCGACGCATAGCGATGAGGCACCTGCGGGCGTTTTCGCCTCCAAGCTGGCGTTGTTTCGCGACATTCGCGACGGCACGGTGACGGACCTGCGGAAATTCGGGATGCTCTATGAGTATCCAGAGGCGATGATCGAGGCCGAGGCTTATCTCGACCCCGAAAATTTCTATGTGACGAACCCCAATATCGGCCGTTCGGTCGATGCCGAATGGCTGATGGGCAAGCTCATAGAGGCCCAGCGGGAAGGCTCTGGCGCGCTCCAGATCTTCCTGGCGAAGCATCTGAATGTCGAAATCGGCCTTCGGTTGAGCCGTCACCGCTGGCGTGGTGCGGACTCGTGGGAGGCTGCGGGCGACAAGACGCTGACGCTGGGAGAGCTGTTGCGACGATGCGAAGTCGTGGTGGTCGGCATCGACGGCGGCGGCCTGGACGATCTTTTTGGCCTTTGCGTCGCGGGGCGCGAGCGCGGCACCCGCAAGTGGCTGTTCTGGTTCCGGGCATGGGCTTGGCCGGAAGTGTTCACGCGCCGCCAGTCGGAAGAGAGCGTCCTACAGAATTTCGTGGATGACGGCTCGCTGGTGAGGGTCGGCCATAATGGTGGGCCACCCTTGGAAGAATGGGCCGACCTCGATCTTGGGGAAAGCTCGCCATCTACCGAAGAGGATGTGGCGGAGATCGTCGCCGTCATCGAGCAAGTCAAGGCCAGTGGACTGCTGCCTGACAAGGGCGCGATTGGTCTCGATCCGCAGGGCGTGGGGGCGCTGGTCGATGCACTCGCGGAAATTGGTCTGGTTCACCCGCAGGTGGTGGCCGTTAGCCAAGGCTTTCGCCTGTCGTCGGCCGTCTGGTCCATGGAGCGAAAGCTGAAGCTGAAAATGGTCGTGCATGACGGTTCGCGCATGATGGCGTGGTGCGTCGGCAATGCGAAGGCAGAGCAGAAAGGGAATGCCGTGCTGATCACCAAGGAATCGGCAGGCAAGGCCAAAATCGATCCGCTGATTGCGGGGTTCAACGCCACGAAGCTGCTGGAGGCCAATCCGGTCGCGGTGGGTTCGTTTCAATATACGGGAATCTGACACCATGGGCATGATGGATCGGGCGCGCGCTGCTGCGCGGGCGTTTCGTGCGTCCGCGCCCGTCAGTGCGGAGCCGCCGGAGGGGCCGCGCTTCAATAGCGGGCCGGTCGCGGCGGCTGATGGCCTGGACGATGCGGGCGGCTTCACCGTCATGAATATCCTTGGCTCGAATGGTGGCGGCGCCCCGATGGGCGAAACCCGTGCGATGTCGCTGACCGGCGTCCTGCGCGCGCTGGAAGTGCTTTGCGGCCTCTTCGCGATGACGCCGGTTCATTATTACCGGAACACAGATGCCGGAAAAGAACGAGTCGAGGATGCTGCGCAGGCCTTGATGTTTTCGACCAGCGCCAATGCGGTGCAGCCAGCCTTCCTGATGAAGGAACTGATGCTGGGCGATCTGCTGATGCGCGGGAAGTTCGGGGCGTTCATTCATCGTGATCAACTGTATCGGCCCAGCTCGCTTAGCCGCCTGAATCCGGACGGCATTGCAGTCGCCCAGCATTGGGACCGGGAATCCGGTCTCGAAGTCTTCTACGACGCAAGCCTGCCCGATGGGTCGCGTGATCGGCTGACGCGCAATGACCTCTGGTTCGTGCCGGGCTTCAGCCGCAACGGGCTGGTGGGCATCGACCGGTTGAAGCTGTTGGCCGATGCGCTGGAAGGCGCAGCATCGACCAGCGAATTTGCACGCCGCTTCTGGGAAAATAACGCCCAGCCTTCCACGATCCTGACCGCCAAGGCCAAGATCGAACAGACGGAAAAGAGCCGGATCAAGACGGATTGGCAGGCGCGCTTCTCCGGGCCGCGTAACGCTGGCGGTGTCGCCGTCCTCGATCAGGAGATGGATGCAAAATTCCTCTCCCACGATAACAAGGCTTCGCAGTTTATCGAGGCGCGCAGCTTCAGCGTCGTGGAAGTCGCCCGCGCCTTCGGCATTCCGCCGCATGTGCTGTTCGAACTGGCACGCGCGACCTTTTCCAACATCGAGCATCAGAGCCTCGAACTGTACCTTTATACGATGCTGGGCCATTTCGAGCGGGCAGCGGCACACATGACGCATGCCTTTGCCGAGCCGGGGCACTTCTTCGAGTTTCTCCCCGAAGCGATGCTCAAGGGCGACATCAAGAGCCGGTACGAGGCCTATTCCATCGCAATCGACAAGGGCATCTACAACCCGAACGAGATCCGCCGGAAAGAAAACGCCAACGATCGTCCTGGCGGCGACGGATACCGCCTCGGCTCCGGCTCGCAAATCGAAGGGCAGCAGCCCGTCCAGAACGTCCCGCGTCCCTCGGAGGAACAATGAACCAGCATATCCTCGCTGCGATCCGATCGCAGCCGTGGGCGATTATGCCTGCCTATCTCGACGCGATCGAAGCGATTGCTTTGCGCATGATCGAGCATCCGGCTCTGATCGAGGTGGAGCGCGACGGCCATCAGGCTCGCTTTGAAGCCGCTACGGCCCGCATGGGCGAGCGCGCGCCGGGCACCCGTACTGCTGCCCTACGCGATGGTGTCGGTTCGCTTCCGGTGTTCGGCCCCATTTTCCCCCGCGCGAGCGGGCTTTCGACCTCCGGCGCTACGACGCTGGACGTGATGGCAGCAGATTTGCGCGCGCTGGATGCATCGTCCGATGTGCGCAATATTTTGATCACCATGGACAGCCCCGGCGGGGCGGTAGCTGGCATCCATGATTTTGGGCAGTTCCTCCGCTCGATCAATAAGCCGGTTTCGGTCCATGTGACCGGCCAGTGTTGCTCGGCCGCCTATTGGATCGCCAGTCAGGCTTCCGGCGGCATCAGCGTCGACCCGACCAGCCTCGTGGGTTCGATCGGTGTCTGCATGTCGAGCAGCTATCAGGAAAACGCCGACGCTTCGGGCCGTCGCTCGGTCGATATCGTCAGCACCGGAGCGCCGAACAAGCGGCCCGACCTCGCGACGCAGGAAGGGCGCGATGCCCTGCTGCCCATGCTGGACGCGCTGGAGGCAGTGTTCATCGGCACCGTCGCCAAGGGGCGCGGCGTCACAGAAGCTACCGTTCGGGCCGAATTCGGCAAGGGCGGCACCCTGACCGGGAAGGATGCCAAGGCAGCCGGTATGGTTGATCGCGTGGAGGCTGAAGGCCTCGACGCGGCCATTCGCCGTCTGGCCCGCAGCGCCCCTCCGGCTGCGCCTCGGCGGACGGCCGCGGCGAATCGAAACACCGTCGCGCTGCTGCGCGCCGGATCGTAACAACCTAAGGAGACCACCATGCGGATTACCGCACTCAAGACCTCTCTGGCGGCCGTCATCGCGTCGATGGATGGAGCGCTGGAACTCGCGGCAAGCGAGGATAATCGCGACCTGACGGCTGAAGAACAGACCCAGTTCGATGCCTGGCAGAAGGAAGCGGAAGGGCTGCAAGCAGCCATCAAACGGGAGGAAGGCCTGCTGGCGCTGAAGGCTTCGGCGGCCACTCCCATCATCGTCGGTGGCCCGACCCCGACAGTGCCTGCGGCCGTGAAGGACAAAATGGACCCCGGCGCAATGGTCGGTCGCATCGCCATCGCCATTGCTGCGACCGGCGGCAATGATCAGCGCGCCATGGCCAACCACGCGCAGCAGGTCTGGGGTGACGAAACCGGCCAGATCGTGGCCAATATGGAGCAGTCGACCAACACCAAAGGCGGCTATCTGGTCGATACGGCCTATAGCCGCGACTTTATCGACCTGCTGCGCCCGCGCGTCGTTGTTCGTAACCTCGGCGCCCGGTCGGTCCCGATGCCCGACGGCAACCTGACCATGCGGAAGAAAACCGCTGGCACGCAGGCAAGCTATGTCGGCGAGCGCGTTCCGGCGCCGACGACCGATATGCAGGTCGGGACGCTGACGATGTCGGCCAAGAAGCTGATGGCGCTGGTGCCGATCACGAACCAGCTGATCCGCCGCGCGAGTTTCGGTGTGGATGCGATGGTGCGTGACGATCTGCTGTCTTCGGCGGCGGTCAAGGAAGATCAGCAGTTCCTGCGCGGTGCCGTTGCCACCGGTGCGCCCACCGGCGCCCGTTATCTGGCTGCGGCGGGCAACATCCTAACGATGACGGCCAATCCGACCTTGCTGACCGTGTCGTCGGATTTGTCCCGCCTGCTGCTGGCGGTGCAGAACGCAAATCTTCCGATGCTCAGCTGCGGTTGGGTCATGTCGCCGACGTTGCGCGAATATCTGGCCAATCTGCGCGATGCCAACGGCAACATCGTCTATCCGTCGATCGAAGCCAGCAACACGCTGAAGGGCTACAAGATTGCGGCGACCACATCGGTTCCCGACAATCTTGGCGGCGGCGGCAACGAGTCCGAGCTGTATTTCGGCGACTGGAGCCAGTTCCTGATCGGTGACACCTATCAGGTCGCCCTGGCTGCCTCGACCGAGGCTGCTTACGACGACAATGGCACCATTCGGGCGGCCTTCTCCAACGATGAGACGGTGATCCGTCTGATCGAGGAGCATGACACCCAGCTGCGCTATGATCGCGCAGTGTCGGTGCTGACCGGCGTCACTTGGAAGCCCTAAGCCTTCCCCTCTCGCGGCGAGCGTCCATCACGCCCGCCATTTTCCTCTGAAGGAGAGCCATTATGGCAGTAAAATTCCTCGTGCAGGCGCAGGTCGGCACCCTCTACAACAAGGGCGACATCGCTGGTTTCGACGAGAAGACCGAACAGCAGCTGGTCGAAGCTAAGGTTGCCGTCGCCTACAAGGATCCGAAGCCGAAAACGGCCGAAGGTCAGGCGTAATAACGGGCGGCGGAGAGCGTCATGGCTGACATCATCACCCTCGCCGTCGCTCGCGAGCATCTGCGCGTCGGATCGGAAGTGTCCGACGAGCGGATGCGCGAACTCATTGCCGGCGCGACCGGCATCGTTGCAGGGTTCATGCAGCGACCGATCGTCGGCGAGGGCGGTTGGGCCGACGACGCCGTGCCCGCTGTCGTGGTGGAAGCGATTAAGGTCGCGATCGTCGAGCTTTATGACAATCCCGGTGCGCCACTGGTCGACGAAGACGCGCTCCGCGACCTGGTCGGATATTATTGCCGGGTATCGTTTGCATGAAGCGGCGGGACAGATCGACCGCGCGCGAACTGGATAGCTTCGTGCGACTGGAGCGCCCCGTGGCAGACGATAGCTTTGACGGCGCAGGCTCTGGCGAGTGGGTGCTGGTCGATGAGATCTGGGCTGGCATTCAGGACGTGCTGCCAAGCCGCGCCGAAGATGACAGCGAAGGCATTACGACTTTGACCCGCCGCGCGCGCCTGCGCATCCGCGCCCGTGGCGATGTGACGCCAGCTATGCGTTTCGTAAAGGGTGACCGGCTGATGCATATCGTGGCAGGACCGGCGGATCTGAAGGGGCGCCCACCGCGACAGGAATTCATGGTCGAAGATTATCGGCCAGCGGGCAATCCCGCCTGATGGCTACGGTCAAGGGGGCGAGCGAGGTCAAGGCCTTCTTCGCCCAATTGCCCGCCCAGCTGGAAAGCAAACTGCTGCGCGGTGCAGCCCGTGCGGCGGCCAATGTCGTGGCGGCGGAGGCAAAAGAGCGGTCGGTATCTTCTGCGGTGACCAACGCGATCAAGGTTGCCACGAAAGAGGAGGACGGCCGGATCATCGGCAAGGTGCAGGTAAAGGGCCGTGGCGCCTATTTAGCGCCGTGGCTCGAATATGGCACCGATCCTCACTTCATCTCGGTTGACGACAATCAGCGCAACGGAATGAGCGTGCGCAAGGTCAATCAGTCCGTTGACGACAAGGCCTCGCTGAAGATCGGCGACAAATTCGTGGGTGCGACCGTATTCCATCCCGGCGCGCAACCGCATCCGTTTCTCCGGCCTGCGCTCGACAGCAAAGAGGGCGAGGCCATCAAGGCAGCGCAGCATTACATCACCAGTCGGGTCAGCCGGGCCGGCATCATGGGTTCAGACGAGGGCGACGCATCATGACTGGCAGCGACATCATCGGCGCGCTGCTGCGGGAAGACGTTCCTGTGACCGAACGGGTCGCGGAGGCGAGCATCAAGGGTGGCAGGCTGCCCGAGGGCGTGATTTTGCCCGCGCTTCTGGTGCGCACCGTCAGCGTCGTGGATCGTCAGCCGCTCAAGCGGGTCGGTTGGGTCCGACAGATCGCCCGCGTGGCGGTGACCGTCAGGGCAGCGAGCTATCGGGACCAGAATGAGATCATCGACCTTGTGAAAGCGTGTTGCGCAGGTCGAACCGGCGATCTGGGCGGGGCGCGGCGCGTTTCCATTCTGACCGCAGGCACCGGTCCAGACGTGGGCGGCCCCGGCAACAGCTTTGAACAGACACAGGATTTCCGCGTCACCTTCGACGCGCAGGTGTGAGGAGTAACGACATGGCGACTACGAAGACGAAGAAGGCCTTCATCATCAGCACTTTCAATGATACCGGCACCGAACAGCATTTCACCGCCGGCAGCGTCGTCGATCTGCCGGAAGGCGTGTTCGGCAATTATGAAGCGGCGGGCCTGGTGCGCGCGCCGACTGCCGATGACAAGGCCGCCAAGGACGCCTGATCGCCCCAAGGTTCGCCCGCGCGAACGACATCACCGGCTGAGCCGGTTCGCCTCCAAAGGAGAATGATATGACGTCCATTACTGCGGCGGGCACGGCGCTCGCCATTTCGGCGGGCGTTCCTGCCACGCAGGATGCCGCTGGCTACGCGGCGCTAACCTACACGGAAATCGGGCAGATCGACAAGATCGGTGCGATCGGCGCCTCCTATGCCAAGGTTGAGTTTCAGCCCCTCAAAGGGCCGAAACAGAAGCATAAGGGGTCCGTCGACTATGGCACGCTTCAGCCCACCGTGGCGCATGACGATGCCGACGCCGGACAGACGCTGCTGCGCGCCTCGGCTGTCAGTAATAACCTTTACGCCTTCAAGGTGACCCTGCCCGATGGTTCGATCCGCTATTTTCAGGGTCGCACCTTCGGTTATCCCGAAACGATTGACGGCGCTGACAGCATCGTGACCGCCGCGCCCTCGGTCGAGATCAACACGGTCGTCGTCAAGGTGCCCGCACCCTAAGCCCGCATTCTAGCAGCTTCCGGCTCTGGCCGGTCTCTGCGCACCAGCTCGCCCCGCATCGCGGGCGCGGGGTGGGCTGGTGCAACCTTCCCGCGAAAGGACAAGTCCATGAAGATCAAGATTCTTGCTGTTGCCGCTACCGCGTTTCTCCACCTGAAGGGGCCGGACGGCTCGTTTCTATATGAAAACGGCGAGCCGGTAGGCATTGACCTGTTTGGTCCTGGTTCGCAGGAGTTTGCCCAGGTCGAGGAACGCCAGTCCGCTCGCGCCCTTCAGCGCATGCAGGACAATGACGGCAAGGTCGCGCTGGCTCCGATTGCCCAGCGCCGGGCTGAAGAGGCCGAAGACCTCGCCGCCCTGACCGCGCGTTTCCACCATATCGAGGTCGATGATCTCGCAGGCTCCGCGCTGCATCATGCAGTCTATGCCGATCCGACGTTGGGTTGGATCAAGGCGCAGGCGGGCAAATTCGTGGGCGACTGGGGAAAGTTCTCGGCAGGCTCGACGACCAGCTGAAGCTCTATGTCCGGCAGATGGCGTGGCTCAATGCCGCGCCTAAGCCGGCGGAGGGCACCAAGCGGGCGCAGGCCAAGGATCGGCCGCCCGCTATCAGCCGCATCGATCAGTTGAAGCGGCGGAAGATCAGGCCGCCCATGCCGCCGAACCCGGCGCCTCATATCATTAGCCGGCTGATCGAGATCGGGCTGACCGAGGCGGCGGGGATGGGGTCGGCTCCGGTCAGCTGGCAGTCGATACAGGCATGGTCACAACTGACCGGCACCCGGCTCGCCCCGTGGGAAGCGCGGCTCATCCGCAAGCTGTCCCTCGAATATCTGGCGGAAGGCCGCCGGGCCGAAAGCGAGTCCTGCCCGCCTCCATGGCGTGGCGAGGTCACGCAGCGCGAACGTGAAACCGAAGTGGCCCAGCTGTGCATGGTGCTGGGATAAAAGGAATGATCGATGGCAGATGGTGAAGTTGCAACGCTGGAAGTCGGCTTTGCCATCAATTTCTTTGACAGCTTTGGCCAATTGCGGTCGATGGATGACCTAGTGGGGCAGACCGTCGCCAACGTCGCTCGCGAATTCCAGAAAATGGAAGGGGCGGCAAAGGGGGCGGTCGATCTTCGGGGCGCGAGCGCCAGCATCAGCAGCTTCGGCAACATGGCGTCCCGCGAACTGGCAAGCGTCGCCCGTGACACCAGTCGCGTCGAAAAAGCCAGTGAAGGTATGGTGCGCCAGCTGGAGCGCCAGATCGAGGTTTTCGGCAAGAGCGCGTCCGAAATCCGCCAGATGCGGGCGGAGATGCGGGCGACCGATGCTGACAGCCGTGGACTGACCGAGGTCGCTGCCCGCCTTCGTGCTGCCAGCGCGGAGATGGATCGGCTTGATGCTACCGCTGGTAAGGCCGGCAAGCGCGGCGGGTCGATGACCCAGCTTTCCTTCCAGATCAACGATATTGCGACCATGGCGGCCTCTGGTTCGCCGCCCATGCAGATTTTCGCGACGCAGGCGGGGCAAATCATCCAGGTGGCGCAGATGGCCGAGGGCGGCGTCAAAGGGTTCTTTGCGGAGCTGGGCGCGGTGGCAGTCCGGTTCGCGCCGCTGGCGGTGGGTGCCGGGGCCGCTGTCGCCGCGCTTGCCCTGTTCAGCCGCGAAGTATCGAAAGGCGTCGATACCAAGCCCATGATCGCAGGCCTGGGTCTCACCCACGCCGAAATCAAGCGGCTGAAGGATACGTCGGTTTCGACGGGTGATGTTGTTACCGCGACATTCCAGGTCATGGCCCGGAGCGTCGGCCTGGACCTTGGCAACATGGGCAAGTGGTTCGGGCAGGCCATGGACTGGATGACCACCGCCGGTCGCAATGCGCTGGCCGGGCTTTATTCCAGTTTTGTGGGCACCTTCCGCGCCATCAGCGCCATCGTAAAAGGTGTGTTCGAAGGCAAGGGCATCAGCGACATCCTCGCCGACGCGGGCGGCGCCTATAAGGGTGCATTCAATGAGGCCAATGCGGCCATGACCAGGTTCGGTCAGGACGTGACCCAGCAGCTGCGTTCGAACAAGCTCGCCGATCTGCAAAAACAGGCTGCGGCGATCAAGGCGGATCGGACCCCGGAGAAGCCCAAGGTTGATCGGCACGCGCAGCAGCTCGCCCGCGATGCGGAAGCCACGGCCGCCCAGATCCGGAACCTGAATGCCGTGGCCGACGCCTATCGGGTGTCCGATGCTGCCGCACTGGTTGCCGAAGCGCGGGTTAAGGCGGAATCCCAAGCCATCAAACAGCGCGGCGATATCGAGGCTGCCGTGAACCGGCAGGTTCAGCTGTCCGTCGCCCAGCGTGTTGCCGACGGTGCCAAAGCGACGGCATCCACGCGGGAGCAGGCGATTGCGCAGGAACAGGTGAACGCCATGGTGGCGTCGGGTCTCGTGACGTCCGAACGGGCCGCCGAGCTTGTTCAGGACCGGATTGCGGATCTGCCGTTGCTCGCGGCTATCGAAGTGGCGCAGCAGCGCGGCCTAAAGGAAGAAGCGGAGCGCGCGACCAGGGCGTTGGCGGATCAGCAAGCGGTTCGCGAGCGTGTGCGCGCGGCGCAGGCGACCGATCGGTTCAACAGCATGACGGCCGCCGGCAATGATCGTCTCGCCGAATTGCGAGAAGAACTGCGTCTGGTCGGTGCTACCGATATGGAACGTGTGAAGGCGCTTGCTACCGTGAAGGCAGGACAGGAGGCCGAAAAGCTGAACGCCGGCGACAGAGCGACCTACATCGCCCAGCAAGTGCAGATCGCCGAGCAACAGCAGCGGCTGACGGAGGCCCAGCGCGAATATAGCGACGCCCTGGCGTTCACCGCGAACCAGTGGGATCTGATCGCCGGCAACGTCCAGAATGGTGCCCAGGGCATGGCTGATGCGTTCGGGCGTGTCGGTGATGCGATCGGCGGGATGGCGTCCATCTATGCCAATAATCGGGCCGAACAGGAGCGGGCGGACGCGGAGCATATCGTTCGCTTGCGGGCTGCGACCAGTGAACAGGCAAAAGCGCGCGAAACGGCCCGGCATCATCTTGCCACGTCGACCGCGCAGATTGGCGCTTATGGCGACATGGCGTCGGCCGCCAAGGGTTTCTTCCACGAAGGATCGTCGGGCTATAAAGCGATGGAGACGGCGGAAAAGGCTTTCCGTGCTGTTGAATTCGCCCTGTCGGTGCGTGCCATGGCGCAGGACGCGGTAGAGACAGTCTCATCGGTTGCGAAGAGCGGCACGCGTACGGCGGCAAAAGCCGTGGAGGCGGTCGTCACGGCAATCTCGTCCCTGCCATTCCCGCTCAACTTGGCCGCCGGCGCAGCGACGATCGCAGCGCTCGCATCGATCGGCGTCGGCATCGCTGGTGCGTTCGGAGGGGGCGGCAGCAGCTTGCCCAAGGCCAACGACGGGACAGGCACGGTGCTGGGCGATAGCAGCGCCAAGTCGGATAGCATCAAGAAGTCGATCGACGCGCTGAAGGAAGTCGACACGGTCATGCTGTCCTATTCGCGCCAGATGGCCGCATCGCTTAGCGCCATCGAAAGCCAGATCGGCGGCTTTGCGACGCTGCTGGTGCGCGAGGGCAATATCAATGCCTCCGACGGCGTCGCGACCGGGTTCCAGACGGACACGACCGGCAAGGTGATTTCCGGCCTTCTCACCGGTGGCGGGCTGCTGTCCAAGGTGCCGATCCTCGGCGGGATATTGGGCGGCATCGGCAAAGCCATCGGTTCGCTGTTCGGCACCAAGACCAGCGTCGTGGGCGCAGGCCTCTATGGCAGCGATCAGACACTGCAACAGATCCTCGGCAGCGGGTACGACGCCTCCTATTATTCCGACATCAAAAAGAAGAAGAAGACGTTCGGCATCACCACGTCGACCAAATATTCGACGCAATATTCCGACGCTGACAGCGGGCTGGAAAACCAGTTCACGCTGATCCTGCGTCAATTCAATGATGCCATCGCCGCTGCAGCTGGCCCACTCGGCCAATCCACAGAAGCCATCCAGCAGCGGTTGAACAGCTTTGTGGTCAAGATTGGCAAGATCGACCTCAACGGCCTGACCGGGGAGGAGATTGCCGAAAAGCTCAATGCCGTGTTCGGCGCCGCCGCTGACGATATGGCGAAGGCGGCGTTTCCCGGCATCGAACGGTTCCAGCAGGTTGGCGAAGGCCTGTTCGAAACGCTGGCGCGCGTTGCATCGACGGCGGAACAGGTCACAAGTTCGCTCGATATGCTCGGCCTTGCGACATATGGCCTGTCAACCGACCTCAAGATGGCGCTGGCCGACCAGTTCGACAGCCTCAGCGACATGACGGGCGCCGTACAGACCTATTTCGAGACCTATTATTCCAAGGCGGAACAGGCGGCTGCGAAGACCGCGCAGTTCGCCAAAGTTTTCGATAGCCTCGATCTGGCAATGCCTTCGTCGCTGGCCGGGTTCCGTGCGCTCGTGGAGGCGCAGGATCTGACGACATCCGCCGGGCAGGCCACCTACGCCACGCTGATGCAACTGGCTCCCGCCTTTGCCGATCTGCAAGCGAGCATGAACGGTGCGAGCAGCGCGGCAGACATTCTGTCGGAGCGGCAGGATCTGCAACGCAAGTTGCTGGAGTTGAAGGGTGACACGGCAGCGCTCCGCGCCCTCGATCTTGCCGAGCTTGATGCGAGCAACCGCGTGCTGCAACAGCAGATATGGGCCATGCAGGACGCGCAGGAGGCGGCCAAAGCAGCCGAGCAGCTGCGCGATGCGTGGACCAGTGTCGGCGATAGCATCATGGATGAGGTGAAACGCATCCGGGGTCTCACCGGCGGCAATGAAGATGGGGGCTTCGCTTCCCTGCTCGGCCAGTTCAACGCGGCCAATGCGGCAGCGCGCGGTGGCGATCAGGATGCAGCGAAGTCGCTGCCGGGCCTCAGTCAATCGCTGCTGCGCGCGGCCGAGCTGGTGGCGACAAGCCGGCAGGAACTGGACCGGGTGCAGGCGCAGACCGCGTCGAGCCTCGAACTAACCTATGCCGCGATTACTGCGTTAGCAGACAGCGGCGGCAGTTCGACCGCCAGCACGATCGCTGCCGCTGCGGCCGCTGCGCAGGCGAGCGGCGCCACGACTAGAGCGTCTAATGACGATCTTGCCACTGAGGTGAAAGGGCTTCGCGCGGAGGTGGCGCGGATGCGCGAGGAGAATAATGCCGGACATGCGGCCAATGCGGGCAAAAGCAGCGAAATCAAGCGGAAGCTGGATGACGTGACCGCTGCCAGCGGCGGCACGGCGATCAGCGTGACGGGCGTCGCCGCATGAAGGTGGTCGTTGGCGGCGAGACGATTGGGCTGGGCACGACCGAAGCCCAGCCCTCTATCGGTATTGTCGATTATAGTCGGCGCGAGACCGACAAGTTTGGCGTCACGCGCGTGGTAGAGCGCGGCTTTGCACGCCGGATGTCAGTGCGCATGCAGCTGCCCACCGATGACGTCGATGCCTTGCAACGCACTCTGGCCGGGTTGCGCGCCACGGCAGTGGAATGGATCGCAGACGACGAGTTGGAAAGCCTGTCGTTCGTTGGCTTCTACAAGGATTTCTCGATTGATCTGGCACTGCCGCCGACCAGCTTCTGCACCCTGACGGTCGAAGGTCTGGCAGAAACCAGCCTGGTTGCCGATGGCGGAGAAGATCCCGCGCCGGATCAGGCGGTCTCTACGCTCCAGTTGCTGCAACCGGCTGCGATCAATGACGGCGTGCTGACCGCCAGCAGTGTGGCTGAAAATGATTATCCCGCCTGGGCGGTGGGCACCACCTATCCCTCCGGCGGCCGGGTCATCCGTAATCATCGCCGCTGGGAAAGCCTGATTGTTGCCAACATCGGCCATGAACCTTCTGACGGCAGCGCGGAGTGGCTCGACATCGGCCCTACCAATCGCTGGGCGATGTTCGATGAAGCGCTGGGCACCGCGACCACGTCCGCCGGCAATATCGTGTTGACCTTCGATCCTGCCCAGGCTGTTGATGCGCTCGCGCTGCTGGACGTGACGGCTGCGCTGGTGCGGGTGCAGGCCGCCGGCTACGACCGTGCCAAGGCGCCCGTGGGTACGATGGTGACGTTCCTCGATCTGCCTGACGTTTCCGGCGTCATCACCGTGACGATCGCGGGCAGCAACGTGGCGGTTGGCACGCTGCTGATGGGGAATCTTGTCGGCCTCGGTCTTACCGAGGCATCGCCCACGGCGGAAATTACCGATTACAGCATCAAGGAAGCCGATGCATTCGGGGAGATAACAGTCGTCGAGCGCGCCTGGGCGAAGCGCATGAACGGGCGGGCGCTGCTGCGTACGGGTGCCGTCGATGTCGTCGCCAATCGAATGGCTGCGGTGCGCGCACGTCCTTGCCTCTGGATCGCTGATGCGGATCTGGAGGCGCTTAATATCTACGGCTTTTTCAAGGAGTTCTCGATCGAGGTCGGGGAGAACGTTAGCTCGCTTTCGCTGTCGGTGGAGGGGTTAAGCAAGGCGGCCGTGGTGGAACCGCTGGCAACGTCGACGCTGGTGGTGGTTTATCGCAATTCCACCCCTGCTCCTGCCATACCAGCGTTCGACACAGGCGAAATACCGCCCGGCTGGACGCTGGCCCCGCAGGCGCTTGCGCAAGGCGAATATCGCTGGTCGACGCAGGCCCAATTCCTCGCCGGTAAACAGCAGACGGCATGGACGGCTCCCGTGCGGGTCGGCGGCGTTAGCTGGACTGAGATTGTCGACGACGATCCCGACCAGCCCAAACCCGCTGATGGCGCTGATGTGACGGGCGATAACACGTCGAAGGACACAGAGGCTGTAAGGGGGCGGCCAGCGCAGGAGGTGTTGAACGACCTCGACCTGAACGGCCAGAACTGGTTCGATATGGGCGCGCTGGCATCGACCAACCATGCCATGATGCTGGCCCGAACCACGTTGGCTGGGCAGCCGATCGGCACAGTGGTGGCGAACCTTCAGGCTCAGCAGACGCAGGATAACGAGGCAATTGTCGAGACGCTGGCGCTGATGGGCGCGAAGTCCGGCGATGGGCAAAGCTGGCTGATGAATGTCGATACCGTTCGGGTCGGTCCAGTAGGCGGCACCGGGCCGACGCAGAGCCTTGCCCAGCGCTTCAACTCGATCTCGGCAAGCCTGGGCGCGAACAGTGGGGCGATTAACGATCTGCGATCAATCGTCGTTGATGCAAGTGGAGGCGTGACGGCGAAGGCCGTTCTGGGGACGACGGTGGATAGCAACGGCCGCCGACTGATCTCCGGCATGGTGATGACCAATAACGGAACGCTGGCCCGGCTGGAGTTTCTGTTCAACGCCTATAACTTCCTGACGCCCTCCGGCGCGTCGATCTTCTCCTACAGCGACCCGTCGATAGGTGGCGACGGCAAGGTCCGCATGAAGGATATCGTCGTCGACTCGATCGAGATCGGCTCGCGCTTCAGCCTCAACGGTGGGCAGGTGACGACGGCGTCGTCGGCGGTGACGGGCGTGGGTACGACGTTCCTGAAGATCCTCCAGACATCTGTCACCCTGACCAAGCCCGGTTTGATCTACGCCATCTGCACCGTGGCGCAGTCTTTCCCTTCGGGCGACAACACCTGGAACATGCGGCTGCGGATCAATTATCAGGAAGTGTTTCCCGGCGGCGGCATGAAAACGCAGGACGTCGTATGCCTGTCAGGTGCACTGGCGTTGCCTGCCGGGACATACGACGTCGACATCATCTGGGCGGCGCCCAACTCGGTCTCTTGCTCAGCCCGCACCCTCTATACGCAGGTCAATTACTGATGATCACCGCTGTCATTTACGATGCAGCCACCGGCGTTATCCTTCAGACCTATACCGGGTCGCTGGAGGGATTGGACGACAGCGGCGTCGCGTGGATCGCCGTCGAAGAATATCGCTTCGACTATGACTCGACCCATCGCGTGGTCGACGGCCAGTTGGTGCCGATCGCATGACGACATGGGCTGAAGCGGCGGCACAGATGATTGCCGTCGTCGGTAAGCTCGCCAGCCTTCAGGGCGAACTGGCCGAATGGACTGCGGGGCGCGTGAATGGGGGGCCGTCGCTGAACGGCAATTATCCCTTCACCCAGCCCGATGGCACGGTGGTGCTGATCCCATGCCCGGCCAAGCTGCAAATCCTGCATGGCGATCCCTCGGCCGCTATCGCCCAACTTGCGGCAGCGGTCGCGGCGCTCAACCTAACCCGGTCGAGCGTGTTCGAAACCCTCGCCTATGAAGGCGTGACGCTGGTCCTGTCGGACAACGGCCGACTGCTCAACACGCTGACGGATGCCGCCGTAAAGTTCGACCTGTTCGAGACGATCGAGCCGATCACCTTCCTGATCCTGTCGCCCAACGGTCGTCAGGTCGCTGCGGTGGGGCAGTCCGCGGCGGCAGCGGCGGCGGTCGATATCTCCAATCTCGTCGCGGGCGGATCGTTCGAAACGCTCGATCCCGTGGACATGCTGATCCTCAGCCCCAACGGAAAGCTGATTGGCGCGATCGGCGAACCGGCAGCGCTGCCGCCCGCGCCGATCGACACGTCCGCATTCGTCGAGGGTGCGCTGTTCGAAACGCTGGAGCCTGCCCGCATGATGATCCTGTCGCCCGGCGGGCGCGAGGTCATCCGGCTGGCGGAAGAGGAGGTGAGCGAGGCGCTGTCGATCAGCAGCTTCGAAACGGTGGACGATGCGCAGCTGCTGGTGCTGACCAGCTTCGGGCGGTTGATATCCCGGATCGGGGGCGGCGGCAGCGATGCGGCGGCGGCGACCGCCAAGGAAGTGGCCGACGCGCGCGGAAGCCGCCTGACGCTCGCCCAGCGCATCGACACCGGCCTGACCGCCTATGGCGACCCGATCGGGCCGACCTATGGCGCATGGCTGTTGCAGGAAACTCGCCTGCGCCTGCGGCAATTGCTGCTGGGCGAAAGCGCGCAACTGGTCATCTGCATCCTGGGCGACAGCTATTCGCAAAATGTTTCGCGCTGGGTCGGCCCCTTCGCACAGACGCTGATCGCAGAATATGGGCTGGCGGGCGTCGGCTGGCTGGGCTTTCCCTGGCTCACCGCGCCTTTCACCGGGACGTGGAGCGCGGGCAACCAGCCCGTCAACATGGACAGGGGCGCTTGCTTCGGCAATCAGGTGACGATCTGCCAGTTGATCGGCGCATGGGACTGCACCTATCGCCAGACGGTCGATGCGGTGCCAAGCCTCGGCCTTGTCACCAGCAGCACGGCGGGCGCTTATGCGCGGTGGAATTTCCCCGCAGGCCACAATGCGGCGGAGCTGTTCTATGGTGGCGACGGCACCGGCGTTATTCGGGTCAGTTGGGATGACGGCGCGACCTATTCCGCCGACATCGCGCTGACCACGACGGGCGGCGGCAGTGTCCTGCTGCCGGGCCTGCCCGCGACGGCGGCCACGGCGCGGCTGCGCGTCATGTCCGGTAACGTCGCCCTGGCTGGCGTCGATATGCGCAGCAACGCGCCGGGCATCCGCGTACAGAAGATCGCGTCGAGTGGGTCGCACAGCCAGCACTGGTCATCCATGCCCGCAGCGGGCTGGTCAGCCGCGATCGGCAAGCTCGCGCCTCATCTGTCCATCCTGCTGTTCGGGACGAACGACCAGCCATGGTTCGACGGCAACGGTTTCGCCAACCAGCTCGCCACGGTCGTCGGCAATATCCGCGCCGCCCGCCCGGCCTGCGATATTCTCCTATCCACGCCGCCTGAGAACCAGCGAACCAACAATGTGAGGCCGATGGCCGAGCTTGCCTCGGCGCAGCGACGGCTCGCGGTGCAGTCCGCATGCGCGCATCTGGACCTGCAATATTATTTCGGATCGCCCGCCAACTACGCCTTCGCCTATGCCGCCGCTAACCCGGAGCGGCCATGGTTCAACGCCGACCTGATCCACCCCGAACCGGCGACGGGCGGGCGGG
>Ga0065704_10070502_pt1 | contig 22274 bp, 24 predicted proteins | sample SwiRhicommuniRL2_FD_59091 | JGI IMG/M metagenome (GOLD analysis project Ga0065704, IMG submission 59091) | Switchgrass rhizosphere bacterial communities from Rose Lake, Michigan, USA - RL2 v2 (version 2) | ecosystem: Host-associated > Plants > Roots > Rhizosphere > Soil | place: East Lansing, MI | reverse complement strand
AAATCTAAAAAACTCGTGCTGGATATCTAAGGGGAACGACAATGGTAGACGTAGGCAGCTTTCGCAATGCAATGGCCATGCTGGGCGGTGCCGTGTCGGTCATCACCACTGATGGCGTGGCGGGGCGGTTCGGCTTTACCGCCTCGGCGGTGTGCAGCGTGACTGATTCACCGCCGACTCTGTTGGTATGCATGAACCGTTCCTCCCACTCCAATGAGCATTTCAAGCGCAATGGCTCTATTTGCGTGAATACCTTATGTGGTGATCATCAACAGCTGTCTGGCGCCTTCGCCGACCGTACGTTGACGATGGATGAACGCTTCGCCGTCACCGAGTGGACCACGTTGGAAAGCGGTGCGCCGGTGATGCTCGACGCCCTGGTGAATTTCGATTGCCGTATCGCTCAGGTACACGAAGTGGGATCCCACAGTATTTTCTACTGTGAGATCCAGACTATTCGCCAGAGCGGTGCTGACGAGGGGTTGGTGTATTTCAACCGGGCCTACCATCGTCTGGGACAAGCGTCGAAGGCCTGTTGAGCCTGCCGCGGACCGGAGCCGAAAAAAACCGAGGCGTTTAATTGAGGACAGCGGAACGCCTGACGGTCTTCAACGGATCCGATGATTCACGTTTCCAAACCGTCCGCCAGTTGATCGATCCAAGCCCCGCTGAAAACCCAGCAGCGCCTGTTGGGCTGCAGCCCTTAAACTTGGCCGCTCGACTCCAAAGCGGTCATTTAACCTAATGCAAAGCTAAGCTTGTTTACAGGACAATTGGTTTCACTCCAGCTTCTGTCGAGAGAAAGATGCTGTAGGCCCATGAAGGACGGCCAGGATCGCAACCTCACTGAGTAGCAGAGTTCCGCCAACTAGAATTAGGCTTGTGGCCTCCAAAGGCGGTTCGGAAATGTGGGTTGCAAGTTCCACTGTCAGATAAACAAATGCGGACCTGTTGATGAGTAGAGGTATAAACACGACCAGTTCGTTACCGCGTTGCTGGAAATAATAGCAATGACTACCCTTAATTGTGCCACCCGCCGTCTGTACCGAAAGCACTTGTGAGGTGCAGGTTTTCATCTATGCTTTATCCGAGCAATTTCGCTCAAGGAGAGCGATATGAAACTATACGTTGTTTTGTTATCCGCTTTGTTAGCTCTTGGCTTTGGTGCTAATGCAATAGCCGCCGACAAAAATCCTTTCACTCAACCATGTCGTGCAGATGATGGCTGCACTATTCCTTACGTTCACTGGGAAGTGGAGTAAATGGTTACCGGGCAACGCAGTAGCTGCTGCGTTGCCCGTTTAATAATTATTCGAATTACGTAGTCTTCATGGTCTTGTTGGTGTGTACAGAGTCGAAAGAAAGTTAGCCCAGGCTCAAGGCAAAGTATTCTTAAAGTTTTTTAAACGAAGGACGGTCAAGCTGAATGGCGGAGCTCCCGCCGCATAGCGGTATGTTTCGCTTCCGTAGGTCGTATTTGCTTAACCAACCATAGTTATCCTCCCCCCAGTGTGGCTGGTGGCGGTTGAAATTAAGTCCTCGGCACCCTCTGGAGACTCCTTGGTCCGTGGCCTTCAATTCGGGTATAAACCCTCGCGTCATCGACGATTCAAGCCCACTCAAACTGATCTGGGCCAGTTTGAATCGTGAGCGCAAGGATTTGCTCTCGGAAGTTCATTACTCGCTGTCCATGGTCCAAGTAATGGCCTTCGTATAGACGCATTCGGGCTGCGCAGCAATGAAGTTAGGCGACTTGCCATCGGTTGCGGCTATACTCAGTCGAGCAATATCGTGTATGAAGACGGTACCACCGTTCCTGCTGGTACCTTGTGCTCCCTTGATATTCCGGCCAGTAAGACCCTTAAAGCCTTCGTCAAACGCGTAGCAGTCGTAGTCAAAGAGCGCATTGACGGCTGGCTGCTGGAAAGGCCCATCATCAAGCACCGCTGCTGGATGAGCGTACGGGTGAAAAAGTCAGCTACCTGTTCCAGTGTCGCGGTAACTGCATGGGAGCTGGTGTCATCAATAGCACGATCATTCCCATGCTTTGCGCCGAAGCCGGTGTGCCATTAGAGGACAGCCGTGGCCATACTACCAGCCACCGGGGGCGGGCGTCTGCGGTGACCGCGCTGGTCAGCGTTCCACAAGGCATGTCAATGATTGAGTTGATGCAGTGGTGGGCACAGATTGCCTCGCTCGACCTTGCATTACATTCGGATCCGACTAACCAAGCTGGCTGCCTCTTTTGCCAAGGCCGATCAGATGTCCCATCTGATTTCGGTACTTATTGATCACGACTTGATTGCTCGTCAGGCACAGGAACCCTATGCATTTTATGACTTGGGCGACTCTTACTGCTCGTATCCGTTATGGAGCAGTTGTCCTGACCGTATGGCCTGTGCCAGGTGTGATTTTAACCTGTCGAAAGCTAGGCAGTATTCCTACATTGGACGGGCGTACGTCAATTGAAATCAAAACAAAAAAGATTGATTCTCCCTTTAAATAGGTCTATGAAACCCATCGCGATTCAAAATCGCTACAGCGCGAAGCACCACGGTATTAAAATAAAGCGAAGTCGGCATCCCGTTTAATTTCACAAAGGAGTTATGGCGCGATTCATGAGAAATTTTTCCACGAACGAACATTGGTCTAGGTTTAGCTAACCGACGGTTCCGTGGGCGGTGTACAGTTTGAATGACGTGAGGCCGACCATCGCCTGGCATCCTTAGCAATCTGTTGAGCTAGAGCGTCAATCGCACGCCGCTGAGCCTGTACCAGCGCCGGATACCCTGCGGCCGCGGGCACGTCAAATCGACGACGACACACAAGACGTGCTTTATCGGCGTCTCCCGCAAAGCTGAGGCTCCAACCGGCCTCGAGCTGAACCTGCCGCCCTGGCCAGGCATCCAGCCGGCGCACCTGTATTTTTACCCTCAAAACCTGTGCATCGGCAGGAGCAGGCAGTCCCGAAATGTCCTGAGTGCCCAACTGTTCGCTCAAATGCACCGACAAAGCGCTACGCATCTCTGCGCCTAGCGGACCTACCCAGCGTTCTCCGTCCAGGACAGCGACAGTACCACTATCGTTCTGTCGCACCACAAACTGCGGTTGGTCGAGCGGCTCGGGCAAGTCTACTGGCAAGACATCAATCAGGAAGGGACTTGTCGTCACAGGCGAGCGAGACACCTCCGGCGGTGACAGCAATGTGTAGTAGTGGACTGGCTTGGAGCTGCAGGCCGCAAGCCACATAACAGCAGCCATCAAACTTACTCGGGTGTAACGACTCATTGTTTGAACTCCTCAGTAGCGGCTGGTCCCGTGCTTCCAGATACGTCCTCGTGTGGCCGTCCGCGTAACAGGGCTTCAGGATTGCGGCCCAGCAGATCAGTAAGTGCGCGTACCGAGCGAGCCGTGCGCTGAACTTCCAGCAGTGTCTGGCCGACATTTTGTTGCAGCGGTGCATCTTCGGCGAACGCGCTTCGCGCGACGCCCATAGTCTGTTGCAACTGAGCCAGTGTCTCCGTTTGACTGCCTACCTTATCCATATCGACATGGAAGCCGGCGGTTCGGACAGGTAGATTTTACTCAGGGCTGGAATTCGGTAGCAGTCGGGTTCCAGTCGCTTACTGGTATACTCAAGTGAGCCCGTTATTATCAGTGTGTGGAACTTTGGTAGATAGATACTTACTCGCCAAATTCAGAAAACCATTGCATTGCGAGGGATTGGACAACTTGGGTACGACTGATGGGAGCTGACCCGCTTAGCCATATCATCAATACATGCTCAGTATATGTACCAAGCATAAAAAAACGAAGTTTTGCATTCTCAATGTTATGGTTATTTCGTCTCGACCATCCTGGCAATTGAGAGGACACTTCCCATATGCGTTTGAGCCACTCTCTTGATAGTTCGGGGTCAAGTGCAATGGCTTCATTTGATGCTAACGCTATAGATCGACTGTCCTCCCAAAAACTAACAACAGATGCCACCCAGTCCTCAATGCCAGCTTTCGAGAGTGGGGACTTGTTGTCAAGTGTCAGCAAGAATGACAGCATTTGGGGCATGTAAATTTCTTGCCAACCAGCCATCAACGCTTCTGGTTTGCTGCGGAAGTGCAGGTAGAACGTAGCGCGTCCGGTACCAGCGTAAGAGGTAATGTTGTCGATAGTTGCGCTCTGATAGCCTTTTAAACTAATTACGTCAATTGTTGCTTTTACTAGACGCTCGCGAGTTTCTTGCTGTTGCTCGGCTCTGAGCGTTGCAGGCTTTCTTCGTTCCTTGTTAGTCAAAGTAAAACCTCATCTCAATTTATTTTTTTGCGTTCAGCGTAATCAGACGACATCGCTAGCGAAGGGTTCAAATTCTTCAACTCTTCGAGAACAACCTGGCGAAACCAGCTAGCCGACGGCTCGTCTTCCATCCTCTTGTGCCAATGAAGCTTCAATTCAAAATTTGGAACCTCAAGGGGCGGGGGCAGCAATCTTATCTGATTGCTGGCGAACCATATGCCTAATGATAACGGCACCGTCGCAATCATGTCTGTACTGGCTATCAATTGGGGGACACTCATGAAGTGAGGAACCTCCAAATGGATGCGGCGATGTAGTTTCAGCTCCCTTAAATGGTGTTCAAAAATCTCTTGGCTTCGGCCCTCCTGGTTCACGACTAAATGATCAGCCTCCAAAAACTGCTCTAGGGTCAGAGAATTGTTAATCGTCGGATGGTCGCTTCGTACGATGCAGGTGAATGAGTGCTCGAAGAGATCTTGGGTATCGATTGCGTTACCGGAGAGATCTGGGAAGTAACCTATGGCGAGGTCGATGCTGCCTTGCTCCAAAGCCGTTTCTAATTGCTGATGAGGTAAAGATACGCATCGGAGGTCAGTATGAGGTGCGTCTTCACCAAGGCGCCTCAGGATCGGCGGGACGAAGATAAGCGCCCCAATGTCAGATGTGCTGATGGTGAACAGCCTGTCGCTATCGGTAGGCCTGAAGACCGGCTTCGAGAGAATGTCGGTTTTTATGGACTGCAAGACATTGGATACGGCTGATGCGATTGAAAGGGCGAAAGGGGTCGCCCGCATGCCCCTCCCTGTCGATTGGAACAGAGGATCTTCGAAATAGTCACGCAGGCGTCGCAAGCTAGCACTGGCCATCGGCTGGCTCATCCCCAGTCGACGCGCAGCCGCCGAAAGGTTCTGTTCCCTGTTCAACTCATCCAGCAAAAGCAGCAAATTGAGGTCAAGCCGTCTGATATCCATCCTGCTTATATCTCTTATTGTTTTTTAAGGGATTCTCAATGTTTTCGGTATGTCGTAGGGTGTTGCTACATAGGGAGCGCAGGTGTTGGGAAGAAAGAGTATTGCAAGGCCATATTGGTTCAGAATTTTTCTTTCATAGAGTGAGTCTATGCCTCATATAATACTATAAGTAATCTACTTAAATCAATTATTCGATCTGTTTTGAGGGTGATCGATTTAAGTGTATAAAACCAAATATAATTGAGATTGTTGGTGAAATCAATCGTGAACAAAAATAATCAATATGTGCTTTCGCTGGCCTGTCTGGACGCTCCAGGGATTGTTTCTGAGGTTACTACCTACCTCTTCAAGCATGGAGCGAATATCGTTGAGGCGGAGCAGTTCAATGATGAGGAAAGTAAAAAATTCTTCATGCGAGTGGTCGTCGAAATAGATGAGCCCGCAGTTCGTGACGTTGAACGCACTTTTTCAGAGATTGTTAAAAATTACAATGCGGAGTGGTGGTTTAGAGCGCGTACTGATCGTAAAAAAGTCGTGATTATGGTTTCAAAGTTTGACCATTGCCTGGGTGATTTGCTTTATCGCCATCGCCTAGGTGAGTTAAATATGGATGTTGTTGGTATTGTTTCCAACCACCCACGCGAGTCATTGAGTGTAAGTTTAGTTGGCAGCATTCCTTTCCATTACTTACCTGTTACCGCAGAAACTAAGTCTTCGCAAGAAGCACAAATCAAGAAGATTGTGACTGAGAGTCAAGCTGATTTGGTGGTGCTTGCTCGGTACATGCAAATTCTGTCGGATGACCTCTCTGTCTTTCTGTCGGGCCGGTGCATAAACATCCACCACAGCTTCTTGCCTGGTTTCAAAGGGGCAAAGCCCTATCACCAAGCTCATACCCGTGGCGTAAAGCTTATCGGGGCAACGGCTCATTTCGTCACTGCCGACCTGGATGAAGGTCCGATCATCGAGCAAGACGTTGAACGAGTAAGCCATCGGGATTCCGCTGAAGATCTAGTCCGCAAAGGGCGTGATATCGAGCGTCGGGTGCTGTCTCGCGCAGTGTTGCTTTTCCTTGAGGATCGACTCATTGCAAACGGTCGGCGAACCGTCGTATTTGCCGACTGATCACGCCAAAAAAAATAAGTCAGGAGCTAATTCATGAGCACTAATGGCATGCGCAAAACGCCAGAAGGATACTTCACCAGTCGTTGGGGGCAGCCCGAGTACACCGACTGGATCGACGAGAGCATGTCCTGGAAACAGACCTGTTCAATTGGCGACTGGTCTTTCCTTTGGGAGCGTAAGTTTAAAGGCCCTGATGCGCTTAAGCTGTTCTCTGATACCTCCGTTAACAGCTTCGAAAAATTCGACATCCTGCAATCGAAGCACGTTACACATACGACTCAAGCCGGCAAGGTGATTGCTGAAGGCATTCTCACTAGACTTACTGGAGATGAGTTCCTGCTGTTCGGGCGTGGCACTTTCTGGGCCGAGTACGTTCGCCGCAACGGAAACTACAGCGTCGTCTCTGAAGTCCAGGATGGATTCAATTTCCAGGTCGCTGGTCCTACCGCTCTTCCATTGATCGAGCAGGTTTCGGGGCAGTCGTTGCGAGACGTGAAATTCATGCACTCCGCTGAGATTGAAATCGCCGGTTGCCGAATGTTGGCTCTGCGCCAGGGCATGTCGGGCGAGATCGGGTTTGAGTTGCAGGGGCCGAAGGCTGATGCCGCCAAGGTCTATGAGACCATTGTCGCGGCAGGGCAGGAATATGGTCTTCGCCGTCTCGGTGGGCGCGCGGTGTTTATCAACCACCTTGAAGCCTGCTTCCCAACCATTGTCACGGATTATATGCCAGCAATCTTCGACTCGGAGATGGAGGGCTATTTAAAGGAATTTCGTTCGGCTATGCCGAGCTTTGCTTCGACCTTTAATGTCGCCGGTAGCTTTGAATCCAAGAACGTCAGCGACTGGTACCGTAGCCCTGTCGAACTTGGTTGGGCAAAAACAATCAAGTTTGACCACGAATTCATTGGGCGAGCAGCCCTGGAAAAGGAAGTCGCTCAGCCGCGTCGTGTCATGCGCACTTTGGTTTGGAATGGTGATGACGTCGCAGCGGTTTACGCGTCGCTGTTCCAGAAGGAACTGACGCCGTTCCAGTACATGGAAATGCCGCGAGATCAGCGCGGCTTCATGTACGCAGATCGGGTATTGCGAAATGGACGAGACGTAGGCGTGACCACTTCGCGCGGATATAGCTTCTATTTCCGCGAAATGCTCTCGCTTTGCACCATCGATGTGGAGCATGCGGACATAGGCAATGAAGTGAGTGTGATCTGGGGTGACCCAGGCAAGCCGCAGAAAGAGATTCGCGCGACAGTTGCAACTGCTCCCTACAAGCAAGACAACCGGCGCTCAGATTTGAGCAAAGTTTGATAGGGGGCAGCTCATGACGGCGCAATTGATTGACGGGAAGGCCATTGCGGCTCGAGTCAGACTTGAAGTCAAAGAAGGCGTTGCTGCCTTCGTCGCTGCTGGCTGGCCCATTCCTGCGTTAGCGGTTGTGCTTGTCGGGGAAGATCCGGCAAGCGAAGTTTACGTCGAGAATAAGGTCCGGCAGACAGAAGCCGTTGGGATGCGCTCGCAGCGCTTCGTACTGCCTGCGGACACTAGTGAAAACGATCTGCTTGCATTGATTGATAAGCTCAACACTGACGATTCGGTAAGCGGAATTCTCGTGCAGTTCCCGTTGCCGCCGCAGTTTGACGTAGCCAATGTAATCAGTGCGATTGATCCCGGAAAGGACGTCGATGGCTTCAACCCGCTGAACGTCGGTCGTTTGGCGGCGGGCTTAGATGGAGGGTTGACACCCTGCACCCCTATGGGGGTCATGCGCCTTATACGCTCGGTACATGATGATATAGCTGGTCTTGGCGTCTTGGTAGTCGGTGCTTCGAACGTGGTAGGCCGTCCTCTCGCGCGCCTGCTACTTCAAGCGCAGTGCACGGTATCTATCGCTCACATTCGGACGACAGACCTTGAAAAACGCTGCCGAGAAGCAGACATCCTAGTCGTTGCTACAGGTGTTCCCGGGCTTATTCGCGGCGACTTCATTAAGCCTGGAGCAACGGTGATCGATGTCGGGATCAGCCGTGTGAGGCTCCCTAGCGGTAAAGACAAACTCACCGGTGATGTCGCATTCGACGAAGCTGTGGAGGTAGCAGGCGCTATTACCCCTGTTCCAGGGGGCGTAGGTCCGATGACTATCGCGTGTCTGCTAGCTAATACATTGCAAGCCGCCAAAGCCTCTGTCGGCTTAGTCTAAGACGTCACGCAGTTGAACACCCAGATCTACTAATAAAAACAACGAGGTCGCTATGAACGTTAAATATGATTTCTCTGGAAAAGTTGCTTTGGTAACTGGTGCAGGTTCAGGTATAGGACGTGCTACGGCGCTTGCTTTTGCTCAGGCTGGTGCTTCGGTTGCGGTAGCGGATATTGCGGCAGAGCACGGTCAAGAGACCGTTCGACTAATCAAGCTAGCTGGTGGCGAGGCCACATTTTTTTATGTAGATGTAGGGTCAGAGGAAAGCGTTGAGGCGATGTTGGCCGGTGTTGTAGATCAGTACGGCGGTCTTGATTTTGCTCACAACAACGCAGGCATTGAAGCCAATATTGTTCCGTTGGCCGAGCTGGATTCTGACAACTGGCGTCACGTTATCGATGTCAATTTGTCCTCGATCTTCTACTGCCTCAAAGGCGAGATTCCTCTGCTGCTCGCTCGGGGCGGCGGTGCCATCGTAAATACCGCCTCTGCATCCGGTTTGATTGGTGGCTACCGCCTCTCAGGTTATACCGCTACCAAGCATGGCGTCGTTGGTCTGACGAAGGCAGCGGCAATTGATTATGCCAACCAGAACATTCGCATCAACGCAGTTTGCCCTGGCCCGGTCGATTCTCCGTTCCTCAAAGACATGCCTCAACCGATGCGTGATCGTCTGCTGTTTGGCACCCCCATCGGTCGTTTGGCAATTGCTGAGGAAATAGCGCGCTCCGTCCTTTGGCTGTGCTCGGATGACTCCAAATACGTACTCGGTCATTCCCTTTCTGTGGATGGCGGTGTTGCGGTGACTGCAGTTGGCACCCGTATGGACGACTTGTTCTAACCACTGAGTTGTAAGCAGAAAGGTAAACGCCGGATCTGTCGTCGTTATTGCTGCAAACCCCGACGGACTTCGCTGCGAAGTTCTCGTTATTTCTGTTTTCAGGCGGCGCTGCGCATTGACGTAATGGCGCTGATGGCCTTCTGCCGCCTTTTTTATACCGCAAGCAAACGGAGATTCAAGAGTTGAGCAGTCAAGATTTAGTGCGGGTATTGGAAACGCCCCTGAAGCTGAATGCGAAGCCGGGCGAGAAAATTTACATCATCACTGACACTTCTATGGAGCAAGAGGTTTGGCAGGCGCTTGCCGATGCTGCGCTCAGTCTATCCATGGAGCCCACCGTGGCGATCATGCAGCCGCGAGCTTTTCATGCTCAAGACCCGGTACCTGCCGTGGTCGCGGGTGCTCTTGATCCCAGCAACGATTTGGTTGTTTATCTCACCAGCACGGCACTTGCGCATGCTCCGATCACAGAGCTTCTAATTGAGCATGGGCGTCGTTTCGTGCTGATGGAAGAACTGACCGCATCCATGCTGGCGAAGGACGGTCCGGCAGGTGCGGACTACTTCGCGCTGAACGTTCTCGGCAAGAAAATCGCCGACATTTTTACCAACGGAAGGCAGGTCACAGTGACTTGTCCTAACGGTACCAACTTGACCGCGAGCATCGAGGGGCGGGTCGGACGCGCTATTACCGGGCTCCCGGTAGTTATGCGCCCTGGTGGAGGAAGCGGCTGTGCCTTCCCAGATGGCGAAACACACGTCTGTCCAGTTGAAGGCACAGGCGAGGGAACTGTCGTTTTCGACTTGACCGCTCACTCCGTTGGTGCCTTGCGAGAGCACATCACTGTCACTGTCAGGAACGGCATGGCTGTCGCCATCGAGGGTGGTGAGCAAGCGGCTGCTTGGCGCGAGATTTTTGCGCAACACGGTGACCCTGAAAGCTTTAACTGCCCAGCCGAGATTGCCATTGGGTTGAACCCCAAGGTTCGCCCGACCGGCTCGATGCGCACCGATAAAAAGATGTACGCGACCTCTCACATTGGGCTTGGGGATACCACTGCATTAGGTGGTACCTGCAAGGCCAAGTTGCGTCTTGAGGGCGTCATTCGCGAACCCTGCATCAGCGTGGACGGCGTCGTGATCACTCGTGCCGGGAAAATTCTGCTCGATTAGTTAACCAGCGCTATGAGCTTCGTATTGCCTACGTCGCGCCTGATTGGCGGACAATTTTTTGTGAGAACGCTATGACTACTCAATGGAACCATTACATCAACGGCGATTTTATTGCTCCTTCGTCGGGCGAGTTCATTTATGAATTCGTTCCTACGACCGGGCTTCAGGGTGATCAAATTGCCCGTGGCTCTGCTGCTGATGTGGACCTCGCGGTTAGCTCTGCCGCCGCCGCCCAGTCTGCATGGAATGCTCGTAAACCCATTGAACGTGGGCGTGTCCTTCTCGCAATCGCGCGTTTGATTCGAACAAACGCTGCTGCGTTTTGCACAAAGGAAGCCGAAGAAACCGGTAAGCCCATGAAGATGGCTGCTTTTGAAATCGAGGCCTGTGCTCAATACTTCGAGTACTACGGTGGTTTGGCAACGGCGATCCAGGGCGAGACCATCAACTTGGGCCCGCACTATCACGCTTACACCACTCGCGAAGCATTCGGCGTAGTAGGGGTGATTCTGCCTTGGAACTCCCCGCTGAATCAGGCTGGCCGAGCTATTGCCCCGGCACTTGTTTCTGGTAATACGGTCGTGGTGAAACCTTCAGAGTTCACCTCTATCACGATGCTACAGCTGGCTGAAATGGCTGTGAAAGAAGCGGGTCTGCCTGCTGGTGTCCTTAACGTGATTACCGGTACCGGCAAGGAGACGGGTGAGCCGTTGGTTAAGCATCCCCTGATTCGAAAAGTCGCTTTCACAGGTTCGGTCCGTGCGGGCAAAGAGATCGGCAAGCTCGCCGCAGATCGCATTATTCCTCTTTCCCTTGAGTTGGGCGGCAAGTCGCCAAACATCATCTTTGAAGATGCAGATCTGGATCGTGCCGTTGCCGGCAGCGTGTTTGCATTTACGGTGAACACGGGCCAGGTCTGTCTTGCGGGAACTCGATGCTTGGTACACGAATCGATCTACCAAAAATTCGCCAAAAAGCTTGCCAGCGCCGTTGAGGCGCTCCAGTTCAGTGATGGTGAGAACTTCGGATTAGGACCTTTGACGACCAAGGCTCAATTCGACCAGGTACACGCCTACACCAAGCTGGCGATCCAAGAGGGCGCAGAACAATTGGTCGGTGGCGATGTGCCGAGCGACAAGGCGGGTTGGTATGTACGTCCGACTGTTTTTACCAATGTAAACAACTCCATGCGTGTCGCTCGTGAGGAGATCTTCGGTCCGGTATTGGTCCTGATGCCGTTCAAAGATGAGCAGGAGGCAGTGGCCATCGCCAACGACTCGGAGTATGGGCTTGCTGCCGGGCTCTGGACTTCTGATTTGGCTCGCGCTCACCGAGTAGCGGCGCAAGTTGAAGCCGGGCAAGTGTATGTCAACGAATACCCTTCCGGTGGTGTTGAAACACCTTTCGGTGGCTTCAAACAGAGTGGCTATGGCCGTGAAAAAGGTCTGGAGGCGCTCCATCACTACACCCAAACCAAGACGACCATCATCCGAATCTAATCGCGAAGAGCAGATTTGATTGCGTCTGAAATGAGGGATTTCGGGTGTACGACTACATAATTGTTGGAGCAGGTTCAGCCGGTTGCGTGTTAGCCAATCGGCTGTCTGCAAACCCAAGCCATTCTGTCCTTCTGCTGGAGGCTGGTGAGCGACCAAAGGGCTTGTGGGCTTCTATGCCTGCCGGAGTGTCTCGGACTATTTTGCCTGGGCCGATGAACTGGGCGTACCAATCAGAACCGGACCCCAGCCTAGGTGGGCGGACGATTTATGTTCCTCGCGGGAAGGCGCTGGGAGGTTCCAGCTCAATTAACGGAATGGCATTTCTGCGGGGGCATCGGGCTGACTACGACCAATGGGAAGCGCTGGGGAACCCGGGTTGGGGTTGGAATGACGTCCTGCCATTTTTCAAGAAAATTGAGCGCCGGGCCGAAGGCGATCCTCGGTTTCGCGGTCGAGATGGTGAGCTGTGGGTTACAGACCCTGTCTTCAAACATCCGTCTTCGGCAGCGTTTATTGAATCATGTGTAGCAGTCGGTATTGAGCGACTCGAAGACCTGAACGCCCCGGTTCCTGAAGGTGCTGGTTTCCTTCAGTTCACCATCAAGGATGGTCGACGTCATTCGGCAGCGGCTGCTTTCCTTACACCGGTACTGGGTCGGCCCAACCTGCATGTCGTGACAGGCGCAACAGTCGAAAGACTGATCGTAAAAAATGGACGCGTGTTTGGCGTGGAGTACAGACATGAACGCGAAAGGGTGGTCGCTAACGCCTCCGAAACGATTCTGTCAGCTGGTGCAATTGACTCGCCGAAATTGTTGATGCTTTCGGGTATCGGCCCGTCCGAGGAACTGGAGCGCAACGGGATTTCGTTGGTCAGTGATCTACGCGGAGTGGGTCAGAATCTACACGACCACGTGTACGTTCACTCGGGTATCGCGACCGACCGGCAAGCTTCTTTGAACAAAGATCTACGCGGTATTCGATCCTTGTTCCAGGGCGTGAGTTATCTGCTCAGAAGCAAAGGCAGTTTAACGATGGGAGCCTCTCAAGCCGTGGCCCTTACCAAGGTTTTACCAGGCTCTGGCCGCCCCGATACGCAAATCAACTATCGGCCCTTGAGTTGGCATTTCAACAAGCAAGGTCTCGTCGAGATCGGAAAAGACAATGCGGTCACCATCTCCACGTGCCAGCTAAATCCCCGTTCTCGTGGCCGCGTTACGCTCGCCTCCAGCAACCCCTATGACGCACCTCGAATTTACCCAAATTACTTCGGTGACGAGCTCGATATGGTCGCAGCTATTGCAGCGGTTCGAAAGGTCCGAGAAATCGTTACGAGAGGACCGCTTGCTCAGCATGTGAAGAACGTAACGCCGCCAAATTCGCTGAGCGATCATGAGATCGCAGATTACATCCGGCAAGAGGGCGCAAGTTCGATGATGCACTGGGTTGGCTCTTGCAAGATGGGTTCGGATGTCATGGCAGTAGTGGATGAACGCTTACGTGTCCACGGCATTGCAGGCCTGCGAGTGGTTGACGCATCTGTTATGCCCACCATCACTTCCGGGAACACCAACGCACCAACAATCATGATCGGTGAAAAAGGCGCCGCGATGATTCTTGAAGATCGAGAGCAAGCAGGAGTCGAGGTCCAGGTTCGGCAAACAGCCGTAGGAAGCTCGGTGGGTGACTGATGCACGATGAGCGAAGCTCACCGTAGGTCACCTCTTCTCATAACAAAAAAGCCAGAACTACTGGCTTCGACGATAGACCGGAGAAACAAAATGTCTTCGACAACTCATGTGCCCAGCTCGTCGTTGGACCCTTTTTCGGACGAGGCGATTGCAGCAGGGCCGCAGTTTTTGATCGACTTGTGTGAGCCTGCCCCGATCATTTGGCTTGAGAAGTATCAAGCTTTCTGTACTGGCCGGCACGACCTCACTCAGAAGATCCTCCGCGACTGGCAAACGTTTACCTCCACCATCAAAGCCTTTGGGCCTCGCGAACATATCCCGAACATTCTAGTTGCAGAAGATCCACCAGATCATGCGGCTCATCGCGGTCCGATCATGAAGCTATTCACCCCTGTCGCCTTGGCCAAGTACCAGGACTATTTCGATCAATGCGCTGACGTACTGGTCGAGGACTTGGTTCGAAGAGAGTATGTGGACGGCTTCTCTGACATCGCGGCCAGCTACGTACTGAAGGTATTTCCCGATGTGCTGGGTCTAAGGACAGTAGAGCGTCGGCGCCTACTGGATTTCGGTGATCTTGCATTCAACTCCACGATGCCCATGAACGATCTCTACAAAGAGTGCAAAGCTCGTAGTGGAGATGTGCTGGAGTGGTTCAACCAGCAGTGCATACGCGCGGCTATTACCACTGATGGCATTGCCTCAGAAATCTATGCGCTCGGAGACAAGGGCGAGGTTTCCGCTGATACAGCCTACCTTCTGGTTCGAGGCGTATTCACGGGGGGCTTCGACACAACAGTGCTGTCGATTGCATCAGGCCTCAAAGCGTTTGCGGATCACCCCGAGCAATGGGACAAGCTGCGTGCCGACCCAGATTTGATGCGTCCTGCATTTGAGGAAGTCATCCGAATGGATCCTCCTTCCAGGTTTCTAGGTCGCGGTGTAACGACTGACACCGAGCTTGCTGGCGTTGCATTGAAGGCTGGTGATCGTATTGCGTGCTTCCTGGGGGCAGCAGGGCGTGACTCTCGTAAATGGGAACGTCACGACGCGTTCGACATCGCCCGCAAAGGCGTTATGGGCCACACATCGTTTGGGTTTGGTCTGCATTCATGTTTGGGGCAAGCCGTTGCGCGGATGGAGTTCAAGGCAATCATTTCTGCGTTGGCGAAGCGAGTTCGACGAATTGAGCTGGTGGACGAGCCTGTTCGGAATATCAACAACCAGGCCAGTGGCTGGAAATCTTTGCCATTGAGACTGGTTGGCTAATCGAGCAGTAATTCGATGAACTCGGGGAAGATTGATCATGAAGTTTGAAGAAGCTTTTTCGGTAGCAGGCGCCACTGTCATTGTGACCGGCGCAGCTAGTGGGCTAGGACTCGCGTTTGCCGAGGCTATGGCGGTGAGTGGTGCGAGCGTTGTAATGCTCGATCTTAACCCCCAGCGACTAAGTACCCAGGCGAACCGCCTTAGAGACCTGGGGTACGTGATTGAGTCTCATGTCCTCAACGTGACTGACCGTAAAGCCGTCGACCACATCTACGATCAGGTCGCCGCCCGGTATGGCGGCATTGACGTGGTTTTCTCGAATGCAGGTATCGATCCGGGGCCAGGATTTGCTGCGATCAACGAAGACGGTGAACGTGATCCTGCCAATTACCTGGAGCAGTACGAGGACATTAGGTGGCAGAAGGTCATCTCCGTCAGTCTGGACGCGGTGTTCTTCTCAATTCGAGCGGCAGCGCGCCATATGCGACCGCGCAAATCGGGCTCGATCATTGTCACCACGTCGATTTCGGCCTTGAGACCAGCTATCACGCTAGGTGCTGCTTACGCTGCGGCCAAAGCTGGGGCCGCCCAGTTGGTTCGTGCTACCGCGTTGGAGTTGGCGGAGGACGGCGTCCGGGTAAATGCCATCGCACCGGGCCCCTTTGAAACTGACATCGGCGGCGGCTTCATGCACCAAGATGAGGTTCGGGCAAAGATGGCAGCTGGCGTGCCAATGGGACGGGTTGCTGACGTGGAGGAAATTAAACCTCTAGCGCTTTATCTGGCCTCCCGCGCATCAGGTTTCGTAACTGGACAACAATTCGTGATTGACGGTGGCCTTTCTCTCTCTGCTGCCAGGGCCTGATCGCTCCACACACTACACAGCATTAAAAGACTTCCTGGGCGCGCTCAGGGCTTGTAGCACCGTTTGCCACGTGATTGGAGAGGACGAACAATGAACGATAAAATGTCCGCACTTGATACGGGTGCAGTTGTGAACCCAGGCTGGTATCGATTCAAACTGGGTAGTTTCGAAATTACAGTCGTGTCAGATGGGCCTATGCCTTTGACCCCCCCATCTTCCGGCTTTTCTGATGCGCCGTTGGACGAAGTTGATGCTCTCCTGACAGAGAATTTTTTGCCGACAGATCAACTGCTGCTTGGCATGAATGCTCTCGTGATCAATACCGGAAAACACGTGGTTTTGGTCGATACCGGAATGGGCGAGAGCATGGGAGAGTTGAGCCATATGTTTGGTCCTTCTACCTGCCATCTACTTTCCAACCTTGCGGCAGCTGGATTCCGTCCTGAAGATATCGATGTCGTAGCGATCACGCACGCCCATCCTGACCACTGTTGGGGGCTGGTGGACGAGTCTGGCAATCGGGTGTTTCCAAATGCTCAAGTTGCTATCGCGCAGGAAGAACTCGACTACTGGTTCGACACGAACAACCGCTCCGTCTCGTACTTTGCAGAGGTGAGCGTCGATGGCGCTATCAAAAACCTCACCCCCTATCTTGACTTCTTGATCATCGTGCCTGATGGCGGGGAAGTCGTTCCAGGTATCAAAGCTCTGCTCTGCGCAGGCCACTCACCTGGTCATAACGGCTACGTCATCAGTTCGGGTAACGATGTAATGGTCACGACTGGCGATCTGGCGCATCACTACATCCTTGCCATGAAGCACCCAGAGTGGCACATCAGCTACGACACCGACTCGGATATGGCAGTGCAATCACGTCGGCGCATCTTCGACATGCTCGCTGATCAGAAGCTGCTCACGCACGGCTATCACTTTCCGTGGCCTGGTCTTGGGCATGTGGTGAAGGAAGGGAACGGGTATTGCTGGGTCGCCGCCCCTACGTATACCTATCTGGTCTAAAGACCTGCTGAATAAGGTTAATAAGAAATTAGACATTTAAATGTACTGTAGTACAGTGAGTGTAACTTCAAATACCAGAACGCGGGCGTCCCACGCCTGCAATAACAAAAGAGGTAGGAGTATGTCGTTTCAAGAGAAATTGGTCGTTGTCACTGGCGCTGCTTCCGGCATCGGGAGAGCAACGGTTCAGCTGTTAATTGAGCAAGGCGCAAAGGTTGCCGCATTGGACCTCAACGGCGAGCAGCTGCAAGAGGCGTTCGGGAAGGATTCACGCGCCCTTTGCATTCCGATCGACGTTAGTAGTAGCGCCGCAGTGTGCGCCGCATTTCAAACCATCGAGTCGAAATTCGGTCGCCTCGATGTGATCGTCAATGCCGCGGGCATTAACGCGCCAAATCGCGACGCCAATCAGAAAATGGTCGATGCCAACGTTGCTGCACTCGACGCGATGAAAAGTGGCCGCCCCCCAGTCTTTGACTTCCTGGCAGATACCTCTGACCAAGACTTCCGGCGTGTGATGGAAGTGAACTTGTTCAGCCAGTTCTACTGCATCCGCGAAGGTGTACCGCTCATGCGCCGTTCTGGCGGTGGCAGCATCGTAAACATCTCCAGCGTTGCTGCGCTGATGGGGGTTGCCATGCCTCTGTATTACCCAGCATCCAAAGCAGCAGTCCTCGGTTTGACACGTGCCGCAGCGGCCGAACTTGCGCCGCACAACATTCGCGTCAACGCGATTGCTCCAGGTTCAGTTGATACCCCTCTCATGCATGAGCAGCCCCCTGAGGTTGTCCAGTTCCTCGTCAGCATGCAGCCGATTAAACGATTGGCAAAACCCGAGGAGTTAGCTCAGAGCATTCTGTTCTTGGCCGGAGAGCACTCGTCTTTCATCACTGGTCAAACGCTCTCGCCTAACGGCGGAATGTACATGTAACGGCTGCTGCAACTAAATTTAAAAACATAGGGGTTCTATCCATGTCTTTCAAAGCAGGGTTTGACGCTTGTGCTCTCGAACGAGTCGAATCGTCTCTTCGTGAAGACGTTGAGCGTGGACTTATCGACGGTGCTGTGATCAAAGTTGCTCGGCACGGCGAAGTCGCACTCGACTCGGTAGTAGGGTTCGCGGATCGTCTTGCAGAAGTGCCGATGCGTGAGAATTCTGTCTTCAAAGTGTTGTCACTAACGAAAGCATTCACTACCACTCTGGTTCTGGAGGCCATCGATCTTGGCTTGCTCTCTCTTACCACTCGCGTGGTGGATGTAATTCCTCAGTTCTGGGGGAGAGATATATTCCGCAGCGGTCGAAAAGAACGTGTGAACGTTGCGCACCTGCTGACTCACCGTGCTGGTCTTTCGCCCACACCACAGCCGCTTCCTTATGATCGGCTTCATGACTTGAGCGAAACGATTCAGGCAATTTGCGACCTGGACGTAGTCGGCGAACCTGGAAAAGCCTTCAGCTATTCACCCACGGTCAACCATGCGTTGTTGGGTGAGATAGTGCGGCGTGTTCATGGTGCAGAAAACCTCGCTGACCTGCTCGACGAACGCCTGTTCAGACGATTGGGCATGGCATCCACATCGTTGGGCCCTATCCCTGAAACCACTCAGCGCCGTGTTCCGCTGACTTCCGACTTTCCAGAGGGTGGTTGGTTGACCAATGCCGACATCAAGGCTGTTGCTGATGCGATTGAAGCACCAGGCTCGCAGATGCCGTGGGTCGGAGCTATGACGTCTGCGCCAGATGTTTTTGCGTTTGCCGAAATGCTTCGTCAGAACGGTACGGCCAATGGTAAACGCGTTCTTTCGCCGGCTGTAATCCGCAAAGCAACGACGCTGCAGACCGGACATGCGGTCAACGATTTGTACAAACTGCTCGCAGACATGCGCCACTGGGACGTGCCGCCAGGAAACATGGGGCTGGGTTACGCCCTGGGCGGTGGTGGGTTGACGGTATCTCAGTTTGGGACACTTACATCCCCCGGAACCTACGGCAATTTTGGCGCGGGATCGACGCTATTTTGGGTGGATCCAGAGTCGCAAATTACCTTCGTATGCCTGACTGCGAAAGTGATGGAAGAGAGCGAGAATATTGTGAGATTCCAACGTCTTTCCGACTTGGTTGCTTCAGCAGCGCTTTAACCTAATTAGACACTATTTGTGGCCAGTACAACATTCACTGGTAGTTCAGTGACATGGGTTCGGCTGGCCTGGATTGACCGGAGAACGATGAAAATGGAACAACTTGTTAGACCAGCTCCGCCCCCTGATTTCAATCCATTAAGTGAGCAAGGGTTCAAAGACCCAGCTTCGATTTGCCAGCGGGCACGAGAAGAAACGCCAGTGTTTTTTTTTCAGCCCCTTGGCGTATGGATGGTGACTCGCCGGGAAGATGCTGAGAAGGTTCTCAGTGAGTGGGAGACCTTTTCCTCGCTCGCCAATAGCCCTGCGGTGCCAGAGGAGTTTCGTAGCCGCTTTGCGCCCTCGGTAATGGCTGACTCCATTGTGGCAATTGACCCTCCTCGTCATACCGAAGCGAGAACGGTGATTCAGCGCGGGTTCATGAAGCAGAAAATCGATCCGCTTGAGCCAATCATTGAGGTTCGTGCGAACGACATCATTGATGGTCTGGTTGGAGCAAATTCGACCGACATCATGACCAACTACTGTCTTGAGCTAACGACACGAACGCTGATGGCGCTGTATGACCTACCATCTGATGCTCGTCCCCTGTTTGAGGGGATCCGTGATGTATCTATCAAGGTATTGGCCAGTGCCTATGAGCCGATGCAAGAGCCCGAGAAGTCGCAGGTGTGGGACAAATACGTCTCAGGCTATGAATACTTCTATCGTTTGGTCGAAACACGTCGGAACTCCGATGCGCATGACATTATTTCGACTATGGCCTCTCAAAAGGACAACCGCGGCAACCCGGCGCTAACTACTGAGCGAATTGCTCTGCATCTGGTTGAAATCGCCTTTGCGGGAACTGATACCACCGCACAGATGATGGCTAACGCCATCCTGTTCCTGGACAAACATCCGGAAGCGCTTGCGGCAGCCAAAGCTGATCCAGCTCTCTGGTCCCGAGTCTTCGAGGAAACAGTACGCCGTCGTCCGTCTGCTCCTTTTGCAGGCCGAGTGACCACTAAAGAGGTCGAGATTCGTGGAGTTAGGATTCCCGCAGGCTCTCCCGTCTGGGTGTCGTTGGCCGCCGCCAACACTGACCCGAGACATGTTGGCTGCCCGATGGATTTCGATATCAACCGTTCATCCCCGCAGGATCATTTAGCGTTTACCAAGGGTCGGCATACCTGCCCTGGTGCGCCACTCGCACGACTGCAAGGGGCAACTGGGTTGCGCGTGCTATTTGAGCGTCTACCAAATCTTAGAGTTGTACCAGACCAACCATTGAATTTCGCTCCCATGGCGTTGTTGCCCGTGCGATTGTCGTTACAGGTGTGTTGGTAACAAGGTAACAAGCTGTTCTGAAAGCGAATTAAATAAAAACAATAACTTGCTGACATCCGTTCTACGGATGGAGAAGATCCTCTATGAGCCGTAAGTATGCAATTTGCGTTGTACTGTTGGCAGCTCAGGTTTTTTTGGCGACCTATACCGATGCTGCGGAAAACATCAAACCTGCGGGTCCAATCGGTGGCACAGATATTCGACAAGCCATATTGCCTCCTCCTGGCGTGTATGCCGTAGGCATTGGGGTTGGTCTTGGGTTTCCAGAGTATTGGACTGAAGACAAAGACTTAGACGCCAAAGGCGGTTCTCGAGTTTTCGGCGTTGGTGGTGCGATTGTTTACGACACGGAGGTTTTTGGGGGCAACATTGCCTCTACTGCTTTCGCTAGCTATGAGCGTACATGCTTTGGATTCAAGGGCGGAAAGACGACGTGCTCCGAGGGCCAAGGGGATGTCTATTCGGACGTTTTGATGTGGTCGAGGAACTTTCCCCTGGGTTATGAGCGATCTAAGACAGCGCCTTGGATTCCCTACGGTTTGAACGTTTTGGTTGGTTTTGGCGTGACCCTACCAACCGGTAAATATGACTCTTCGAAAATGATCAACGTGAGCGCGAACGTATACGACTTTGCTCCGAACGTGGCACTTACATATGTTGTTCCTAGTATCTTGGGTGATCAATTTGGCGACGCAACAGAGTTCAGTGCGCGAGTTTTCTATAACAAATACACTGAAAATCGTGATACGAATTACCAAACAGGCGATATTGTCAGCATGGACTTTGCAGTGTCTCAGCGATTTGGCCAGTGGCAAGTAGGTCTTGCAGGAACTGGCTTTGTTCAAATCGAAGACGACGATATCAACGGCATTACTCCTTCAAATAATGGCAATCGTGCGAAGTCACTTTCGCTAGGTCCAGTTGTATCTTATGACTTTATGGTGGACAACACTCCTTGGAACCTCACGCTCAAAGGGTTGGTGGGAATTGATGGTGAAAATACCGCCGCGGCAAGAGGTGTGGTTTTGAAGCTTGGACGGAAGATCTGGTGATGTCGTCCGTCGCTAGGTGCAGAATTCTTAACTTAGCGAAGAATATATCATCTGTGGCCTTCTTGCCTAAAAGAGAAAATTTTTATGAGAAAGTGGTTAGAGGTTGAAGTCTTCAGGCGTGATGACGTAACTGACTCAATCAGTATATTCGAACTTCGTCACCCCAACGGCGAGGCCTTGCCAGCCTTTACCGCTGGGGCACATATAGATGTGAAGGTATCAGATGGTCTCATCAGGCAATATTCATTGAGTAATGATCCCATTGAGACCAGCCGATATGTTATCGCCGTGCTCAATGAGCCTGTGTCTCGAGGGGGATCAAAAGCCATTCATGAAACATTTCAGCAAGGAATGCTGGTTTTGGTCGGCGAGCCTCGTAATTATTTTCCGCTAGAAGATGCCGATGACACGTTCATCTTGGTGGCCGGAGGAATCGGCGTAACCCCTATTTTAGCAATGGCCCGCGAGTTGCGCCGATTGGAAAGGACTTTTGAGGTGCACTATTGCATCCGCTCCCGTAGCACCGGGGCTTTTCTCGATGTGTTCGAGAGCCCTGAGTTCAAGGATTTCGTCATCTTACATATAGACGATGAGACAAATACACCAGGGCTAAATATTGAGGAAATTGTTAAGACTGATAAGAGTCGATTATATGTTTGTGGTCCCGGAGGATTCATAAATTGGGTACTTACCACTGCTGAAACATGCATGCCAAGCGATCGCATCCATCGGGAATCTTTCACCGCTGCTCCAATCGAGGCGCCTACGGACGAAGGATTTGAGGTGGAGATTGCCAGCACTGGGCAGAAGTTTT
>Ga0065704_10001247_pt1 | contig 22290 bp, 17 predicted proteins | sample SwiRhicommuniRL2_FD_59091 | JGI IMG/M metagenome (GOLD analysis project Ga0065704, IMG submission 59091) | Switchgrass rhizosphere bacterial communities from Rose Lake, Michigan, USA - RL2 v2 (version 2) | ecosystem: Host-associated > Plants > Roots > Rhizosphere > Soil | place: East Lansing, MI | reverse complement strand
CACGTCGAAGGATACCCAATGGGTCAACTTCTTGTGCACCTCATACCCATAATCTACCGTAACCAGAGCGCCGTCGCCATTGATCGGGTTGCCATGATATTCCGGCGGTTTGTGATGCGTCAGTGTGCCATCGCCGTTGAAGGTGACGCGCGGCTCCATCGCCTCGACCTGATCTTTCCTGACCGGCCAAGTGCAGAGCATGTAGCCGCCTGGCTTTAATGTTCTGTGTATTTCCTTGAAGGCTGCTTCCGGGTCGGGAATATGTTCCATCACATCGAGGGAAATGAACAGGTCGAACTGATTGTCCGAAAAAGTAAGGCGTTGAAGATCTTCGTTGCGGTAGTCCCGTTCCGTCGAACCACGTTCCAGGTCGGGATAAAAATGCGTTTGCGTAATATTCTTTGCTTCTCGCCTCATCTTGGCTGATATGCCGCGAATGGCGGGCGAACATTCATGAATTACCAGATCGCGCCAATTCGGAAATTGCTCATTCAGGATCAGTGCGACAGCTCGTTCGCGCGGGACAGAGCCGTTCTCGCATGTGGGGCAACTAAGTGAACCGCGATACCACTCATCACGCGCCGTGAATAAGGTGTTCTTCTCGCAGATCGGGCAATATCCTTCAATCTGTAGAAGAAAGTCGCTCATATAATGTCCAGCTCACCCAAGAAAAACGTAGCGCCTTATGCCGCCGATCGCTGCTTTTCACGAATCGCGTATTCCTGCAAGAGGTGTGCAGGGCAGATCGATCCGGGCTATCGCAATCGTGTTTGGCAGCGTGTCCCTGCGGGCTTGGCCGTTGCCCGTTGAGCGGCCAGCCTTTGCCAATGTTTTGGGCTTGCTCTGGCAGGTCTGGAAACCTAATCACTCGACAGAGGCAAAAAGGGCGACGCGAGCCCTAAAGATGTTGCAAAAGGCCAACGAGCAATGAACTCTTCAATAAAACAATTTGTTAATGTAGTTAAAAAAAGCAAATTGTTTGACGAAGATTGGTATAATGAGCAGTATCCGGATGCCTATTTTTCAAATATGGAAGCCGCCGAACATTATTTTCGCGTTGGTTGGAAGTTAGGTCGTGATCCAAGCCCCAATTTTAGGTCGCGAGAATTTGTCTCACACGAGAGTTTCTCATTTTCAGAAGGCGTTTGCCCCATCGTTGCGTTCGAAAACAGCCGGGGCGAACCGTCAGAGGTCGGCGGTAACCGGCGAGGTTCCAGCTCCTCGAAAAAAAGAAGCGAAATCACGGTCGTGGAGCAATCGGCGCTCTTCGATGCCCAATGGTATCGCGAGCAATATCCAGAGGCGGGCGAAAGTGATCGGGATGCTGCTTGGCATTTTCTGATCCATGGCGCGAAGCGCCTGTTGAACCCCGGCCCCAGATTCAGCACGCGCTTTTACCTACATAGATATCCCGACATCGCCAAGGCGGGCATAAATCCGTTGGTGCATTACGAGAAATTCGGCCGCGTGGAAGGGCGGCCGATTCTGCCCGCCTACCTTGACTGCCCCGAGACTGATCCTTCAGTCATCGCTTCGGCCAGACCTCCACGACAGGTTGATGGGATGGATGTAGCTGCTGCCAAACGCTATTTAGTTCGCCAGCTCAATGCGGTTATGCCCGGCGAGCCTGTGCGCATGTTCCAGAATTTCGATACCCTTCAGGCCGAAAGGTTTATGGCGGCTCTCGAGCTCTGCGCCGGAGAAGATGTGGCGCAGGAACGCGTCTCCGTCGTCATGCCGACTCATAATCGCGGCGCCAAGATAGCCAGGGCGATCAACTCGGTGTTGGCACAGTCCTGGAATAATTTCGAACTCATCATAGTCGACGATGGCAGCACGGATCATACGCCGGAGGTTCTGGCGACCTATGACGATCCGCGGATGCAGGTCCTGCACTCGCAGCGCGGCGGCGTCAGCGGCGCCCGCAACACAGGTTTGCACGCCGCCACAGGCGAAGTGATTTTCTACCTCGATTCAGACAATGAATGGACCCCCGATTTCCTTTGGACCATGATGCAGAGCATGAGGCACAGCGGTGCTCCATGCGGATATGCCGCCACCCGCCTCCAATCGCCGCAGGGCTATCTGATCGGCTATCGTGGCGAACCCTTTGATTGGGAATCCTGTCTTGCCCTCAATTATGTCGACATGAATGTCTTCTGTCATCGCAGGGATGTTTCGGACAGACTCGGTGGATTTGACACCGGCCTGCGCCGCATGGTCGACTGGGATCTCATCCTGCGGTTCACGCGTGACGAGCGGGTCTTCTATGCGCCTGTCATCGGGTGCATCTATATGGAGGACAGTGCCGACCTGAACCGGATCACGACTTCCGAACCGATTGTTTCTTGGAAGTTGGTTCATGACAAAAATGCCCTCAACTGCACATTGCAGGAGGTCGTGGGGCAGTTGCGCTTCAACATCGCTATCAAGATCTTCGCGCCTTACCAGGACCGGGATGCCTGGGGAGACTATCATTATGCGGAATCCCTAGCCGAAGCGTTAGAGGCTCTTGGCCACCGCGTACGTATAGATTTTCGCGGGCAATGGTATGCCCAGCCGGTGAGCGCCGATGATGTCGCGATCGTGTTGCGGGGACTGGAAGCCTATGTGCCTAGGCCGACGCAGATCAGCTTGTTTTGGGGCATCAGTCATCCCGACACCGTGCCGCTGCAGGAATATGACGCTTATCAGGGCGTGTTCATTGCCTCTCGTTCCTACGCAGAATTTTTGGAAATGCTGCTGCGCCGCCAGGTCCACACCATGTGGCAAAGCACCGATGCCAACCGCTTCTTTCCGCCGCCCGAACCGTCGGCAACCCCGTCCTTTTCCCCTCAAGGCATATTCATCGGTAATTCGCGACGCGAATATCGCCAAATCGTACGCTGGGCGGTGGAGGCTGGATTGCCGTTGGAGGTGATTGGCCAGGATTGGGAAGCCTATCTGCCCAAGGGCATGATCCGGGCTGCCAATGCACCCAACAAGGAACTGGCCCCGCTTTATGGCTCGGCGTCCTTCGTGTTGAACGACCATTGGGCTTCGATGCGTGATTTCGGCTATGTGTCCAACCGCGTCTTCGATGTGCTGGCGGCGGGCGGGCAATTGATCAGCGACAAGCTGGCCTCGATCGAGGCTTTGTTCGGGGATGCTGTCATTTCCGTTTCCTCGGCGGAGGAGCTTAGCCTCGCGGTGAGCGGCGGTGCGATGAATCGCGACGACGCAGAAAGAGGTCGGCTGTCAGAAAATGTGCGTCAGCACCATAGCTTTGCCCAACGCGCGGTGACCTTCGACCGCTGGCTTCGGAATTACATCGTTCCTGACTCTGCCCTCGCCGATGCCGCCGCGGAAGAGGAGTGGGGGCACCGTCTCCGCGTCGGCGTGTTGGCCAATTGGAGCCAACCTGAATTGCTGGACATGGCGGTTGAGCGGATCATCGCGCCCCTGACATGTGATGTGGCCGCAACGCAATTGCGTTTGCTGCGCGTCGAAACTGGTGAAGATCTGCTCGGGACTGAAATGGATGTCCTGGTAATCGCAGGCGAAAGCTGCCGCTGGAATGTCGATCTACATGCTGCTGCCGTCTCTCGCATGGAACACGGGCTGCCGGTGTTTCTCGACACGGGTTCCCAGCCAGTCCCGGAAGGGATGGCGTCTCTCCTTCCCCAACTTGCTGGGCTCTGGTGCGACAGTGAGGCAAGCGCCAGCGCCTCGGCGTGGAAGGACGCAACGATCATGACGCCGCGTCTAGACCCAAGGCTTTGGCGTCTTTACCGGTTGCCGCGTTTGATCGAGGCGGAGCAGGGCGTGACCCGTCTTCTGGTCCTGTGCAGCGCCGATGAAACGGAGCGGGGCCGGACCGTGCCGCAAGCGCTGGCCGATCTCCAATTCGATGCGCAGGCGGTGTCGCTGCGCATCATCGGCATGGAATGGGATGGGCTTTCGGTGCAGCTGCTACGTAGTTGCGAAACATGGCCGGAAAATTGCGTGGGATATGCGCGGCGTGCCCGCTGGTTGCTGGACAATGTCACTGCGGATATCGGGATTATTTTCGGTGAGACCGCTCATAGTGACAGCCAGATGTTGCGCATGATGGCGCTCGGTATTGTCCCTGTTATCATTGGGCCTGCCCCAGGTAGCCTTGCACGGTCGAGCCGGTTGACCAATCTCGTCGAAATTTGTGAAGAGGATGCGGCGTTACCGGACATTTTGCGCCGCCTGATGGAAGATCCGGCGCAGCTTCCGCGGCGGCGCACCGAATGTGTCGAACGGCTCTGGAAGGATTATAACAACTTGAGTTCTCCCGATCCTAGGGTGTCCGTGATAGCCTCAGCGTATAATTCGATTAAATCCAAGGTTTCGGCATGAACAAGTTGTCCCGGGTAGTCGAAGCTGACTACGCCATGCAGTGTCCAAGCGATGTTCAGCTAGTGAGGTCATCGTTTCTATTCGACGCTGACTGGTATCTGCGACGTTATCCAGAGGTGGCGGCGCTGGGGCTTGATGCAGCGACGCATTATTGCACAAGCGGCTGGTGGCGAGGCTATGAACCGAGCGCCTACTTCACCACTTACGGCGCCCAGGCAACGCTAAACCAGAACCCCCTCGTCTATGCGCTAAAGGAGTTAAACCTTCGCAATCCGGCGTTTGACGCCACAATAAACGGCGAAGCCAACCCGTCGTTTCGACCATGTCCGGAACCGTCATTCGAGAAAGTGGGGCGTGGCAATTCGACGCATGTCGGACCGGGCATCATTGTGCCTGTCGCCGATGAGCAAGCCATTTGCCGGTTTCACGAAAGCCTGGCTGTTCACCTACATCTGTTCCACATCGACATGGCGCTGGATTTCCGACGTCTTTTGGATGCAATACCGGTTGCTTTCGACCTTTTCATCAGCGTGTCCCGAAATTCAGAGGTGATCGCGGCAGAAGCTGCCTTTGCCGAGATCGGTAATGCGAGACGCATCGTTGCGGCGGCCTTCCCCAATATTGGACGAGACATTGGCCCCATGATCGCGGGCTTTGGCAGCCGCCTCTCTCCGTATGATCTCGTCGTGCACATGCATTCGAAGAAAAGCCAACATACCCCCGGGAAGCGGGACTGGGCATTGCAGATGGGCCATCACCTGCTAGCTTCCCGTGGACATGCAACCGGCATGCTCGACCTCTTCGCCGACGATCCTGATTTGGGGCTGGCTTTCCCCGTCTATCATTCCAGCGCCCAGAAGCAAATTCGGTGGGGCGCCAATTTCCCGGCATGCCAGAAGCTGATGGCGCGGATGGGCGTCCGGCTTTTGGAAAAGGACTTGACCCCATTTCCTGCCGGCTCCTTTTTTGCGATCCGGGGTGAAGTGCTGCGTCCGTTGCTGGCGGGAGAAATCGGCTTTTCTGATTTCGCGCCCGAAGCCGGCCAGGTAGATGGAACCCTGGCTCACGCGATTGAGCGCCTGTTTGCGATCCTGTGCCGACATTTAGGCTATAAATTTTGCCAAGTTCGGGCGGCAAGGCCCTATAGCCTCGCGTCGATGGTTCTCGATGATGAACCATATCGGTCCGATCGGCTGCAATCCTTTCGCACGGATCTGGCGCCGACCCTTCCCTTCGGCAATGCGCCGGGCGGGTTACGGGTGACGCTGTTCAGCGGCGGCAGGATGGCGCGATCCCTGCCCTATGAACAACTGATCACGGATGGGCGCTATGTCTTTTTCCAGGATGGGTCGCCGGATGCGGAAACACAGCGTGGGCAGTGGTCATTGCAGCAGATTCCCGCGGGAGGGAGGCCAGGCTGGATTCCAGCGGCGATTGACATGTTACCGGAGACGGACATTGCAATCTGGATCGATCCCGCCATTGCGGTGGTCGACGATATTTCCGCACATATATCTGCTATGCTGATGGCTGGCAATGCAAGTGCGGCCTTCCAGCATCCCCACGCATCGACACTTGAAGCGGAGATAGAACGACTGGAGAAGCGTCATCCGACGGACGGCATTTCAGCGCGGGTGAACGAAATGCTCCCGAACGGGAAAGCCGCGCGTCACATCTTGATCGACCCGGATCTGATTGTTCTGGATCTGCGCCATACTAGGATGCGAGACTTATTGACATGCTGGCAGCAAACCGCCGATGCGCTTGAGGGCATTGCCGAAGGTCAGTCGCTGGCCTTCTCGATCGCTTGTGCCCGGGAGGGGGTGACAATCGAAACCCTGACGGCCAATGGCGGCGGGCTGCGCTCCGATCCCCGCCTCCGCCATTTCGGCCTGCACCATCGGCCGCATCCCTATGCGGACGTCATGCCCCGCCTCGCCCGTTTCGTCCGTTCTGGCAAAGCTGCGCCGACGCCGATGCAGAGAGCCGCGATGGCTCTTACGCTCGATCTGGTTTTGCTGGTTGGCCCGCAGGACATCCCCGATGCAGTTGCGCGCACGCTGCAACGACTGGCTAGCCTCGCTGATGCGCGATGCAGATGCGTCATCGTCAAGGCTGCCGGAGCCAATGCGGCGATCGGCGATGTGATAGAGGATCATCTGTCGCGCAATCCCCTCGATATTTTGACGGAAAGCCCCGCCCGTGCATTGCGGGGCGACTTGGTCCTTATCCTGACCCCCGGCGCGCTGATGACGCCGGGGGCCGCACAAGCGCTGGCGGAGGCTGCCATCGCGTACCCTGATGCCAGCGCCTTCATGCCGCTGCCTCTTTCCGGCCGCGATGAGACCACCGGACTGTGGTCGGATCGTCTTGCCGCAGATTGCCGACGTTTTGCTGGTCTGCTGGACGGCGACGGGAGCGCCCCGACGATCGAGCAGGGCCACTTGCCCGTCTTAGTTCGCCGGAACCTCGCGGAAGATCTTCTGGCCGACCTGCCGGAGGATCCGGGCGCTTTCGTTGCCGAGAGGATTCTCAAACAGGCCTGCCGGCTTATCCTGGCCGCATTGCTGCTGGTTCCGGCGGGCGATTGTGAACAGGCACTGCCAAAAAAGGCGCAGGCTTTTCTTGAAAGAATGGTGGCCCGTGATGCCGTGGTGAAGCCAATCGTCGCTCCTGTCGCGTTCTATCTGCCGCAATTCCATCCCTTTGCCGTCAATGACCGGCTGTGGGGAGCAGGCTTTAGCGAGTGGCGGAACGTGGTGCGGGGCAAGCCGCGCTTTCCTGGACACCGACAGCCCCGCCTGCCAGGCGACCTTGGCTATTATGATCTGCGCACTGCTGGTGCATTACATGCGCAGGCCAAGTTGGCGGAACTGCACGGCCTGCATGGCATGGCAATTTATTATTATCGCTTCGGTGAACAGCGTTTGATGCATGAGCCCACGGATATTCTGCTGGGGGATGGGACAATCCCGCTGCGCTTTTTCTATTGCTGGGCAAATGAAGATTGGACGCGCGCCTGGGATGGCCGTTCGGACGATGTAAACCTAAAGCAGGATTATTCGCCGAAGACGCTTTCCCTCATCATGGACGACCTGATTCGTGCTTGCTCAGACAGCCGTTATATCCGGGTGGATGGTAAGCCTGTCTTCATGATCTATCAGCTGAACAAGCTGCCCCAGCCTCGTGAGATGATTGCCATGTTCCGTGAGGGCGTTCGGCGACGTCTGGGGATAGAGATCTGTGTGGGCACTACCTATAACGACGCTTTTCGGCCCGAGTGGGAAGAATTGGTCGATTTCATCGCGCAGTTCCCGCCACACCGGACGCCGAGGAAGGAAAGCAGGGAATTGCTGCGGCATGAGGACAAACCCCATGGCGTCGATCCCGCTCGCGAGGATTTCTTCGAGCACTATATGGCCGTGTGTGGGCAGTCGCTGGAAGCTGTGAGCATGTATGACAAATTGCAGCCGGGCGTATGTCCGGACTGGGATAATTCGCCGCGCCGGGAAAATCGCGCCCATATTCTGATCGGCGCAACGGCCGAGCAGTTTGGCGCTTGGACGCGCCGGGCTGCGCTTGCGACATCGGGGAAGCTGGAGACAGGGCAGCTTCATGCGCCATTTCTGTTCGTCAACGCTTGGAACGAATGGGCCGAAGGCGCGGTTTTGGAGCCTTATGAGAATGATGGCCGGGAGACTTTAGCTGCATTCTCTAATAAATTGCCTTGGACTGGATTTTCAAATAGCAATTGAGAATATGTTAGTTTTGAGATGTATCGGTAAATTGATAATTAATTATGATATAATAATAAAATACTTCGATCTCGAGGTGCTATAATTTATGGCCGCGATTTCTGATAATTCTGTGAGCGAGAAGGCTGTCGTGGCCAAGCATTGGGACCTGCAGACACCCGATGCACGTACGTCACGCACTCGCTGGTGGGAAAGCGGAACCATCCTGCGCCACATCAACAAAATCGTTTGTGGTAAGCCGCTGGACGGGCCGAGTGCCGGATTCCATGCCTTGCTGAAACAGAGGCGTCCGAATGGATACGGGCGAGCGGTATCGGTTGGCTGTGGCGCGGGTTACAAGGAAGCCGCTCTGTTGCTAAGCGGGATGGTGCAGGAGTTCTTCCTTTACGAAATCAGCACCGAGCGCGTGCGTCAGGGGCGGGAATTTGCAAGGTCCCGCGGCATAGAGGGCAGGATGCACTTTGTCCCCGAGGATGCTTTTGAGGTGTGTCGCGAACAGTTCGACCTCGTTTACTGGAACAATGCCATCCATCACATGATGGACGTCCCCGCTGCGGTTTCTTGGAGCCGTAGCCGGCTTGCCCCTAGAGGTGTTTTCGCGATGGATGATTATGTAGGCGCTTCCCGGTTCCAGTGGTCTGACTATTCGCTTGATGTCGCTTCACGCTTCCGTGAAGGCCTTGATCCCAAATATTTGCGGGGCGCGCCGACGAGGATTATTCGCCCCTCGGCAGAAAAGTTGATGAGCATAGATCCTTCGGAAGCGGCGGACAGCGCGCGCACTATACCCGCTTTGAAGCTCGTTTTTCCTGATGTCGAGATCATTCCTACCGGCGGAGCGATCTACCATCCCGGACTGAACGATATTCTTGCAAACATTGATGACGATAGCGAAGTTCTGTCCATGGCGTTACTTCTGGACGATGTGCTGGCCCAGCAGGGTGAAACGCATTATGGCGTTGCGGTGGCTGCCATTTAAAAGCGAAAATGTGGGATGTTGCCATCCCATTAGTTCAGAGATTGCTATATTTCTCTACGGCAAGATTGACATCGTTATATTCTGACGCCTCGCCATTGTGGATAATGACGGCCCTATTGCAGAGCTGGCGCACAATCTGCGGGCTGTGCGAAGCGAGTATCATGGTCCGGTCGCGACGTTTCTCGAAAAGCTCATAATGGCATTTGCGGTTGAAATTCTGATCCCCGACCAAGATGATTTCGTCGATCAGATAGCAGTCAAATTCAATCGCTAGCGACAAGGCAAATGCCAAGCGCGCGCGCATGCCTGAGGAGTAGGTCTTCACCGGGGTCCTCAATTGCTTGCCCAATTCGGTGAAATCTTCCACGAATTCCCGCAATTCCGAATAATCCCGCTGGTAGATGCGCGCGATAAACCGGGCATTGTCATATCCGGTCAGGCTGCCCTGAAAGCCTCCGGCAAACCCTAAGGGCCATGATACCGCCATGTTGCGGATCACCTTGCCGGATGTGGGCATTTCCACGCCGCCTATGAGCTTGATAAGAGTGCTCTTGCCGGCTCCGTTGCGGCCCAGCAACGCGACGCGATCTCCCCGCTCAACGACCAAGTTGATGTTGTTGAGGACCTGCTTGCGATTGGAGCCATGCTTATAGGTCTTGCAGATGTTGCGGCAGATTATCATTGGAGGGATAGCGTCCTGCGAACCCGGCGGCAGAGCGCAAGGCCAATGGCGGCTGCCACGATGGAACAGGCAATGGGATTCCAAGGGTTGTAATAGGCGGTTATCTGATCACCCCATATCCCTTTTCGCATCATTTCCATCGCGTTCACAAACGGCGACAGCAGCATATATTCTCGAACTTGTGGAGTTAGCCAAGACGCCATGAGGAACAGCCCAGAAAAAGGAAGCATAATATAGGTCGTGACTGGAACAAATTTCTCCATCGCCTCCGACATCTCTGACAAAGGTGCGATTATCAAGCAGATCGAGAACGTAAAGAGGCAATATATCGACCACCCTGCGAGAAAAAGGCCAATATTGTCAGGAACAGGAAATTCATCAAAGAACATCAGGATCGACGCTATGAAAATGTACGCCATCATACCGCCGAGAATCTCGATAAAAAACCTCGCTATAATAAAGTCTAGTATCTTGATTTGCCGATGATAGAGCAGGCTCCCATTCGCTGTGAAAGCGGCGACGCTTCGCGAAACACCGTGCCGAAACAGTGTAATCGGTATATAGCCCGATACGGCGAAAGCGGCCATGCTCATGCCGTGCTCGCTCGCCCCCTTCATCAGCCGCCAGACAATGGCGACTAGGCCTGCGAAAAGCAAAGGTTCTACCATGATCCACAGGAAGCCGATATTTTCCCGGCCAAACCGCGTCGTCAGTTCCCGGATCATGAGCGCGTGAATCACGCGGACCTGAATTGCCCATCCTTTACGCAATCTGCTTAAGCCGTTGCGAGCCATTGTCAATCTTCCGGAGCGTGTTCGAGAATGCCGACAATGAACATCCATGCGATGAAATAGAGGCAGAGAGCGCTGGCGGCAACGATGAGCGTGTTGAGAAAGCGCTTGGGTAGCAATGGCATGTCGGGCACATTGGGGTCGACAACGCGTTCCAGGTAGAATTGCTGACGCTGAGCTTCTGCGCGTGCCTGAACGAGAGCCGCATGGGCGGCATTCAGACTTTCGGTTGCGAATTCCTGCTCAACTAGCAAATTTTCATAGCCGCCGATTTTAGAGGCGATGCCGGTGCTCGTCCCCACCACGCGGTTGTCCTGCGAGGCTATCTGGGCGGATATCGCGTTGACCTGGTTGCGCAGCGCCGGGATGGAGGGATTGCGCGGTGCAACCCGCTGCATCAGGTCAAGCTGCGCCTGAAGCGCCGCCCTTTCGGCAATCATCGTATTGGCGATCTCGAGTGCGCCGCCTGCTTGCTTGTCTGGGTCGATCAGCGCCTTAGAATTACGATACTGTGCCAAGGCCACGCGCGCGGCCTTGGCTCTATCAGCTGCAAGATCGACCTGCTTCTGGGCTTCAGCAATGCCTTTCGCCTGCGCCCGGCTGTTGAGCCGATTGACCATTTCCTCACTGAGATCGAGCAGCCTTCGGTTGATTTCATAGGCGTCCGAGGCGGTGAACGCCTTGACCTCGATGATCGCTGTGCCGTTTTCAGTGTCCAGTCGTGCACTGACCATTTTGCTATAATATTTGAACAGGTTTTCAAAGCTGCTTTGGGCCAGCGGAGGGGGGAAACGCGTAAAGGGATCGGCCTGGTCCGGCGCGAATTTGCTCTGGATGCCGGGATTTTTCTCAAGCGCTTTGAGCGCTGCGCGCGATTGGACGAAGGCCAAAACCTCATTCGTCTGCTCTTGGCTACCCGATAGGCCGGTAGTCTGAACCAGATTCGCAAGAGTGGAAACCTGCCCCCGCTTCTGATCGGGGTTTTTGATGACGAAGCGTGATTCGGAAATATAAATGTCCGACACGATCAGTCCGTAATAAACCGCTGCAAGGATCGTGGGCGCAACGACGCAAATTACAAACCAGCGCCGCTTCTTGACCCAATCCAAAAATGAGGAGCGGCGGACCGTCGTTTCGGCCTCTACGGTGAATGAGGGGTTTACATTCATAATGTCTTTGCAGCGCCTAAAGGAAATCCAGCCGCCTTGCGCTAAGCCAACAGGCGAGAGTGTGCAAGCCTAGGCCGCGTTACGTGACTACAATTTGGCAGAACGGCTATTGTCCATTGTCGATCGTTGAATCCGAGTGCTAAGGCGTGCAGCCATTAATGCTGTCAAATCTCCGAGATCATTAGCGATGCAAGCCAGAAATTCCATTTATCTAGCCCTGCTTGCAGGACTCGCGGGTTGCGCTACGCTTCCCTCCGCTGGCCCTACCGGCAGGCAGATCGAGAAGTCGGCCAGTGCCCCGAAAGAAGGGCCGGCGATCCGGATCGTTCAGGTCAGTACGCTCGCCGATGTGCCGGAGGCCGGAGCCGGAGCTTCGCCAGAAACGCTGTTGCCAGAACTCGCGCCTCCGCCGACGGACATGATCGGTCCGGGAGACATTCTGGACATCAATATCTATGAAGCCGGCGTCACCCTGTTCTCAGGAGCGACGGCGGGCGCTGCGCCGGGCCAGTTGGCGACAAGCCCGGGCGTGCAGGTGCAAAAGCTGCCGCCGACGCGGGTTGACGATCTGGGTGACATCACTGTCCCCTATGCTGGGACGCTCCATGTGGCGGGGATCACGACGGGCGAGGTCGAGGCAATGATCCGGCATTCGCTGGAACGCATGTCGCAAAACCCACAGGTGCTGGTCACGCTGAGCCAGGCCATTACCAATTCGATTATTGTCGGTGGCGAGGTGGCCAATCCGGGTCGGCTCGTACTGCAGACAAACCGCGAAACATTGTCGGACGCAGTTGCTCTTGCCGGGGGCTATCGGGGCAATGCTAAGGATCTGACCTTGCGTGTCGTTCGTGGCGGCAAGAGCGCCGATTTCCGCGTCAATGACCTGGTCGCAAATCCCAAGCTGGACATTCGAGCCTATCCCGGTGACCGGCTGATGCTGATCAATGATCCGCGCACCTATTCGGTACTGGGCGCATCCGGGAAGGTCGAGCAGCAACCGTTCAGCCGCTCCTCGGTTTCTCTGGCGGAGGCGATCGCCAACGCAGGGGGAGCCCATCCCAGCATTGGCGATCCGGCCGCGATTTTCCTGTTCCGTTATCGGCGGGATGCGCAGGGCAATGAGGTGCCAGTGGTCTATCATCTCAACATGATGAAGGCAGGGTCCTACTTCCTGGCCCAGCGCTTTGCCATGCAGGACAAGGACGTGTTGTATTTCGGCACAGCAGCGGCCAACCAGCCCAGCAAGGTGATCCAGTTAATCAGCCAGTTGTTTTCGCCCATCCTGACGGTTACGGCAGCGGTGCGGACGATTCAGAACTAAGGCTCGCTCGGGTATACATTCCGGATGGGCTGGCGGTGCTCATTTCCTCGTAAGTAAGGCAGAAGATGGAAATTCAGTCGTTCGACATTGCCGGCGTCAAACTTCTCATCCCCCGCCATATCGGCGACGCACGGGGCTATTTCGCGGAAACGTTCCGCGCGGACCTTTTCGCCGCCCAGTGCAGCGATCTCGCCTTCGTTCAGGACAATGAGTCCATGAGCGCGAAGGCGGGCACCATCCGCGGCCTGCATTTTCAGAGCGAACCCCATGCCCAGGGCAAACTGGTGCGCTGCACTGCTGGTGCCCTATTCGACGTCGCGGTCGACATCCGGCAGGGGTCGATCACCTATGGCGAGTGGGTGGCGGAAACCCTGACGCCCGGAAACGGCAAGCAACTTTGGGTGCCGCCGGGCTTCGCCCACGGCTTCTGCTCCCTCGAGCCGAATACCGTCATCTGTTACAAGGTGACGGGCTATTACAGCGCCGAATGCGATAAAGGCGTGGCTTGGGACGACCCGGCGATCGGTATTGAATGGCCCAATATCGCTGACGCCGAAACCCTTTCGCCCAAGGACCGCAATCAGCCCCTTCTGGCCGATCTTTCCCCCTATTTTATCTGGAGCGAATAACCCATGCGCGTGATCGTCACTGGCGGCGCCGGCTTCATCGGGTCGGCCCTTGTCCGCCATCTCGTGCTGGAAAAGGGCTATGAAGTCCTGACAGTCGACGCGTTGACCTATGCCGGGTGCGAGGCCTCGCTCAAGGCCGTCGAGGGCGTGGCCAGTCACAACTTTCTGCACGCCAATATCTGCGACCGCGCGACGATGGACGAGGCAATTGGTGGCTTCAACCCCGATCGCATCATGCACCTCGCTGCCGAGAGCCACGTCGACCGCTCGATCACGGGTGCTGCCGATTTCATCCAGACGAATGTCGTCGGCACGTTCACCTTGCTGGAAGCGGCGCGCGGTTACTGGGAGGGGCTTGAAGGCAAGGCTAAGGAGGCCTTCCGCTTCCTTCACGTCTCGACCGACGAGGTGTACGGCTCGCTGGGCGACAAAGGGCTGTTTCGGGAAAGCACGCCCTATGATCCCAGCTCGCCCTATTCGGCGTCCAAGGCCGCGTCCGACCATCTAGCCAAGGCTTGGCAGCGCACCTATGGGTTTCCGGTGGTGGTGTCGAACTGCTCGAACAATTACGGCCCCTATCATTTCCCCGAAAAGTTAATCCCGCTCACCATTCTCAACGCGCTCGCGGGCCGCCCGCTGCCGGTCTATGGTAAGGGCGAGAATGTGCGCGATTGGCTCTACGTCGACGATCATGCCCGCGCGCTCGACCTCATCATTGAGAAGGGCGTACCAGGCGAAACCTATAATGTCGGTGGCCGGAACGAGCGGCGCAACATCGATGTGGTGCGCCGGATCTGCGCGGTGCTGGATGAGCTGGTCCCCGGCGCCGCTCCGCGCGAACGGCTGATTGAATTTGTCGCCGACCGCCCTGGACATGACGCTCGTTACGCTATTGACGCGACCCGGCTTGAGACCGAACTGAGCTGGTGCGCGCAGGAAAATTTCGACAGCGGCATTGAAAAGACGGTGCGCTGGTATCTCGAAAATGAATGGTGGTGGCGTCCGTTGCGGGATCGTTATGATGGCCAGAGGTTGGGTCTGACGGCATCCACCGGAGTTGCTGCATGAGGATTGCTGTTACCGGCAAAACGGGGCAGATCGTTTCCAGCCTGCTCGAACGCGGCGCGATTGCAGGGCACGAGGTGATCGCGTTGGGGCGGCCAGAGATGGACCTCGCAGACCCGGCCTCTGTCGTCCAGGCGCTGGACGAGGTGGCGCCCGACGTCATCGTCTCGGCTGCAGCCTATACGGCGGTCGATAAGGCGGAGAGCGACAGCACGCTGGCCCATGCGGTCAACGACGCAGGCGCCGGTGCAGTGGCGCAGGCCGCCCATAGGCTAGGCGTGCCGCTGGTCCATGTCTCGACCGACTATGTATTCGACGGTAAATTGGAGCGGCCTTATGTCGAGAGCGATCCGACCGGNCCGACGGGCGTCTATGGNGCCTCCAAGTTGGCGGGCGAGCNGGCCGTGCTGGCGGCCTATGGCGACAATAGCGCTGTCCTACGCGTNGCATGGGTTTACAGTCCCTTCGGCGCCAATTTCGTGAAGACCATGTTGCGGCTTGCGGGTGATCGGGACGAGCTCGGCGTCGTCGCCGATCAAGTGGGTAATCCGACCAGCGCTCTCGATATCGCCGACGCTATCCTGCAAGTGGCAACCAACATGATATCCGATGATAGCTGCTCCTTGCGCGGCGTCTTCCACATGACGGCGCAGGGCGACGCCAGCTGGGCCGACTTCGCCGAGGCGATCTTCTCCGGTTCCGCAGCGGGCGGCGGCCCGTCGGCACGGGTGAAGCGGATCACGACCGCCGACTATCCGACGCCGGCCATGCGCCCGGCCAATTCGCGGCTCGACTGCGGCCTGATTGCCCGGGTTCATGGCGTGACGCTGCCCGACTGGCGGCAGTCGCTGGAAACTGTGATGGGCCGCCTGCAACCTGCTCAGAGGGACGAGAACACATGAAGGGTATCATCCTCGCCGGCGGCAGCGGCACCCGTCTCTATCCGATGACGCTGGCGACGTCGAAGCAGCTGATGTCGGTCTATGACAAGCCGATGATCTACTATCCGCTGAGCACCCTAATGCTGGCGGGCATCCGCGAGGTGCTGATCATCTCTACGCCGCGTGATCTGCCCGCTTTTCGAGCGCTGCTGGGCGATGGGTCGCAGTGGGGCATGCGTGTCGAATATGCGGAGCAGCCCAGCCCCGATGGCCTTGCGCAGGCTTATATCATCGGCGCAGATTTCGTAGCAGGGGAGCGGTCAGCGCTGATCCTTGGCGACAATATTTATCATGGCCACGGTCTACCCGAACTGCTGGCCAGCGCGTCCTCTCGCAAGGCTGGTGCGAGCGTCTTTGCCTATCATGTGAACGATCCCGAACGCTATGGCGTGGTCAGCTTCGATAGTGACATGAAGGCGGTTTCGATCGAAGAAAAGCCGGAACAGCCGGAGTCCAACTGGGCGGTGACGGGACTTTATTTCTACGACGAGCAGGTGATCGATATCGCCGCCAATCTCGAGCCTTCGCCGCGTGGCGAACTGGAGATCACCGATATCAATCGCGTTTATCTGGAGCGCGGCGAATTAAATGTCGAGATTATGGGGCGCGGCTATGCCTGGCTCGATACCGGAACGCCCGACAGCTTGCTCGACGCTGCGGAATTTGTCCGTGTGCTGGAGAAACGACAGGGCTTCAAGATCGCGAGTCCCGAGGAAATTGCTTTCCGGCAGGGCTTTATCGGCGCGGCGGAGATGGAGCAGGCCATCGCCAAGCTCGGCAAGTCTGATTATGGTCGCTATCTGCGCGGAATTTTGGCGGAGGGGTGAGCAGGCTGGCGCCGCCGCGACGGCGCCAGAGTTCTGTCATGCCAGCTTCTGAACGAGGTGCATCAACACGTCGCTGTCCATGACCGGAATGCCGCCCTGCCGTGGCCAGAACGCCCCCGTGTAGCCCGCGATATAGCGTCCCGTCAGCGGACGGCCGATTTCCTCATGCCGCTCAAGCATTGGCGGAATGGGATTGTCCAGCGAGGGTGAAGTCAAGATCGAGCCGTTCTGGAAGATTCCAGCGGTGCATTCATGGCTAAACAATGTTGCCTCTCGGCTCAGCCGGTCGACCACCACCATGAGGTCGCGCGCAGATACCTCAAGGTCCACGTCCATCCACAGGCACATCAGCTGCGGCGGCCGCCAATCGCGGAAGGTGTTCGCGAAGAAGCCCTTGTGAAATTCCACTGCCTCGCTGGCGCCGAAGCGCGTCACATGATCGCGCACTTCATCAAGGCTGCCTGCATATTGTCCGGCTTCGTAGCCCGATCCCACCGAGGGCGGCAGACCCTCGAAGGAATCGAAAATATGCATCTTCAGCCCGAGCTGTCGGCAGGCATAGCTCAGCATGGCCGAACTATAGCCCTTGAAGCAGCCAAATTCGGCGAATTCGCCTTCCACACCCCAGCTTTTCAATACGTATAGCTGGTGGATGATTGCGAACAGTTCGCGAATGGAATTGGGTTTGCAGTGGAAGTCGGTTGATCCAGGAGCAGCTGTCCTATTGGTCTGGGGGAAGTGGCGTTCGACGAAACGGCAATGGGCAAAGGTAGCCGACAGATAACGCGCATAGTCGGCGAAAACCGGTATGGCATTGAGATCCGGGGTGGCCATGATCCAGAGCAGGCGGTCGGCAAATCGCCTTTGACCGGCGCTCGTCAGCAAATCGGCGCAATCCTCAGGCCAATGGAAGGCGACGGCATCGATCACGCAGCGCGGGAAAGGGCCGCTTATGCCGCTGTCGGGAGGCGAGGCCAGCTTAAGCGTCGTCGCTGGCCCGGCTAGGTGTAAGGTCGCCAGGGTGGTGCTGGGCAACCACGGCTTGGTCGGTCGGACGATGATGCGCAGCTCCCCCAGAAAATCATCCCCCATTTCCCGATAGGGCAGGTCGAAAGCGAAGCCACAACTATTGCTGCCGGGAATGTCGGGATAAGCGGCGGCCACGTCGGCCCTGGTGATCGACGGTTCGCAGGAAAGAATGCGGTTGGTGTCCAACCACGCTTCCACGCGCACTGGCCCTCGGCCAAGGGCCCATCCGGCTATTCTGCCGCCAGCAGCCGCATCTATATTTCCGCGCGGTGCCAGTGCATCCCCGACCTTGGCAAGCAATCCCATTAGCTACCCCTTAGGCCAATTTGCCGCTGTTTGCATAATACTGGCGTTTCACCAGCCACTGGCTAAGCCTACCCCTGTAGTCCGCCTGTTTACAAATCAAATTCTGAACGTAACTTACCGGTATGATGCTGATCGAAAGTGCTGCCCGGGCCCTTTGTCGGCTCGATGGTCGGTCCGAGGATGAGGAACTGGCGGGTAAGCCACGCTGGCAAAGCTATTTGCCGCAAGTCCGCGCTGTTCTGGATGCGATCCATGAACCGAGTCTGCAAATGGCGGAGGCGGGGGCGGAGGTCATACGCTACGCCAATCCGGAGGAAGCTGCGTTAGGGTTTCCTGGGGATGCCGCCAATGTCTGGCGCTTCATGATGGACGCGATAGGCAAAGACATTCCAGCTAGAGATTGAACGACACCTAGTCACCTGAATCCGAAGTTCGGCTCATTGTTTTTTGGCAGAAGCGTCTGACCGAGGCGAGGATATCGTCGGCGGATTTGACCCCTTTGTAGGGCTTGGGTTTTTCGTTGTGAGCGGCGATGAAGGCGGCGATATCGGCTTCGAGTTCGGCCGTTGAGCGGTGGACGGCTCGCTGCAATTGCTTGCGCGTCAACTCGGCGAACCAGTGTTCGACCTGATTAATCCACGATGCTGACGTCGGCGTGAAGTGCACGTGCCAGTGCGGACGACGGGCGAGCCAGGCCTTGATCCGGGGCGTCTTGTGGGTGGCGTAGTTGTCCATCACAAGGTGGACCTCGGGGCCTTTGGGCATTGCCGCATCGATCTGCTTGAGAAAATCGAGGAACTCTGTCGCGCGATGCCGCTTGTAGCATTTTCCGATCACGGCGCCCGTGGCAATGTCGAGCGCGGCGAACAGCGATGTCGTGTCGTTGCGGACGTAGGTATGGGTGCGTCGCTCGGGTATGCCGGGCGCCATCGGCAATACCGGCTGTTCGCGATCGAGTGCCTGGATTTGCGATTTCTCGTCCACGCATAGCACCACCGCACGGTTCGGAGGTGACAGGTACAGCCCGACGATGTCCTGCACCTTGTCGACGAACAGTGGATCACTCGACAGTTTGAACGTCTCCGAGCGGTGCGGCTGCAGGCCGAATGCGACCCAGATACGGCGGATCGTCGTGTGCGACAGACCAGCCTCGCCGCCATCGAACGGATCGACCAATGCGTAGCATCCTTGGGCGTGGTGTTCAGCGTGCGCTCGATTACTTGCGCGACTTGCGCATCGCTCACCGTGCGCGGCCGACCCGCCCGATACTCGTCGGTCAGCCCTTCAACGCCGGCTTGCGCAAAACGACGACGCCACTTGCCGACCGTGTGCTCGTGAACCCCAAGCCGCTCGGCAACCTCCTTGCTCTGCAGCCCGTCCGCGCAAAGCAGGACCATTCGGCAGCGGTCCGATAACGAGCGAGGTGCCTTGTGACGCCGCACCTGCGATTCCAGAAACGTGCGTTCAGCGGCATTCAATGCCAACACGTCCGCCTGACGACCAACCATCCATGCCTCCTGCCACCACCAAGAAGCATATACAATGTAACTTACTTCAGTTCCAGGTGACTAGTGCTCTACCATTGAGCTATACCCGCCCGCAGGCGCTGCGCCCTGCCATCTTTCCAGGGGCTTCGTCAATAGCCTGATGAACGATCAACCCGTTTAAATGTACAAGGAACGGGCTCAGCATGGGTCATTCGGCGTTGTCAGCCCTGATGTACCCTATTTCAGCTTATTGATCGCCACGCGCATGTGATCCACGCTGATGCTCGCATAGCGTTGGACCATGCGCAGCGACTTCCAGCCGCCCATTTGCATGATGGTGATCAGGTCAATCCCCGCCATCACGCAATGCGACGCCCAATGGTGACGCCAGTCATGGATCGTGAAGTCATCGATACCAGTTCTTTTCAGCGCAGTCGCATGCGCCCGTCTGATCGGGTTGCCGCCGGGGATCGGCGACAGGCGGGTATCTTGATAGGGCTGCCCATGTTTGTTGAGGAAGACGTGACCGCGGCTTGGCTTCCCCCCAGCTTCCCAGATTGGGAGGAGGGCCGCCTTCACGCGCGGATGCAGTGGCACCGACTGAATGACGGCGTTCTTGCTATGGTTGAGCCGAATGGCTTCGTTGGGAAGGTCCACGCCGTTCATGCCCCATTGCACCTGGAGCGCCGTCTGGATGCGAGGGCCGTGGAAGGCCAGCATCAATATGATTGGCTGGACATGGGGCGCATAGGCCGCGATCAAGCGGTCGCGCTCCTCGCGGCTCAGGAACCGGACACGCTGGTTGTCGAAGGGGATGGCCTTCAGCTTGATGGGGCCAAGGTCGTGCAGCTCACGGTGCACGTTGATTGCCGCTTGCAGGACGGCGCGGTAGCGATCCTGGCCTGCAGCCGCATGCCCCATCAGGTGCTTTCTGCGGAATGCATCCCACGCGGCTTTCGGCTCTCGCAGAGGGAAATCGCCAATGTGGGCGTTGAGTTTGCCGATGCGCAGGACGTCGGACGAACAGGGTGGAGGCGATTTGGACAGATAGCTGTCGAATGCATCCGCCATGACCCCTTCGGCCAACAGCACGGTGGGACCGAACATCAGCTGATGGCGCAGCTTCGTTTCATATTCCGCCATCAGGTGCGACGCAGCATCTGCGTCACTCGTGCCTGAACTGAACTCTTTGACGTTGATCCGCTTGCCGCCAAGCGAGACTGTTCCGCGGATGTAGTGAATGCCATTCTTCCCACGGGTGCGCATGGAGAGCATGTGATCTTATCCAATAGCATCTGGTATTGTATTTCCGTCGCGCGCAGTTTCCCGCATGCATGAACATACGGCACGCCATGTTTGATGAAGATCCGGCGCATCCATTTCGCGGGATCGGCACTCGTCATGCCGAGCCGCGAAAGGACGTCACGCGGTGTAAGGAGGGTTTCGCAGCAATCAGGATTGGATGGGCGAGGTGGCTGCGCGCTGTCGGAATGTGAAGCAGTGGCGGACTTGCCTGCGGCGGGCGCGGTGAATGGCTGCGAGGCGGCAGCGCGCTGTTTCGGTGGGGCTTTCGTTGCCATGTTGATGGAAACCCTTGGCTGCCGCTGTCTGGACGACTGCATTGCGGCGGGAGCGGAGATGGAGCGCCGGAGAGGCGCCGGCCTGCTGGAACGCGACGATGGTGCGCTGAATCCGGTTGAGGGGTCGCATGCACCAGCGTCATGGCGTTATTCTTTGGCTCAGATCTTCCGTGCTCCAGAACATCGGGTTGCGCAGCCACTCGCTGACGGCGGATTCGCGCCAGCCCGTGCAGCGGGAGGCGATGCGGATTTGTCGGGGGAAGGTGCCGGCCTGGACCTTGCGATAGAGCGTCGCCCGGCTGAGACCGGTGCGATCAAGGACAGTGCTGAGCGGCAATATGCGGTCGGGCGGCGGAGCGGTCATGGCAGTTTTCCAAATCCTGCAACGGTTTTGCTTGCCCCCTCTGTGACAGGATTGTGGGATGTTCGATCTGCGTCAAGCCGCTGAGAATGAGGGGAATTGCACAGTGGACGCGTGAAGGATGATGGCGGACACAAGCGCACGAGTGGCGACAAAAAATTTATTTTGGCGGTCGGTTGGAGATGGTCCCTAACCTTGCCGATTGAGATAATGTGAGATTGTCAGGACGGCTGTGCCGCTCGCGGCTGGCCCAACAACGCACAGGATGATTCGGCTATGCGTTCATTGGACCGGAACAATTGGCGGCCATGGTCATGCCGACTTTGAGGGTGATCAGCGCGTCATTCCTCGCCACATGCATGCCCTTGCGTTCAACGCCATGTTCTGTCGCAAGGGGGGAAGTCGGCGCGGGTGGGCGCCTTCCTTGACCGTGAGAAGGTACCATGTTCCGGTGTCGACCACCGGCAGCGTTTCGGCGCCTGGAAGACGACAGCGCCATTGCCTCATTTTCAGCCTGTCATTCGCATGGAGCACCAGCAAATCCGCGCCAGCCATGATGCGGCGCAGCCAGCCTTGGCCGCATCGGTCATATGGACCGTCGTGTTGCAATGCATGCCGCATCTATTTCCAATGTTTCGTTTCCCAGACCGACATGAGGCACGGGCGGGCTTTTTCTTCCGTTCACTCTTTGGGGAATTGTCTTCCATCATTCTTTCGGAGGGTAGCCTGGCGGTTCGATTCAGTAGGGCGACGTAGGCACTATGCCGAATATCTGGTTGAGAGGGACAGACCATTGGGCGTGCTGACCTGCGGCCAACCGCGCTCTATTCCACTTCGCTCCACCGAACCTTCGCTGCGCTTGTCTCGGCCCTGCCGGGTGCCGATCGCTCACGCGCGATCCTGGCGGATCGCTGTCGGACATCGCGCAAGGCGCGATGGCACATAGCTGATGTCTGATCGGCCTGTCGGCGCGGCGGGGGTGGGCGTCGCTGCCCTCTAG
>Ga0065704_10070501_pt1 | contig 22337 bp, 25 predicted proteins | sample SwiRhicommuniRL2_FD_59091 | JGI IMG/M metagenome (GOLD analysis project Ga0065704, IMG submission 59091) | Switchgrass rhizosphere bacterial communities from Rose Lake, Michigan, USA - RL2 v2 (version 2) | ecosystem: Host-associated > Plants > Roots > Rhizosphere > Soil | place: East Lansing, MI | reverse complement strand
AAGATCGCGCAGGGTCAGGGCATGCTGGACATCGGCTACGTGGCCACGAAAGAGAAGGGGCAGTAAGCCATGGCATTCAGCAGTGGTGGAAGCAAGGGCCCCATGGCCGACATCAACGTCACGCCCCTCGTGGACGTGATGCTGGTGCTGTTGATCATCTTCATCGTGACCGCGCCGATCATGACGTACCCGATCGAAGTGGCCCTGCCGCAGCGCGTGATCAACCCGCCGCCGCAGGTGCGTGAGCCGCCGCCGCCGATCGATCTGCGCATCGAGGCCGATGGCACGGTCTACTGGAACAACAGCCCGGCGAACGTGGCCGACCTCCAGCAGAAGATGGAAGAGGAAGTACAGCGCGATCCGACCAATCAGCCGGAGCTGCGCATCGAAGCCAATTCGGAATCGCACTACGACGTGATGGCCAAGGTGTTGGCCGCCGCGAAGAACGCGCAGATGATGAAGATCGGTTTCGTACAGTAAATCCTGACGCGACAGACCTTTGAACGCCGCCCTCCCGGGCGGCGTTTTTCTTTGCGCCTGTAACACGCTGGGTCACCCCTCTTGTCGGAATCCCAAGACCGGCGTAGCGTCAGGGCCACGGTCCCTGACAGAAGGAGGTGTGCCATGGCGTTCTCCGTTCCTGCAAGCCGTCGTGAACTGGCCGAAATCAACATCACCCCGCTCGTGGACGTGATGCTGGTACTGCTGGTGATCTTCATCGTCACCGCGCCGTTGCTCTCGCGGCCCATCGAAACGATCCTGCCGCAGCCCGTACGGGGAGAAAGGACCGAGCCGCCGAACGACCTCGTCCTCAAGGTCGGTTTGGGGGGAACCTACACGCTGGATGACCGCCCGGTATCACTCGCCGAGCTGCGTCTCCGGCTCGAGGATGCCCTTGTCGCCGACCCCCGGACGGTACTGCAGGTGGATGCTTCCGCTGGCGCCGACTACCAGCAACTGGTCAGCGCCCTGGCACAGGCCGAAGCGAGCGGCCTGGACCATATCGTGATGCGGAACTGATGCGCTCGTGATGGCGCCGGTCGGCGCTCAGCGACCGGCGCCGGCGGGTGTTTGCAGGATGGCCAGGTAGGCCTCCACCGTGCGCTCGAGGCCGGCGTACAACGCTTCACCGATCAACGCATGACCGATGGAGACCTCCAGGACCCCGGGCACGCCGGTCAGGAAATCACCCAGATTGTCCTGGCTCAGGTCGTGCCCGGCATTGACGCCCAGGCCCAGGGCCTGCGCTTCGCGTGCGGTCCGGGCGCAGAGTGCCATCGTGGTTGCAGCGTCGCTACGCGCGGCCGCCTCGGCGAAGGGGCCGGTATAGATCTCGACGCGGTCCGCACCAACACGCGCGGCTTCAGCCAGGCCCTCGCAACCGGCGTCGACGAACAGGCTGACACGACAGCCCATGGCCTTCAGTTCGGCAACGAGCGGCTGCAGGCGATCCATGTCGCGACTGAAATCGAAGCCGTGGTCTGACGTGATCTGCCCGTCGGCATCCGGCACCAGCGTCGCCTGCGCCGGCCGCACGGCATCGCACAGGGCCAGGAACCCGGGATAGCCCTCGCGGGGCGGGGCGAAAGGATTGCCCTCCAGGTTCAGTTCAACGCTGCGCTCGCGCGTCAGTGCCGACAGGGCATGCACGTCAGCCGTGCGGATGTGCCGCTGGTCCGGTCGCGGATGCACCGTGATCCCATGCGCGCCTGCGGACAGGCATGTGCGCGCGGCGCGCACGACGTCCGGTTCCGTGCCTCCCCGTGAATTGCGCAGAACGGCGATCTTGTTGACGTTGACGCTGAGCGCGGTCACGAAGCGGGGGGCTCTGCGGGTGGCATCGCGTTGCGGCGCGCCTCGGCCACCTCGCGCAGGCGGCGCAGTTCGGTGGGATCGATCATCTGCGACGGATCCCGGCTGCTCTCACCGATGCGGCGTGCGTACCAGCCCATGATCCAGAGCAGGAACAGTACCAGCGACGCGAGCAGGGAAACCACCATCACCGCCGTGGAGGTCACGGAAAAGCCGACATACAGGGCGCCGACCGCCATCAACAGGAACAACCAGTGCATCGTCCACCCCCGGGTTGGTCGCGGCATATTACCGCCTCCGGCACGGCACAAAAACGGGCCTGCTTCACAGCAACGGCGACATCAGGCGGGCCAGCGCTTCGGGCAGCCGGTGCCGCCAGAGCGAACGGTCGCGCTGCAGCTTCACCGGCTCGCTGGCGGCGATTTCCGCTTCCAGCCACTGCGCCAGCGTGCCGGCGACGCCCCGGTCCCGGAACATCATCGAAATCTCGAAGTTGAGGCGGAAACTGCGGTGGTCGAAGTTGGCGCTGCCGATGATCGCCATGGCGTCGTCGCAGAGCAGGGCCTTGCTGTGCATCATCCGCGGGCCGTACTCGTAGACCTTCACGCCCGCGGCCAGCAACTCGTCGAAGTAGGACCGCGCGGCGAGCGTCACCAGGCGTGAATCACTCACCTTCGGGACCACGAGTCTTACATCCAGCCCACCCAGGGCCGCCGACGTCAGCGCCATCCGCGCCGCTTCGCCCGGCACGAAGTAGGGCGTCACCAGCCACACGCGCTGCTTCGCTTCGTGGATGGCGGCGACCTTCAAGCGGTGGATCGGCTCCCATGCGGAATCCGGTCCCGACACCAGCGCCTGCGTGGCGATGCCGCCCCGTACGTTCGCATCGCCCGCGCTCCACAACCGCGTGCCCTGGAAATCCTTGCGTTGCTGTCCGGTCGCGTAGACCCAGTCCTCGACGAACACCTGCTGGATGCTGCGCACGATCTCGCCTTCCAGGCGCAGGTGCAGGTCGCGGTAGGCATCGTCGCGCAAGGATTCGTCTTCGTCGTCGGTGACGTTGATACCGCCGGTGAAGGCGATGCGACCGTCGACCACCACGATCTTGCGGTGGGTGCGTAGGTTGAGCCATGGCCGGGTGAAGGGCCGGAAGCGGGTGGGGTGGAACCACGCGTACTCGCCACCGGCGTCCACCAGTGCCTGCAATGCGCGCTTCTTCAGGCGGTTGGAGCCTACGGCGTCCAACAGCAGGCGGACTTTCACCCCCTGGCGCGCTTTCGCCGCCAGTGCGTCGAGCACGCGCATGCCGGTGCGGTCGCCATTGAAGATGTAGTACTCCAGGTGGATGTGGTTGTCTGCGGCTTCAATGGCGTCGACGATGGCCTGGTACGTGGCGCACCCATCGACCAGCTGCTGCACGGAGGTCGCGGTGGAGGGAGGCAGCCCGGTGATCTTCTGCGCCAGCATGGGCAGCTCGGCACTATTGCCGTCGGTAGGCGCGAAGACCTCGTAGCTGTCGAGCCCTTCGCGCGAGCGCGTACGACGCAACTGGTGGCGCTTGATCCGTTGCGGCCCCAGCAGGAAGTAGATCAGGTAGCCCACGTAGGGCAGCAGCGCCAGCGACAGCAGCCAGCTCAGGGTGGCCACCGGTTCCCGCTTCTGCAGCACGATCCAGGCGCACAGCGGCACCAGGTACAAGAGCCACGCGGCCGTCACCCACAACTGCAGATGCGGCAGCGAGGTGAAAGACTCCCACAGGGCGTTCAGCACATCATTCATCCAGCGATTCTATTCGGTGTCGCGCAGCCTGCGACGATCACGGTGCAAACTGTCCGCATGACGACACCCCCGCCCAGCGTGAAGGGACGTGGTTCCACCCGATACCTGCCCGGTCGCTTCGCGGCGACCACGCCGGAAGCCATCGACGACGGTTGGCATGATGCCGATGGCGAAGGCGACATCACGTCCGCGCCGAAGACCGAACTGCGCGAGGAGGTCGCGCGCAGTGTGCTGACCCGCAACCAGTCGCCGGACATCCCTTTCGACCAGTCGCTGAATCCCTACCGGGGGTGTGAGCACGGCTGCAGCTACTGCTTCGCACGCCCGTCGCATGCTTATCTCGACCTGTCGCCCGGACTGGATTTCGAAACCAGGATTTTCGCGAAGACCAATGCGCCGGAGGTGCTGAGGCGCGAGCTTGCGAAGCCCGGTTATCGGGTCAGCCCGATCTCGCTGGGCATCAACACCGACGCCTACCAGCCGGTTGAACGGAAGCTGCAACTGACCCGTCGCATCATCGAGGTGCTGGCCGAAACCAGGCATCCTTTCTCGCTGATCACGAAGAACGCGTTGGTCGAGCGTGACCTGGATCTCCTCGCACCGATGGCCCGCGAAAACCTGGTGCATGTGTACTTTTCCATCACCACGCTGGACAACGCGCTGTCCTCGCGCCTCGAGCCGCGTGCGTCCGCACCGCACAGCCGGCTGAAGGCCGTGAAGCGTCTCAGCGAAGCCGGCATTCCTGTCGGCGTGATGTTCGCGCCGGTGATCCCGTGGGTGAACGACCAGGCGCTGGAAGCCGTGCTGGACGCGGCGAGTGCACATGGTGCCACCGCCGCAGGCTATGTGTTGCTGCGCCTGCCGCATGAAGTCGCTCCCTTGTTCCGCGATTGGCTGCAGACGCATCTTCCCGACCGCGCCGCGCATGTGATGAGCACCATCCAGCAACTGCGCGGCGGCAAGGACTACGACAGCCGGTTCGGGAAGAGGTTGAGCGGCGAAGGCGTCTATGCCGATCTGTTGGCACGGCGGTTCGCGCTGGCACTCAAACGGGCCGGTTTCAGGGAGCGCCGGCATCCGTCGCTCGATTGCAGCCGTTTCGTGCCGCCACGTGCACCGTCGCCCCAGGGCGAACTGTTCTGACGGCATCGGCGAGCGCGCTGCGGCGATCGGTCACGGGAAACCCCGGCGACGCGCATGCACAATCCCGTGTGCCTTCCTCCGCATGCACGCCGATGATCACATCCCTCTACCTCGCCGGTCCGGACATCTTCCGCCCCGACGCGGTTGCGCATGGCGAACGACTCAAGGCGTTGTGTGCACGCCATGGCTTCGAGGGTCTGTTTCCCCTGGACGCGCAGGTGGCCGGACACGCGACAGGCGATGCGGTGGATACCGCGCGCCGGATCTACCGCGCCGACATCGGCCTGCTGGATGCCGCCGATGCGGTGCTCGCCAACCTCGATTTCTTCCGTGGCGCGGAACCGGACAGCGGCACCTGTTTCGAAGTCGGCTACGCCATCGCCCGCGGCAAGCCGGTCTACGCCTATGTGCCGGACAGCGGCAGCCTTGCCGAACGCATCCGTCACCGTTGTCCGCAGTACCTGGCGGCTGATGCCGGCATGGACGTTCACGGCTGGCAACTGGAAGAGTTCGGCCTGCCGCTCAACCTGATGCTCGCAGTCCCCTGCGTGATGGTGGTGGGCGGTGTGGAGGCGGCATTGCAGCGGTTGCGCAGCGACATCGATGCACGGCGGGATATCGCCTGAGCGACGTTGCCGCGCTTCAGCGTCCGCCGTACAGGTGTTCCGCGCGCTGGAACAGGATCCAGCTGGTCGCGATGTATTTGTCGCCGCCCACCGGCCGGTTGCCGCGGTGCGTGTGGGTGAACGCCGTCGGGGCGATCAGCAGGCTGCCGGTGCGGGGTACGATCCTGCGCTGCTGGTGGAAGAATTCTGTCTCGCCCGCCTCGAAGCCGTCGTTGAGATAGAGCGTCCATAGCACGTGGCGGTGCAGCGGTTCGGCATCCGCGCCTTTCGGGAACAGCTCGCAGTGCCAGTACGGATAGCCACCCTCGCCGGCGGGATACCGCTGCAGGTTGATCCGGCCCGGCACGAACACCGCCATGATGAGCTTCATCAGTGCGTCGTCGTCCATGCCGGCGACGTCCTCGTAACCCAGGCGGCGCAGCTGCCCGTCGGCGCCCGGCTGCTGCAGCATCAAGGGCGCGATCAGGCTGAAGGGATAGGTACGCAGGTACTGCTTCAACCCGGCGAGCACGGCCAGGTTGAGGCGCTGTTCCACGTCGCGCCAGTCGGCATGCCCGCTGATGCTGATGTCGCGGCTGTGCTTGAGCTCCGGGTGGTGTCCGCCACCCACCTGCCCTGGCCGGTCCTGCCGGCTGGCATCGAAGCGTTCCACGATGGCGCGACAGGTCGCCGCGTCCAGGGCGTTTTCGTAGACCTCGATGAAGTCGGCGCTCATGCGGGCATGCTCGCCGTCAGGTCGATGCATCGTCGGTCGGAGTGGCACCATCCTTGCGGCATGCCTGCAGGATCCGGGGTGTCAGCGACGTCTCCAGGGTGCCGCCCCGTTCGGCCAGCGCCAGCGTATCGAACGCTGGGATCTGTGCGTCCGCGCGTTCCATGCTGATCTCCGCATAGGCTTTCAGCGCACTGCGGACGCCCGCAATCTGGGGGGCGACGGGATCGGCGCGCTGCTCGGGATGGACGATCTGCCAGGCGGCGTTGCCGTAGAGGATCTGCATGAAGAGCATGCCGCCATAGTACGAGTCCATCTCCAGCTTGGGCTCGAGGAAGTCGCACGCTGTGATCACCAGGTCCGGTGTCTCGATCGCCCATTGGAGCATCCAGGCACGCATCGGCTTCGCATCCGGATCAAGTGGAAACCGTTCCAGATGGCGCGTCAGTCGGACGAACTTCGCTTCATCGGTGTCGGCGGCGGCATGGGCGGAAGCCTGGGCGCCGGCCATGCCCAGCAGGCAGGCCAGCAGGATGATCGCCAATCGCGTCTGCAGTCGCTTCACTCGTCGCTCCCGGCGGAGGGGATGCTCCGCACTTGCGCGATTCTAGCCTCGTCCGCTCACGCGGCCGCGGTGTCGTGCGCGCGGTGGTAGCCGACGGCGGCTTCGACTTCCTTCCTCGATCCCAGGAACACCGGTACGCGCTGGTGCAGGTGTGTCGGGCGCAGCGACAGGATGTCCTCGCGCCCGGTGCTCGCCGCACCGCCGGCCTGCTCCACCAGCATGCCCATCGGGTTGGCTTCGTACATCAGGCGCAGCTTGCCGGCCTTGCCCGGGTCCTTGCGGTCCCACGGGTAGATGAAGATGCCGCCGCGGGTCAGGATGCGGTGCACGTCCGCCACCATGCTGGCGATCCAGCGCATGTTGAAGTCCTTGCCGCGCGGACCTTCCTTGCCCGCGAGCAGGTCGTTGACATAGCCCTGCATCGGGGCTTCCCAGTGGCGCTGGTTCGACATGTTGATGGCGAACTCCTTCGTCTCCTCCGGGATCCGCATGTCGCGCTGGGTCATCACGAACGCGCCCTGCTCGCGGTCCAGCGTGAACGCATGGGTGCCGTTGCCCGTGGTCAGCACCAGCATCGTGCTGGGCCCGTAGATGCAGTAGCCGGCGGCGACCTGGTCGCGTCCGGGCTGGAGGAAGTGCTCGTCGCCCGGCGTGGTCACGCCATCCGGGCTGCGCAGCACCGAAAAGATGGTGCCGACCGAGACGTTGACGTCGATGTTGGAGCTGCCGTCCAGCGGATCGAACAGCAGCAGGAAGCCACCACGCGGATAGGCATCCGGGATCGGCTGGCTGTGGTCCATTTCCTCCGAGGCGCAGGCGGCCAGGTGGCCGCCCCAGGCGTTGGCTTCCAGCAGGATGTCGTTGCTCAGCACGTCCAGCTTCTTCTGCGCCTCGCCCTGCACGTTGCCGGTACCGGCGTCGCCCAGCACGCCGCCCAGTGCGCCCTTGCTGACCGCGATGGAGATGCTGGTGCAGGCGCGGGCCACCACCGCGATCAGCTGGCGCAGGTCGGCGCTGATGCGGCCGGCGCGCTGCTCTTCGATCAGGTAGCGGCTCAGCGAGACGGCGGACGGAGCGGGAGCGGGCATGATGGGATCCACGGCGAACGGTGCGCGCATTGTCCGGGTTGATGGGACCAATGCAAGACCATTCGCTATGCTGACGGGTCTGGAGGAAGGAATGGACGAAGCAACCCCGGAGACCTGGCTGGCGCTGTCCTCGGCGCTGGGCCTGGGCCTGCTGATCGGCCTGGTGCGCGAACGCAGCCACGGTCGTCGCGCGCATGCCATCGCCGGCCTGCGCACGCATGCCCTGGTGGCGCTGGGCGCGGCGGTGGCGGCGTGGCTGGGCCTGCCCGTGTTGCTGGTCGGGTTGGGCGTCGTCGGGGCACTGGCGGCGATGGCCTACCACGCCACGCGGCAGGACGATCCCGGCCTGACGAGCGAAGTGACCCTGGTGCTGACCTTCCTGCTGGGCGCGATGGCGATGCGCGCACCGGCGCTGGCCACCGCGCTGGCGGTGGTGGTGGCCGTGCTGCTGTATGCCAAGCAGCCGCTGCATGAACTCACCCGCGACACCTTCAGCGAACGCGAGGTGTTCGACGGGCTGCTGCTGCTCGCTTCGGCGCTAGTCATCCTGCCGATCCTGCCGGACCGCCCGATCGGGCCTTTCGACGCCATCAACCTGGCCACCATCTGGAAACTCGTGGTGCTGGTGATGGCGGTCAGTGCGCTGGGCCATGTCGTGCTGCGCGTGGTGGGCAATCGCTGGGGGTTGGCGGCGGCGGGGTTCTTTGCCGGTTATGTGTCGTCGACGGCGGCCACCATCGGGTTCGGACAGCGGGCGAAGGAAACACCGGCCCTGTTGCGCTCGGCTGTCGCGGCCGCGCTGCTGGCGAATCTGGCCTCGCTGACGTTGTGCGTGCCCATCCTGTGGGCGGTATCCCCAGCCCTGGTACGCGACCTGTTGCCGGAACTCTGCGCCATTGGTGGCGTACTGCTGGCCGGCGGCGTGCTGGGCCTGCGCGCGGGACGCGAGGAAACCGTGAAGCCCCCTACCTCCGAGAGCCGCATGTTCCGCTTCGAGCAGGCGCTCGGTTTCGCCTTGCTGGTGGGTGTGTTGACGTTCGTGGCGGCGGCGCTCGCGGCGTGGATCGGGCCCCGGGGCGCGATGGCAGCCGCTGCGCTGTCGGCGGTCGCGGAACTGCATGCAGCCGTGGCGACGCTGGCCAATCAGTTTTCGCGCGGCGGACTGGAGGCCGCGGAAGCACGCTGGTGGATGCTGGCGTTGCTGGCGGCCAGCCTCATCGCCAAGTCGGTGATCGCCTGGGTCAGTGGCGGGGCGGCCTACGGCATGCGAGTGTCCGCGGGTCTGCTGGTGGCGTTGGCCGCGGGCGCGGCGATGGTGGTGTTCTGAGCCTGGCTTTTCTGTAGGAGCGACGTGAGTCGCGACCGAGGCACCGAGTCGCCGTGGAAAACGACACTTTCGCGAGAAGGGATTGCCAATCCCTTCCGTGTCACTGAAAGATCCGGGTGATGGTGAGCGTGCGGTCGCGACTCACGTCGCTCCTACAAACACCCAGCGGACTCAGATGATCCGCAGCGTGATCGCCTTCAGCACGGCGCGGGTGCGGTCGCGCGTACCGAGCTTGTCGAGGATCGTGGAGACGTAGTTCTTCACTGTGCCTTCGGCCAGGAACAGCGTGCGCGCGATTTCCTTGTTCGAATAACCGCCCGCCAGCAGCCGCAGGATCGCCACTTCGCGCTCACTGAAGGTATCGCTGGGCGGCGCTTCGTCCCGGAAGCGGAAGCGCGCGCGAACGGGATCTGTGCTCACCGGCTGCAGCAGCGTCTCGCCTGCGGCCACGCGCTGGATGGCGTCGTGCAGGTCTTCCGGGGCGGCGTCCTTCAGCAGGAAGCCCTGCGCACCGGCCTGGGTGGCACGCAACAGCAGGTCGCTATCGTCGAAGGTCGTCAGCAGCAGTACCGGCGTCCGGTCGCCACCTTCGCGCAGCTGCAGCAGGGCTTCGATGCCGTCGGTGCCGGGCATGCGGATGTCGCTCAGCACCACGTCCACCGGCTGGGCCTTGAGCTTGGCCAGCAGGTCGGCACCATCGTCGGCCTCGAAGACCACCTCGATCTGCTGCGCCTTCAACAAGGCACGCAGACCGGCGCGCACCAGCGCCTGGTCGTCGGCCAGGGCGACCCGCACGCTCATGCGGGCAGCCTCACGTCCAGGCGCAGGCCGCCGGTCGGGCTGTTGCCCAGGCGAAGATCGCCACCCAGCGCCGCGACGCGCTCGCGGATGCCCGACAGTCCATTGCCTTCGCGCAAACCACCCCTGAGCTTGCCATCGTCCTCAATGCATAGGCGCATGTCAGCGTCCTCCCTGCTCAGCGAAACCATCAACGTCTCCGCGTTCGCGTGCCGTGCGGCGTTGGTCAGGCACTCCTGCACGATGCGCAGCAGCGACTCCGCCACGGCCGGATCGGTGATGCGGATGTCTTCCGCGATACGCAGATCCAGCGTTGGCCGTGGCAGCGGTGCGGCGAGGGCACGGATCGCTGTCTGGAGGTCCAGCCCGCGCGAATCGCGCAGGGCCTGCACGACGTTGCGGATATCGTCCAGCAACTCGGTGGACAACTGCTGCGCGATGCGGACTTCATCGCGCACGGCGAACACCGGATCGCTGGCCAATGCCCGCAGGTTGAGCTTCATCGCCGTGAGCTTGTGACCGGCCACGTCGTGCAGCTCGCGCGCCACGCGCAGCCGTTCGGCGTCACGCGCGCTGTCGGCCAGCAGCGCCCGCGTGGCCAGCAGGTCCGCATTCACCAACGCCAACTGGTCGCGGGATTCCTCGGAGCGGCGGGCGTAGTGCACGCACAGCCCGGCGAGCGCCTGGAAGCCGATGTTGATCAGCGTCATCGTCAGCGGCGCGCCGAACCCGTGGTGCACCATCAGCGTGTAGAACGCCACGTTCAACACCAGCGCGGCACCGATGACCCCGCGCGGCGACAGCACGTTGACCGCGCATGCCACCCAGACCACCAGCAGCACCTGCGCGGTGCCCACGCGCGGCGTCAACCATGCCAGCAGCAGCGCAAGGCCGGCCATCGCCACCAGGGCGATCCGCCGCTGCCGCTCCCAGGTGTCCGGTGCCAGTGCGAACAGGAGGAATCCCAGCGCGTACGCCAACAGTGCGGCGGCCGCGGCTGGCAGCACCTCCGGCGGCAGGAAGCGCAGGCCCAGCGACACGGCGGCGAGCGTGAACACGCCCGCCAGCGTCATGGGTTCGCGAAGTCGATTCAGGGTTGGCCACATGCGCGCATGCTGTCGTGCGCGTGGCGCCGAGGCAATGGGTCGGGCGAAAGTGGTGACTTCCGGCAGGTCAGCGACGCGGCGTTGTCAGAACGCGTCACCCGGCACGCGCACCGTGCCTTCCATCAGCACCCGCGCGCTGCGGCTCATGATGGCCCTGGTGGCCGACCACTGGCCGTCCGTCTGCTTCAGTTCCGCCCCGACCCGCAGCGTGCCCGAAGGATGACCGAACACCACTACCTCGCGTGATCCGCCGCCCGCCGCGGCATTGACCACCGTGCCGGGGACGGCGGCGGCGGCGGCGATGGCGACCGACGCAGTGCCCATCATCGCGTGGTGCAGCTTGCCCATCGACATGGCGCGCGCGAGCAGATCGATGTCGGCCGCGCGCACCGGCTTGCCGCTCGACGACAGGTAATCCTTCGGCGACGCGACAAAAGCGACCTTCGGCGTCAGCGGTCGCGCGGCGGCCTTCGCCACATCGTCCACCAGCCCCATGCGTACTGCACCGTGGGCACGGATCGCTTCCAGCTTCGCCAGTGCGGCCTTGTCCTCGTTGATCGCGCCCTGCAGCTCCGTGCCGTCGTAGCCCAGCGCTGCGGCCTCGACGAACACCACCGGCACACCCGCGTTGATCATCGTGGCCTTGAACACGCCCACGCCGGGGACCTCAAGATCGTCGACGAGGTTGCCGGTGGGGAACATGGCGCCACCGCCCTCGCCTTCACCCTCGTCGGCCGGATCGATGAACTCCAGCTGCACTTCCGCCGCCGGGAACGTCACGCCATCCAGTTCGAAGTCGCCGGTTTCCTGCACCTCGCCGCCGCTGACCTGTACGTGCGCGACGATGGTCTTCTGGATGTTGGCCTGCCAGATACGCACCGTGCACACGCCGTCGCGTGGCACGCGCGACGGATCGACCATGCCGTTCGCGATGGCAAACGGCCCGACCGCCGACGACAGGTTGCCGCAGTTGCCGCTCCAGTCGATGAAGGACTCGTTGATCGGCACCTGTCCGTACAGATAGTCCACGTCATGGTCTGGCTGGCTGCTCGGCGAGATGATCACCACCTTGCTGGTGCTCGACGTCGCGCCGCCCATGCCGTCGGTGTGCTTGCCGTACGGATCGGGCGAACCGATCACGCGGCTCAGCAGGGCATCACGCGCTGGCCCCGGCACCTGTGCGCGCTCGGGCAGGTCCTGCAGGCGGAAGAACACGCCTTTCGACGTGCCGCCGCGCATGTAGGTGGCGGGGATGCGGATCTGGGGAGCGTGTGGCATATCGGGGCTCTGTCAGTTGGGCTGTTCTCCCCTCTCCCCTTGCGGGAGAGGGGCCGGGGGAGAGGGCGCTTCTTCGCGCAGTGCCTTCCATATGGATTCGAGGACTGCATCCGTCTGCTGGAGAATCTCGTGGTTCCAGAATCGCAGTACCCGGAATCCCTGCCTCATCAACCAGGCATCACGGCCCGCGTCATGCGGTGAGCCGTTGTGCTGCCCGCCATCGGCCTCGACGATCAGACGCGCTCCGAAATGCACGAAGTCGACGACAAAGGGTCCGATCGGTTGCTGGCGACGAAATTTCTGTCCGTCCAGTCGATGTGCGCGCAGATGCAGCCAGAGCCTGTGTTCGGCATCGGTCATGTTGCGGCGGAGATGCTTCGCGAACTGTCTCGATTCCATGAGGCCCCCTCTCCCCAACCCCTCTCCCGCGAGGGGAGAGGGGCTCGCAATGTCCGCTTGCATGGAAGAGAGCATATACATCCTCACGCCCCGTCGGGAATCTCCGGCTCCACCAGCTTCGCCAGCATCTCCAGCGATTCCTGCCAACCCTGGTAGCAGAAATCGACCGGGATCGCGGCGGGAATGCCTTCCTGCACGACGTTGAGCTCGGTGCCGGCGACGCTCTTCTTCAGCGTGACCGTCACGTGCATCTGGCCCGGCAGGCCGGGGTTGTCGAACTGGTCGGTGTAACGCAGCAATTCGTTCTCCACCAGTTCCACGTAAGTGCCGCCGAAGGAGTGGCTGGAGCCGGTGCTGAAGTTGGTGAACGACATCGTGTAGCCGCCGCCCACGCGCGCGTCCATCGAATGGACCTTCCCGGTGAAGCCGTGCGGCGGCAGCCACTTCACCATCGCGTCGGGATCGAGGAATGCGCGGTAGACGCGCGAAGGCGGTGCGCGCAACACGCGATGCAGGCAGACGGTACCGGGGGCGGTGTTCTCGGACATGATCGGACTCCTGTGCGGTGGGTGTACCGATACGACGAACGGGTCAGGCCGCTTTCGACGCGTCCAGGAAATCCTGCGCGAACCGCTGCAACACCCCGCCCGCCTCGTAGATCGAGACCTCCTCGTCCGAGTCCAGCCGGCAGGTCACCGGCACGTGCACGGTCTCACCGCTGGCGCGGTGGATCACCAGCGTCAGCGCCGCGCGCGGCGTGCGCGCGCCCACCACGTCGAAGGTCTCAGTGCCATCGATGCCGTAGGTCCTGCGGGTCTCGCCCGGTTTGAACTCCAGCGGCAGCACGCCCATGCCGATCAGGTTGGTGCGGTGGATGCGCTCGAAGCCCTCGGCCACGATGGCTTCCACGCCCGCCAGGCGCACGCCCTTCGCTGCCCAGTCACGCGAACTGCCCTGGCCGTAGTCGGCGCCGGCGATGATCACCAGCGGCTGCTTGCGTGCCATGTAGGTTTCGATGGCTTCCCACATGCGCGTCACTTGGCCATCGGGTTCGATGCGGGCCAGCGATCCCTTCTTCACCTCGCCATCCACCACGGCCATCTCGTTGACCAGCTGCGGGTTGGCGAACGTCGCGCGCTGCGCGGTGAGATGGTCACCGCGATGCGTGGCGTAGGAATTGAAGTCCTCTTCCGGCAGGCCCATCTTCGTCAGGTACTCGCCCGCCGCGCTCGAGGCGAGGATCGCGTTCGACGGCGACAGGTGGTCGGTGGTGATGTTGTCGCCCAGCACCGCCAGCGGGCGCATCCCGCGCAGCGTGCGCTCGCCGGCCAGTGCGCCTTCCCAGTACGGCGGGCGGCGGATGTAGGTGCTCTGCGGGCGCCAGGCGTACAGCGGTTCGATCTTGCCGCCGTGCTCGACGCGCACGTTGAACATCGGCCCATAGACCTTGCGGAACTGTTCCGGCTTCACGCTCGCCTTGACGATGGCGTCGATCTCCTCGTCGCTCGGCCAGATGTCCTTCAACGTCACCGGCCTGCCGTCGGCATCGACGCCAAGCGCATCCTTCTCGATGTCGAAGCGCACCGTGCCGGCAATGGCGTAGGCGATCACCAGCGGTGGGGAGGCCAGGAACGCCTGCTTGGCATACGGGTGGATGCGGCCATCGAAGTTGCGGTTGCCCGACAGCACGGCGGTCGCGTACAGATCACGATCGATGATCTCCTGCTGGATCGCCGGGTCGAGCGCACCGCTCATGCCGTTGCAGGTGGTGCAGGCGAAGGCGACGATGCCGAAACCGAGCTTCTCCAGGTCCGGCAGCAGGCCCGACTCTTCCAGGTACAGCTGTACCGCCTTGGAGCCCGGCGCGAGCGAGCTCTTCACCCACGGCTTGCGCACCAGGCCCCTCGCATTCGCATTGCGGGCCAGCAGTGCGGCGGCGATGACGTTGCGCGGGTTCGACGTGTTGGTGCACGAGGTGATGGCGGCGATGATCACGGCGCCGTCAGGCATCAGCCCCTGCGCTTCATCCGCCCTGCCCGCCTCCAGCTTGGTTCCGTCGGCGATGCCGCGCTCCACCAGCGCGCTGGTCGGCAGGCGCTTGTGCGGATTCGACGGCCCGGCCATGTTGCGGACCACGGTGGACAGGTCGAAGTGCAGCGTACGCTCGTACAGCGCGCTCTTCAGGTCGTCGGCCCACAGGCCCGCGGTCTTCGCATAGGTTTCGACCAGGGCCACCTGCTCGTCGCTGCGGCCGGTCAGGCGCAGGTAGTCCAGCGTGTTGTCGTCGATGAAGAACATGGCCGCGGTCGCGCCGTACTCGGGCGCCATGTTGGAAATCGTCGCGCGGTCGCCGATGGTCAGCGCCGCCGCGCCCTCGCCGCGGAACTCCAGATAGGCGCCGACGACCTTCGACTGGCGCAGGAACTCGGTCAGCGCGAGCACCACATCGGTGGCGGTGATGCCGGGCGCAGGCTTGCCGCCCAGCTCGACGCCCACGATATCCGGCGTACGCATCCACGACGCGCGGCCGAGCATGACATTCTCCGCTTCCAAGCCGCCGACGCCGACGGCGATCACGCCCAGCGCATCCACGTGCGGCGTGTGGCTGTCGGTGCCGACGCAGGTGTCGGGAAACGCGACGCCGTCCTGCACGTAGACCACCGGCGACATCTTCTCCAGGTTGATCTGATGCATGATCCCATTGCCCGGCGGGATCACGTCGACGTTCTTGAATGCGTGCTTGGTCCAGTCGATGAAGTGGAAGCGATCCTCGTTGCGACGATCCTCGATGGCGCGGTTCTTGGCGAACGCGTCCGGGTCGTAGCCGCCGCATTCCACCGCCAGCGAGTGGTCGACGATCAACTGCACCGGCACCACCGGGTTCACCTGCGCGGGGTCGCCGCCCATGTCGGCGATCGCGTCGCGCAGGCCGGCCAGATCCACCAGCGCCGTCTGGCCGAGGATGTCGTGGCAGACCACGCGCACCGGGAACCACGGGAAATCCAGGTCGCGGCGGCGCTCGATCAGCTGGCGCAGGTAGTCGTCGCGGCGCGCGGGATCGGCACGACGCACGATGTTCTCCGCATGCACGCGCGCGGTGTACGACAGCGTGGCCCAGGCGTCGGGTCGCAGGGCATCGACGGCGGCGCGCGCATCGAAGTAGTCGAGCGCGGTGCCCGGGAGCGAGGTGCGGAAATCGGTATTCATGGCGTGCCGTCTGCTGTGAACGGGGTGCGCGCGATGCGGGTCGGCGCGTGACGACATGCTACCGGAGGCAGGTGTCCATGGCCGGGAAAACGCCTGTTACCGGCAAGAAATCACCGATGCGTTGATGAAGACCATCAACATGCGCGGGTCATTCGAACACCAGCTTGCCCTTCATCATGTTCCAGTGCCCGGGGAAGGTGCAGAAGAAGGTGTAATCGCCGCCCCTGCGCAGTCGCGAGGTCGGGAACACCACCTCGGTCGTCTGCCCGCCGCCGATCACCGGCGTGTGGGCGATCACGCGGGCGTCGTTGCGGGGCAGATAGTCGTCGGCCAGTTTCATGCGGCCGCCGGCCAGGCCGAGCTCGCGATGATGGCGTGTTTCGGCCAGTACCCAGTTGTGGCCCATCGCCTGCGCCGGCATGCGACCGGTGTGCTTCAGCACCACCCGCAGCTGCGCGCAGTCGCCGGGCACGCGGATGGTTTTCAGGTTGAAGGTCATCATGTCCGTCGCTTCGACGGTCACCGCGCAGTTGCGGGCGAACGCGGCGCCGGAGAGGGACAGCAGTGCGCAGAGGGCGAACAGCGGGAGCAGGCGTCGGAGCATCGGACATCCACGGAAAAGAGGGATGCCCGCGATTGTACGGCGCGTGTCAGACGTCGCCGCCGTCCGCCCAGCCTTCGCCGGTGCCGCGTGTGTAGACCTTGTCGCCATCACGCACGTCGCCGGCGGGGACCGCGTCCTGCGCGTCCAGCCGCGCGTAGATCGGAGTGAAGTCCGGTGCAGTCGCATTCATCAGCTGCTCGAAACTGTCGATGACGAAGTAGGTCTTCTGGAACGTGTCGATCCGGTAGCGCGTGCGCATGATCCGCTCCAGGTCGAAGCCGATGCGGTTGGGCGCATCCGATTCCAGCGAATACAGCGACTCGCCCTTCGACGACACGATGCCCGCGCCGTAGATGCGCAGGCCGTCCTTCGTGTTGATCAGGCCGAACTCCACCGTGTACCAGTACAACCGGGTCAGGTGCTGCAATGCGTCCGGACCGATCCCGTGCGCCTTCACGCCGCCCTTGCCGTACGCCTCCATGTAGTCGGCGAACACCGGGTTCATCAGCAGCGGCACGTGGCCGAACAGATCGTGGAACAGGTCGGGTTCGGCGATGTAGTCGATCTGGTCCGGCCGGCGGATCCACCAGGTGACGGGAAAACGCCGGTTGGCCAGGTGGTCGAAGAACTCCAGCTCCGGCAGCAGTCCTTCCACCCCGACCAGCTGCCAGCCGGTGGTGGCGCGCAGCACCGCGTTCAGTTCATCGAAGCGCGGGATGCGGTCCGGCGTCATGCCCATTGCGTCCTGCGCCTGCAGGAACTCGTCACAGGCGCGACCGACCAGCAGCGCGCGCTGGCGTTCGTACAACGCACCCCAGGTGGCATTGTCGTCGGCCGGGTACTCGGCGGGCTGGTCCACGATGGCGGTCGTATATACCGGTACGTAGCCCTTGTCGGTCTGCTGGTGCTCGACGCGGCGAGGCTCGTTCATGGCGACTTCCCGGAGGGAGGAGGAATAAGCCGATGCTAGCGGCAGACGCGCGCAACAGGCTTGCGAAATTGCGCCCACACCGACCAGCGGAGCAATGAAATTGCGTGAACAGGCTACCCTATGCAGCAAATGACCGAATCTGCCTCTCTCGACCGCATTGACCTGCGCCTGCTGGCGCTGCTGCAGCGCGACGGCCGTGCCACCAATGCCGACATCGCGGCGCAGGTGAACCTGTCGCCCTCGGCCTGCCTGCGCCGCATCCAGCGGCTGGAGGCGACGGGCGTGATTGCCGGGTACGCCGCCCGCGTCGACCCCAAGGCGGTCGGGCTCGGGCTGCAGGCCTTCGTCCGCGTGCAACTGGAGAAGCACGACCCGGCCAGCGTCCAGCACTTCGGGGATGGCGTGCGGGGCTGGGACGAAGTGGTGGCCTGTTATGCGCTGACCGGCGACATGGACTACCTGTTGCACGTGGTGGTGCAGGACCTGGAGCATTTCTCCCGCTTCCTGCTGGACAGGCTGCTCAACGCCAGCGGCGTGGCCGACGTCAATTCCAGCTTCGTGCTGCGCGCGGTGAAGACCGACGCCGGCCTGCCATTGGGGTATGCCGGATGACATCGATCATGGTTGTCAGCGCGACACGGCGGACAGAGCGGGATTTCCGGGAGGGCAGTGCGCTGGGGACATCATTGCGCCGGCTGTCGTTCGACGCGCGCATCCGGAGCCGGATCGCGTACCAGAACGGTCGCGGCCTGCCGGAGGTCTACAACCAGGCGATCAGGGAGAGCCAGGACAGTGATGTGCTGGTATTCGTGCACGACGATGTCTGGATCGACGACAGCTTCCTTGCTGACCGCTTGCAGGACGCGCTGCTCCGCTACGACGTGGTCGGCGTGGCAGGCAACCGGCGCAGGCAGCCCCGGCAGCCCGCATGGGCGTTCGCCGACATGACGTTGGCATGGGACGACAAGGTCCACCTGTCGGGCGGGGTGGCGCACGGCGCATATCCTTTTGGTGGCGTGTCCTACTTCGGCGGCATGCCTGCCGACTGCGAACTGCTGGATGGCGTCTTCCTCGCCGCACGCCGGGCAGCCCTGTCGCGGGCGCGCGTCGAGTTCGATCCGCGCTTCGGCTTCCACTTCTACGACATGGATTTCTGCCGGTCCGCCAGGCAGGCGGGGTTGCGCCTGGGGACCTGGCCGATCGCGTTGACGCACCAGAGTGGAGGCGCGTTCGGGTCGGATGCCTGGCAGGCCGCCTACGGCGACTATCTGGCGAAGTGGGGTGACTAGCGCAGCGTCCCCAGGTCGCGTCCACGCGGATCCTGTCCGCGACACGTGCTACAACGCACGCGGTTACCGACCCTCGAGACCACCATGTACGGACTGATCGGCAAGATGCGCGCCACACCGGGCCAGCGCGACGCGCTGCTCGCGATTCTGCTGGAAGGCACCGAAGCCATGCCGGGCTGCCTGAGCTACGTGATCGCGAGTGATCACGCCGATGCGGATGCGATCTGGATCACCGAGGTCTGGACCGATGCGGCCAGTCACAAGGCCTCGCTCACGTTGCCGGCCGTGCAGCAGGCCATCGCGAAGGCGCGGCCGCTGATCGCGGGATTCGACAGCCACATCGAAACCGCACCGGTGGGCGGGCACGGGTTGCTTCCATCCTTGTAGGAGCGACGTGAGTCGCGAACGCACGCCCACTCTGTCGGGATGACAGGAGAGGAGTGATCCTGGAGTGATGCGGAACGGTCTTTTCGTGCGTACATTGATGTTCACGCCGTGCGGTCGCGACTCACGTCGCTCCTGCAATCGGAACACCGCCCTCCGCCTGGATTGCAACCATGGACATCTTCCCCGGATCCTGGCAACGCGCATGGATCGGCATCGGCGCGACGGGCGAGGGCGGTGCCTTGTTCGCGCAGTTGATGGCGGCGTATGCCGAACCCCAGCGCCACTACCACACGCTGCAACATCTGGGGGAATGCCTGCTGGCGTTCGACCGCGCGCATGCGCTGGCCGCGCACACACACGAAGTCGAACTGGCGCTGTGGTTCCATGACGCCATCTACGACATCAAGGCCCACGACAACGAGCAGCGCAGTGCCGACTGGGCACGCGATGCGTTGCGGGATGCGGGCGTCGCGGCAGAGGCTGCACAGCGCGTGCATGCGCTGGTCATGGCCACGCGGCACACCGCCGTGCCGTCAGGACACGATGAACGACTGCTGGTCGACATCGACCTGTCGATCCTGGGCGCGGAACGCACGCGCTTCGACGAGTACGAGCAGCAGATCCGCAAGGAATACGCCTACGTCCCCGGCTTCCTGTTCCGGCGCAAGCGACGCGAGATCCTGAAGGGCTTCCTCGACCGTCCCGCGATCTATAGCACGCCGTACTTCCATGACGCGCTGGAGGCGAGGGCGCGGGACAACCTGCTCCGCGTCACCACCGCGTAGAGCAGGGCTTGCCCGGCTCCGTACGGGGTCAGGAATTCGTTGAGCGCAGGGATCGGGAGCAGCGGAGCACGCTCCGCGCTACTGTTTTACGGGTTGTCCAGCCGCATCGCACTTCACGTCGCGGCCGAACAGGCGACCCAGGCGCGAGGGTTCTTCCAGGCAACGCGGATCGGGCTTGGGCGGGGCGTGCCTCGCCGCATGCGCGGCATTGCGGCTGCGCTGCAGCTCGGCGAGCTTCGCCTTGATCTGCGGCATGGCGGCCAGCGCGGCGCGTTCGCCTTCGAGGATGGCGTTGTTCTTCTGCTCGAAGTCGGCCGGGCCGATATCGTTGACCTTCGGCCGGATGACGATGTCGGCACGCGCGAGTTCCTGTTCGCCCAGGCGCTGGCCCATGATGCCGATGGACTGGTTGACGATGCCCAGCATGCTGCCGGGCTTGGTGCCGGGCGCCTTGGTGGAGATGTCCACCGCGATGACGAAATCCGCGCCCAGCTGGCGCGCGGCATCCACCGGTACCGGACTGACCACGCCGCCATCCACGTAGCTGGCCTTGCCGATCACCACCGGTTCGAACACGCCGGGAATGCTGCTGGACGCACGCACCGCCTGGCCGGTGTTGCCGCGTACGAACACCGTGCGCTCACCATTCTCCAGCTGCGTGGACACGGCGGCGAACGGTTTCTTCAACTGCTGGATGGTGCGCTTGCCCACCAGCTCGTTGACGTAGTCCTGCAGCTTCAATCCCTGCACCAGCCCGCCGGAGAACAGGCGCACGTCGCGGATCTTCGCCTCGTCCAGCGCGAACGCCTGCTTCTGCATCTGGAACGGATCCATGCCGCTGGCATACAGCGCGCCAACCACGCTGCCGGCGCTGGTGCCCGAGACGACCTGCGGCTCGATGCCGTTGGCTTCCAGCATCTTGATCACACCGATGTGGGCGAAGCCCTTCGCCGCGCCGCCGCCCAGTGCGATGCCGACCCTGGGCTTCGGCACCGCCGGCACCGGCTTCACCACGGCGGCGGGCGGTGCGGGTCGCACGTTGTCGCCGCCGCAAGCGGCAAGCAGAACCGCGCACAACGCGAACAGGAAGGGACGCGAACGGGAGATCAGGCGCATGGGGAGAGGGCAGGGTGGGGCGACCAGCGGCGGAGCATACAGCGCGCCGCCGCAATGAGGGCCAACCGCACTCGCGGCCTCAGAAACTGTTGTCGCCGTCCAGGATCCGGCCCAAGCCACCCAGCACCGAACCTTCGCCCCGATTCTGGCCGCCACCCTGCGGTGCGGCCTGCAGCATGCGGCCGGCCAGGCGCGAGAACGGCAGCGACTGCATCCAGACCTTGCCCGGGCCGGTCAGCGTGGCGAGGAACACGCCTTCGCCGCCGAAGAACATGCTCTTGATGCCGCTGACCGGGCGCACGTCCATGTTGACGCTGGCGTGGTAGGCCACCACGCAGCCGGTATCCACGTCGATGCGCTCGCCCGCCTGCAGCTCGCGCTCCACCACGGTGCCGCCGGCGTGCACGAATACCCAGCCGTCGCCTTCCAGCTTCTGCATGATGAAGCCCTCGCCGCCGAACAGGCCGGTCAGGATCTTGCGCTGCAGGTGGATACCGACGGTGACGCCGCGCGCGCCGGCCAGGAAGCTGTCCTTCTGGCAGATCAGGCGGCCGCCGTGGTCGTCCAGCTTCATCGCCAGCACGGTGCCGGGGTAGGGCGCCGCGAAGGCCACCTTGGCCTTGCCCTGGCCAGTATGCGTGTACAGCGTGGTGAACAGGCTCTCGCCGGTCAGCACGCGCTTGCCCGCCGAGAACAGCTTGTCCATGAAGCCGCCGCCCTGGCCGCTGTGCGAGCCGTCGCCGAACACCGTGTCCATCTGCACGCTGCTGTCCTTGAACATCAGCGCGCCGGCTTCGGCGATGGCGCTTTCGCCGGGGTCCAGTTCCACTTCGACGAACTGCATGTCGCCGCCGACGATACGGAAGTCGATCTCGTCCGCCGCCTTGCGCCCACCGGAGCCCGGCAGCGGTGGCAGGTGGGGCGGCGGCGCAGCCTGGCCGGCCAGCTCCGGCAGCTCGCGTACGGGCTTCCATTCGCGCATGCCTTCACGCCAGGCCAATGCGCCGGGGTTGCGCTGGGCATGGCTGCGCGCCGCCTCTTCATCCAGCGGACCGGTGCGGTCCGGACTGCCGGGGAGATTGAAGAACCAGTGCGTCATGGGCGCCATCCTGAGGCGGGGAAAGGGCGCCGAGTCTAGCCCGCCGTCCCCGCGTGCCGTCACCTGCCACCGGTCATGTCGGTGGCCTGAACGTACCGGCCGGCTGCCGGGCGTACGGAAATACCGACTGTGGAGGGCAACCGCCGTTACCTTCGTCAGGAACGGGACTTCCGGCCATTGCCCCTGTTGTTGCTGTAATGCAACATTCGCGTGCTAGCGCCTCCGCGCGCCCCGACTCCCACCCACTCGGAAAGCCACCGCCATGTCCCGACTCCGCCCGGCCGCC
>Ga0065704_10000006_pt1 | contig 22432 bp, 21 predicted proteins | sample SwiRhicommuniRL2_FD_59091 | JGI IMG/M metagenome (GOLD analysis project Ga0065704, IMG submission 59091) | Switchgrass rhizosphere bacterial communities from Rose Lake, Michigan, USA - RL2 v2 (version 2) | ecosystem: Host-associated > Plants > Roots > Rhizosphere > Soil | place: East Lansing, MI | reverse complement strand
TATAAGTTATAATATGAATATATAAGCATCTATAATATAGATTAAAGATGGTATAAATATAGCTAAAGCAAATAATAATGGTAAGAATATTACTCAACACATATTTATTAATTTATCATATCTTACTCTTGGTAAAGTAGCTCTTACTCAAATATAAGTAAAAGCAAATATATTAGCTTTTATACCTAATACAATACCTGTTCCACCTCCAAAGAATAAAATAGCTGTTAAAGTTGATAAAAATAATATTGATGTATATTCTGATAAAAAGAATAATACAAATATAGATGATGAATATTCTGTCATATGACCTGATACTAATTCAGATTCAGCTTCTACATTATCAAAAGGAGGTCTAGCACATTCTGCAACACAACCTATAAAAAATATTATTGATAATGGTAATAAAGGAATACCTATTCATATAGATTCTTGTAATTCAACATATCTTGATAAGTTCATAGAACCAGCTAATAATATACATAATAATATAATAGTTGTTAAAACTAATTCATAACTAATTAATTGAGCTGTTGAACGAATAGAACCTAATAAAGAATATTTACTATTAGCTGATCAACCTGCTAATAAAGTACCAAATACACCTATACTACTTACAGCTAATGCTAATATAAAACCATAATTATGATCTACAATAACAACACCAGGTGCAAAAGGTATAACTGCTCAACATAAGAATGCTGATACTAATGAGATTACTGGACTTATAAATAATATAATTCTATCTGCATGAGTTGGTATAACTATTTCTTTTAATAATAATTTAGCCGCATCAGCAATAGCCATTAATATACCATAATAACCAACAGCATTAGGACCTACTCTACGTTGCATATAAGCTAAAGTTTTACGTTCAGCTACTGTTAAAAAGCAACTGCTAATAAAGTTGAGACAAACATAATTAATAATTCAATAAATTTCATATTATTTAGTAATTGCAATTGCCCCTATAACTGATAATATTAATATAACACCTGTTATTACTAATAATATTGCATATTCTGTATATAATTGATTTCCAACTATAACTAATTCGTTTCAACTATTATCTATTTCTGATATAATACCATATGTTTCATATGTTAAATCTAAAGGTATTAAACATATCATTAATATAGTAATTATTAAAGGAGATATATTACCTTGATTTCTATAATCTATTTTTAATAATGATAATATAAATAAAAATAATATAGCTATAGCACCTACATATATTAATATATATAAAATACCCATTAATATATAACCTTGACTATATAAACATATAGCTGTACTTACAAATAATATAATTAAACATAATATACTTTGAACTGGTGTTAATATTCCTATAGCTAATAAACTACTTATTCCACTAATTAAATTCATTTTATAATTTATTTTATAATTTATTATAATCTTAAAAAAGATATAAATATATATAAGATATAAATAAATAAATAAATAATATATAACCTAAAATATCTCTACCCCACCCTTTGCCCCCCCGCAAGGGGGAGGGAGACTCCCCTGGAAGGGGAGTCTTAAAATAGGGTGGGGTATAACATAGTAAGGTGAATAATATTATCCCCTGGAAGGGGATGATATCTCCCTTGGGAGGGAATATCATATAAATAAATATATAAATATATAAATATAGATATTTAATAAAATATCTTATTACAAAGTTTATACATACTAAAATTACGCTTTTGTCTAGACTCGAACTAGAATTATATGCATTAACAGTACACTGCTTTACCGATTAAGCTACAAAAGCAATATCGATTTCTCCTAATCATTCAATGAAATCACCAATTGGAACACATTCAAGTTTAATAGGCATTAACCCATGATTTACACCACATAACTCACTACATTGTCCATAAAATACTCCAGTTCTTTGTATTAAAGCACTAACTTGGTTTAAACGACCAGGTGTAGCATCTACTTTAATACCTAATGAAGGTATAGTAAAACAATGTATAACATCATTAGCTGTTACAATAAATCTAATATGAGTATCAACTGGTACAACTATTGAAGTATCAGTATCTAATAATCTTAATTGACCTTCTTCTAACATATCTTCTGGTATTATATATGACTCAAATTCAACTGTTTCTCCAGTTTCTGATACAAAATCAGAATATTCATATTTTCAATATCATTGTAATCCTATAACTTTAATAGTCATAGCAGGTGTTAAAACCTCATCACATAAATATAATAATATAAAACTAGGAAATGCTATTAATAATAAAATAATAGCAGGGAAAATAGTTCATATAATTTCTAAAGTTTGACCATGTTTAATATATTTATAAGCAAAAGCATTATTTTTAAAAATCTTTTTATAATAACATATAAAATATATGATACTAAACCTAAAACAAGAGCTAAATAATATGTTATATGATCATATAACTCATGAATACCTTCTTGGTTAGGAGTTGCGGCATCTTGAAAACGTATTCCTCAAGGTGTTGGTACATCTAATCTTATCATTTAATAATAATATAAATTAATATTTTATATAAAACAATTAATTTGGAATTAATCGGAATTGAACCGATATTATTCGTATGCAAAACGAAGGATCTACCATTAATCTATAATCCCTTTATTATAATATATCTTTAATATACTTACAATATAATATAATATAATGTAAAGTTATCCCCCACTCTCTTAAAAGAGGGTGGGGTGAGATATAATATAATATAATATATTTTTAATGAGATATTGTATAATATATGAAGTATATAAATTAGTAAGAATAAATAAAATATTTATTAAACTAAAACATAATAATATAAAATGTAAAAACTTATTTATAGGGTTTAATATTTAATATGCTTTCAATATGTAACCTCTATCTTCTTAGCTAATATGATATATATATAATAATATCATAAAACCATTGGAAAACACCTTGATATCCTTTCGTACACCCAAGGCAATAAATAAGAAATAAATCCCATAGATGATAAAATCATTACTGACTCACGTCGTAATTAACCCATCTCAAGTAACTCCTTAGAGGACGAACAGTCCTACCCTACCTAGTTGCTGCTACCAGGAGGACGAGTCTAGACGACATCGAGGTGGCAAACACCGCTGACGATATCAACTCTCTAGCGGTATTACCCTGTTATCCCTAGCGTAACTTTAATCCGTTATCGACATCCATATCTAAAGATTATGCCTGTTCATTACACTCTACGTAAGTACTAATTCCACTTGTTAGTGTTATTATCATCGCACAATTATGTTGTTATCCTTGCATTTTATCCTATTTACCATATAGTTCTATTGTACGTAATTTACTATTCTTAAAATATAATATAAATTAAACCTCCCCTGTAAGGGAAGGGTTTCCCCCCCAGCGGGGGGGACATATATTTATTTTAATAGATATAATCATTATAAATTAGACACATCAGATGCTTTCGCTGATGTCGACGCCCCATCGAAACTAACTTCTTTACACTGTCTCATTCTTATTAAATTAATAATAAGATATATCATTTTAAAAAACAAAATGATAATAAAAAGATAAGATTCTTTTATTATAAATATAGGTATCTCAATGATATTATAAATAAATAAACCTAATAAACTGAAAAGTATAATAAAAGTAATCAATATAAAGATATAGTAAAGCTGCATAGGGTCTTTTTGTCAATCTACGGGTACACGGCATCTTCACCGCGATTGCTATTTCACTGAGTCTACTATGGATACAGTTGTCGCATCGTGTAATCATTCATGCGGGACACCAATTATGCGCCAATGAATTTCGCTACCTTCGGATCCTCATAATAAGACCGCCGTTTATTAATCTTTTGTTAATATACTTTCATATATTTGTTTTATATAGACTAACACTGGGCAGATATCACTTACTATACTTACTATTTCTAGTATGCAGTAAGCTATGTTTTTGGTAAACAGTCGCACGACTTAAAGTTGTTTTACTTTTTTGCCGAGTTCATTCATAGTAGTTATCTCATTCTCCTTTAATATATTTATAAATAAATATATTTATTTTTCATACCTGTGGCGGTTTACAGTACGGTTCTATTTTCTTTTCTTGTACTTTCTCCCATCAATATAATATTTCTATTATTATTTTAGGGACCGTTAGTTTATATTAAAACCTTATGAATTAGAGGATAGTCTTAAACTACCTATCGTTACTCAAGCCAGCAATCTCTTTATGATTAATTTTATTTTCATCATATATTCTGCTACCATAATAATAATTTAATTATTATTATCTATAATACTGTAATATATTTAGACCCGTATATTTTTTCTCTAAATATTGTCTAATCAGTGCATTGTTACATGTCCATTAACAGATGATTATTGTCAAACCCGCTGACTGATCGTCTATCAATAAATAAAGATTATGTTCACTTAATTTAATTTAATTTAATAAATTATTTATTATTATATATTTTTTGGGACATACATTTAATAGTCTAGGTTGTTTCCTTTTAGACTTACTACCTTATCGCAATAAGTCTGACTCCTTATCATATAGTTTACTGTTCCGAGGTTAAATTCTTTTGATAAAATTATATAATCCCCCAAAATGAATTAAGTGCTGTACCAGTTAAGAATTAGATAAAGGCTATACTAAAATATATTTCGCAGAAAACCAGCTATCGGCAAACCAGATTTGTCTTTCACTACTACACACATCTCTTTAGAAGATATTGCTACATCTACCTATTGAGTCATATTATAATATAATATATATATTATTAATATACTTGGACATATGTAAATCGTCTGCTTTCGGGCCTATATACATAAACTTTAGATTGATTATCTCAATTTATTTATAATTTACTTCGCTTATATATATAACTCACTGGCCCATTATACAAGAGGTACGCTATACTATAACTGCTCTTTATTATTCTATTTCTATCTTTCCCTCACGGTACTTTTACTTAATACTTATTTATTTGTTTTAGTAGTAGATACTACTTTATTCTCACCTCTTGATGATACTCTTTAACTTTAATACTTTCACTCACCGTTACTCATATTACCCCTGTTGGTTATTTTTCAAGCTACTCAGATGTTTCATTCCACTTGTTTTCTTTCTTACTCATTTTCATGATTTGATCGGTTATTTATTAACCTCTTTGTCAATTTAAGTATTAGTTTTAATTTCCTTAAAATAATATTCTTTTCATATACCTTTTTTCAATATCTCACCTTTAATTAACTTATATCTCACCGAAAGGTTAAATATCTCCTTAATATGTTATACCCCACCCTAATCTAGGTAATATATAATATATAATATATTATATTAAGTCCCCCCCCCAATGGGGGGGATCCTCTCCTGCAAGAGGAGAATATGAATATATAGTATTTATTAAAATTAACTTTAATGTAAGTAAATAGAATCTTTAATGTAACCACTAAATAAGATACAGAAAACATAACTTTGTATCATAGAAATAGCAAATTCTAAGATAACAATAGCTATAACACCTACGATAGGTATAAATCCACCTATAAATCCAAATATAGAAGTACTCATTAAGTTAAGTATTAAAGAACCTAATATTAACATTAATAAATGACCTGATAATACATTAGCAGATAAACGTAAACCTAATGATATAGCTCTTGAACTATATGATAAAGTTTCGATTAAAACTAATACAGGTACTAAAGGTAAAGGAGTTCCACTTGGTACAAATAAAGCAAAGAAACCTCATCCATGTATTGTTAAACCTATTATTAAATTACCTAATCATAATGATAATGATAATGATACTATAGCAACTAATTGAGCTGAGATAGCAAATGAATAAGGTATCATAGAGATTAAATTAGCTATTAATATAAAGTTAAATAAAGTAAATATTAAAGGGAAATATAAACCTCCACGTTTACCTATTTGACTATTAACCATATTTAATATAGTATCATATATAGCTAATATAGCTACACCTCATCTATTTAATCCTAAATTAGCTTTAGTTATTATAGATATATAACCATATATTATAGCTACAACTATTATTAAATATATAACATAATTAGTTAAACTTAATGTTATTATATTATTAATTGTTAATAATGGTTTAATTTCAAATTGATCTAGTGGTGAAAATATCATTGATATATTTTTTTATTAATACCTATTGTTTACCCTGGTTTAAAATTTAAATTACTTTATATATTTATAAAGATTTTTATAATATCCTACCCTGTTTATAGGGGGGGGATATCATCATTGATAATATATATAATCTTATTATTTAAAGATTTAATATATATTAATAATATCACCTTCTTACACCACCCTCTTAGAGGGTGGAATAGTTTACAAGGTGGTGTTAATTATTATTATAATTTAATTATTAATATTCTAGCTATTAATAATCTTAATATATTAGGTAATAATATAGTAGATATAAAGTATAATAAAATACCTATAGTTAATATACCAAAAGTTAATAAATTAAGAAAATAAAAAGGAACTAATTGTGGCATTTTTAATATATATATATTGATAATAATATATTATAATATCCTACCTAAAGTATATAAAACCCCACCATCTTTTAAGATGATGGGATAAGTATAATAAGGTATGGATAAAACAATAAATTAAAATATGTAGAATCTATCAGATCGGGAGGACTTGAACCCCCAATACCCTGCACCCAATGCAGATGCGTTACCAATTACGCTACAATCTGATCTGTTGTTAATCGTTATTTAGGTTAATATTAATATCATATTTATATTTATTTAGATTTCCTAGATATATTATAAATTATTAACGAAATCTTTAACAGATCGTTGAGGGAGTTGAACCCTAAGGTGACTGATTTGCAATCAGCATATCTAACCGTAGATAAACAACGATCTTTATGACAAACGTGAGTCGAACACGCAAAATGGCATTGGAAGTGCCAAGGTTTACCAATTAGCCTATTGTCACTTTAATATATATATTATATATATTTATTTTTATATTATATCTCTTATATTATACTATCCCCACCCTCTTTTCAGAGGGTGGTTATAGTATTTATAATTCCTATATTATATAACCACAACGAGGATTGAACTCGTATAACTACTGTGAAGTAGTAGTATCATACCATTAGATCATATGGTCTATTAATTTATCTTATCCCCACCCTCTTAAAAGAGGGTGGGATATATATATACTATAAAATATATATTAATATGTTGTATTGAGGATTCGAACCCCATTCCTTCCGATTACAAAACGGACGCCTAACCTATTCAGCTTATACAACTTATTTATACTTATTGTATAAGTTATACCTAGAGAAGGGATTGAACCAACATTAAATGCATATGAGGCAAATGTTTTAACCAATTAAACTATCTAGACTTTAGGAATTATTTATTCCCTTATATTATCCCCTGCGGGGGGCTTAATATAAAAAGGATAACCACTGAGAGTTGAACTCAGATAAATCGCGCCACATGCGAGGGTTCTACCATTGAACTATGGCTACCTTATTGATATATCTTACCCCACCCTACTAAAGTAGGGTGGGATATCTTCTATTATATTATATTCTATAAAATAGTTTACATATAATAATTCACTTAATATAAACTCACCCCACCCTCTTAAAAAGAGGGTGGGGGGTTATATACTTTAGGTGATATATAGTTTATATTGAGGAGGGACTGATTCGAACAGTCGCAGCACTACGGCACTAAAGTTACAATTTAGGTCTAATTACCAACATTAGAACCTCCCCTTTAATATATATATCTAAATATATATACATACGGTAAGCAGGAATCGAACCTACACGGTCAAAGCCCGGACATTTTAAGTGTCCTATGTCTACCATTTCATCATAACCGCTTACCTATATTTCATCTTATTCATTTACCTATATTCAATCATAATCACTTACCTTTAGAACTCTTTATTATAAAGTCACTCTCTTTGAGGTATCATGAAATATAACCTCCCCACCCTCTTTGAGGGTGGGGTATATATATACTTTAGATGGGATATCTTTAATAATAGGGTATATCTTATTTAAGATTAAATCAATATATATTGATTATAATATGAATATATATAATAATGAAGGTACATCTCATAATAAATCTATTGCTCATGCTGGGAATATCCCTAAGAATATAGTAGGTATTAATAATGATAACATTAAAAATGATTCTCTATATGTACAATCTGCTGTTAAATTTATATATGGTGTTTTTATTCCTCCAGTTAATCTATTTGTTAATTTCATTTGATAACAAGCTGATAATAATACTGATAAAGCAGCTATACCTCCTAATATAGGTGCTCTATTTATAGCTCCTGTTATTGATAACATTTCACCTATAAAATTAATTGATAATGGTGTTCCTACATTTGCAAAACTTAATATTATAAAATATATTGATAATATTGGCATATAAGTTATTAAACCTTGGAAATAATGAATTAATCTATTATGATATCTATCATATAAAATACCACCTACTATAATAAATAAAGCTGGTGATACAAATCCATGAGCTAATGATAATATTAAACTACCTGTTATACCTGTTACTGTATTTGATAATATACCTAATATACATACTGCCATATGAGAGATTGAACTATAAGCAATAATAACTTTTAAATCAGTTTGTCTTAATGTTATTATAGATGTATATATAATAGTAATAACACATAAAACATACACAAAAGGTGTATATAACATAGAAGCATCTGATAATGTTGGTAATATTAATCTTATTATAGCATATACTGCTAATTTTAATATAACACCTGCTAATAATATAGATCCTGCTAATGGTGATTCTGAATGTACTACTGGTAATCAAGTATGTAATGGTGCTAAAGGTGTTTTTACAGCTATACCTATTGATATTGCTAAGAATAATATACATTGTAAATCTAATGATAAAACTAATAAACTAGTAGCTTGATAATCTGTATTATCTAATAATACTTCATATATTGCTATACCTAATAACATAAATAATGATGAAAATAATGTATATATTAATATATAATCAGCAGCTTTATCTTTGTTAGCTGCTCCATATAAACCTATTAATATAAATAAAGGTATTAATGATGCTTCAAAATAAACATAGAAAGATGTCATATCTTGACACATAAAATTAATTAATAATATTATACCTAAATTTAATACTAATTCAAAATATAAATTACTTTTAATATTATTTCAATTAGAAATAATAGAAATAGGTAATAAATAAATAGTTAATAATATTAAAATATCAGCTATACCATCAGTAGTATAATAAACATCAATTTCTTCTCAATCATATAAAGTAGGGATAGCAATTAAAACACTAGCAATTAAAAATATATGTTTAGATATAGAGTTAACTAATCTAGAAAATATAGATGTAAAACTAGAAAAAATAATAAATAATAAAGTCATATATTATTAAAATAAATAAACTTCCTCCGAATTAAACGATAGTAATTATAATTATGACTAAAGGGAATTGAACCCTTAAATATATAAAATAGTTAGACCTAAACTAACCGCGTCTACCAATTTCGCCATAGTCATTCGGATGCAACGTGATTCGAACACGTGGACCTATTGGTCTTAATAGCTCAAATATTATGCTTTAAACCTCTCAGCCATACATCCTTTCCTTTTATTATAGTTTGAATATATTTATTATATTATAAGATTATTATAAATATAATTTATTAATTAAAGGTTTTACTATTGGTGTAAAACGTCTATCTAATTTTAATGCACCTAAATTTATTTCATAAACAAAAGCTATTACTAATGATAATAAGAATAATACTAATATAGTTAAACCATATAAACCATTATTATAAGCACTTACTACATATGGTAATATTGATGATATTTCTAAATCAAATGGTAAGAATAAAATAGCAACTAATATAAATGCAACACTAAATGCTGATCTAGATTGTTGATATGATGTAAATCCACATTCAAAAGGTCCATCTTTTTCAACATATGAATTAGAATTTGATATTAAATAATTTATTATTATTAATACTAAAGCTACTATTGGAGCTAAATATAAATATATTGTAAACATTATATAGTTATTAAATATAACCCTTCTGACAATGATGGTAAGAATACAAAGAAACTTATTAATAATACAGTAGCTATTGATATTGTATAAGCTAATGATGGATTTATATATATACTTTGATTATTATTATTATTACTTTCTTTTAAATTAGTTATTAAAACTTTAATAATATTAGCATAATAATAAGTAGCAATAACACTAAATAATACAATAGAACATGTTTCTAATATATAATTATCTTGTAATGCACCTGATAATACATATAATTTAGCAAAGAATCCTGGTAGAGGTGGTATACCTATTAATGAGAATAATGCTAATATTAAACTTATTACTAATGTTATATTAGGTATTTTTAATTGATGTATATATATTAACGGTGATCATATTGAGATTGGTGTTTTTATATATTGACTTGCTGCTAATAAACCTAAAAATAATATTATATGTGTTAATACATATTGTATTATATAAATATAAAATGATATATCATAAGATATTATAGTTAATAATATATAACCAAAATTTAATAAACCACTATAAGCTAATATAGATTTTAAATTAACTTGAAATAATGGTTTATATGCTGCAATAGCTAATGATATATAAAAGAATAATATTAATAAATGATGATTAAATAAATAAGCATTAGTAAATATTCATGAAGCTATAGATATTTTAGCAACTACACTTATATAAGCTGTTATATAAGTTGGAGCATAATTATATACTGCTATACTTCAACGATGTAAAGGTGCCATACCCATTTTAAATAATAATGCAAATAATAATATATCAAAATAATCATAAGCATTACTATATTCATAAAATATAGATATATCTGTTAAATTAGTTGAACCTGTTAAAGTATATATAAAATATGAAGCTAATAATATTATAGCTGAAGCAACTCCACCCATTAAGAAATATAATAATGAAGCTCTTGAAGCATTATAAGATCTATTATGTAAACCTGTTAATAAATATAATGAATAACTTTGTAATTCAATAACAACATATAAAGCTATTAAATCATTAACTAAAGGAAATAATAATAAACTAATCATATTAGCTAATATAATTAATAAATAATAAGGTGATTTTAAATCATATCTATGATTTGATGTATTATAAATTAATAAAACTATAGTTATAATTAATATTAATATTGATAAAGGTACATTATACGCAGATAAACTAAATCAATTATTAAATAAAGTTATACCTGGTGTAATTCCTACAATATTTATAGAATTTATATATATAATTAAAGTAAATATAATAATTAATGTTCCTAACCTATTTAGAATAATAGGTGTAGAAAAAGTAGAATAAACTAAAAATATTAAAAATGCTGATATAAGCATTACCTATAAAATAATAATAATAGGATTTAATATAAAATATCAACATAGAAAGATTCGAACTTTCATAACATCATCCGTACTGACGTGTACTAACCATTATACTATATGTCATATACGAATAACCAGTGAATCGAACACTGAACCTATAAAAGGCAACTATGTAGCAAATAGTTTAGCTTTACCAATAAGCTGAGTTATTCATTACGCACTACATCAGACTCGAACTGACATCACTTATAGTGACATTATAAGGCTTTACCATTAAGCTAGTAGTGCTTTTATTATATGAATTGGCACGATTCGAACGTACATTGACCTAGCTCAAATTTAGGTGACTTGCCAATTAGTCAACAATTCATTTATCCTTACCTTTATATTTATAATATTCCTCCCCACTGTTATTACAGGGAGGGATAATATTTAAGTTAGGTTAAATATAATCTAAATCATCTAGTATTATAATATAAATATATATTGAATATTATAATTTATTTTAACAAATTAAGATTCGTTAGATATTAAAATTGGTAATTCGTTAAATGTATGGAAATTAGCAGGTTTATCTAAGATTAATTCTAAATCAGATGATCTTTCATCTCTAGTTAAATTAGATTCTGGGAAATCTGGAGTAACTTGTACTTCTAATTCTTCGTTTTCACCATTATTTATTTGTATATAAACACTATATATACCAACAAAAACAGAAATAACAGATAAAATAGAACCTCAACTACTTATTCAATTTCAACCGATAAAGGCATCAGGGTATTGAGGGATTCTACGTGGCATACCATTAAGCTTTTTTTTAAAAGTTATTTCTCTAAATAGAGAGATTTATAATTATATATTTTTCCTTTATATGCTTTATTTGATAAAGCATTTATAAAATGATAAAGAAAATTTTAACCATATAAAGATAATTATACTAATATATAACATATAAGTATATGGATATATATTAAACTTTTAAAATTATATCTTTCAATATAAAAAGGACTATATCATATATCCCCACCCTCTGCCCCCCCGCAAGGGGGGGAGACTCCCCTTCCAGGGGAGTCTTAAAAGAGGGTGGGGATATCTCCACGTGTAGTCTCTGAGGGTCCATTTTTATTTAAAATGTTTCCTGCTGATTGTCCATTGTAATATCTATATTATTTTCACTGTAATTAAACTAGTAAATATAGCTTTAGGATGTTCCAGCATATAGTGGAGTTTTACTTGGGCCTTTAAGCCAACCCAAGAAATGCATAGGTAAGAAAATTATATTTACTGATATAAATAATAATCAGAAGTGTATTTCACCTCAAATACGATTATAATTTAAACCAAACATAGATGGACCTCAATAATAATATGCTCCTATTAAACTAAATAAAGCTCCCATTGATAATACGTAATGGAAATGTCCAACTACATAATAAGTATCATGGAAAGCTACATCTATTGATGCATTAGATAACATAACACCTGTTACAAACAATTATATATATATTTTTATATCTTTATATTTAATAATTCATAACTAAATATATAATTATTATATTTACTATTTATTTTAGCATNTTTTTTTAATAGTACAATGGTTTATATTTAATGCTCTTTGAGCACACATAACACCATCATATTTATTTAATAATTTATAATTTAAATCATAAACAAATACTGCTTTTTTAATATGTTTATTATTATTAATATTTAATATTAAATTATTAGATTCTTTATTAGTTCATCTATCAATAATAGGATTATCATCAATATTATAAGGTATATTAGAAAAATATCATCCACCTCTATATAAAGTTTGATCTTTAATATATTTAATAATTGTAGAATGATTAGAATCAATTCTTTTAGCTAAAGTTGTTACAGAAGGAAATATAACTATTAAAATTTTAGAGATATCATATATATATACAGGATATAATGAATTAGCTTCAATCATTCTAATTTTATTTTCAATTGAATGATTTTTATTATAAAAAAGGATTATTTTCTCCTACTAAAGCTTTAGATATTAAACTTTTAGTTAAATCAGAATGTTTTTTATTTGTAGCTAATTTCTTTAGTAAAAGTTTAGTTTCTTCAGTATGTTTATAACCTATTGAAGAATAACCTTTTTTTAAAACATTATAATAAGGGATAATTCTAGTTATAAAATAAGTTTCTCTAATAGGTAAATCTTTAATATTAACATATTCAATTATTCATAAAGAAAAATTAGATTGTTCATATTTTAATAAAGCTTTATTAATAGGCATATTAATACTATGTTTACTTTTTAAATGAGATTTATTTAAATAATTACGCATTCTACCAGTTAAGTTTATAGAACTACCAATATAAGAATGACCATTACTATTATTAATTAAACAATAAATTCCAGATTTATCTTTTAGATCTTTTATTATTTTTAATCTATCTTCTTTTAAAGTAAGGAATAAATAATTTAATAGGTTTTATATTTTTTTAAACTAATCTGTATCATTTTTTTATTAGATATTTAGATGTTGAATTATAACGTATAGATATATATTTAGATACTATATAATTGTTTAATGGACTATATCTTCTCATAACATGTTTTTCTACATCACAAGGTATTAATGTTTTACCTCTATTAAAAAAACATAATTTGTTATGAGGACCACGTGTAGTCTCTGAGGATCCTACTAAGATATATTTACATATCTGTTGGTTTCCTGCTGATTGTTCAAAATAATACATTTTCACTAATATCTTTCCTTGTAAAACAAAGTAGGAAATAATCAAATAGATAACCCGCCCAACTTTAATTAGGTAGGATATCATTAAATATATTATATTATAGAATAATATTATTAGTAGTATCATTGTCAGAAGTTTCCAGCATATAGTGGTCTTTAAAGGGAGAGCTAACAGGTTTTTTAACCCTCCTACTGTAAATAGGAATAAGAATCCTAAAGCAAATAACATTGGTACAGCTAATCTTAATTCTCCACCATAAATAGTAGCTAATCAAGAAAATATTTTTATACCTGTTGGTACTGCGATAACCATAGTTGCTGATGTAAAGTAGGCTCTAGAATCAATATCTAAACCTACTATATACATGTGATGTGATCAAACTAAGAATCCTAATAATCCTATAGATCCCATAGCATATAACATACCTATTTCACCAAATATTGGTTTTTTAGAATATGTAGATACAATATGAGAAATTATTCCAAATCCAGGTATAATTAAAATATATACCTCTGGGTGACCAAAGAATCAGAATAAGTGTTCGTATAAGATAGGATCTCCACCAGCACCAACTTCATAGAAACCTGTATTAAAGTTTCTATCCATTAATAATAATGTAACAGCTGCTGTTAAAACAGGTAATGATAATAATAATAATATTGCTGTAAAGAATATAGCTCATACAAATAATGGTGTATTTATCATATGTACTCCTATTGTTCTCATATTTAATATTGTTACTATAAAATTAATTGCTCCTAATAAACTTGATATTGTAGTTAAATGTAATGCAAATATTGCTAAATCAACACTAGGACCTGAATGTGCACCTATTGATGATAATGGTGGATAAACCGTTCATCCTGTACCAGCACCTTGCTCGATTAAAACTGAAGCTATAACACAAACTAATGCAGGTGGTAAACATCAAAAACTAATGTTATTTAATCTAGCAAATGCCATATCTACTCCTCCTATTAATATAGGAACTAAAAAGTTTCCAAATGCACCAATTAAAACTGGCATTACAAATAAAAATATCATAGCTATAGCATGTCCTGTTACTAAAACATTATATGCTTGATTATTATTATGGAAGAATTGACTATTACCATTAGATAATTCTAATCTAATTATTACAGACATAGCTGTACCTACCATTGCTGATATCATACCAAATGCTAAGTATAAAATTCCTATATCTTTATGTGATGTACTAAATAATCAACGAGTTACATAACTCATTTCTCTTACTTTACCAACCATTATTTTTATAATTTTATATTTTATCTAAAAATACTTTATCTTATTTACTTTTTTATTATTTACTTTTTATAGTTATTTATAATATAAATTATTACCTATATATATATATATATTACCTATATAATATGCCTTTATACTATACCCCACCCTCTTTGAGGGTGGGGTATATAGACTTTAGTCTTTAGATGGTCTTTTGATGAAGTTTATTTTATACTAGTATAAGTGTATGGGATGATCTCCCCCCCTGTTAACAGGGGGGGAGATCATCTCCTGGAAGGAGATAATATAATATATAATAAGATATATATATAATATGAATATATAATACCACCTTGTTTTACAAGGTGGAGTAAGTTTTTAATACTTTTATATTATAAAAATATAAATTATATTTATAATAATTAATATAGGTATATTTATTAATAATCTACCTACACCAGTACTACCTAATACTTTTAATAAACCATTATCAGTATATACATTTAATGCACCTCCAAATTTTAATACAGGTCTTATTATTATATTATTTAATAATTGATCATAATATATTTTTTGATTGAAATAATTATATATATTAGATTTAGATATTTTATAAGTAAATTCATAAACATAAATTAATGTTAATGATAAACTTAAACCTAATATTAATGGTAATAATTTTATTATAGCTGGTAATGTATATTCAGTTTCTATAAAACTATTAGTATGTGGTAATCCCATAACTAAATGAAAAGTAACATTATCTCTAGCATAACCTAAGAATATACTATATATTGCTAATATAGACATAGGAAGTGCCATATGATAACTTTCATGAACATTAGAATAAGATATTTTATTACCGTACGAGGAGTATTANNAAAAGTTAAATATAATACTCTTAAAGAATAAATAGCAGTTAAAGTAGCTGAAGCAGTAGCTATATAAAACATTATATAACCACTAACAGAATAAGTTCCATATAATGTTTCTATAATTATATCTTTTGAATAATAACCAGTTAAACCTGGTATAGCCATTAAAGATAATGAAGCAATTAACATAGCTGTATAACTAAAAGGTAAATATTGAATTAAACCACCATATTTACGCATATCTTGTGATTCTGACATATAACTATGTATAATAGAACCAGCTGACATAAATAATAATGCTTTAAAGAATGCATGACAATATAAATGATATATTGCTAAATCATAAGCACTTGAACCAATTGCTATCATCATCATTGCTAATTGACTCATTGTTGATAATGCTATTACTCTTTTTATATCATTTGTTACAACTGCGATTAATCCACTAACTAAAGTTGTTATACCACCTAATCATAATATTGTTAATAATACTGATGGTGTATATTCTAATATAAATGAAGATCTTACTAATACAAATACTCCACTACATACCATAGTAGCAGCATGTAATAATGCACTAACAGGTGTTGGCAATTATATATATAATTATTATATATATATCTTTATGTTGATATTTACTATGTCATATTTAATATAAAAATATTAAATATAATATGTACGGTAAATATACACAATTATTTACATAATTGTTCGGACTATATCTTCATATATTTATTTGTTCTTTTTAGAACGATAATTTTCTATTAAATTTTTAATTGTATTAAATCCTTCTATATTTAAATGTTTTTTATTTTTAACTAATAATAAAACTTTATATCAATTTAAATAATCTAAATTATTTTTTAGTTTTTAATTTATGTTTATTAAAATATAAACATATTTGATTTGTATTATTAGTTGTTGAAGTTATATTATAACCATCATAACTTTTTAAATATGAATAATAACCATTAATTAATTTAGCTAAATAAATAGCTAAATCTTCATTCATTTTTTGAGATAATACATATCTAATATATACTTTTCTTTTATTATTTTTATCTACTAATGCTGAACAAGTAAAACAACCTTCAGCATCTGTAAATCCTAATAATCATGTATCTTTTAAAGTTGGTTTAAAATTATTATCTAATAAATTAATATTTTGATTATAATATTTATTATATCCAATTAATCACAATTTAAATTGTTCTTTTTTAGAAGTTAAAAATAAATTACCATTAAATATATTTATAATTTTTAATATATTATTTTTATCTCTTACTCTATAATGATGAGTTTTATTATTTTTATCTTGAATTGATACTGTTCCAAAGCCTAATTCTTTTTTTATATAAAATAATACTTGAGCATCAACACTTGATTGTGTTATTTTAAATTCTAAAGTACCATTTTTATTTAATATAAAAGAACCATCTCCTTCAGTAAATCCAATTAATCATAATTTAAATTCATCTTTATATATAAACCCAACATTGTTGGGTATAGAAATATCATTAATATATGTTTCACGTGTAGTCTCTGAGGATCCATTTTTATTTAAAATGTTTCCTGCTGATTGTCCCTTATCTTGAATTTTTCCGAAAGACTTAAAAAGTAGAGAGGACCAAGATAATTTTCCCTTTTGGGAATCTATTAACTTACTGTTTAAAGTAGTTAAAAGAACAGGATGTTCCAGCATATAGTGAAATTTAAAGAGAGCCCATAATCAACCCTCCATGGCAGATAATAATCAACCATGTAAACCTAATTGTGCACTTTTAGCTGTTGCTGCTATTAATAACATTATAGCTAATAAATTTAATAAAGTTGTATTAACATGAGGTGACATTAATTCTATTGTTTCAAAATCAACAGCATGAAAGTATGATAACATACAACCTATACATATTACAAATAATGTATCACCCATACGATTTAATAATATAGCTGATAAAGCACTTTTCATTGCTGCTATACGAGTATTTCAAAATGATATTAATAAATATGAAATAACACCTACAAATTCTCAACCTATAAACATCATAACATAATTATCACTTATAACTAATATAGTCATAAATATAGCAAATATACTTAATATTATATAGAAACGATTACGATTAGGATCATGTCTCATATAATCTAAAGCATATAATAATACTGCTAATGTTACTATACCTACAGGTACAATAACAACCATTGATAATGAATCTAGTAATAAACCATAATTAATTTGGATATCACCTACTGATATTCAAGAACCTAAAGTTATTGAGATAGGCTCTTCATAAAAATAAAATAAATAATTAAACATTATAAAATATTAGTAACTTTCCCTCTTAATCTGTAATATGATACTAATAGACTTAAACCAATAGCTGACTCAGCTCCTGCTAGTATTATAATTAATAATGCATATATAGTTAATTGTACATCATCATAAATACCTCCTATATATATTAATTTAACTGTAATAGTTAATAATAATATTTCTATAGCTATTAATAATGTAATTATATTATTTTGACTTACATAAAATGTTAATAAAGTTGTTAACATAGCTATCATAATTTATTCGACATAATATTTATTTCTATAAACGGTTTATTTTTATAAAAATATATATCTTCTTAATGAGTATATACTATTAAAATATAAATAATAAATATATATTTAAATATATATTTATCCTAGTAAATATCTACCCACCCTCTTTTATGAGGGGAGGTTTTTTAATACCACCTAGCATTGCTAGGTGGGGTTATATTATATCTCACCTTGTTTTAGACAGGTGTAAATATGTAATAATAAATATGAATATATATAATAAAAGTTTAAATTAAACTCCATATAATAATAAGAATGATATCATTAAACAGAATAAACCACAAGCTTCTGCTAAAGCGAATCCTAAAATTGCTTGAGGGAATAATGTAGCACGTAATGATGGGTTACGTGATGTTCCATTTATTAAAGCTACGAAAACTAAAGCTATACCTATAGCTGCTCCTCCTAAACCTAATGTTGCGATTGCTGCTCCAATGTATTTTGCTGCTAATGCTAATTGCATATTTTTTATAATATTTATCTCTTTTTTAACTATACTTCTCCTATATTAATATCTATACATTATTATAATACTCTCTAAATATTAAAGTATATATACCCCACCCTCTGCCCCCCCACAACGGGGGGGGGGAGACGTCCCCTGTAAGGGGAGTCTTAAAAAGAGGGGTGGGGGGGGGGTAAAGTAGTATTAAAATTAAGTGTTATAGAGATAATATTATATATTATAACTTCCTCCCCACCCAACTAAGTTGGGTGGGGTTATGTATATAAATTTATATAATATATAGGTAAGATCAATAAATAAAGATTATAAATAAAGTTAAGAAAATAAATAAAATTTAAATAAAATGACAATTAGAAAATCAAATCCTTATTTATCATTGGTAAATAGTTATTTAATAGATAGTCCACAACCTAGTTCAATAAATTATTGATGAAATTTAGGTAGTTTATTAGGTTTATGTCTAGTAATACAAATAGCTTCAGGAATATTTTTAGCAATGCATTATTCAAGTAATATTGAATTAGCTTTTAATAGTGTAGAGCATATTATGAGAGATGTTAATGCTGGATGATTAATCCGTTATATACATGCTAATGGTGCTTCATTCTTCTTTACTTGTATGTATTTACATATCGGTAAAGCTATATATTATGGTAGTTATAAAACACCTAGAGTTTTAGTTTGAGTTATTGGAGTTATAATATTTGTAATCACAATGGCAACAGGTTTCATGGGTTATAACAATAGCCCAAAATCATTTAATTATAAACATTCTTTTTATAAACATTCACATCAAAGAAGTAATAAATTTAATTATATTTTATCCGTTAAAAGATTTTATAGTTTAAAATCTAAACCTCAAGATATAACTAATGAAATTGATATTTTCAATGATATTGGTATAATACCAATAGATTGATGATCTAATTTAGATAATACTGAAGTACGTTCTAATATAAATAAACATTTAAAATCTAAAAAGTGGTATATATATTATTATAAATAAAATTACTTGTAATTATTATGTTGGATCCGGTTCAACTAATAGATTATATACAAGATTTAGTAATCATTTATTATATTATCATGGTTCTAAATTAATAAAAAAATCAGTTATTAAATATGGTTTAAATAATTTTATATTTGCTATCTTAGAATATTATCCTTATGAAATAACTAAACTTAATAATAAAGAATTATTAGCTTTAGAAACTTCATATATTTCTTTATTATCTCCTAGTTATAATATATTAACAGAAGCAGGTAATAGTTTTGGATATAAACATTCAGAAGAAAGCTTATTAAAAATGAAATTAGCTTTTTCAGAAGAACGTAAAGAATTAGTTAGACAATTACAATATAAACGTAAAGATAAATGATCAGATGACTCAAAATTAAAATTAAGAAATATTGCTTTAAATAGACCTTCAGATTATTTATCAAAAGAAGGTAAAATAAAAATATCTATTAATAGTAATATTAATATTTTATTAAGTCAACAAGATAAACAATTATCAAATCAAAATACTAATGAAATATCATTAATAAAATTATGTAATATATTAAGTATTAATAGAACATCACATTTACTATGTTGTAGTTCTAAAACAGTACAACGTGCTTTAGATTTAGGTTGAATATATGTACCAAATGTATTTATACCATATTTAAATAATAATCATATCAATAATAATAATGATATTATTTCATTTATTAATATTGATAAAACTTCACTTCAAAGATGTAAAGAAATAAAAAAGAAATATAAATCTAGTTTAGTTAATTTACCAAATCATACTAAAATATTTATATCAAGAATTTAAATTAAATGATAGTCTATCTATTTATAAATGCTCAACAAAGTTGGGTACATCCCCCCCCTCATATAANGGGGGGGGGATATTAGATTTATATCTATAATTGTAACTTTTATAAGGAAAATTATAGCAAGATAAAATCATATTATTATGATTTATAATATTTATTTAAATAGAAATATTATGGCGACATTAGTGAAAACGGTTAAAGTAAATAACAAGACCGTCGGTTATATAAATAATCGCTACAGACTGCAACACTAATGGGTGTCTGAAATGATGCTTAATGTACAGTCGAAATATATATTATATATATGTCTTATATCTAATATATTTGTATTGTTTAGTTTATGGGCAAATGTCTCATTGAGGTGCAACTGTAATTACAAATTTATTATCTGCAATACCATTTATAGGAAATGATATAGTACCTTTTATTTGAGGAGGTTTTTCTGTATCAAATCCAACTATACAAAGATTCTTTGCTTTACATTATTTATTACCATTTATATTAGCAGCATTAGTATGTATGCATTTTATGGCATTACATGTTCATGGATCATCTAACCCAGTTGGTATCTCAGGTAATATGGATAGAATACCTATGCATTCTTATTTCTTATTCAAAGATTTAATTACTGTATTTGTATTTATATTATTCTTTAGTTTATTTGTATTCTTTTCACCTAATACATTAGGTCATGCTGATAATTATATACCAGGTAATCCTATGGTTACACCACCTTCAATTGTACCAGAATGATATTTATTACCATTCTATGCAATATTAAGATCAATACCTGATAAATTAGGAGGAGTTATAGCTATGTTTGGTGCTATACTAATTTTATTAGTATTACCAATCACAGATAGATCAGTAGTTAGAGGTAATTCATTTAAAATATTATCTAAATTATTCTTTTACTTATTTGTATTTAATTTCTTCTTATTAGGTAATTTAGGTCAATTACATGTAGAGGTACCTTTTATTGAATTAGGTCAATATGCAACAGCATTTTACTTTAGTTATTATATTGTAATAGTTCCAGTAATATCAACTATAGAAAATATATTATTTTATATAGGTGCATCATCAACTAATGATAAATAATTATATATTCATACTTTATCTCACCCCACCATCTACCCCCCCCGCAAGGGGGGGGGGGGGACTCCCCTGTAAGGGGAATCTTATAAGATGGGGGG
>Ga0065704_10070496_pt1 | contig 22523 bp, 27 predicted proteins | sample SwiRhicommuniRL2_FD_59091 | JGI IMG/M metagenome (GOLD analysis project Ga0065704, IMG submission 59091) | Switchgrass rhizosphere bacterial communities from Rose Lake, Michigan, USA - RL2 v2 (version 2) | ecosystem: Host-associated > Plants > Roots > Rhizosphere > Soil | place: East Lansing, MI | reverse complement strand
ACACTTACGCCGATATCATTGATCGACTTGACCAATCCATAGGAACGCAGATCATCGATCCCGACAAGAGGAGTCCGGTAGATGTCCTGTACCTCTTTGTCGATTGCTTCCCAATCGCCTTTTCGCAGGAGCGCATTCATGTAAACCTGTTTTTCCATATAGACAGGCTGAGTCTCATGGACTCCATTTTGCACTACATCGCGATAACCAGCGAATACAGACACGACGCTTATACCCTTCTGATTGACATACGGGCGGAGCGCATCCGGATCAAGAACCTCTCCATTCTGCATGTACCCCCGTGAAAAAATTTCGTGCATATTGTTTGTTACAACAGGGGCGACCATTACAGCACCTCCACTTTGATTCGCGCGTATTCATAGGACGCGCTATTATCGACATCCTCCAACGCGCGCAGGAACGTACTCGCGCCCGCTTGGACTCCGCCGGCTCCATCACTTTCCAATAACGTCCCCTCTGTAATGTCCTCACCTGGAGCCAGCAGACAATTCAAAACATCACCGGCGAGGGCATAATGACAGGGCACATTCTCCCCAGCCTGGTCATATGGATCAGCGATTCCGCTGCCTAAATTACTACCGGCAGACCTTGGCCGGAATGGCATCTCGACCGCGATCATAAGCGGTGAGGGCACCGCCGACGCGGATGAATGTGGCTGAGCATCTCCAGAAGAAAGCTCGACCCACATCCCCGGCGTGATTTCTTCCCCGTCTTTGAGCGGATACTCGCGCGGGACAAATTCATTCCGGACATTTATCAAAATAATATTATGTGTTCCCATTGTTTTATTCTCCTTTGCAGTGTGGGAGTACCACCGCTTTTAATTTTGCTTTACCGGAGCAAGGATCACAGGCAAGCGAGTCAGCGGAGCAGTGGCGTTTTCAAACACCTGAGGGCCGCCGGCTCCAGCATAATTAACATGCACTTGCGCGTTTATCTTTTCCAACGTCGCTGTGGACATGGCCTGCAATTCTTCATTGCTGTAAACATTCGCCACGCTGGAGGTAATGGAATTGATCAGGTTTTCGCGGCCGTTCATTTCATTGGCCTTGATCTGCTTGGCCATTTGAATCGCCTCGCCTACATCCTGAGTCACTCCCATTAATTGTTTGAGGGTTGGAAGCAGTGCGATCAATTCCTTGACCGCGGCCATATCCTCAGGGGTCCATTCCCCTTCATTCTGCTTGGGTTCGTCCTCTTTCTTAGGTTCCGGAGGGACCTGAGCGGCCGGCTCTTTTATTTCTTCGAGTTCGCCGGCGTCATTGGTCTTGACCGTCCAACCATTCCCCTTCAATCTATTTAACAAATCTTGAATCGTTACCATTTGTGACTCCTTTCCAATAGTCTCATTTTGTTCCAATGCCCCGGCGCTTCTGGTCGCCGGCGTCATTGTATTTTTATTTTTATATGGACAATCACACGAGGCACAATGCAGATACATTTGATCGTTTTTGTGTAACCATTCTTTATATAAGATTTCTGCATTGATCGGTTGTAAATCCTGGTTGACACACTCAACCGGGATTTGTTCTATTCCCAGCTCCTGGGCCATGGCGACTCGGTGGTTGCCGTCCAGGATTCTTATTTCCCCTTCCTCTGTCCGCATCAATGAAACAGGTTTATCGATTCCCTTTTCTTTGATGTGATTGCGTAACCCTTCCAACTGCTCCGCCGTTCTGCTCCCCTTATTGAATGAATACCCGTACAGCATCGCGGCCGGCAGATGGTCCGCTTTGTATGCCGGGACCGTGGATTCGTTGAGATTGACTCCGCAGCCATCCCGCACCGAGCAGGCCCCAACCTTATCCGGCAAAATGGCGATATGGTCCGGGCGTAAATTTCTATGAATGAATTGATACGACTGGCCGTTATACATTCCCGGCGTATGGTCCTCCTGTGCAAAATAACCTGTGGAGGTTTCCAGGATCTTCCCCGCTTCAATGTTTTGAAGAATAGTATTCCCCTCTTCGTATTTCTTCGCCTCGTCCAGGTCGATCCAATATTCGCCGGTCATCCTCTGCCCATCAAATTTGGACCCATAGAATCGGCCGATGATTGCGACATCCGGATCAGGGACATTGACAGAACCATTATTCATTTTAGGGTGGTGGATGGTGATGGGTGTTCCGTTCCAGGCTTGGACAAAATCCCCGATCTCAGCCGGCGGAACCAGATAATCATTCATCACTTGGGCCCGGACCGGGACGCCTGGCACGACCCAATAATTTCGGCCCTTGTGACTTATAGGCTCATATGAATTCCCAAAGATCCTGGAATTCATGATCGACTCTTTTACATTGGTATTTGCATACAGGGCCTTGATCTGTGCCATGGCCTCCCCTTCTGAATCATGACATCCAACCTCCTCCCCTTTTGAATCATCTGCATTCAATTTGTGGACGCAGTAGCGGCCGTTTTCGGGAAACACTTTCCAGGGCACTGATAAACACTCCGGTTTAAACGCGACTAGCCGCACCCGTTCATTTGAACGAATGCGGCCAGTCAATCATGGAACAGACAAGGAACGCGGGATTAAATTGTTAGCCTGATTATATCATATTTATTCAGGCAGATATTCCTTTTTTCTCAGGGACAATCTCCGGATAAACTCCGATCGAATGATCTCGACTCTCCAATCTATTTCATCCAATTCATTTTTCACGACCTGGATCGTATATGTAAACCCAGGCGGGAGCCGGTCAATCTCGCGCGCCAGGCTGTGCGCGCGGGCGGAGATATCTGAAATGGTCCTTCTGTCTGCTTTTACCTGAATCATGCTGGAGGACATGACGTAATTATATTCCAAAAGATACGCTATGAACTCCGCCGAAAGTCCGCCCGGCATTTGCAATGTTCCCGGCAAGTGGCGGAGCCGATGGGAACAAACTTATCAATGGGCACCCATCCCAAGGCCGACAATTCAATGCAGCCCGGCCGATCGTGCGTATCATGACAATGATTCTCGTTCGGCCCCAAGATCCGCCGCGCCTCTGTAAATCCACTTATACCGGCGGACCAGAGCCGCCAGTTTTCAAATAAACCATTCCCGGCCCCGATCAATCTCCCGGAGCGAGCCAGCGCGATTCCATTGGCCGGCATCCGTCCCGAGGAGATATCATCCGTCAAATCGTTTAGGAATAGGAGCAGGAGCAAGGCAATCTCCAGCCAGTGATTCCTCTCCTCTTCGCTCATCTGCTCATCACTGCCGCGCGCAATGTCGGCCGTGACCCGATAGGATAATTTAGCAAGCCGGGCCGTTTCGTCGTACCATCGCTGAGGGTCAATGGTCCCAGCTATCAATTGAGACATGAGCGCCCGCGCCTCTGCCTGGACCCCGGCGACAAATCGATTGATATCCAATTTGATCGATTTGTCTGGAATGGTCCGCCGGCCCCTGGATGTTTCGGCATAGTAGGAAAGATTATTCGGATTGTATCCATAACGTGGCCGCGCGCTCATTTTCTCTCCCTGGCATAGAAGTCATAAAATCTCATGACCTCCTCATCATAGGTTTGACCATCCCGCAAGCCAGCGTAAACCTCGGAAACAAATTCACGCGGATTGACGGCCGCATATTTGCTAACCCGCAGCGCCGCATCCCGGCCGCCGTTCCAATTGATCGGCGGATCAAATTTTTCATGGCCGTGTTCGTGATAAACCGGGTGTAATGGATTCGAGGAGGACCACCAGCCCGCTTTATGAATCTTTGACGCGTTCCCTTTTGGGTCCTTCCAATAGCCCGCCCGAGGATTTATAAATATTTCGCCGGTCACATTGTTATAACTAGCCGGCTCATCTTTGGGGACTTTTGTAAGGCTGGTTGTTGTGACTTTCATTCCGAGCCGTTCCGCTTCTGCTCCTGCAATCGATATATTATTGGACTTATTGAAATCCAATCCAGACGCCCCGCCGGACTCCCTTGGCAGACTCCCCCCCACTTGACCAGGACGCCCGGCATGGTCCGGAAAATCATTCTGCAAAACTTGATTATCGAATAATCTCAAATCGCTCCGCTTTTCATCTGCAGTGAATTCAATCAGATCCCCGCGGCCGGCATACGCGCGCCAAAGGTCTTTTGCCTGGCGGATCTCATCGGGTGTGAATTCATCGATGAATCTATATATCTCATGACCTTCCATTTTCCGGATCGGTCCCGCCTGGATGATCCTTGGACCCGTAAAAATGGACCGTACGCGCGGCCGGCTGGTTTGGAACATAGGGAAATTATACCCCCCAACCCCCTAAAATTGGTGTGTTAGCAACCCTTGACAGACCGTTATATATCGGGTATAAATGGGTCATAACAAGGAGATAAAACCAATGAAAACAAACGTTTCCCTCCACATCACATTTAGCCCGGAACGCTGGAGCCAGGTATGCCAGGCTACCATTCCGGCCCATTATGAAGGTTTCAGCCCTTCAATCTGTTACGGCGGAAATACAGCCCTTGCCGGTGAGCAGATCCGCTTTGATGGCAATTCCCGCCAGGATGTTATAAATTCCGTTATTGCGGAATTGCACTCCCGGAACCTTCATGGCTCATTGAAAGTTATTGACGGGTAATTCAATGATTGATCAAAATAATCCCTACGATTACCCCAACAAACCGGAAAACAAAACCCGGCGTTTTGCGTTCAAGTGCCACTATAAACCATGTGGATTCCGCTGGACTGCCGATCTCGTTTTGACTTGCACCGGCTGGACCTTCGATACCCGGTACGGCTACCATAAACCCCAATGGGGTTTTCTCGGAGCCGGCCCGTTTCGTGGTGAATATGGACATTGCCCAAATTGTAATTCCAACCGCATCAGCGGCCAGACCATCATAGGCCACAAGAATGATACTCCCTGCGATCATCGATGCACTGGAGCCAGAGGCCATATCTGTGAATGCTCCTGCGGTGGTGAAAATCATGGCAAGGATCGTTTGATAACCCTAACCAAAACAAACAAGGAGATTTAACCAATGACAACCAAACCCAAACACTTTGAAAAGCCCGCCGGTTTTCTGGCTGGATGCGACGCCAGCGAAGATAACCACAACGGAAGCGCCCTGTACCTCCTGGAAGGTATTGAGGAAACACTCAAAACGCTCCGCCGGAAATACGTCATCACGGCAATTGAATCCAACAGCATCCCAGCTTGGGCCAAAGAATTCAACGCCGTTAGAATTCGCTTCCACTATAAGGACCAGCCCAGCCCCATCCAAAAGGCCTTGGACGCGGCCGCCAGTCGAGACATCCGGATCGCCAAAAAACATGGCTCCGTGGTCATTGCACAAACCAAACTTGGCACCCTTCAACTCGTTTTCAATGGTAGCGCGTTCACCCTTACGCAATGGGGAACCACAGACCGGGGACCGGCGACAATCGCCAGAGACGCCGGCGAATCCATTATCCGGAGCGAATTGAAAAATGCGTATGATGTGGTGACCGACGAATGCCAACACTCATGGCGAGCCGTCACAAATGGCGAGCATTTTGTTTTATATCATGTCTGTGATAAATGCGACGTTCGCCAAACCCAACCCATTCCGGCGGAACAGACTCGGATCGAAAATGAATTATCTGAATGGGGTCACCCTTCCCGCCAGTAAATTGATTTATTCCCTCTAGCCTGGTCCGGACCTTATCGGGTCCGGAGCAGGATAGACGGTATAAAACCATATTTTCCCAACCGTCATAAAAACAAGGAGATTCAAAATGTTAGACACGACCAGCACGACCACCGTACAAAGCCTGTTAGATCAAAGCATCGAGCAGGACAGCCATAAGGCCGACTATCAAGCCCCGGCCCGGCAATTCAGTTTTGATGACCAATCCAGATTGGTCCCCGCCGTTGAAAATAATCTTTTCGGCGAAAGTGTTTCCCCTTCCCCTCTACATCCTACGCCGTGGGCCTGGAGCCAGATTTTTACTAAACTCGGCCCCACTGTTTTCGGCAAAGATAAAGTAAAGGGACTCCCCTCTGATTATCTGCTCGCATTGCGCCCGGAGCAGCGGGCCGGCCTTTTGAACGATCATCTACAAGGCACTTCGACAAACTGGCTTGTGCGTTCATTCGACGACAACGCCCGCGCGGTCCTATCGGATAAATTCACGAAGATCGATAATTCTCACCTGTTGGATATTCTCAACAAGGTAGCCGAGGGAAGCAATCTCCCTTACAGTGTGACCCGTAATTCATCCGTGAACCCGGACAGCCTGAATATTCGAATCATCTGGAAAGATATTCAACTGCCCGGCGGCCGCGGTGGTTATGGCATCGGAACATATATCCGCAATGGTGAAACCGGGAACCGCAGAGGCGGAATCTTCCCCCTCATTCAGCGGCATTCCTGTCAGAATTCCATCATTGTCGATGATCGAACCAATGCCTATGAATTCCTACACCTGGGCAACGCCTCCAGCAAACTAACATTGATCAAGGCCGCGATCGTTGATATTCTACCTTTTGCCGCTCATCTGCTGGATCAATTCATCAAGGCCGACGCGGAGCAGATCCCGGATTTTTCAGATGTGATTTCCGGACTGTGCAAGCAGTACGGCTGGGGTGAATCGGTCCAGACCCGAATCGCCGTCGGCACCGAAGGCCGGGACACTCGATTCGGTTTGATCAATGGCATCACTTGGGCCGCTCATGAGATTTCTAATCCGGACCTTGAATCAGACCTGGAGATCATCGGCGGATCTCTTTTACTTGCCCCGGATAGTGTATTCCACAAAGCCGCCCAGCTCGCACAGCTTGAGCGCCGATCGTAATCAATCATTCCCCTCCCTGGACCATCCGGGGAGGGGAACCAATAGACAAGGAGAAAAAAACCATGTCCAGACTAACCCCCGAAGAATACGAAGAAAAACGATATAAGCGATATTTAAGATTGAAAGCCGCCAGCCTCCGGACCGAAAAGGAATCGACCGGCTTGATCGCTCAGGCCCATGATATGGCCAGCATTATTCCATTCGGTCAGCCGATCCTGATCGGTCATCACAGCGAAGCAAGGGACCGCAATTATAGAGGGCGCATCGAAAACAAATTCCGCAAAGGCTTTGCCCTTTACGAAAAGTCTCAGGACCTCGCCGATCGAGCGGAAGCGGCAAAAAATAATACCGCCATATTCACAGATGACCCGGCCGCCGCGGACAAACTGGAGGAGCGCATAGCGCAACTGGAGCAGCGCCAGGACCTAATGAAAGCCGCGAATAAACTGGCCCGCAAACAGGACCGGGCCGGACTGGCAGCCCTTGGATTTTCTGAAACCCGGATCAATGATTTATTGACTCCGGATTATATCGGCCGCCTTGGATTTGCCAGCTTTGAAATCACAAACAACGGAGCCAACCTCCGCCGATTGAAAGAGCGCCTGCAGTTTATCAAGGCTCATGAGAATGACACCAATTCAGAGAAAACCATTTGCGGCGTTCAGATCGTGGACAATGCGGAAGCCAACCGGCTCCAGCTTATCTTTTCCGCCCGCGTATCTAGGGAATGTTACGCAGAATTAAAAAAGAACGGTTTCCGGTATTCCCCCTCCGTCGGTGAATTCGCTTTCCAGGCTTATCGCGGCCGCTGGAATAGTGACAACGCCGAACGGATCATAAAAAAATATTTTGGACCCACAGAACAGGAGTAAACCTTATGCCTAAATTCATCGATATACAAATTTCAGACGCCCTTAATTGTGAGGTCAGCGATCTTGATTTCACAGATTTCACAGACGGGACTCTCTCCCCCTCTCAATACTCCTGTACTGTGGAAGTGAAGGGAGTCGCCGTCGATTGTTATTTCATCGACGGGACAATCTCCCGCATCCTGGACGCTACCACCGGCGAGCAGGTATTCATCAGGGAAGGGGAGCAGAATGAAAGATAAACCCGAATCCGTGAAAGGCAGGCAGGCAAAGCGCCGGGCGGATCTCAACAGAATCGCCCGCGCGGCCGGTTATTCATCCTGGACCGTTTACGAAACCGCCGTCATTCATTCTCTAATCAGATTATCAGGATATAATAAAAGGAATAAGAACGGAGTCAGACATGGCAAAAGACAAACCAACTAAGCCAACCCGAATCCAATTCCCCCAGGGAGTGGAGTCCCCGCAGATCCTGCAGACCATCAAGCAATTACGCGATGAATGGGCCGCACGTAATCCAGAGATAGCGCATAAACTCTACCCGGACCTATACCCGGCTCCGCCTCCAGATGGTAACCCGGATGAAACAAAGCCGGCAGAATAAAAAAAGCCCTCCGATCTCGGAGGGCTTTTACTTTGGATTCGCGGCATACCATTCTCGTTGATCGGCTGGAATATCCAGCCCCGGATTTTCGGATAGATAGTCAGACAAGAAAACAGTGTTGAAGGTATTCATATCAAAGATCGCTTTCTGCTTTGTGGCGGCCGCGACTTTTATGGTTTCGTCCAGGCTGTCGAAATTCCCGGACGCGTCCAAATAGAATTTACCATCCTCTTCATTCAACCATCCCCCGACATACATATTTGAACCCTTTAGCAAATCGGCTTTTGAGGTCAGGAATGAATCAATCTGCTGGAGCGCCTCATCATCAGACAGATCCGGCGAAAAGATTGGACCATCTTCGATGGAGGTCATATATCCGCCCTTTGGCGAATCCTTCGACGCCGGCCGATAAGAAAACCCGCCTGGACTATCCCGGAGCAGTTCCAGGATCTTCCGCGATCCCGTATCCTTAGCCGGTCCGCCTCCGCCTGATTCGCGCGGCAGGCTCCCACCAACTTTCCCGGGCCGGCCTGCATGGTCCTCAAAATCATTATGGACCGCCAGCCCATGGCCATTCGCTCCGTTCCCATTCCCGCCGGCCTTGAGAAGATCCGGGAGAGAGGTCATTGTCGGAAGTTTCCCCGGAACCATCCCCGGCGGTTTGATCAATGGATTCGCCGGCTGGATCACAACCATCGGCGGCATTCCCAATTCGCCGCGCCATTCATCGATAGATATGGCCTCATCCGGTACGCCGTTCGTTATTGTGTTCGCTCCCTGTGCAACGACCAGCGCATAATTGGCGCGCTCGATTTCATTCATGGTATAGACCGGCGGCCATTCGACATTAAATTTTCCGCTTGCGGGTGGTGGGATAACTTTATGCTGAATACACCACTGGACAAACGGCCGTAATACTTCCGGCTCTGCAAAATTATTTTGCCGGCTCTTGATCGTTCCATTCCATTCCTGTTGGTCCTGGCTGGAGGCCAATTCCCCGCGCTCGGCACCGAATAGAATCCGCTGAGGGATTCCAACAGATCCGGACAAATCCGTTTTGAGTGTGTCGTATATATCCCGGATGCGGACTTCCTCGACTCCGAGATCATGCACGTCCGCCCCATCGATCACGGCGTACCGCTGGATCTGATTCATGAGTTTGGTCATTTGCTCATCCAAATTTTTCATGACCGGCGAATCAGATTCCGGCGTGGTGTATCCCTCGCGCGGCAATAAGAGAATGCCCTTATACACTGCCAGCCATGCAGCCTCCGCGCCTCCGCCGGTGACCTTTTCCAAATCGAATAAACGATTAATAATGGTCTGCAGTCGCGGCCGTCCATAGATCCGAGAGCCGAGTCGGTTTTCGGATACATGCACAACCCTGGAATAATGGACCGATGACCCTCCGGTAAATTGGACGCCTTGATCGACGGAATTGAATGAGACGGTATACTCTGCCGGCATCCCAAATTTTTCGTTCCGTTCATCCTGGATGAATTGGGTTATGCTCGCTTGATTTTCATCATAGGCCGCCAGATAAAATAAACCATTCTCCCCGGCCGGCTCTGCATAACTTTCTCCAGGAGCGCCCAAAAAGATTATGGAATACTTTCCAATGCCACACATGATATCTGCCTGGCGGAAGATTTGATAAACCCCCAGGCGATTGACAAGTTTATCCCATTGGACCAGGAAGGGAGTCGCCTGCTCCCCGATATCATCCGAGCGCCCATTGCCATCGATCAAAACCGGAGCCTTGCCCCAGGTGGAGTCGGCGAACTTATCAATGATACGCGCGGCCAGCCCATGCCGATCATATAGATTCCGGTAGTCGTGATAATCTGGACTGAATGGATAACCAAAGGTTTTATATAGATCCCGCTTTCCCCCAAATTGAGTCCCCAGCCGGCCATGCAACATGGCCCGCGACATCTCCTGAGCATTGCGGAACGTACTGAGAACGAATTGAGCCTGGTCGAATTCTTTCGATCGGGCTTTCTTGTTGTTGGTCCTTACGCTTGGTTTTCGTTTGGCAGGCATATAATAAAAATCCGCATCCATCCCACAGGGGAACGAATGCGGCCAGTCTTTTGAAACAGACAAGGAACGCGGGATTAATTTGTGACTGGAATTATAACACTACTTGACCGGCCACGCCCCCATTTGTTTTAGGCCCCCGGTCAGATCCTTGTGGGTCCAGAACCATGAATCGGCGACATCAAGCGGAGCCTTTGGGAATCTGCGGAGCGCCGATTCAATTACTGCATGGGTCCCGATCATATGCCGAACCATTCCATTCTCATATGATGGAAGCAGTTTACTATTTCGCTCGACCTTGGACCCGTACGCGTGCCCGGTCGTTTCATCGGTCCCGCCGGCTTTGGCATAATTGAATCGCGGCCATGAGATGGATTTGTATTCCGCCTCTGTCAATTCTTTTTTTAATTTCTCCTTGACCTCATCCAGTGCCCGGAGATAGACACTCCGCCAGGTATCCCCGCCCTGGTCCGTTTCGACTCCCACGGTCAGGGATTTTATTTCAATGGCTTTTCTTATGGCCCGTTCGAGCGCGTCCTCCGGTGTGGTGATATCCTCCCATCCATAAATATAATCGACGACTTTGAGTTTTGTTATTCCGCCGGCCGTGATCCCCATCGAATCGGATTCATCGGTTGAAGATACCGCCGGATCGACCCATACAGCCGTACGCACATAATCCGGCTTGTCCTCAAATCTAAAGTGCTGGAAATCTATCTCATCCCAGATCCCGCCGGTCTTGTCGACTCGGTGTTGTGCCTCATTCATGAATGCCGTGAACCCCCAGCGAGTCATTTGTGCCTGGCACGTTTCGAGGTCTTGCCCTTCCCAGGTCGGCCGGCCGCCGGTGATGGTATACGCTCCGTTGATCTGCTCGTATTCCAAATTCTCCACAGCTGGGAAGGGACCGGAGACTATTTTATCCGCCAGCATCTCCGCGCGGCCATCCAACAACCGGGAGGCGATTGAGTCAGCAGTAATCAGATTTTGAATGAATAGAATCGCGCAATCATTGGAGCCAGCCGGCAGGATCGTATTGGATAAGGTTTCCAATTTCTTTTTGGTTGTGGCGAAGCTATCAAATTTTTCGTCAACGTCATCGATGATCATCAAGTCGGGCCGGTGTTCGTCCATCTTTCCGCCCCGCGCGCCGGTGTCCAATCCCAGCGCGTCGATCGTAAATCCGGAAGCGGTCCGCAAACGTGACCGCCGCCAGCCCTTTGAATTTCCATATTTATTGACAGCCCGATCCGATATCTCCGGATAGTATTTATTCGTCTCACTGGACTCCAGCATGGTCGAAATAGAGTCGACGTGTTGATCGGCTTTGTCCTGGATTGAACAGATATACCAAGCGTAATGGCGGACATTATGAGCCGCCAGTTTGATGACTGCTCCCTCTGCGCTCATTGACTTAGCGCCTCCCCTGGACCAGAACGCACAGAACGGCCGCGGAGCAATCCCCGGCCGGATACCATCGATCCATTTCCAAAAGTCCGCATGACGCGGCGCAAATGGTTTATTGAAATGATTCGGGAATAACGTGGTCAGCCATTCATCCCAGCGGGCCGGAGCCGTGAGAGTAATCCCCGCGCGCTTGCGCCGCCGGATTTCTAATTCCGCCTGGATGGTCAGATCGAGATTCATTTCTTTTTCGTCTTGGCCTGCATGACCTCCCGGATCACCTCAGCCAGAATTGACTCACCTGATTCACCGGCCCGCAGTCTCTGCAGTTGACCATCTGTAAACAGTTCTATATTCTCCTGGATGAATCTGCTCACGTCGAATGTATTGACATTGATTTCATCCGGGACCTTTCCGAATCCAATCTCCAGTGCTTTATTCTGCTTGAACCCGTCTTGAGAGAGTATCCAGGTCCGGAGCATAAATTCCGCCTGTGTCTGCTTGACTGTTTGTTCCCCCACATCGACGGATATTTCCTCCTCAAATAGCCTCAAGACCATGGCCCGCAGTTCATCGAATTTCCGCGGCGGGCCGTCCAGGTGTCGCCGTGGATCAAATCCCGGTTGAAATGGTTTCCCCTTTCCCCTTGGTTTTCCCTTCGGTTTTTTCGCTACCATAATATACCCTTTGAATATGGCAGATTTTCGCAGACCATCTGCCAAAATTGGACGGTTAGCAACCCTTGACACCTTAGAAAGTGTATGATATATTCAAAGGTAACAAGGAGATACCAACCAATGAACCAGAACGAAATTTCCATCTTAAATGATCTTTTGTCCATCAGCCCAAAGGATCGAATCGGCGAAACCCTTCTGAAAGAATGGGGCACCCTTACCAATCTGTACCAGAACATTGACGCCGCAGATTTGACCCCCCGCCAGCGTAAGGTATTGAGCGCGGCCAAGCAAGTTTTATTCGTCCGAGAAGAACGGCCGCTTATCCAATCCCCTGCAGATACGGCCGCACTTCTGGCGGATCTCAAAACCGAAATCCAGGAGCATTTTATCGTGTTGGTCCTGGACCGCCGAAATAGAATTCTGGAACGTGTCAATCTATATAAGGGGAACGCCAGTTCCATCCAAGTCCGTCCCGGCGAAATTTTCCGCAAAGCCATCATTCTAAACGCCTCCGCGATCATCATAGCTCATAACCATCCAAGCGGCGACCCAACCCCCAGCCCGGATGATGTCGCCGTGACTCGGGCCGTCGTGGCCGCCGGTAAAATTCTTGATGTTGACGTTTTAGATCATATCGTAATCGGCATCGATGGTTTTGTTTCACTGAAAGAACGGGGACTCGGATTTTCATGAAAAGTGTCCAACAGATCCCGATCAAATCCATTCGCACCGGAAACAACGACCGCAAAGCCTTTGACCAAAAGGCTTTGCGGGAACTCGCGGACAGCATCCGGGAGCATGGATTGATCGAGCCGATCATCTTGAGAAAATCCATCGATGGACTGTATACCCTGGTCGCCGGTGAGCGCCGGCTCCGAGCCTGTACGTTATTAGGACTTGAATCCATACCCTCAATTATAGCCGACTTGACCGATGAGGAAGCGGCCGCGATCATGCTTGCAGAAAATGTTTCCCGCGTGGACCTGGACCCGATCGACGAGGCGCAAGCCTATAAAATCCGGATCGATAAATTCTCCTGGACAATCGAAGAATGCGCCAGGCGGGCCGGGACTTCCAAGATCAAGGTCCAATTTAGACTCAAACTCTTGACACTCAATCCAGAACTCCAGCATTTGATCCGCTCCGGCAATCTGCAGATCGGATATGCACAAATTTTATCAGACGGCGGACTCGATCCAAACCGCCAGCTTATGGCCGTGTCTGCACTCCGAGACAACCCCCGACCGACTCCGGGATGGTTCCGGAACATCGTGAACCAGTACCAGACCCAACAGAATCAGGCCAATCTATTCGATGATGTTTTCCTGGTATGTCAGCCGGTCCCGGTCCAAATCCAAAAGAATGACCCGCCGCATCCATCCACGACCACGCCCCCAACCATCGGCCGGACCAAATTGGCCATATTGAAAAATCAGGCCGCATTCTGGCTTTCAGCGGCCCGAGCCTGGGCAGAGATTGGAAAGCCATTCAAAAAACAAGAGTGTGAGGTGGCCGCTCTGGCCGTCCAACATGCCGCTAATCTTTTTATTTCAGAAAGGAAATAATCATCATGTCATCCATCAATAATAAATTATCCAAAACCTATGGGATCAGAGACCTCGGCCTATTCGGCTCAGAGATCATCCGGGACGGTAAGCAGATATTTAAATCTACTTCCAAGGCCTCGAAATTTGAAAACTGGCAGGAGTGCCTCAACTACGCCCGGACTCATATCGGCCTACGCCACAGGGACTCCGACCCGGTATTGATTTATATAACGGATGTATACGGCGAAAAGGTCCGCATCAATGAAAAGGCCTTGAACGATCCCGACCGCCATATTATTCCAATCTATAACCGCCTCGGAGATAAGATCGTTGACTCCAAAACATATGACGGGGACAAGGGAAAGGCCTTCATCCACAAAGCCAACATCCCCGGCACCCCGGAACATAAAGAGAGCCAGGCGGAAGCGGCCCAAGCCTCCGCTCCTGCAGAGACTGCAGAGCCGGACCCGGAATCATTCCCCAAAGTCAAGGGAGCAGGCGCGGCCCAATATACATTTGATCTGCAACCCGGCGAACAACTATCATTATTTTAGGAAAGGAAAAAATCATGAATACAGTATCAGAACGTTATGAAATCAAACAGGAGGGATTCGACGTGATTGTTTATGCCAACACCCTGAACGAGGCCGCAACCAAGGCCCTCAACGCGCTTGAAAGTAAAGTTGAGGGACACGACGCCCCAATAACCATAACCGACCGCAGAGCGCGCAAAGGTAAACCGTCTGCATTCACTGCAACCCTTTGCACAGGCGCAGCCCATAGCAATCCCTTTATCGATCATTGCGGTGTATGTATGCCCTTTTGGGGTGTAGTGATTAGACCGAAAGAATCCAATGAATAACGAACCAATCAAACAAAGCAAGCGCGGCGGATACCGCAAGAATGCCAAGCGGCCGACCCTCTACAAATCCGGGAGCATGGCACGAACGACGATCAGCCTCCCGCCTCATCATATGGCCATCTTATCCAAAATCGATAAGGAAACATCCCCGGCGATCCGGGTTATCCTGGACGATCCCCGGATATTATCCATCATTCAGACTATAATTAATGAAAGGAAGAAAAACCATGTCACAGATCAATCTATTTGAGCAACACGATCAAACCCCCACGCCGGAAGATCCGCAGCCGGTCCATTCCGGAAAACTTCCGGAATTGAATGAGGACGGTTATTCCGTCAAAGGGTGTACATACATTTACGCCCCGCGCGGTCAAGCCGGGGAGTATGCCATGCTTTCGACAAATCCATACCGCGGCTGTGGCCATAAGTGCGCTTATTGTTATGTCCCGGATGTTCTGCGAATGAAGCGCGAAGAATTCGACGCCGGAGCCATAAGCCGGCCGGACTTCCTGAACCATCTAACAAAGGACGCCCGGAAATATCAGGCGCTCGGCATTGACAAACAAGTTATGCTATCTTTTACCACCGATCCATTCAATGGGAATAATGAAACCCTGACCCGCCCAACGATCGAGATTATCAAGGAGCATGGACTCGCATTCTGTACCCTCACCAAGGGCGGGCACAGGGCCAGACCCTACCGGGATTTATTCCGCCCGGACCGGGACGCGTTCGCCTCGACTCTGACATCCCTGGACGAAAAATTTTCCCTCAAATGGGAACGCGGCGCAACCCTTCCGGCGGACCGAATGGAAACCCTGAAATGGTTTCACGATCAAGGAATTTTTACATGGGTGTCGCTGGAGCCGGTCCTTGACACAGAGGCGACTCTGCAGATCCTGGAGGAGACTCGCGGCTATGTGGATTTATTCAAGATCGGCCGGGTCAATTACATCGGCTTGACTAAAACGACCGATTGGGAGGACTTCACTCATCGGGTGGTGGATGTGGTCCAGAAATATAATATTCCCCATTATATAAAAAAGGATCTCCAGCCACATCTACCGGCCGGGTATCTTAATCCTAAGTATGTCCCTCAGCATAATTAGAGACTAAAACAAATATAATGCTTTCGAGCGTGGCTCCGGTGAAACATGGATTTGACTCCATAGCCGGCCAGCCATTCCGCAAAACGATCAAAGCCCCGCGCATTCAGAAGCGCCGGGGCTTTGTCAATCATGGCATCCGTGAATCCCACATCATGAAGTAAACCGCTCGGCATTTTTACAAATACACTTTGAATAAAAGTCACAAATACGATTCCTTTATATCCACGATCCAGGATAATTTTCAATTGCTCATAAGGTACGCCGTAGGCGTCCAGATCAATCACATTGAACTTTGACAGATCCATTGATTTCAGCCAGGCAAGATTATCTCCAGGCAAATGAAACCCAATATTCTTTTTGTCCATGGCCAAAATTCGGATATCCTTTTTAGGGTGTCGCCTCTTGACCGCGCGCCAGATCCGCCCCGATCCCGCAAAGCAATCCAGGACCGTTATGGTATGCCCGGCCGGTAAATGCTCCGCGCGTAATCCAACCTTATCCGCTAAATATGAATTATCTGTTTTTACTTTGTCAGTCATTGCCAGATACATCCACTTCGACGCCGGGAATCTCGCGCAATGCGTCTATATATTCCTTTGCATCCAAAGCCAGATCGACCGGGACCGATATCAAAACCCGGAGCATGGTTTTCGGCCGGATCTCCTCATTGCGTTCGTTCAATTGTTCCCGCTCCGCCTCCAGGAGCGAGTCTAACCCTTCCGCCGATATACTAACCGGCAGCGCCCCGGACCCCTGCAGTCTCTGCAACATCGTGGCCGCCTGGTCCGTGTAGGCTTGCATCATCTGCCCTAGGTCCAAATCCCCGCCCATCATGGTTATTTGATTATGATCGAACCCATAAGACTCGGCCATGGCTTGGGATTTGGCATCCACGCCAAACAGGACCGGGACCGCCCATATTCCCCCCTCCCCGATCAAGATCCCGCGCGGTGGCTTTTTGGGGTTTTGTGCAAACATCGATTTAAGAGCCTGGTCGCGGCCATTCCCTTCGACGATCCCGCCGGCTCCATTATTAAGCGCCGGCTCGAATTTTAGCGGATCTTTGAATCCGTGGGTTTGAATACTCTTGATTATCGTGTCCAGATCATGGCGCTTGACATTATCCCCCCACTGCTTGACCGTGGAGAGAGGGACATATTTGAGACTCAAGGTTTCCTCAGGCTGTTGTTTTTTCATGGAGAAATTCCAATATCGAATTGACCGCGCGCCAGGCTGAATAACCAAAGTGAGGATATAAATCCGCCTTGGCTCTTTGCCGCGCAGCCTCATAAGGACTCGGATCGGCGAGGGTGAGTGAGATCGCATCCCCCAACTGTCCGCGATCATCGATCATCGGTCCAATGTCTGTGTACTCCCAAAACCGAATCCCATAATGCTTTTCCTTTCGGAACCAGGGAGCATTCAATAAAATAACCGGCTTGCCAGTCGTGATGAATTCATAAAGAACGCTGGAGATATCATGGACCAGCAGCGCCGCGCGTTTTATGACCTCATTGAAGTCGGGGACATATTCCACGCCGAAACCCTCAAAAAATTTTCTAAGCCTAATCTCTGCCATCGGGTGACCATGGCCAATGATCTTGAATCGCCCGGCCAGCTGGGGGATGATATCTTTATAATACTCGAATGCACTGCCCGACTCCGGCGGATTGGTATTCCGGTCCCCCCAATGAAATCCAATGCAAACCGTTTTATCGAGCGCCCGCGTCCCGGACCAGTGGAGCCAGTCCAATTTTGGAGTCCCGATCACCTGATATGGTATATCATAATTTGCCGCGTGCTTTGCGGCCAGATATTCATTCGGGAACAAATACAATGACGCCTTATCCCGGCGGCCCCGGCCGTCGGCATAGCCGGCAGTCCCAAAGGTCACGCCGACTCCGTGTTCCATCCGGATAAGCGACCGGCCCGGGTTTTGCTTCCAGGCGTGGAGCATATCTCCATAAGAAGCGGTGAGCAGTGGATAGGGACTCGAGGGCAGGACCTTATTGAATATCGAATAAAGCAGATCCCACTTTTCGATTTTACTTTCCGCGTGCTGGATTAGATTGGGTGTGATATAAAAATTTCCGCGGTGGGACTCCGGAAGTGCATTCCATACCGGAGCCATGTGATCGACTGAATTGGATTGAGAGGCATAGAAATCAATTTTCATTTGGTCCCGTTCCTGCTCCGTACAATCTGCAAATAATAATCAGGCAATACGAAATCACAAACTACACCACGCGCGCCGCGCTCATATAGAATTATATTCTGTCTGTACCAAAATTCAATGTCCGGACAATCCCGAATCGCCGGCTGGATCTCCGCCGCGCCGAATCCATGCTCCGCAAACAGGCCGGCCCAATAGGTTTGGAACCTTTCATTTATATGGCCCGTCCCGCCCTGGTAGGGAATAGCGGCACTGAATAAAACCCGATCGGATAGAGAGCAGAGCATTTTTATCAAGCCCTCCGCGCGGTTGGGTCGTAAATGTTCAGCGACCTCCAGGCATAACGCCAGATCATATTTCCGCCCCGGCTCCAGGTAGGTATTATTCAAATCACAGGAAATAAAATTCTCAGCTGGGATAAGCAGATCCTTTTTGTTTATCCGAAAGTCAACCCCTGTATAATCCGGGTGACCGTTATTCCATTCGCCGACTCCGCATCCGATATCGATTACAGACTCCGGCATCCATCCAAGCGCCTCCAGGACCAGCCGCGCGGACCGGATCGAGCCGTCGCTTATCTGATGGTAATACCTGGATGTATACGGGTGACGCCATGGCCAACTGTCTACATATTCCCGGAGTGTCTGCCGGTCCATGGCCCGGACCTTTTCCAGTTCTTTGTGATTGTCAGCAAAATGTTTATTCTTTGGGCTTGAATTGGGTCCCACATAATGATTGAGATGGAACAGGGTACCGCCGACTCTCTGGACATCATAACCAAGCATTTTGAATCGGTCGTTTCGTTCGCTGTCCTCGGGACCAAATGAAACCATGTTTTCGTTTTCCATTCCCCCATCATAAAAACTTTCCCGATTGAACATGACCGCACCCCCCACGCTATTATGATTCGGCTCCCGGCCCTTGAATGGCTCATCGCGTACGACTCCAATATCTAAAGCCTTTTGGATCACAGGGAACCAGGCGCGCGGCATCCTGGCGAATTCTCCGCCATAGGGAAAAACCATATCAGCGCCGGAGCGTAGCTCCTCCACTGCCAAAAGGATCTGCATGGGTGGGAGTATTACGTCACAATCCCAATTTACTATATAAGCGGTATCCGCCAGATTGCACATATCGTTTAGCATCCGGGTCCTGTGGAAATCCGGATACTCTGCCCGGATGTATTTGGACCAGGCAGAGACATAATCAAACATTCCCGCGCCCTGCTCCGTGATGATTATATTTGTATCAAAGGAGGACAATAGAAAGTAGGCCGACAGATCCAGATTTTCTTTTCTGTACTGATGATCGTAATAAACCGGAATCGTGAAAGTCACATCCCGCAGCGGAATTTTATAACTTTCTTTTTTATGTTCAATCCATCGATCCGGGTAATAATCCCGGTGACCTTTTTTTGCCAGCCGGCCGGCGTGCAATTGCCCGCAGTGAATTATTTTAGTATGTGGCTTTTCCCCCAGGTACGCGCACCACCAGGCGAATGATGAATTTGAAATAATGAAATGATCGCATCCGGAGGCGAACGCCATGTCCTCAATATCTGAAAAGCCTTTCGAGAAATGGGCATTCGGCAGACAGCCGAAATGGACCCGGCAATATTCCGGATCATCTGAGATGAATAATATATTACAATTCCGCCAGTGTGGGAAATGAGTGATCAGCGCATCAATATAAAACTCCGGTTTGAGTTGATAATAGTTTTCATTATTGACATAATCCCCCCGGCGGATGTGGATACAAATGGTTTCATCCTGGAAGAAATCCAGCAGCCCGGCCCGAGCCTGGCAGAGATGGACAAATTCATCTTTCAGTTTAAACCGGAACGAACCAAAATACTTTTCACTCTGCAGATAACCAAGCAGATCCGAATCGCCTGTCAGCGCCCAATCATAATGATGGAAATATCGCTCCGTGACCTGGCTGGATTGCATCTCCCCGCGCGGGAGCAGGGTTTCAAAATAGGGTTGATACGACCATTCCGGAAACGCGGCCTGAGCCTTATACTTTTCCGCCATCCCCATGACGCCGGCAATCTGGAATAATTGATTTCCGAGCCGTCCATATTTTCCCAGCTGAGAGAATGATATAGTTTTTATCATGGCAATATATAAAGATCGTCCAGGTCTAAAGCCTGATAAAGCCAATACCCTTTTGACTCTAAAAAATTTCCTGCCCTGCGACGTGTCCCCATATCATCATTGTGTTCATAACAGAGGACGCGAATAGTATATCGATTGAAATCAATGCTTTCTATAATCTCCGCCTCACTGCCCTCGGTGTCAATGGATAGGAAATCGATTAGCTCCGGTAATTGATATTCATTCCCTAGCTGGTCCCATGTGATCGTTTCGAGCGGAATAATTTTATAATTGCAATATGTCCGGATCGTGACTTCATGCCGGCCGATCGTATCCAGGAACCCGGAGAAATAAGACACGTCCCCATTATGCCGCCGGTCCGTGGTGACTCGGATGAAATCCCGGACTCCTCCCTCTGCGCTTATTGCTTTCGAGCAGACTTGCGCGCGCCGGCTCTGGAAGTTTTGGGGAAATGGATCAACGCACAGACCGCGCCAGCCTTTATTTTCCAGATAAAGGGAATTAGAAATATTTTTCCCGTCCCAGGCTCCCACTTCCACAAAGAATCCGGGCCGCTGGAATAATGCATCGAGATATTTTTCAATCCCAAATTGACTATATGTAATCATGAGGAGGCCGCATGTCGAAATAAATCTCTGGCCATCTTTTCCAGGTCCCGGGCCATCTTTTCACCGATGCGGACTCTTATCTCATCATCGATTGCCCAATCGATTCCGATATGATAATGTGCCTCCCATCGAACGACGATCAGCGGCACTCTGTAAACGCCGTCCGCATCCTGGACCGCATCCAACACAACCGGCGGAGATTCCTTGTATATGTCCATAATTCGACTCATTTCCTTTGTACCGGCCGGCATTCCCCATAGCGGTTGAAATAAGAAATAATCAAGCGGGTGATGAATCGGCGGATCATTTATCTACTCGTTTCTATTTGGTGTCTCATGGGTTATATGGGTGAGGCGGGAATTTTTCTCCCTGCTGCAAGATCCGGACTCGACTCGGCGGAACATAGACAATCCCGCTCCCACTTATCAGTGGCACCGGGACTCCCTTCCCGGATAAATAATGGAATGGATCAACCCGCCAGGGTCCGGACTTGGTTATTATTCCATTGAATCCATAGGGTGTTGAATTTGTGGCCCACGTAAAAAATTGAGGGTGTGTTTTATATGTGTAGTTTTTCCACATCAAATACTTGACCGGGTCCAGGGTCCGGACCTTGTATCCCCTGGACAGCGGAGTCGCCTCCGCCAATTCCAACAGGCTCCCGCCGCAAGTGTTCTCGAATAGCAGTGGATAATCTCCGCCCATATGAAGTTTCCGGATATAGTCGACTCCGGTATCCGTTCCGCGGCCGTTTGTAAATGCCGTCTGTTGTTTGGTCAATCCCGCCCAGGCATTCTTAATATATTCCTGTCGGTCCCTGGTCAGCTTTGTATAAAATTCATTTTCAATCGTGATGGTATGCCCATCCTGTTTATGCTCGACTAATTCAATTCCATACCTGGAGAGAACCAACTGCTTGACCCAAAACCATTGGAGATCGCGAGTCAATTTGACTCCCAGGCGTGGAGCCAGCGGGCACATCTCGGGCCATCCGAGATCATCTTTTAATTTATCGTTCGGATCAAACAGCGGCCGCGGGAGATGGTTATATACTTCCGTCTGGTAATCATGCAAGACAAACGCCCATATGCCAGGCGGTAACGTCTGAATACTTTGCTTGACATGAATCGTGAATTTCATCGATCAATATAAATGATCAAAGGGAGTCCCGAATTTATCCACGCCGGATATATGCCCGGTGATTTGTCCATTGACGATATCTATTTCTATATGGAACTCCTCCGCCGGCGGTGTGGGTGTTGGTGTGGGATTCGGATCTGGAGTCGGCTCATGTAATACGGTGATTATGGCGTACACGATTCCCAAATGACGCGCGGCAACCCATCCGGTAATGGATTGTCCATCTGCTTCCATGATCGGGAGCCACTCCTCTTGAGTCCCTTCTTTATATGGGGCATTCATCCCATAAGCAAAGCGACCAAAGGGGAGCCGGCCGATCGGCGCTTGACTCAAATTCGGGACCGGGCGTATATTGGACCCGTCGGAATTCCTGGGCGTGATTTGATAATTCCAATCTGTCATGGGTGTAACCTCCTCAGGCTCAGGCAGTGGGCCGAGTCTGAATTCGTGAATGAGATCGGATTCATTTCCGCGATAGAAAATTAAGTCCACTTCTTTTTTACCATCTCCGCCGGCGTAATATCCCCCAACCCATTCGGTACTGCCGCGCCCGGTCCATTGAATGAATGAGGGCTGTCCGATAAATGGAGC
>Ga0065704_10070494_pt1 | contig 22543 bp, 15 predicted proteins | sample SwiRhicommuniRL2_FD_59091 | JGI IMG/M metagenome (GOLD analysis project Ga0065704, IMG submission 59091) | Switchgrass rhizosphere bacterial communities from Rose Lake, Michigan, USA - RL2 v2 (version 2) | ecosystem: Host-associated > Plants > Roots > Rhizosphere > Soil | place: East Lansing, MI | reverse complement strand
GGGTATTGGCAGCGAATCGAACGTCCCGGTGGTCCCCGTGCCGGGGATCGGGGAGGGCGGCGTGGCCGGGTCTTCCCCTGGACGGGCCGCTGCTTCCGGCCGTGCAATGAACGACAGGGTAAGGCTTGGCCGGGAGCGTGTCCAGCACCCGCCCAGGGGAGGGCACGTACAATTCAGGCTCAGCCCCAGGAGTGAACAGCATGTGGTATGCCATTGAAGGGCATGACGCCCCCGACGCCCTTCCCAAGCGCCTGGCTTCGCGGCCTGCGCACCTGGCCCGCCTGACCGCGCTGCGCGACGAGGGTCGCCTGCTGCTGGCGGGCCCGTGTCCGGCCATTGATGCCGAGGATCCGGGTCCGGCAGGCTTCAGCGGCAGCATCGTGATCGCCGAGTTCGACTCGCTGGAAGACGCCCGCGCCTGGGCCGATGCCGATCCCTACGCAACCGCCGGCGTCTACGCGCGCACGGACGTCCGGCCCTTCCGCAAGGTCCTGCCGTGAACCGGATCGAGCGCATCCGGGCAGCCCTCGAGTCCGCCCTGCAGCCGGTGTCGCTGGATGTTCTGGACGACAGCCACAAGCACGCGGGCCATGAGGGGGCCCGTGACGGGCGAGGGCACTTCACGGTTCGCATCACCAGCGCCGCCTTCGCCGACAAGCCCCCGTTGGCCCGCCATCGTGCCGTCTACGCCGCCCTGGGCGAGATGATGCAGACCGATATCCACGCCTTGGCCATCGACGCGCGTACACCCGACGAGGCCCGCTGAGCACCGCCGGCCTTTCCGGCGCTGCCGCATGCAGTCGCCGCTGAAAACGTTTACATTCGCGCCCTTCGCTATGCCGGGAGGGCGCCATGAAGCATCACAATCCCCGAATCCCCCACGCACTGCTGGCCGGACTGGTGGCTACTCTGCTGGCCGGGACCGCCACCGCCAGGCCGCCGGTCTACGCGACGCCGGCCGAAAAAGCATTCGTTGACGCCCTGCTGGCGAAGATGACGGTGGAGGAGAAGCTCGGCCAGCTGAACCAGCCGCCCGGCGTGGGCAACAACACGGGGCCGGCCGCGATGGCGGGCAGCGAGGACCAGATCCGTCGTGGCGAGATCGGCTCCTACCTCGGCACCCAGGGCGCGGTGCTGACCTGCCGCCTGCAGCGCATCGCCGTGGAGCAGTCGCGGCTCGGCATTCCCCTGCTGTTCGGGTACGACGTCATCCACGGACATCGCACGGTATTCCCGGTGCCGCTGGGCGAATCGGCGAGTTTCGACCCGGCCGAAGTGCAGCACGCTGCCCGCGTCGCGGCGATCGAGGCGTCGGCGCACGGCATCCACTGGACCTACGCTCCGATGGTCGACATTTCGCGCGATCCACGCTGGGGCCGCGTCGTGGAAGGCGCCGGCGAAGACCCGTACCTGGGCTCCGTGCTGGCTGCGGCACGGGTGCGGGGCTTCCAGGGCGAAGACCTGCGCGCACCGGATGCGGTGCTCGCCACCGCCAAGCATTTCGTCGCCTACGGTGCAGCGGAGGCGGGACGCGACTACAACGTCGCCGACATCTCCGAGCGCACGCTGCACGAACTCTACCTGCCGCCGTTCAAGGCTGCCGTCGATGCGGGCGCGCAATCGATCATGGCCGCATTCAACGAGATCGCCGGCGTGCCGATGCACGCGCACCAGCCGCTGATCGAGGATCTGCTGCGCAAGCAGTGGGGCTGGGATGGCCTGCTGGTCAGCGACTACACCGGCGTGATGGAACTCATGCCGCACGGCGTGGCCGCCGACCGCGAACAGGCCGGCCTCCTCGGCTTGCGCGCGGGCGTGGATGTCGACATGGTCAGCCAGATCTACGTGAAGGATCTTCCGGCGGCGGTGAAAGCGGGGCGCATCCCGATGGCGCAGCTGGATGCATCGGTGCGTCGCGTGCTCAACGCGAAGTATCGCCTGGGCCTGTTCGATGATCCCTATCGCTCCTGCACCGACGACGGCGCCCGTGAGCGCGCGCTGACACTGACGCCGCAGCACCGTGCCGACGCACGCCGGATGGCGCAGAAGTCGCTGGTGCTGCTGGAGAACGACGACCAGGTGCTGCCGCTCTCCAAGTCGGTGCGAACGCTTGCGGTGATCGGGCCGCTGGCCGACCATCGTCGCGCCATGTTGGGCAACTGGGCGGTGGCGGGGCGCGAGGAAGACGCGGTCACGCCGCTCGAAGGCTTGAAGGCCGCGCTCGGCGACAGGACGCGCCTTGTCGTGGCGAAGGGCACCGACATCGACAGCCAGGACACCCGCGGTATCGCCGATGCGGTCGCCGCCGCCAAACAGGCCGACGCGGTGGTGATGTTCCTCGGCGAACATCCGGACATGAGCGCGGAGGCGAACAACCGCACTTCGCTGGACCTGCCGGGCGTGCAGGAGCAGCTCGCGCTTGCGGTCGCGGCCACCGGCAAGCCCGTGGTGGTCGTGCTGTTGAATGGTCGGCCGCTGTCGATCGGCGGACTGAAAGGCAAGGTACCGGCGATCCTGGAGGCGTGGTTCCCGGGCATCGAGGGCGGGCACGCGATCGCCGACGTGCTGTTCGGCGACGTGAATCCCTCCGCGAAATTGCCGATCACCTTCCCGCACAACGTAGGCCAGGTGCCGATCTACTACGCACACAAGAACACCGGCCGCCCGCCGCGCACGGAAGAGAAGTACACCAGCAAGTACCTCGACGTCCCGTGGACGCCTTTGTACGCCTTCGGCCACGGCCTGAGCTACACCACGTTCCGGTATGACGTACCGGTCGTGTCATCGGCGACGCTGAATCCGGATGCCCTGGAGCAGCAGGTCAGCGTGCGCGTCACCAACACCGGCAAGCGCGCAGGCGACGAAGTGGTACAGCTCTACGTGCGCGACGACGTGGCCAGCATCACTCGGCCCGTGAAGCAGTTGCGCGGGTTCCAGCGCGTGTCGCTGCAGCCGGGTGAAGCGAAGACCGTGACGTTCACGCTCGGCTTCGATGACCTGGCCATGTACGACGCGCGCATGCAACAGGTCGTGGAGCCGGGCACGTTCACGGTCTTCGTGGGCGGCAGTTCGGACCGTACGCAGCAGGCCACGTTCACCGTCGGGGCGCGCTGAGGCGAGCCGGCCGCGCCCCGTCGTCGATGCTGCGCCGCAATATGTTTCGCGGGCAGCGCGAGGCGTGCAAGTCGTTGAAAGAGAAATATTTTTGCCACCAACTAACGCGCGCTTTACACGTTTCCGTGAAAACGGTTACAGTCCGCGCCACTTGCAGCAGTCATCACCGCGGAGGGGCGGGGAATGGCGCGAACCTCGGTCACCATCAAGGACGTCGCACGTGAGGCCCGGGTATCCGTGGCTACCGTGTCGCGTGCCTTGAACGGGCACGAGAACGTGGCCGAATCCGTGCGCCAGCAGGTCCTGGCCACGGCAGACCGCCTGCGCTACCAGCCGCACGCCGCCGCGCGCAGCCTCAGCAGCCGCCGCACCCAGACCATCGGCGTGGTGCTGCCTGACCTGTATGGCGAGTTCTTCTCTGAACTGATCCGCGGCGTCGACCAGATCGCCCGCGCGCGCCGCCAGCACCTGCTGGTCTCCAGCTATCACGGCCACCCGGAAGAGCAGGGCGAAGCCCTGCGTGCGATGCGCGGCCGCGTGGACGGACTGCTGGTGCTGTCTCCCTACACCGACCAGCCGGGTTTCCTGGTGGACAACCTGCCGTCGTCGTTGCCTGTCGTGCTCATCAACAGTGACGTGCAGGACGCGACATATCCCACGTTGACCATCGACAACTACAGCGCCGCCGTGGCGATGATGGAGCACCTGGCACAGGCTGGTCACACCAGGATCGCGTTCATCGGCGGCCCGGAAGGCAACTTCGATGCGCGCGAACGCCTGCGGGGTTATCGCGATGCACTGGCGCGTTTCGTGCCGGATGCGTCGCCCTTGGAGTTCCGCGGTGATTTCAGTGAATCCACCGGCTATGAGGCCGGCAAGCGCATCGCGCAGATGGCCGAGAAGCCGCAGGCCGTATTCGCGGCGAACGACATGATGGCGCTGGGTTGCCTGTATGCGTTCAACGAGGCCGGTGTGCGCGTGCCGCAGGACGTGGCGCTGGCGGGTTTCGACGACATTCCGCTGGCGCGTTTCGTTCACCCGACCTTGACCACGATGCGCGTCAGTATTGCCGAGTTGGGTGGTCAGGCCATGAGCCGCCTGCTGGATGCCATCGACTCTGACGGCGCACGCGTGGCGCCATCGGCGATGTTGACCCCCGAATTGATCGTCAGGGCTTCGAGTGTGGGAGAGGGCCGCCACGCGAAAAGATAGGCAATGTTCGACCGCTTTTTTTTGAGCGGAGATGTAATCGATTACAAGCGGCGCCAATGCCGATATGCAGTACATCAATCTTTGGAGGGAGAGCCAATGAAACATCGCAACCGCACCACGTTCCAACCCAATCGCAAGTTGTTGTCCTGCGCCTTGGCCAGCTGCCTGGCCATGGCGGCACCGCACGTGATGGCGCAGTCCACGTCGGCCACGCTGCGTGGCGTTGTCGCACAGGACGCAACGGTCACTGTCACCAACGTGGACACGGGCCTGACGCGTACGTCGAAGGCTGCCAATGGCAACTACAACATCGGTGGTCTGCCGCCGGGCACCTATCGCATTGAAGTGAACGCGGGTGGCCAGACCAGCAGCCGCGCCGTGACACTGGCCGTAGGCCAGACCGCCACGCTGAACCTGCAGGATGCGCCGCCTGTCGCTGCACCCACGGGTGATGCGACGACGCTGGACACCATCCGCGTCACTGCACCGATACTGGTGGAAACCAAGACCTCGGAAGTGGCCACGTACGTGAGCCAGAAGCAGATCGATTCGCTGCCGCAGAATTCGCGCAACTTCCTGGCGTTCGCAGATACCGTGCCGGGCATGCAGTTCATCTCCAGCGTCAACGGAGACGAGTCACAACTGCGAAGTGGTGCGCAGGGTTCCAGCCAGATCAACGTCTTCATCGATGGCGTTGGGCAGAAGAACTACGTGACACCCGGCGGTATCACCGGCCAGGACGACAGCCGCGGCAACCCGTTCCCGCAGTCGGCGATCGGCGAGTACAAGGTCATCACATCCAACTACAAGGCCGAGTACGATCAGATCAGCAGCGCGGCGGTCACTGCCGTCACCAAGTCCGGCACGAACGAGTTCACCGGCAGCTTCTTCTGGGACCGCACCTCCGACGACTGGCGCAAGTCCACGCCGCGGGAAGATGCAGCAGGCGCCAAGACACCCGAAACGACGGAGCAGTACGGTGTGTCGTTCGGTGGCCCGATCATCAAGGACAAGCTGCACTTCTTCGTGTCGTATGAGGCGAAGGACTTCGTGGTCCCGGCGGACATCATTCCACCCAACCAGGTCAATCCCGCCACGCTGCCTGCCGCCATCACGTCGCAGTACGTCAGCGCCACTCGCCCCTTCAATCAGGATCTCTACTTTGGCAAGTTGAGTTGGCAGGCGTCGGATGCCCACCTGATCGAGCTCAGCATTCGCCAGCGCGACGAAACAGGCACGCTGGACATCGGTGGGCAGAATTCCGTCAGCCGCGCTACGCAGCTTGTGAACGACGAGACGCGGTACGATCTGCGTTCGGTTTATTCGGCCGAAAACTGGATGAACGATGCGCACATCACGTTCGAAGAGTCGGCGTACAACCCGCAGCCATTGACCAACGCGCCGAGCAACGCCTACACCGTCGTCGATCCCAGCAACCCGGGCAACCTTTCGTTGATCGTGCTGAACACGGGTGGCGGCGGCAACTTCCAGGACAAGGGCCAGGAAGGCTGGGGCATCCAGAATGACTTCACGTTCTATGGTTGGGACCGCCATACGATCAAGGCAGGTGTTAAGTACAAGGACGTCGAACTGAAGGCTTTCCAGCAGTTCCCCCCGTATCCACGCTACTGGTACGACGTCAACGAAAGCATGACCCAGCCATACCGGGTCCAGTACACGACGCCTTTCACCGGCCGCACGCCGTTCGTGGAATCCAACAATCGTCAATTCGGCATCTACGTGCAGGATGACTGGGAAGTCACCGACAAGTTGACGCTGAACCTCGGTATCCGCTGGGATTATGAGCAGACCCCGAGCTATACCGATTACGTCGTGGACCCGGGCATTGCCGCGGCACTGCGTGGATGGACCAACATCCAGAACACCGATTTCGATGTCGAGGACTACATCAGCAATGGTTCCAATCGCGACGACGACAAGGATAACTTTGCGCCGCGTTTCGGCTTCTCCTACGATCTCAATGGCGACCAGCGCCACGTGATCTTCGGCGGCGCCGGCCGGGCGTACGACCGCAATCTATTCGACTACATGGCCAGCGAATACTACGCTGGTGCGTTCACCACCTACGAGCTCAATTTCGCCACGCCGATCCACGGCTGCAGCGGCACCAACTGCATCCCGTTCAATCCGGCTCTGCTCACGCCGGAAGGTCTGGCAGCCTACGCTGCGGCCAACCCGCGCTCGGGTGGTGAGGTCCGGCTGCTGAACAATGATCTTGAGACGCCGTACTCCGACCAGTTCAGTCTGGGTATGCGCAATGCGGTGACATTGTGGGGCCAGGAGTGGAATACGTCGGTCGCCCTGTCGCACATCCGTGGACATGACGGCATCTACTTCCGCCTGGGTAACCGCTACTCCGACGGTCGTTACTACAACGTCCCGGGCGCAACGTGGGGCGGACAGCCGTGGGGCCAGGCGATTCCCGGCTACGGTTCCCTCATCCTCGGTGACAATGGCGTCGAGACGCGGCTGAATTCACTGCTGTTGTCCATCGACAAGCCGTTCACCGAAGCCTCGGGCTGGGGCGCCACCCTGGCATACACGTATAGCGATGCCGAAGAGAACCTGATCGATTCTGCACAGAACAATGGCAATTTCGTGGGCGACTATCCGGTCATCCCCGACACGTTGATCACGTCGACGGGCGTACCCAAGCATCGACTGGTGATGTCGGGCATCGTCGATCTGGGATGGGACGTGACGCTGAGCAGCAAGCTGACCCTGGCCAGCCAGCGTCCGCGTTACGCCATCAATTGCAACGACGCACCGAGCAGCAACAATTGCTTCTTCGATCCGTTCGAGCCGGAAGGCACGCTGGGCTACAAGCAATTCGACCTGGCCCTGGAAAAGCGTTGGAGCACGGGCACCGACATCGGCTTCAAGGTGCGGGCTGATCTGATCAATGCATTCAACTGGCGTAACTGGAACCAGTACACCGATTGGCGAGGCGGCGCAGGCGAAGTCCAGAATCCGAATTTCGGCCGCCGCAACGGCAACGAGATTCTGTGGCCCACGCGCACGTTCAAGCTGTCTTTCGGCTTCGACTGGTAATACTCACCCGCCCTCAGGCGGCGCCTCGTGCGCCGTCTGACCGGCGGGTTTGTTTCATGCGGTCCTGTAAACGATTACAACGGAACGACGTTTTGAAAAAGATCACCCAAGCCTCGCGTTCGTCCTGGTTCACCGGCGTAGCGCTGACTCTGTTGATCGCGGGCTGCCAGAAGGCACCCGAGCAGGTTGCGGCGCCTGTCGCCAAGCCTGCCGCGCCTGCGGTCGCCGCCAAGCCCGAGCCACCCGCGAAGCCGGAACTGCCGCCGCTGTTCCGCGACATCGAACGCCGCACGTTCCAGTTCTTCTGGGACACCACCAACGAAGTGAACGGCCTCACGCCGGACCGCTATCCGTCGCGTCCGTTCGCCAGCATCGCGTCGATGGGTTATGCGCTGACCGCGTATCCGATCGGCATCGAGAATGGCTGGGTGAGCCGTACCCAGGCAGTGGACCGCACGCTGACCACGCTGAAGTTCCTGCGCGACGTGCCGCAAGGTCCGCAGAAGGAAGGCAAGGGTGGCCACAAGGGCTTCTACTACCACTTCCTCGACATGCAGAATGGCCACCGCTTCGACAGCTGGGTCGAGCTGTCCAGCGTGGACACGTCGCTGCTGTTGATGGGTGTGCTGTTCGCCCAGTCGTACTACGACCGGGACGACGCGCGCGAGAAGGAGATCCGCGACATCGCTGACACGCTGTACCGGCGCGTGGACTGGACGTTCCTGCAGAACAACAAGCCGCTGATCTCGATGGGCTGGTTCCCCGAGAGCGGCACCATCCCGCACGACTGGAAGGGTTATAACGAGGCCATGATGGTCTATGTGCTGGCGATGGCCTCGCCGACGCATCCGGTGGGCCCCGAGGCGTGGGAAGTGTGGACGCGCAGCTACAGCGAGCTGTGGGGCGTGTTCCAGGGCCAGGAATACCTGACGTTCGCACCGCATTTCGGCCACCAGTACAGCCACGTCTGGATCGACTTCCGTGGCATCCAGGATGCGTACATGCGCGAGCGCGGCATGGACTACTTCGAGAACAGCCGGCGCGCCACGTACGCACAGCGCGCGTATGCGATCGAAAACCCGATGAAATGGAAGGACTACGGCGAGAACGTGTGGGGCCTGACCGCGTCCGACGGTCCGCAGCAGACCACGCAGGAGTATCGCGGCGAACAGCGCCCGTTCCGCCACTACTCCGCGCGCGGCGCCGGCTTCCGCGAAAACTTCGACGACGGCACCATCGCGCCGACCGCTGCCGTGGCCTCGCTGCCGTTCGCACCGGAGATCGTCATCCCGGCCACCGAGGAAATGCACCGTCGCTACGGCGACTACCTGTATTCGAGCTACGGCTTCCTGGATTCGTTCAATCCGAGCTTCGACTACGACATCCCGCTGAAGACCGGACGCATCGTGCCGGGCAAGGGCTGGGTCTCCAGCGACTACATCGGTATCGACCAGGGCCCGATCCTGGCGATGATCGCGAACTACCGCAGCGACTTCGTCTGGAGCGTGATGAAGAAGAACCCCTACATTCGCGAGGGTTTGCGGAAGGCGGGGTTCCAGGGCGGCTGGCTGGAGGCGGAGACCGACAAGGCGGTGGCAGCCGCCACCACAGAACCGGCGGCGCCGGCGGATCCCGACGCCGCGGCCGCACGTGCGCTGGGCACGGCGGAGTCGCGTGCCAACCAGGCCGCGCAGCCTGAGGCGGCGCGTCCGCAGCAGCCAGAGTAAGCTGCGCACATGGATGAGCGTGCGCCAGCATGGGTCTCTCCAGCACGCATCAGGGTCTTCTCCGGTGGAAGGAGGGCCCTGGTGCGCTGCTGTTCTCTGGCGTTCCTGCTGTTCGCGATGACCGTCGCCGGCTGCGCGGACACGCGGGACGAGCGCACGGTGGTGCGCTTCTGGGTGATGGGATACGAGGGCGAGGTGGTGGCGAAGCTGCTGCCGGAGTTCGAACGCCAGCACCCCGATGTCCATGTCGACCTGCAGATCGTGCCCTGGCTGTCCGCTCATGAAAAGCTGCTGACGGCTTTCGCGGGCGAATCGCTGCCGGATGTCAGCCCGATCGGCAATACCTGGATACCCGAATTCGCCGCACTCGGTGCGCTGGAGCCGCTGGACGATGAGATCGCTGCGACACCGGGTTTCGATCAGGGCGATTTCTTCCCCGGTGTCTGGGATACCGGCGTGATCGAAGGCCGCGCGTACGCAGTGCCGTGGTACGTGGAGACGCGCCTGCCGTTCTACCGTCGCGACATGCTGGCCAAGGCCGGCGTGGAGACCCTGCCGGCGAGCTGGGATGAGTGGCGCGTGGCGTTGCGGCAGGTGAAGCAGGTCGCGGGGCAGGGCAACTACTCGATCCTGCTGCCGCTCAACGAATTCGAGCCGCTGCTCAGCCTCGCCATCCAGCAGCCCGAACCGCTGCTGCGCGATGGCGGCCGTTACGGCAACTTCCGCAGCGAGGGCTTCCGCCAGGCGCTCGGTTTCTACAAAGAGATGTTCGAACAGGGATGGGCGCCGATCGTCACCAACAACCAGATCTCCAATGTCTGGGACGAGTTCGGCAAGGGGTTCTATTCGTTCTACATCTCGGGTCCCTGGAACATCGCCAAGTTCAAGGAGCGCCTGCCTGCCGCGCAGCAGGACGACTGGATGACGATGCCGCTGCCGGGTCCCGAAGGCCCCGGTGCCTCGCTGGCCAATGGCACCAGCTTCGTGGTGTTCAAGGATTCGCCGAACAAGGCGGCGGCGTGGAAGCTGATCGCATGGTTGTCGTCGCCGTCGGTGCAGGCGGAATTCCATGCCCTGACCGGAGATCTGCCGCCGCGTCGCTCGCCGTGGCAGACACCGGCGCTTGCGGGTGATCCGTATGCCCGCGCATTCCGCGAACAGCTGGAGCGTGCCGTCTCCACTCCCAAGGTGCCGGAGTGGGAGCGCATCGCCACCGAGATGCGGCTGGTCGGCGAGCAGGTGGCGAACGGCCGCATGAGCGTGGACCAGGCGGCCGAGGAACTGGACCGCCGCGCCGACCGCATCCTCGAGAAGCGTCGCTGGATGCTGGATCAGGCCGCGAAGTCCGGAGCGGCGCCATGAGGTCGCCGCATTCGCTTGCGGGCTGGCTGTTCGCCGCGCCCGCCATCACCGTGATCGTGGTGTTCTTCGGTCTGCCGGTGCTGGCCGCGCTCGCGCTCAGCCTGACCGATTTCGACATCTATGCATTGGCCGATCTCGACAACCTGCGCTTCGTCGGCGTGGACAACTATGTCGGCCTGCTGCAGAACCCGCTGTTCTGGAAGTCGCTCGGCAATACGGTGTATTTCGTCGCCGCAGGCGTGCCGTTGTCGGTGGCGCTGTCGCTCGGCGCCGCGCTGCTGCTGCATTCGAAGCTTGGCCGCTTCAAGGGCTTCTTCCGTACCGCCTTCTTTGCGCCGGTGGTCACGACCGTGGTCGCCGTCGCGGTGATCTGGCGCTACCTGTTCCACACCCGATACGGGCTGGTGAACTGGGCCCTGTCCTGGGTGGGCATCGATCCGGTCGACTGGCTGGGCGATCCCGCTTGGGCCATGCCGACGATCATCCTGTTCGCGGTCTGGAAGAACTTTGGCTACAACATGATCATCTTCCTCGCCGGCCTGCAGAGCATTCCGGAAGACCTGTACGAAGCCGCACGCATCGACGGCGCTTCGCGCTGGGCGCAGTTCCGCCACATCACCCTGCCGCAGCTGGGTCCGGTGCTGCTGCTGGTCGGCATCCTGACCATGGCCGGCTACTTCCAGTTGTTCGCCGAACCCTACGTGATGACGCAGGGTGGCCCGCTGGAGAGCACCAAGAGCGTGCTGTACCTGATGTATGACGAAGGCTTCAAGTGGTGGAACCTGGGCAACGCGTCCGCCGTGGCATTCCTGCTGTTCGTGCTGATGACGGCGGTCACCAGCGGGCTGCTGTGGTTCGCACGCAGGCGGGGTGTCGAATGAATACGCGCGTCGCCGCCGTGGCCGTCAATGCGCTGCTGGTCGCGCTGGCCATCGTCAGCCTCGGCCCGCTGCTGTGGATGCTGTCGGTGTCGTTCATGCAGACCGGCGAAGCGGGGCATTTCCCGCCGCCGTTGCTGCCGGCGGCCCCCACGCTCGACAACTATCGCGAACTGTTCGTGCGCGCGGGCATGGGGCGTTACCTGGTCAACAGTTTCATCGTCTCCACCTGCGTGATGCTGCTGTCGCTGCTGTTCAACACGATGGCCGGCTACGCCTTCGCCAAGTTGCGCTTCAAGGGGCGCGACCGCACGTTCCGCGCGCTGCTCGCGGCGCTGGTCATCCCGGCGCAGGTGGCGATGATGCCGCTGTTCCTGCTGTTGAAGCAGATGGGGCTGGTGAACACCTATGCTGGCGCCATCGTGCCGGGCATGGCGGCGATCTTCGGTATTTTCCTGGTGCGGCAGTACGCGCGCTCGATCCCGGACGAACTGCTCGAGGCCGCACGCATCGATGGCGCCGGCGAGGCCCGCATCTTCTTCCAGATCGTGCTGCCGGGCCTCAAGCCGATCCTCGTGACGCTGGCCATCTTCAGTTTCCTGGGCGCCTGGAACGATTTCATGTGGCCGCTGATCGTGCTGAGCGATGACGCACTGCAGACCCTGCCGGTGGCACTGGCAGGACTTTCGCGCGAGCACGTGATGGATTACGAACTGATGATGGCGGGCTCGGTCGTCACCATCCTGCCGGTGCTGCTGCTGTTCCTCGCATTGCAGCGCTACTACATCCAGGGCTTGTTGCTGGGCAGCGTGAAAGGCTGAGCCTGTCGCCTTGCAGCCCCTTGTCGGAGACGAAAACATGATGTCGACCCATTTCCGCGCTGCGGCCGGTTTCCTGCTGCTTGCCTTGGTCGCGTTCAGTGCCGCGGCCGCCGAACCGGTGCGCGTGCTGGACGGTTTCGATGACGTCGCCACCTGGCGAGTGGTCACGTCGAACCAGGTGAGTGCCACCGTTCGACTCGTCGATGGCGTGGAAGGCAAGGCGCTATGCCTGGACTACGATTTCAATGGCGTGTCCGGGCACGCGGGCATCCAGCGCGACCTGCCGCTGGAATACCCGGCGAACTACCGGTTCGGCTTCCAGTTGCGCGGCGATTCGCCGCGCAACGATCTGCAGTTCAAGGTCATCGATGCGAGTGGCGACAACGTCTGGTGGGTCAACCGGCCGAAGTACGATTACCCAACGACCTGGACACCGGTGCGCTACAAGCAGCGCCACATCGACAAGGCCTGGGGACCGGACCCCGACCGCGTGCTGCGTCGGAGCGCGAAGCTTGAGTTCACGGTCTACAACAATGCAGGCGGCAAGGGCGCGATCTGCTTCGACCAGCTGACATTCCAACCCTTGCCGGTGGATGACGGCGCCGCACTGACAGGCAAGGCAAGCGCCACCGTGGCGTTTCCTGCAGGGACGCCGACGATGGCCGTGGACGGCAGGCGGGAGACGGCGTGGTCGGCCGATCTGCATGGCGACACGGATCCCCAGCTGACGCTGGACCTGGGCAAGGTACGCGAGTTCGGGGGCCTGGTACTGCGCTGGAAATCCGGGCAGCACGCATCGGACTATCTGGTGCAACTGTCCGACGATGGCATGCGGTGGCGTGACGTGCGCACGGTGCTGGGCGGCAATGGCGGCAACGACTATCTGGCGCTGCCGGAATCGGAGGCGCGCTATGTGCGCGTCAATGTCGGCGATGGTCCCGGACGCTCGTTCTCACTGGCCGAGCTGGAGGTGAAGTCGCTGGCGTTCGCCGCGCACCCCAACGACCTGATCAAGGCGATGGCGGCCGAATCGCCGAAGGGCTGGTTCCCGCGCGGATTCAGCGGCGAGCAGCCGTACTGGACCATCGTGGGTCTGGATGGCGGGCGCGAGCAGGGATTGATCGGTGAGGACGGGGCGATCGAGATCGCGAAGGGCGGCATCAGCGTCGAGCCGTTCGTGCAGGTCGATGGACGCTGGATCGGCTGGGCGGACGTGCAGGCGACCCAATCGCTGCAGGATGGCTATCTGCCGATGCCGACCGTCGCCTGGAAGCATGCCGCCTTCGCGCTTTCCACCACGGCGTTTGCCGCAGGCAGACCCGGCGACTCGCGCGTCGTCGCCCGTCATCGCCTGACCAACACGGGTGTCGCCCCGCGCGACTATGTGCTGGCATTGGCCGTACAGCCCTGGCAGGTGAATCCCCCCAGCCAGTTCCTCAACACGACGGGCGGCTTCAGCCCGGTCAACGCGCTGGCGTTGCGTGACGGCGTGGCCACCGTCAACGGGCGCGATAGCGTGCGGTTCGCGCAGCCGGACGCGGTGCTGACATCCCGGTTCGATGAAGGGCTGGTCCGCGAGCGGCTTGACGTCGTCGATGCCGGGGGCGAACAGGGCAGCGCGCACGTGACGGGCGATGCGACCGGCCTCACGTCGGGCGCGATGCTGTACCGGTTCACCCTGGCGCCGGGCGAGAGCCGCGACATCGACTGGGTCGCGCCGCTGGAAGGCGATCTGCCGGCGCGTATCGATGCCACGCGCGACCGGGATGCGACGGCCGCCATGTGGCGCGGCAAGCTCGGTGAAATGAAGCTGCAGGTGCCTGCGGAAGGGCAGCCGGTCGCCGATACCCTGCGCACCGCGCTGGCCCATATGCTGATCTCGCGCATCGGGCCGCGCCTCCAGCCGGGCACGCGATCCTACTCGCGCAGCTGGATCCGCGATGGCGCGATGATCTCGGAAGGACTGTTGCGCCTCGGTCGTCCGGAAGTGGTGAAGGAGTACGTCGAGTACTACGCGCCGTACCAATTCGAGAACGGCAAGGTGCCGTGTTGCGTCGACGACCGCGGCAGCGACCCCGTGCCGGAGAACGACAGCCACGGCGAGCTGATCTTCAACATCGCCGAGTACTACCGCTATACCGGCGACAAGGCGTTCCTGCGGAAGATGTGGCCGCACGTGCAGGGCGCCTTCGCCTACATGGATGAACTGCGCCTCAGCGAGCGTACCGAGGCCAACCGTGCCGTCAATCCGGCCTTCTTCGGCATGATGCCGGCCTCGATCAGCCACGAAGGCTATTCGGCCAAGCCGATGCATTCGTACTGGGACAATTTCTGGGCGCTGCGGGGCTACAAGGACGCGGTCGAAGTGGCGGAGGCGCTGGGCGAGACCGCTGCGTCGAAGCGGATGGCCGCGTCGCGTGACCAGTTCCGCGATGACCTTTACGCGTCGCTGCGTGCGGCCACGAAACTGCACGGCATCACGTATCTGCCAGGCGCAGCGGAGATCGGCGATTTCGACCCCACCTCGACCACCATCGCGCTGGCGCCGGGCGGGGAACAGGGCAAGCTGCCGGCCGACCTGCTGCACGGGACGTTCGAGCGCTACTGGACCGAGTTCGTGCAGCGCCGCGACGGCAAGCGCGAGTGGAAGGATTACACGCCCTACGAATGGCGCAACGTGGCGGCCTTCGTCCGACTGGGCTGGCGCGACCGTGCCTGGGACGTGCTGGACTACTTCTTCAAGGATCGCGCACCGCAATCCTGGAACCAGTGGGCGGAAGTGGTGTCGCGCACGCCGCGCAAACCGTTCTTCGTCGGTGACCTGCCGCATGCATGGGTGGCGTCGGATTTCGTGCGCTCGGCGCTGGACATGTTCGCCTACACGCGCGAACTGGATGACAGCATCGTGCTGGCATCGGGCGTTCCCTCCCGTTGGCTGGACGGCGAGGGCATCGCCATCGACGGCCTGCGTACACCGAACGGCGTGCTGGGTTACTCGCTGCGTCGCGCTGGGAACGAGGTCGTGCTGGAAGCGAAGGCCGGGCTGAGATTGCCGACGGGCGGACTGGTGCTGCCGTGGCCCTACGGAACGACGCCGGGCCAGACCCGCATCAACGGCAAGCCGGCGCAGTGGAAGGATGGTGAACTGCGCATCACCTCGCTGCCCGCCCGCGTGGTAGTGAAGATGCCCTGACCGGAGCAGCGCAGCTCGCTCCGCTGCTCTGCCGTGCAGCGGAAACGCGCACGGCGGCCTGCACAGGCCGGGCAAACTCCGGCTCTGCGCCGCATCGTGGGTCGGAGTACATTGCCCATGTGCCGTATCGTTCCGTCGCCGTCATGCCCGCCGACACCACCCGCATCCCGCTCTGGCCGCTACCGTTGCTGATCACGTTGTTGTTCGTGGTCGCCGCGCACGCCGCTTACCTGTTGTCGATCCAGGGTGGCCATGTGCCTGCCTGCATGCCATATACGGAAGGTTGCGTCTCGATCAGTCGTGCGGCTCGGCACGGACTGGGCAATCACCTGTTCCGCCTGATGGTGATCCCCTGCGCGGTGCTGCATGCGCTGGTGTGGTGGCTGTCGGTGCGCTGGTTGCACGGCGGGCGTGCGATGCTGCTGCTGGGTGTCCTGTCCGCGTTCGCACTGGCGGTCTACGCCACCTTCCTTGGCACCGAAAGCGAGACCTACCGTTTCCTGAGGCGCTACGGCGTGGTCGTCTATTTCGGATTCGGCTATCTGGCGCAGCTGGCGCTGATGCGGCGTGCCTCACTCTCGCATGCACTGCCGGCAAGCACGCTCGCAGGAATGTCGTGGATCGCGCTGGCGATGCTGTTGCTTGGCGTCGCGAATGTCGCCGCCGGTTTGCTCGTCGCCGATCCGGCAGCGAAGGACCGGTGGGAGAACGTCTTCGAGTGGTGGCTCGGACTGCTGATGGTCGGCTGGTACGCTGTGCTTGCATGGGGATGGAGACGGCAGGGCCTGGCAATGGAACTCAAGCGCCGCGATCCCTTGTAGGAGCGACGTGAGTCGCGACCGCAAGGCAGCCGAGTCCGGTGGCGTCGGTACAAGCATGATGCTTCAAGCGGCAGCACCCCGATTGCGCCCAACTTCACGATGCTTCATTTTCGCGGTCGCGACTCACGTCGCTCCTACACACGGCGGAGATGTCAGCCGCGCACGCGCTGCACGATGCCGGCGGCCTTGGCCGAACTCTCGGTGACCTTGTCCCACTCGCCGTTGTCCAGCCAGCCTTTCGGGACCATCCACGAGCCGCCGATGCAGACTACGTTGGGCTGCGACAGGTAGTCGGAGGCGGTGTCTTCGGTGATGCCGCCGGTGGGACAGATCTTCAGTTCCGACATGGGGCCGGCGAGCCCTTTCAGCATCGCCAGACCGCCCACGGCGGTGGCGGGGAACAGCTTGCACACGCGGAAGCCGCGCGCCATCAGCGACAGCAGTTCGGTCGGCGTGGCGGCACCGGGCACCACCGGGATGTCCGCGGCGGCCAGCGCTTCCGCCATGTGCGGCGGCGTGCCGGGCGTCACCAGGAAATCCGCGCCTGCCGCGATGGACTGCTCCATCTGTTCGACGGTCAGCACCGTGCCCGCGCCGATCACGATGTCCGGCAGCTCCTGCTTCAGCATCGCCAGCGCTTCCATCGCCACCGGCGTGCGCAGTGTCAGCTCGATCGCGGGCAGGCCGCCTTTCAGCAATGCTTCGGACACCTTGCGCGCTTCATCCAGCGTATGGACGGTGACGACCGGCAGGATGCCGGCGGCGCGGAGGAGGGATTCGGCTTTCTGCTGGCGGGCTTGGATGGTCATGGCGTGTCGACTTGTTGGGTTGAGCCCCTCTCCCGTCGGGAGAGGGGTTGGGGAGAGGGGTGACGAAGGTCCGGATGGTTCACCACCGGGACGGCCTTCGCCCCTCATCCGCCCTTCGGGCACCTTCTCCCGAGGGGAGAAGGGAAAAGCTCATGCATCCTTGGCTTCATGCGGCGCTTCGGCGGCATGCGCGGCGTCGCCCAGTTCGTACTCGGCATCGTATTCCCAGGTGCCGTCGTGGTACGGCAGGCCGCAGGAAATCGACATCGCGCCGCGATCCGCAGGGGTGACCACGTCGCGACTGACCGCGAACAGGTTGCGGCCCATGTCCAGCGCGGCGGGCGAGGTGTTCGGCGCGATCTCGCGCGCCGCCCATTCCGCCGCATCGACCAGGGCTTCCAGCGTGCCGGCTTCCGCATCGAGACGTACGATGTCGCCTTCGCGCAGCTTGGCCAGCGGACCACCGCGGGCGGCTTCCGGGGTCAGGTGGATGGCGGCGGGAATCTTGCCCGAGGCGCCGGACAGGCGGCCGTCGGTCACCAGTGCCACGCGCCGGCCCTGGTTCTGCAGCAGGCCCAGCAGCGGTGCCAGCGAATGCAGTTCCGGCATGCCATTCGCGCGAGGGCCCTGGTAGCGGACCACGGCCACGAAGTCCTGCGGCAACACGCCGGCAGCGTGCAGCTTGTTCAATGCGCGCGGATCATCGACGACCACCGCGGGCGCTTCGATGTAGCGGTACTCTGCCTTCACCGCCGATGTCTTGATCAGCGAACGGCCCAGGTTGCCGCGCAGCAGGCGAAGCCCGCCCTGCGGCTCGAACGCACGCGAGACGGGACGCGCGACCTCCTCGTCGGCACTCTGGGCTACGCCGGGTGCGTAGGCCAGCTTGCCGTCCTGTAGGCGCGGTTCATCGCAGAACGCGCGCAGCCCACCCGGCACGATGGTGGTGATGTCGTGCATCAGGCCGGCATCCAACAGTTCACGGAACACGAACTGCGTGCCACCGGCTGCCGCGAAGCGGTTCACATCGGCTTCGCCATTGGGATAGACGCGGGCCAGCAACGGCACGGTCTGCGCGATCAGGTCCATGTCGTCCCAGGTCAGCACGATCCCGGCCGAACGCGCCACCGCGATCCAGTGGATCGTGTGGTTGGTGGAGCCGCCGGTCGCCATCAAGGCCGCCATCGCGTTGACGATGGCGCGCTCGTCGATCAGGCGGCCGATCGGACGGTAGTCGTCGCCCAGCGCGGTGATGGCGAGCGCGCGTTCGGCGGCGGCGCGCGTCAGCACGTCGCGCAGGGGCTGGTCGGGATTGACGAACGAGGTGCCGGGCAACTGCAGGCCCATCGCTTCCAGCAATACCTGGTTGGAGTTGGCGGTGCCGTAGAACGTGCAGGTGCCGGCGGCGTGATAGCTGGCGGCCTCGGCTTCCAGCAGTTCCTCGCGCGAGGCTTCTCCGGCGGCGTAGCGCTCGCGTACCGCCGCTTTTTCCTTGTTGGGGATGCCCGGCGACATCGGGCCGGCCGGCACGAACACCGCCGGCAGATGGCCGAACGCCAGTGCGCCCATCAGCAGGCCGGGCACGATCTTGTCGCACACGCCCAGATAGAGCGCGGCGTCGAACATGTCGTGGCTCAGCGAAATCGCCGTGGCCTGCGCGATCACGTCGCGCGAGAACAGCGACAGTTCCATGCCGGGGCGACCCTGCGTCACACCATCGCACATGGCGGGCACGCCGCCGGCGACCTGCGCGGTGGCACCGAGGTCGCGCGCCACCTTGCGGATGATCTCCGGGTAGTGCTCGAACGGCTGGTGCGCCGACAGCATGTCGTTGTAGGCGTTGATGATGCCGAGGTTCGGCGTCACGTCGGCGCGCAGCCGGCCCTTGTCGGTGGGCCCGCAGGCGGCGAAGGCATGCGCCAGGTTGCCGCAGCTCAGGCGCGAGCGTTGCGGCCCGTCGCGGTGCGCGGCATCGATGCCGTCGAGGTAAGCACGGCGCAGGGGGGCGCTGCGCTGGCGGATGCGTTCGGTGACTTCCTGGATGCGGGGGTGCAGGCTCATGGGCGTAGGGCTAGGCTGCAGAGGGATGCATTCTGCATGGCGTGGCGAGATGAGGCCGTGAGGCGCAGCCTTCCGGCATCTCCAGCGCGTGGAGGGGAAGGGCAGGGAACGACGGCGACGGCATGATGCTTTCTACCGCCTTTGACGCAGGTGCGAAAGCGACCAAAGGCAGACCAGTCCCTGCATCGGAGCATTGCGCGTGTTGCATTGCAGCGCGCATCTGCGCGAAACCTCAGGTGCGCGCGGGTGTCTTGGGGCCGAACAGTTCGACCGCGTACGCCGCCGCACCCAGCAGGCCCGGCCGCGGATGCACGTTCGCGAGCGTCGGCACGCGGCCCATCGCGGGCGAGAAGCGTCCCTTGTGCTCGAAGCGCTGGCGGAAGCCGGAATGCTGCAGCGACGCCAGGAGTTTCGGCACCAGTCCGCCGGTGAGGAACACGCCATCCCACGCGCCCGTGGTCAGCACGAGATCGCCGGCGATGGCGCCGAACACCGCACAGAACACATCCAGCGTACGCACGCAGCGCGGGTCGCCTGCCGCGGCGCGCGCAGTGACATCCTTCGGTTCCAGCGGGCCGCCCGGATCCTCGCCCGCGATCTCGCTGAGCGCGCGATACAGGTTCACCAGGCCGGGGCCGCAGATCAGGCGCTCGTTCGATACCCGGCCGAACTGCGCGGACAGGATCTCCAGGATGCGGATTTCTTCCGGTGTGCCGGGCGGGAAGCTGACGTGCCCGCCTTCTGTTTCCAGCGGATACGCACGGCCGTCGCGGATCACCAGCGCCGCCACGCCCAGGCCCGTGCCGGGCCCGATGACGGCGTAGGTACGCGGCACCGACAACGGCGCAGGCTGCCACTGCGCGGCGCCGATGGCGACCACGTCGCGTGGCGTCAGCAGCGACACCGCCATCGCCTGCGCGGCGAAGTCGTTGACCAGTTTCAGGCCCTGGAATCCCAATGCCTGGCGCGTGCGGTTCACCGAGATCACCCACGGATGATTGGTGATGCGGGCTTCATCGCCATCGACGCGCCCGGCAACGGCGAAGACACCGTTCTGCGCCGTGGCGCCGGTTTCATCGAGGTAATGCTGCGCGGCCTCGGCGAGCGAGGGGAAGTCGGCGACCACGAACTCGCGCACGCTGTCGTCCAGCAGCGGAACGGCAGCGGCCGCATCGGCAAGCGCGAAGCGCGCATTGGTGCCGCCGATATCGGCGAGAAGGACGCGCTCGGCGTTGCTCATGCGGCAAACATCCTGTTCGATGCGGGGTGGCTTCCAAAACGGGTCCGCTGCATTCGCCTGGTCGATCCTGTGCTGCCGGGGAAGGGCCACATCGCGTGGGCGGCGCATGATAGCGCGCACCTGCACCGACGGGATGCCGGCGTGCGCGTCCATGCGGCATCCGTATACGTATGCGCCATTCCGGAATAGGAGGACGTGCGGTCGGAGGCGCAGGGAGGTGAGACGGACATGGCGTGCGTGGGCAGTGCGACCCGCCCGCGCACACCAGCGTGCAGGGGACGGCTTGCGTTGTGAAAACGGTTACATGGCAGAATAGCCGAACTTCCCCGCCTGCGGAAAGGGAAGCCGAACGCATCGCCCGCGAGGGCATGCCTGCCATCGGGAGGGCCCGGTCGCAGCGAATACAACCCATGGGCGTCGCCCGACCGGAGCAATGATGGCCAGTGTCCAACTCGACCGCGTGCGCAAGGTGTACGACAACGGCCAGGTGGCCGTGCACGGGGCCAGTTTCGAGATCGCCGATGGCGAGCTCATGGTGCTGGTCGGACCGTCCGGCTGCGGCAAGTCCACGCTGCTGCGGATGATCGCCGGCCTGGAGGAGATCTCCGACGGCAACCTGCTGATCGGCGAACGGCGCGTCAACGACGTGGCACCGAAAGATCGCGATATCGCGATGGTGTTCCAGAGCTACGCGCTGTACCCGCACATGACGGTGGCCGAGAACCTGGCCTTCGGCTTGAAGCTGCGCGGGGCGCCGCGTGCCGAGATCGATCGGCGCGTCAACGCCGCTGCCGAAACCCTGGGCATGACGCACATGCTGGGCAAGCTGCCGCGCGAAATGTCCGGCGGCCAGCGCCAGCGTGTGGCGCTCGGGCGTGCGCTGGTGCGCGAGCCTTCGGTGTTCCTGCTCGATGAGCCGCTGTCGAACCTGGATGCCAAGCTGCGCCACTCGGTGCGTACCGAGATCGGCCGCCTGCATCGCCAGCTGGGCGCGACCATGATCTACGTGACGCACGACCAGGTGGAGGCGATGACCCTGGGCCAGCGCATCGTGGTACTCAAGGATGGCGAGATCCAGCAGATCGACACACCGATGGCGTTGTACGAACGGCCAGCCAACCTGTTCGTCGCCGGTTTCCTAGGCAGCCCGGCGATGAACGTGCTGCATGGCACGCTCGACCAGGCCGACGGCCTGCATCTGTCACTCGACGACGGGACACGGCTGCCGCTCGGCAACGCACCGGTCGCCGATGCATGGAAAGGACGCCGCGTGGCGATGGGCGTGCGGCCGGAACACCTGCAGCCGGCAAGCATCGGCAAACCGGCCTTCGAGGCGCAGGTGGAATTGATCGAGCCGGTGGGCAACGAGGTTTTCGTCAACCTTGCGTACGCGGGCCAGGCGCTGGTCGCGCGCGTGCCGCCGCAGCGCCTGCCGGAACCGGGCCAGGCGTTGCGCGTGACCGTCGAAGGGGCTGCGCTGCATTTCTTCGACCCCGACAGCGGGCTGCGCCTGTAAACACTGTGCCCGGGGGCGCTCATGCAAAGACGCTTTGAGAAAGGGAGGCCGCAGCCCCCCTTTTTCTTCATGCGGCTGGAAGCGCGGCCTCAGCCGCGGCTGACCGTGCGGACCGCTTCCGCCACGTAGCCGAGGTTCTGCTGGTTCAGCGCGGCCACGCAGATGCGGCCGGTGCCCACGGCATAGATGCCGAACTCGTCGCGCAGTCGATCCACCTGCGCCTTGCCCAGCCCCGAGTAGGAGAACATGCCGGCCTGCTGCTGGATGAAGGCGAACTCCGGCGCGCCGAGGGCGGCCAGCTTGTCCACCAGTCCGGCGCGCAGGGCATGGATGCGATCGCGCATGCCGCCAAGCTCGCTTTCCCAGACCGCACGCAGTTCGCTGCTCGCCAGCACGCCGGCCACCAGCGCGGCACCGTGCGTGGACGGACTGGAGTAGATCGTGCGGATGATGCGCTTGACCTGCGACTGCACCGCCTTGGTGGCGTTGGCGTCCGGCCCGACCACCGACAGCGCGCCGACGCGCTCGCCGTACAGCGAGAACGACTTGGAATACGAATTGGCGACGATGAAGCTGTCGATGCCGGCCTCGGCGACGATGCGTACCGCAGCGCCATCTTCAGTGATGCCCTTGTCGAAGCCCTGGTAGGCCATGTCGATGAAGGGGAACAGGCCGCGGTCCTTCATCAGCGCGGCGACCTGCTTCCACTGCTCGACC
>Ga0065704_10070493_pt1 | contig 22555 bp, 24 predicted proteins | sample SwiRhicommuniRL2_FD_59091 | JGI IMG/M metagenome (GOLD analysis project Ga0065704, IMG submission 59091) | Switchgrass rhizosphere bacterial communities from Rose Lake, Michigan, USA - RL2 v2 (version 2) | ecosystem: Host-associated > Plants > Roots > Rhizosphere > Soil | place: East Lansing, MI | reverse complement strand
CGCGCCACTGGAGAGATGCCGGAGTGGCCGAACGGGACGGATTCGAAATCCGTTGTACTGGCGACAGTACCTAGGGTTCAAATCCCTATCTCTCCGCCATTATTGTGTATGACTAAGCCCCTGAAATGGTTGAACATTTCAGGGGCTTTTTCGTTTTCGTCATCTGTCAGTCTGGCGTAAATCCTGTGGGAGCAAAGCTTGCTCGCGATTGAGGTAAGCCAGCTAACAACGATATTGGCGACTCTACCGCTATCGCGAGCAAGCTTTGCTCCCACAGACTTTATCCCTAGCTGACAAGTATTATCCCTAGGCAGGTTCCGCATCCAAGCGTCGCGCTATGACATCGAGCACGTCGCAGCCATCTCTCAAGGGAATGCAGCACAGCTGTGCAAAGTCCTGGAGGACCACTGAGTCACTCGGAATGTCCCCCCGCATGGCGAGGTTCTCTAAAAGCTGAGTGACCGCGCGAATTCTATAGCCTGCCGTGTCAAGCAAGATGTGCAAAGGCGCAGAGGTATCGACGAAGAGGGGGTGATCGTCGGCATAGAGGAAAACGGGGACAGACCACGATTTTGAGGCGGGACGATTACAACTGAACTCAGAATCGTGGTCTGTCCCCCCGTATCTCTGTTCCATTCTTGAAAGCAGGGCATCGTAATCGTCCTCCCGGATGACGGACTTCTGTTTGTCTTTTTCCTTGTCCTTTGTAACTGGGTAGCGGAAGAACGTACTTGATGAGTCCGTTGCCTCGATTTCACTGATCCATTGCCCTAGCTCGGTGGGTAAGCTCCAATCTGTGTTTGTGTGGCTAGCCAGGTACTCGGCGTGGTCTTCAAAAAGCGAGCAGAAGTGTTGATAGAGCGGTTGCAGGCCGTGGACGTTATGCATGGGCTTCCACTTCTCCCCGATAGGGATTTGAGGTTCGCCGCTTGCTGGTATGGCGCCGTACGGGATGTTGAGTTTCCTGTGAAAAATGATGATCGCTGACTTCAGGAAAAGCTCTATAGCGTGCCGGTAGAGAAAGCTCACAGGCAGATGAGCATTCAAGGTTGGGGTGCTCTCTCTGGAGTCTTCAAGAGCGTCAGCAGCGTCCCTAAACGAGTCTGCGACTGCACCAAAACCTGAGTCAAAATGCCTATCTAGCGGTAGCATCATGTAAAGCATTACTGGCCTCCTATGGAGATGGCGTATCAGCGAAAGGTCTATCACACAGTTCTTCGCTGCCCTGAAGGCTCCACTGCACATGATGAGGCGGTCTTGGGGAGCTGTACGGGATGACGGAGCTGTGTTCCTGAGAGTGTGGCAGGATCGGTGCGAGACGCACGATGTGTATTCGAAGGGGGCGAGCCCTGCCCAGAAGCTGGCGGCAATCTCCAGATTACCCGCGCTTGCCTCTAGTTCGTCAGTAGTGGCACAGTGATGCACCACTATCAAGCGGCAGTAATGCAGAGGAGTAATGGTGTTGTTTGCTGGTGTGCTACGTTAATTAAAAGATGTTCTAGGGAGAGACAATATGACTGGTTTTAAGCACTTAGCTACATTGGCATGTTTCGCTGTTGTAGCCAGCTCAACTATGGCGGCTGACTGGCAGGAGTCTTGGGACTCAGTAAAGAAACTTTCCATTGAGCAATGCCAATCCACGTTCCAAGACTATCAGCTTCAAGCAGTTTGCATGCAGAATGAGAAAAATGGCTATAAGGCATTACAAAAAGACTACGGCATGCCTCACGACTTGGCTTCAAAAGCAAAGGATAGATGTGAGCGTACATTCAGTGGACAGTTTCAATTGCAGGATGTCTGTATGAAGAACGAGAAGCAGGGATATGACAAAATGAACTCGTACTGAGGCAAGATACAAAATGCGAAATGTAATGAAGCTGTTTGTTGTTACTACATTTTTTATTGTCTCGGCTGGTGTGAGTGCGAATGTCGTCTGCGAGATAGGACGAGATAAAGCGAAAAGTGATTTGGGGAAACGGGGACAGACCACGATTATGAAGCGAGGCGATTACAAGTGAACTCAAAATCGTGGCCTGTCCTCCCGTTTCACTCCGGGCGTCCAATACACCTCAGGGTCTTGCCTAGCGTGTTCGTGGCTTTCAGCTCCGTATCATTCGCTCTGTGAGTGCTTCTCGCGGATCAGAACCTCAAGCGCGTTTTTTTGGTCGTTCAGGGCTTGGAGCGCCTGAATAGATTCGGACAGAGCGACTGGGTGCGTCATGGAAAGGATGATTGCCGTTGCTAATCCCATCTCCACACAAGCGAGTAAACCCCATTCATATCCGTGATTTCCAACTGCATACAGCCCCACATTTTCGAACTGGGTCAGTCCCGCTTCATCATCGTACATTCTTGTGTGGAGAGCGGAGAAACGGGGACAGACCACGATTATGAAGCGAGGCGATTACAAGTGAACTCAAAATCGTGGCCTGTCCTCCCGTTTCATTCCGGGCGTTCAATACACCTCAGGGTGTCGCCTAGCGTGTTCGTGGCTGTCAGCTCTGTATCATTCGCTCTGTGAGTGCTTCTCGCGGATCAGAACCTCAAGCGAGTTCTTTTGGTCGTTCAGGGCTTGAAGCGCCTGAATAGATTCGGACAGAGCGACTGGGTGCGTCATAGAAAGGATGATTGCCGTTGCTAATCCCATCTCCACACATGCGAGTAAACCCCATTCATATCCGTGATTTCCAACTGCATACAACCCCACATTTTCGAACTGGGTCAGTCCCGCTTCATCATCGTACATTCTTGTGTGGAGAGTGACAGTCTTGGCGTTGGGATGAGCACCAAAGTCGATAGAACTTTCGTATAGCTTGTACATCCAATCGCCCAATCCCGGTCCTCGTTTATTGGCTATTTTCTGAGCTGCTTTGATTGGAGCCTGAAAGGCTTTTTTGCAGGTTTTCAGGTCATCTGGTGAGTCGTTGCGGCTCATCCAGATCTTGGTAAGGGTCTGAGATTCGTCTTCGGTCATCAGAAGGGCATAGCAGGCAGTTTCCAATGCCGTTCTGAGGATAGGGTAAACACCAGCCGCGTGGCCAGTCAGACCTACTCGGAAGGCGGTCATCAGGAGGAAGCGGGAATTGATCAGTATGGAGTGAACGACCAACTCATCGGGCGCGACGGCAGGTCCACTGACATGCTGTGTGAGGTACGAATCAAGGTCATCCATCATGGTCAGGAAGGGTGAGCCGGCACTGAGAATCTCGTCCAGATTCTCAGTGCCGGCATTCAGGTAAGCGCGGAACGAGTTATCTCCATTACTACAGAACATCATTGAACCTCGCTTCGTTTATTTTTCAGTTCAGCCTTGTATTTCAGTGCCTCGGCTTCGATATGCACAATCGTCCATCCAGCCTTGAGCCATAGCGGCTCAATGAGCCGTGAGGTGCTTATTGGTTTCAGAAAAAAGGACAATCTCATCGTTCGGGGCAGTGACAATCTCGTCAAAACCTCCGGCGTACAGCGCGTCCATGTTCACCCGAAAGAACGTGTGGGGAAAACGGGACAGACCATGATTATGAGGCGGGGCGATTACAAGTGAATTCAAAATCGTGGTCTGTCCTCCGTTTCCTCTCGATTTTTGCCGTGGCGCTGGGAACGGGGTTGTTCTTGAAGCTGCGGCGGTTCGAGCAGGTTGGCTGAGGGGGGTAGGAATTCATCGCTAGTTGATAGGAAGCTTGCCAGTGATTAAAAACTTATCGAACACCTTCTGACCATCACGCGCAGCTTGCCGAACATCTAGAAATGTCAGCTCATTGGGAACGACTTTTTTGGGTGTCTTGTTGACTTTTTTTATTGTGGCCATCTCAGCCTCTGAGATGTGATTAATCGAGTCTGGGCAAACAGGAAGGGGAGGATTTCAGCGCCAGGGATTCATGCTCGTCTCCAACGAAATGGGCCTCGTGAGAGATAATGCCAGTCAGTTAAGAGTGATCGAGTCTTTTGGTGAGGGGAGTTAGCGAAAAGTCGCACCGCCCCGTTGGGCTGCGAAGCGGCCCCAACACCAACTCAATCAACCAGGCACACAGGGTGTCTGGCTTTTAGGACTGCTTCACGCAGCCCAGCGGGGATAAATCCCCTCGCCACAGGGGCTGCGTCGATTAACTGATCGGCATCACTTCGTTGAGGCCCTTCAATGCTAGTCCGGCTCTGCATCCAAGCGCCGGGCGATGACGTCGAGCACGTCGCAACCATCCCTCAAGGGAATGCAGCACAGCTGTGCAAAGTCCTGAAGGACCACTGAGTTGCTCGGAATGTCCCCTCGCATGGCGAGGTTCTCTAAAAGCTGGGTAACCGCGCGAATTCTATAGCCCGCCGTGTCGAGCAGGATGTGCAAAGGCGCGCAGGTATCGACGAAGAGGGGTTGATCGTCGGCATTACTGGTAAGAGCCATGTATCTATTCATTTCAAACTCCGCTGGATTGAGGGCCTTCTTACCATTTGTCATGGGTCGCCAAACCCAAGCCGTTCTTACGAGCGACATTTGGACTATAGGGCCTCGCTGGAGAAATCATCAATCAGATGATGAGTCAGAAAACTCCCTAAATTATGTGGGCGGGAAATGTCAGAAAATTCCCCGCTGCAATTGCGTTCCCCTCTTTTTTATCCCGCCCACCCCCCCATAACCCGCATAACCACAGCCTTCCCAACTCTCAAAGCTTTGTAACAATTGGACTAATGGTCTATAGCTCAAGGCATGGCTGCCGATAGGCAAGTTAATCCCCATGAAAGGAGTGTCACCCCATGCCGCGGTTTTTTGCCGATCTGGGCTTTCGCTGGAAAATCACCCTGCCCATTGGGTTCCTGGCGTTGCTGTTGGTGCTGATGGGGTGGTCGGGCATGCGTGGCATCGGTCAGGTGACGGAGTCCAGCACGCAGTTGACCAAGCGCTACCTGCCGGCCATCAGCCTGTTGCTCAACGCGGATCGTGACCTCTACCAGGCCTTTGTCGCTGAGCGCAGCCTGCTTGGGGGCAATGCGGGCAGTCATGCCGAGGCGCTGCGTGCCAGTCATCGGGACAATCTGAAGCAAGCTTATGATCGTGTGCAGAAATATGCCGCGATGCAGCCAAGTGCCGAGGCGTTGGCGCTGGTCAGTCAGTTCAATGACCGTTTCGCACAGTGGTCGCAGGTTTCGCGGCAGGTGGTCGAGCAGGCCGCGAGCAATCCCCAGGCGGCCAGTGCGCTGAGTTTTGGTGACGGTGAAAGTAAGTTTGACACCATGCGCGATGCCATCGACAAGCTCGGTGAACTGGAAGACGAAGCGTCTCTGCGCGAGGGGCAAGCGGCGATTGACCATGGCCAGGCGGTTGGGGTGCAGCAGGGCGGTATCTTGTTGGTGGGGCTGCTGGGTTGCATCCTGCTGATTGTGGCCTTGCCAATGGTCGTGCTGCGTCCAATGCGTCGACTGCTGCACCGTGTCGAACAGATCGCCGAGGGCGGTGGGGATCTGAAGGGCCGTCTCGAGGTGCGTTCGGCTGACGAGCTGGGCCAGCTTGGCAGTGCGTTCAACCGTTTTCTCGATAAGCTGCAGCCGTTGATTGCCGAAGTGGGCCGCGTGACCGGGGAGGTGGATGCCGCCGCGCGGGCCATGGCCAATATGGCCGCGACCAATGACAAGTTGATCAGCAGCGAACACGCGGCGCTTGACCAGGTCAGTACGGCGGCGACCCAGATGAGTGCCGCAGTGCATGAGGTGGCACACAATGCCGTGAACGCGTCGGACGCCGCCCAGCAAGCCAGCAGTCAGTCTCGCGACGGCACCGCGGTTGTCAACAGCACCATCGAATCGATCCGTCAGTTGGCCCAGGAAGTGGAGAGCGCTTCGGGCACCATCGAGGCATTGGCCCTGGAAACCTCCAGCATCGGTGCCGTGCTTGAGGTCATCCGGGGCATTGCCGAACAGACCAACCTGCTCGCACTGAACGCTGCCATCGAGGCGGCCCGGGCGGGCGAGCAAGGCCGCGGTTTTGCTGTCGTGGCCGATGAAGTCAGGGCCCTGGCGGCGCGCACCCAGGATTCGACCAAGGACATTCAGGTGCGTATCGAACGGCTGCAAAGCGGTGTCGCCAAGGCCGTGCAAGCCATGCAGGTCGGCAGCAGCAAGGCCCGTGACAGTGTCGAACGTGCGGCGGGGGTCGATCAGGTGCTCAGTGGCACCAGCGGCTCGATTCTGCGGATCAACGACATGGCTGCGCAGATCGCCAACGCCTGCGAGGAGCAAAGCAGCGTCACCGAAGAGATCGCCCGCAACATCTCCGACATCCGCGACTTGTCCAACGAAGCGGCAGCGAACTCTGCCCAGAGCATGCAGGCCAGCCAACAGCTGTCCAGCCTGTCGAGAAACCTGGCAGAACTGACCGGCCGCTTCCGCACCTGAAACAGGGGGTGTCGTGTCTACTGACGAGCAGCTGCAAGCCCTGCATCAGGACGGTTTCGTCCTGATGCCCGGTGTGTTGGATGCCCGGCAGATCGCCGACCTGCGCCATGCCATCGACCAGTTGAAGCCCCAGCATTGGGACTACAGCGGCGTCATTGATCATTACAAATGCGTGTTCAATCGCAATCCGTTCTGGCTGCCGTTCCTGGATGTGGCCGGGGTGATCGAGCTGGCCGAGGCGGCCCTGGGTGATGATTGCCATGTCATTGGCCAGACAGCCTGGCGCTGCCATCCCGGTTTTACCGGGGCGCCGTTGCACCTGGATTATCTGGCGATGCAATTGCCGCCAGGGCTGTTGGCCGACCCTGTCTTTGAACTGCCGATGCAGGTTTTTACCGCGCAGTTTTACCTGGATGACATCGACGCCGACTTGAGTCCGACCCAGGTCATTGCGGGCAGTCACAAGGCCGGCCGGGCGCCGGTGAAGGGCGAAACGCAGTGGCAAGGGCGCTCTGCGCAGCCGGTGCTGTGCCGGGCGGGCGATGTGTTGATACTGCGCAGTGAGTTATGGCACGCCGGTAGCGACAACCGCACCGCCGACCGCACGCGCTACATGCTCCAGGTGCACTACGGCCGGCGGATGGTCGCGCAGAAGTTCTCACCTTATCTGCACTGGCAGTTCAACCCTGTGGTCTTGGCCGCCGCGACACCTCGTCAGCGGCGGTTATTGGGCGATCACCAGGAAGCTGAATACGATTGAGCCTGGCTCAGTCAGATCCACACATCATTGACCGCCGTTCGCTCGTTGGTTTCCTCGCCGGTATTGAGGACACCACGGGGTTCGATCAGCAGCAGTTTCACTTCGTGTGCGGCGCTGGGCTTGTGCTCGACACCTTTTTTGACCACGTACATTTCGCCCGGCCCTATGGTTACCGCACCGTCGCGAAAGTCGATACGCAACTCGCCCTCCAGCACGATGAAGGTTTCATCGGTGTCGGCGTGGGTGTGCCAGATGAATTCGCCTTCGAGCCGGACGATCTTGAATTGGTAGTCATTCATTTCGGCCACGACTTTCGGTGCCCATTGTTCGTGGAACAGTGCGTATTTCTGAGCGAAGTTGATGGGGGCGTAGCGGGTCATCGAGGCATGCTCCTCAGGTGGGTGGTGAGCTGTACCTTACTGTCGGAGCCTGGGTGCGTATTGGATGATCGTGCAGCTTTTTGCCGTGCGCAGCCTCAGCCTTCAGCGCAGCATTTTCAGCCAGCGTGCCGGTGAAATACCGAAGGCCTGGGTGTGCAGTCGGGTCATGTGGCTCTGATCGAAAAAACCACAGGCCAGGGCTGCTTCGCTCAACGGCATGCCATGCAATACCAGGCGCCGGGCTTCGTTCAAGCGGCGCTGGGTGATGTAGCGATAGGGGCTGGTGCCGTACAGTGCCCGGAAATCCCGGGACAGGCTCCATCGATCCCGGCCGCTGGCCTGCACCAGGTCGTCCAGTGTGATCGCCTGGTGGAGGGCATCGTGGATGAACAGGCGGGCACGCTCCGCTGCCGGGTAGTCGATCAGCCGCCGCCCACGTCGGCTGCCGGCCGCGATGTCGAGCGCCTGGGCCACATCGTAGATGGCGTCCTCTTCCTCCAGCGGATCGAGGGGATGATCCAGGCCGTTCAATAGTCGACGGGTCGCGATGTTGAGGCGAGGGTCGTTGGACAATCCTCCTTCGATGAAGGGCAATGGCTTGCCCCCCAGCACTTGCTGGATCACCGACGGTTCTATGTAGAGCATCCGGTAGCGAAAACCCTCGCTCGTCCCGGCTTCGCCATCGTGCACCTCGTCTGGGTGCAGGACGACGGTGCCGCCGGGCTGGCTGTGGCGTTTGCTGTGGCGATAGTTGAAGCTCTGCACGCCGGAAAGTGTGATTCCGATGGCGTAGGTGTCGTGGCGATGGGTGGTGTAGCCATGCCCGCTGAAATAGGCCTCGATGCGTTCCATTTTCCTCGAATCGGGCGCTCGTACCAGCCAGTCGCGATTATGGATTGATCGAGTCATTGCACCAGCCTCCTGCTTTTGTCCGCATACCCTACCGCAAAAAAAGCTGAACCGGTGTAGGAGCTGTCGAGTGCAACGAGGCTGCGATCTTTCCCCAGACACTTGAATCTCAAGCGAAAGATCAAGACCAAAAGATCGCAGGCTTCGCCAGCTCCTACAGAGCCCTCGTGGCGCTGTTAGATCTCCTTTACAGGCGTTTCACCCTGGACATTCTTGATCAGCCCGATGACATGAAGGCAGTCACTCTTGTTCACATAGGATTCGCCGCTGGCGATCGTTTCGTGGTTGCCGGCTCTCAAGCGCCAGCGCCACTGGCCTTTGCCGGTGCTCTGGGTGCCTCGGGTCTGTCGATAGATTTCAAAATACATCGGTTCGCTCCCTGCGATTCATTCAGTCAAGACATGCGTTGGGCATGTGGCTGCCAGCCTAGCCAAGTGGGTGGTTTTGGCTACGGGAAATTCGTTTCCATTGGTTATCAAATATTGCTGGGGCATGAGCCCGGAGAGGCTGTTCGACTTTCTGTTGGAAAAAAGTCATGTTGCGAACATGCAGTCCGCTGAAGTTCCGGTTTGATCCTTGCGTTGCCCTGCCCGGTCCTGCTTAATACGTTTCGACGCCTAGGGCCGCAAGCCAATGGGACTGAAAACACTATAAGAAAAAGAGCCATCAAGTGACTGAATATCCAGGAACGGATCTGCAGGGTCATCTAGCGCTTTCGCTTGTCATTCCGGTCTACAACGAAGTCCAGTCCATCGATGTGTTCATGGCCAGGATCGACCAGGTCTTTGCCCATGAAGCGCTGGTGAGCCTGGAACTGGTGTTCGTCAACGATGGCAGCGTGGACGACACATTGGTGCTGCTGCTGGAACGGCAGAAGACCGATCCGCGCATCCGGGTCGTCGACCTGAGTCGCAACTTCGGCAAGGAGGCGGCGTTGAGTGCCGGCCTGCAAGCCGCCCGTGGCCAGGCGGTGGTGCCGATCGATGTCGATTTGCAAGACCCTCCCGAAGTGATCCTGGAAATGATTGCCCACTGGCGCAACGGTGCCGAAGTGGTGCTGGGCCATCGGATCAACCGCGACTCCGACTCCTGGGCCAAGCAGGTTTCCGCCAACGGGTTCTACCGGCTGCACAATAAAATCGCCGACCACAAGCTGCCGGAGAATGTCGGCGATTTTCGCTTGATGGATCGCTGCGTGGTCGATGCCCTGCAAACCCTGCCCGAATCGCGCCGCTTCATGAAAGGGCTGTTTGCCTGGGTAGGATTCCGCACCACCCACGTGGATTACGTCAGGCCTGAACGGGCCGCCGGTGAAAGCAAGTTCAATGGCTGGCGCCTGTGGAATTTCGCCCTTGAAGGCATCACCAGCTTCAGCACCGAACCGCTGCGTATCTGGACGTACCTGGGGCTTTGCGTCTCGCTGGTGTCCTTTGCGTTCGCCATCTTTATCGTGCTGCGAACGCTGATTTCCGGGGTGGACCTGCCGGGCTATGCCTCGCTGATGGTGGCGGTCACGTTCCTGGGCGGGTTGCAACTGATCGGTATCGGCGTGCTGGGCGAATACCTGGGCCGCACCTACATCGAATCCAAGCGCCGACCGGTTTTCCTGGTGCGGCGCATCTATGACGCCAAGGACTGACCATGGACCTCAAGGAAACCGATATCCTCGGTCCCGATATCGAGCAGCATTGGTACTACCGGTCGAAAGCACGCGCCATGCTGCACATGCTCAAGGGTTTCTCGGCCAGTACGCTACTGGACGTGGGGGCTGGGTCGGGCTTTTTTTCCCATCACCTGCTGACCCATACCGCAACGGCCCAGGCCTGGTGCGTGGACATCAGTTATCCGGCCGACTCCGACGCCAGCACCGCCGGTAAACCGGTCCGCTACCGCCGTGCCATCGACACGCTGGACGCGGACCTGGTGTTGCTGATGGACGTGCTGGAGCATGTGGACGATGACGTGGGGCTGCTCAAGGCCTACGTCGACAAAGTGCCGTCCGGCAGCCGCTTCCTGATCACCGTGCCGGCGTTCCAGTTTCTCTGGAGCGGGCATGATGATTTTCTCGAGCACAAGCGCCGCTACACCCTCAAGCAGCTGGAAAGTGTCGTGGCGCAGGCCGGTCTGCAGGTCCAGCAAGGTGCGTATTACTTCGGCCTGGTATTTCCGATTGCCGCCGGTCTGCGACTGTTGCAGCGCAAGGCGTCCGGAGCCCCGGCCAAGTCGCAGCTGGCGCGGCATCATCCGCTGGTCAATGGCGTGTTGAAGTCTCTTTGCAGCCTGGAGCGTCCGTTCATGGGCGCCAATCGTATGGCCGGCCTGACGGTGTTCTGCCTGGCGCAGAAGCCGTGATCTGGACGCACTCGCCGTTGCTGCGACGTGCCCTGCGCTTTGCCATGACAGGCCTGCTCGTCACGGCGGTGCATGTGCTGGCTGCGGTGCTGTTCGTGCACCTGATCCTGGCAAACCCGCCACTGGCCAATGGTTTCGCCTTTGTCGTGGCGACCGTGGTGTCGTACCTGGTCAACACCCTCTGGAGCTTTTCCAGCCGCTTGCATGGCCGCACCCTCGGCCGTTTCGTGGTGGTCTCGATCGGCGGGTTGGGGCTGGCGATGCTGGTGGCCTGGGTGGCCCAGCGTGTCGGCCTGGATTACCTGGCGGGCATCGCGGCCGTGGCACTGATTATCCCGGTGTTTACCTTCATCCTGCATAATTTCTGGACGTATCGATGACCGTTCGTGGTGAGCGTTATTGGGTTTGCTTGTTGCCCATACTGTTGGGCGCGCTGGCGTTCCTGCTGGTGATCGGCCCGCGGGTCCTGGATCCGACGAACATCGGCTGGTTGGGGGAGGGCGATGCGGCGACCCACTACATGGGCTGGGCGTTTTTCCGCAATTCACCCTGGACCTTTCCGTTGGGCATGAACCCTTCCTATGGTTTGGAGTTGGGCAACGGCATCATTTTTTCCGACTCCAACCCGCTGCTGGCGTTCCTGTTCAAACCCTTCAGCTCCTGGCTGCCCGAGACGTTCCAGTATTTTGGCCTGTGGTTGCTGGCCTGTTTCATCCTGCAAGCCTGGTTCGCCTGGAAATTGGTCGGCCTGTTGACGCCGTCGCTGTGGATCAGGCTGTTGGGGACAGGGTTGTTTGTGTTTTCGCCGCCGATGTTTCTGCGCATGGGTGGGCATCTGTCGTTGTCCGGGCATTTCCTGATCCTGGCGGCCCTGTACCTGGCGCTGCGGCCGGGCTTGCAGAAGCGGCGGCTGGCCTGGGGCGTGCTGCTGGCCGTGACGGCACTGGTGCATGCCTACCTGTTGGCCATGGTGGCGCTGATCTGGCTGGCTGACCTTGCCAGTCAGGCCATCAAGGGCCGGTTGTCCCGGCGCGATGCCTTGATCGAGCTGGGTGGCTTGTTTTTGCTGGTTGCGTTCTGCTGCTGGCAGGCGGGTTATTTCAGCGTGGGCGGCGGGACCGTGGCGGGCGGTTATGGGTTGTATCGCCTGAACGTGATGTCGCTGGTCAACCCCAGCGGCTGGTCACACACCTTGCGCGACATGCCCCAGGGCCCCGGGGACTACGAAGGTTTCAATTACCTGGGATTGGGCATCCTCATGCTGGCAATCTGCGCCGGCGTGGCGTTGCTGCAAGGCAACACCGGTTTGGCGAATGCCGTACGCCACAGGCGACTGTTGCTGTTGGCATTGATCGGGCTGACGCTGTTTTCGCTGACCAACAACCTCGGCATCGGCATGCTGAATCTGCATTACTGGCTGCCCAGGCCCCTTGAGCTGCTGGCGAACGTCTTTCGCGCGGCTGGCCGGATGTTCTGGCCGGTGTTCTACGCCATCGTATTTGCCGTGATTTTCCTGGTGATCCGCGGCAATAAACCACGGGCGGCGGTGTATCTGCTGGCCATTGCCCTGCTGGTGCAAGTCCTGGATACCCGCGCTGGATGGGCAGGCCTGCGCCAGAGCCGGATGATGCCGGCCGCCTCCAGTTGGCCCACGTCCATGACGGATCCGTTCTGGGCCAGTGCGGCCAGCCATTATTCGAAAGTCCGGACGCTGCTGCCGCAGAACCAGCCGGAAAATTGGCTGCTGACCAGCCAATACGCTCTGACGCATGGGTTGCAAACCGATGGCGTCTACCTGGGACGCATGGGCACCCGGGAGATCGAACAAGCCCAGCGCCGCGCCGCGCAGATGCTTGCCAGCGGCGAGTATGCAGCGGATTCGTTGTACATCCTCGACCCTGGCACCGCGCTTCAGGCAGCGAAGACCGTCAAGCGCCAGACCGACCTGTTGACCCGTATCGATGGCCTCGTGGTGCTGGCGCCGGGTTGGAAGTCATGTGCCCAATGCCCACCGTTTGCCGATGAGACGCTGGATGTGCAGATGAAGCTCGGCGAGCGCCAGGTGTTCAGCCGAATCAACCCGATGTTGGCCGACGGCTGGGGACGCGTCGAGGAGTGGGGCACCTGGTCGGAAGGGACCGAGGCTGAGATTGTCTTGCGCATACCGCCAGAGGCGCGCGCCCTTTCGATCGAAGCGGCGGCGTTCGTGCAGCCCCAGCACGCGCGCCAGCGAGTGGACGTCTCGATCAACGGTGTGGCGGCGTTGTCGACGCAGTTCACGCGCCTGCAGGACAACACCTTTGAACTGCCCCTGACACCGGCCATTCGTGAAGCGATGGGCGTGGATGGGCCGTTGCGCGTGCATTTCCATTTGCCCGATGCCATCAGTCCCAAGGCGCTGGGGTTGGGGGGGGATGAGCGCGTCATGGCGCTGGGGCTGAAATCATTGACCGTGAAGTAAGTTTTTATAGGGGCGCCTGAAACCGCTTGCAGGCGCAATGACTATTGTGGCGAGGGGATGAATCCCTCGCCACAAAAGCAGGGGCGCATAGACGCGCAGCCCCTGGCGTTTCTACACTGCATCCAATCAAGGATCGAGGGCAGTGGATGAACCGCAACGAATTGCGCAAGGCCGACATCAACCTGATGGTGGTTTTCGAAACGCTGATGCTTGAGCGTAACGTGACACGGGTGGCGGAAAAACTGTTCCTGGGCCAACCAACCATCAGCTCGGCCCTCAATCGTTTGCGCAAGATGTTCAACGACCCGTTGTTCATTCGCGTCGGCCACCGCATGGAGCCGACGGCCCGGGCTGAAGAAATCATCCGGCATCTATCTCCGGCGCTCGATTCGCTGTCTGTGGCCTTGAGCCTGACCCACGATTTCGATCCCACCAACAGCACCATGACGTTTCGCATCGGCCTGTCGGATGACGTCGAGTTCGGCCTGTTGCCGCCCCTGTTGAGCAGCCTGCGGCAAGAAGCGCCGCAAATCGTGTTCGTGGTGCAGCACGTCGATTACTGGCGCATCCCCGATTTGCTGGCATCGGGCGACATCACCGTGGGCATCAGCCAGACGCGCGGTCTGCCGGCCAACGCCAAGCGCAAATTGTTGCGACACATCCAGCCCCGGGTGTTGCGCGCCGATGCCTCGGACACGCCGCTGACCCTGGACGAGTATTGCGCGCGACCCCATGTGCTGGTGTCCCATACCGCGAACGTTGCCGGGTTTGCCGATGAATGGCTGGCCGAGATCGGACGCACGCGCCAGGTCGTGCTATCGGTGCCGCAATACAGCGCATTGCCGGCGTTGCTGGCCGGCACGGACCTGATCGCCAGCCTGCCGGACTATACCGCCGCCGCCATGGCGGCTTCGGGGCAACTGTTCAACGAACCCTTTCCTTTCAAGACCCCAACCCTGGATTTGTCCATGGTCTGGCTGAGCCATGTCGACAGTGACCCGGCCGAGCGCTGGTTGCGGTCGCGGTTGGAGGCCTTCATGGGCGAGCGTGGGGTCTTGGCGCAACCCTGACCCGGCCCGCAGCGAAACAAAACCTGCCCCAACGTTTAAAGTCGAGGTAAGGTTGTGACGGCTGAAATCCCCTTGTCATATTTTCGAATCGGAGTCGAACACATGCCTCACCTGCACATGGAGTACACCGCCAACCTGCCCGAGCTGAAGGCCGATGTCGCATTGCTGCGCCTGAACAATGCGCTGGTGGCCTCTGGCCAATTCGCCGCCGAGCTGGACATCAAGAGCCGGGCCGTGAAACTCGAGACTTTCCGGGTGGGCACGGGGCTGGGCGAGCGGGGTTTCGTCCACGTGAAGCTGGCCTTGCTGAGCGGTCGCTCGCCGGAAATCAAGAAGCAACTGGCCGATAGCCTGCTGGCCGTGATCCAGGAACTGGGGCCATGGCCGGCCGACGTTAGCGTGCAACTGTGCGTGGAAATCCTCGACATCGATCGAGGCCCGTATGCCAAGGCCTTGATCGGTCAATGACGATCAGGTGTCGCGGGCGCCGCAGGCCTTGATGATCTGTTCGCGCAGCCAGGCGTTGGCACTGTCCTGATCGACGGCCAGGCTCCACTGCATGTTCAGGGTGAACCCCGGCAGGCCCTGGGGCACTTCGTGATGATTGAAGATCGCCTCGTTGGCCAGCAGTTTCTGGATACGACGGGGCAGGGTCAGGATGAAGTCGGTGCCGGTGATCATCTTCAGTGCGGCACTGTAGCTGTTGGCGCGGGCGGCAATCTGGCGTTGATGCGCCTGCTGCGACAGCCAGCCGTCCACCATGTTGGTCGCTGACGACCAGGGCGTCGGAAACACGTGTCGACGCCGTACGAAAGACTGAAGGCTCAGTTGCGGCTCAAGTGGCGTCGCCCGTTTATCCACGACACAAACCAGGTCTTCCTCCAGCAACTGCCGGGATTTGAAATCGGCATGGTTGCTGTGGAAGTTCGGGCCGAAGCAGATCACCAGGTCCAGGCTGCCGTCGCGCAACTCTTCGGCGGGAATGTCGGCTTCAAGCTTGTGCACGTTCACCACCACCGGCAGATTGGCGTAATCGAAGCCTTGCAGCAGTTGCGGCAGGATCAACTGCTCGAAGTATTCCGGCGCGCAGATATTGAAGGTAATGGCCTGCCGGGTCGGATCGAAGGTGGGTGTACCGGCATGGCACAGGTTGATGCTTTGCAAAATGGCGCGCACATGGTCGTACATGCCCTCGGCCTTATAGGTGGGGCGCATGCCGGTGCGGGTGTTGATGAATAGCTCGTCTTCGAAACAGGTTCGCAGTTTCTTGAGGCAATAACTGACGGTTGACTGACTGACGCACAATGCCTCGGACACGCCGGTGACACTGCTTTGCTCGTACACGGCGCTAAACACCATGAGGTCTTGCATGTCGAGCTTTCTGAGGGAGTTACTGTTCAGCATCCGTTCTGTCTCTCGCTGTGCTCCTTGCGCGATTTTGCGCAAACCAGGCTGACGATCCTAACGGAACGATGGTGCCAAGAGAATGCCGGGCAGGCGCTTTCATGGTCGGGAACGGGACAGATAATGTAGGGAACACGACGTGTCGATCAACGACTGTTTGGTTTGCCTATGTTTAGTTCGCTGCGATCCAAGCTCCATCAAATCCAGGTTTAACCTCCCAGGGTGCCGTGGGACGCTTGCTCGATGTGTTTTCTGTGATGCGCTCATGGACGGTTGGCTCCTGGCATTCCAATACCCTTCATCTGCCGCGGTCGATCCGGTTGGCCGGTTCACGCCTGCCATGGCCCCAACTCTTAGTGCGTTGCCTTCCGAGCTAGCCTTTTGGGCGCTCTGGCATTGCCGTCACGCCCGTCCTCCAGATACTCGTATTACCTGTTGATCATTCGCAGTGTTCGCTCAATGGCGAGCACAGACTGACGGTGCCTTGTCGCCCGTCCGACATGGAAATACGAGCCTTCTCATGAGCCTTGCCAAGATTTCTTTCGCACCCGTGCAACACGCCCAGGCGTTTCTTGCGCAGAACCCCGATATCGAACTGTTCGAGCTGTTCATTCTCGACAACAACGGCGTGCCCCGGGGCAAGTTGTTGCATCGGGACGAGTTGCTGGCGGTCTTCGAAAGTGGCCGGCCACTGCCCAGTACGATTCTCGGGCTGACGGTCAATGGCGATGATGTGGAAAATTCCGGGCTGGTGTGGGACGTCGGTGACATCGATTGCCGTGCCTATCCCCTCAGCGGCAGCTTGCAGCGCATGCCGTGGCGATTGATTCCCACGGCCGCCGTGCAGGTCAGCATGCATCCCCGGGAAGGAATGCCGGCGACAATCGCCGATCCACGTTATCTGCTCAGCCAGGTGATCGAAGCCTTGCAGGCCGATGGTTATTACCCGGTGATGGCGGCGGAGCTGGAGTTTTATCTGCTGGACGCGCAACGCGACAGCCAAGGCCGGCCACAACCGGCGCGCGATGCCGACGGTGGCCGACCGCGTGCTACCCAGGTCTACGGTTTGCGCGAGCTGGAGCAGATCGAGCCGTTCCTGGCCGATCTGTACGCTGCGTGCAAGGTGCAAGGCATTCCGGCCCGGACCGCCATTTCCGAATACGCACCGGGACAAGTGGAGATCACCCTCGAGCACCGCAGCGATGCCTTGCAAGCCATGGATGAGGCGGTGCGCTACAAGCGACTGGTCAAGGGCGTGGCCCACAAGCACGGCATGCAGGCCTGCTTCATGGCCAAGCCGTTCGATCACTTGGCGGGCTCCGGCATGCACATGCATGTCAGCCTGGCGGACCGCGATGGCCACAATTTGTTTGCCAGTGAAGCCGCCGACGGCACGCCGCTGTTGCGCCAGGCAGTAGGTGGGATGCTCGACACCTTGCTCGATTCGCTGTTGATGTTTTGTCCGAACGCCAACTCCTACCGGCGCTTCCAAAGCAACAGCTACGCGCCGCTGGCGGCGACCTGGGGCGTAGACAACCGCACGGTGAGCCTGAGGGTGCCGGGCGGCCCGGCGTTCTCGCGGCACATCGAGCATCGTATCTGCGGCGCCGATGCCAACCCTTACCTGGCTGCGGCGGCGATATTGGCCGGCATTCATCGCGGCCTGCGTGAACAGTGCGATCCCGGGAAGCCTGTCGAAGGCAACGGCTACGCCCAGGCGACCGAGCTGTTGCCCACCGACTGGCTCACCACCCTGCGTGCCCTTGAGGCATCGGCCTGGGCCCGGGAAGCGTTTGGCGATGAGTTTCTTGGCGTTTATCTGGCGGTCAAGCGCGCCGAATACCGTCAATTCATGGGGGAAGTCGGAGAGCAGGACTGGCGCTGGTATCTGAATCAGGCGTGAAATCGGCTGGCCAGTGGTTTCTTAAATAATTATTTAGTAGCAAGTTTTTCACGAAAAATTGATGGTGAGCTACCTAAAGTTTGTGCTGCCGTAGGAAATGAAATTTTCACATTTTCTACGGCACTTCTTTTTCAAAGAGCAACTTTCAGGAAGCCGTCAACCATCATGCTGACCATTAAAGCCGTGCGCCCCGAGTGGGTGACACTGGTCGCCAGTGCCTTTTTATTAGTGGGCTTCAACATCGTTCTCTGGCAACACTTGCTAGCGATCACCACGGCTGATGCTCGTGGCCTGCTGATGTGCCTGGCGTTTGGCCTGATGATTTTCAGCGCGTTCAACCTGGTGTTGACGCTCGTGGCTTTCCGTCCGCTGCTCAAGCCCGTGCTGATGCTGTTGTTCCTGATCAGCGCTGGCGTGGCGTATTTCATGGCCCAATACGGCGTATTGATCGACGCTGGCATGTTGCGCAACTTTGCTGAAACCAATGCCACGGAAGTTCGTGATCTGTTGTCGCTGAAGTTGTTTGTTTATATCGGGTTGTTGGGGGTGTTGCCTTGCTGGTTATTGTTCAAGACCCCGATCAACTACCGTCGTTGGCCCAAGGAATTATTAAGTAAGTTGCTGGTCGGCGTGGCGTCGGCCGCGGTGATTGGCGTGGTCGCCCTGGCCAACTACCAAGGCCTGTCTTCGTTGTTTCGCAACCACCACGAGTTGCGCTTGATGGTCGTGCCGAGCAATTACATCGGTGCTTCGTTCGGCTACTTGCGTGAGCAGGTCGCGTCGGCCAAGCAGCCGTTCATCACCCTGGGCGAGGACGCGAGCCGCAATCCCGCCTGGCAAACCCACGGCCGCAAATCCCTGACCGTGCTGGTGGTGGGCGAGAGTGCCCGGGCCGAGAACTTCGGCATCCTCGGCTATAACCGCGACACCACACCGACACTGGACAAAGAGGCCGGCCTGATCGCCTTCACCGACGTGCAGTCCTGCGGCACTGAAACCGCCGTGTCGGTGCCTTGCATGTTTTCCAACATGGGGCGCAAGAACTACGACGCCAGCGTCGCCAAGAATGAAGAGGGGTTGCTGGATGTGCTCAAGCGCGCCGGGCTGGAGGTGATCTGGCGGGACAACCAGTCTGGCTGCAAGGGCACCTGCGACCGGGTCACCGTGCAGGATGTGAGCAATCTGAAGGATCCAACCCTGTGTGCGAGCAGCGAATGTCGTGATGAAATCCTGCTCCAGGGGCTGCAGCATTTCATCGACACGCTCGACAAGGACACGGTGCTGGTGCTGCACCAGATGGGCAGCCACGGGCCGGAATACTTCAAGCGCTATCCCAAGGAGTACGAGCATTTCACCCCGGTCTGCGAAAGCAACGCGCTGGACAATTGCAGTCGCGAGAGCATCGTCAACGGCTACGACAACACGCTGGTGTACACCGACCATGTGCTCTCGACCCTTATCGATCTGCTGCGGGCCAACCAGGACAAGGTCGACACGGCCATGCTGTACCTGTCGGACCATGGTGAATCCCTGGGCGAATACAACCTGTTTCTCCATGGCACACCCTACATGCTTGCCCCGGAGCAACAGAAACACGTGGCGATGCTTGCGTGGTTTTCCGACAGCTATCAGAAGTCTTTCTCGGTCGACACCCATTGCCTGCAACTGAGTCGGCAAAAGCCCTTGAGCCAGGACAACCTGTTTCATTCGATGATCGGGTTGCTGGAAGTCAACAGCCAGGTCTACAACCGGGACCTGGATCTGTTCGCCAACTGCCGCGGTGCGGTGATTGACGGTGTCCTGGCGCGAGAGTGATGGCCTGGACCTTTTTTTCACGCAGCGTTGTTTAACCTGTCATCCATCCAATCCCAAGAGCCGTTCGTATGTCCGGGCTACCCCCATCCACCGTCGAGCTTGAGTTCGCCAGGCAGCATGACCAGGAACATGCACAGGTCTGCTGTCGGCCGGCGCCTCGTCGGTTGCGCCTGGCGTTCTGGCGCGACGAACACATGGTGCGCAACGCCCTGAAGGTGGCGGGCGAACCCGGGTTGGTGCTGGATGTAGCCTGTGGCGCGGGGCGGTTCTGGCCGGTGCTGGCCGAGCACGCCAACCGGGTGATCCTGGCGGCGGACCCGTCGCCGGACATGCTCGAACATGCGCTCACCCACCATGGCGGCGCGTTGCTCCAACGGGTCAAGACGTTCCCGAGTTCGGCGTTCACCATCGGGCTGTCGGCCAACGCGGTGGATTGTATTTGTTGTCTGCAACTGTTTCGCCACGTCAGCGCCAGCGAGCATCGCCTGGCGCTGTTGCGCGAATTTCATCGGGTCAGTCGCGACACGGTGATCGTTTCGGTGCAAATCGAAGGACGCTTCAAGATCGGCCAGGCGCCGCAACGGAGCCTGGCCGATAAGGCCAATCTCGAAGCCGAGTTTCGCCAGGCCGGTTTTAACGTGCTCTGGTATCAGGATTTCCTGCCCGGTTTCGCGCTAACGCGTGTTTATGTATTGCGTAAGACCGGTTAAGTCCTGATGTAGGACTATTCTTGCTTTTTCGCAGGCGATTTCTCTTAGGCTGCTGCTCTATGGATGCTCGCAATCGCCGGCGGCGATATATACTGCGCGCCATTCTTCAAGGGAGAGCCGTGTGGCCATCGATATTCACTGGATTCGCGACAACGATAGCCTCGGTCAGTTTTGCGCCGAGTGGCAGCAGTTGCCATTCGTCGCCCTCGACACCGAATTCATGCGGGTCGACACTTTTTACCCGATTGCCGGTTTATTGCAGATCGGCGACGGCAAGCGCGCCTACCTGATCGACCCCTTGACCATCGACAATTGGCAACCCTTGGCCGCACTGCTGGAAAACCCGGCGGTACTCAAGGTGTTGCACGCCTGCAGCGAAGACCTTGAAGTGCTGCTGCGCCTGACCGGCAGCCTGCCTGCGCCGCTGTTCGATACTCAATTGGCCGCTGCCTACCTGAACCTGGGTTTCTCCATGGGCTATTCGCGGCTGGTGCAGGAAGTGCTGGGTATCGAGTTGCCCAAGGGCGAGACCCGTTCCGACTGGCTGCAACGGCCCCTGTCAGAGACGCAGATCAGCTACGCGGCAGAGGATGCCGTGCACCTGGCAGAAGTTTTCGTACTGCTGCGCCCGAAGCTTTCCGACGAAAAATACCGTTGGGTCCTGGAAGACGGCGCCGAACTGGTGGCCAACCTGCGTCGCGAAGTCGACCCGTACGAGGTCTACCGCGAGGCCAAGCTCGCCTGGAAACTGTCCCGCGCCCAATTGGCCGTGCTGCGCGAGCTGTGCGCCTGGCGCGAACGCGAGGCGCGGGCCCGTGACCTGCCGCGCAATCGCATCATTCGTGAGCATTCGCTGTGGCCCCTGGCCCGTACCCAGCCGGACAACCTCGGCGCGTTGGCGAAGATCGAAGACATGCACCCGCGCACCGTGCGCCAGGACGGCCAGTTTCTGCTGGACCTGATCCAGCGCGCCGCCAGCGTGCCGCCCGAGCAATGGCCGCCGGCCGTGGCCGAGCCCTTGCCCATCGAGGCCTCGGCCCTGGTCAAGCGTCTGCGGGCGCTGGGGCAGGCAGAAGCCGAGCGCCTGGAAATTGCCCCGGAGCTGATGCTGCGCAAGAAAACCCTCGAAGCGCTGATCAAGAGCGGCTTCCCCGAGGGCCCTTACCAATTGCCCGATTCGTTGCGTGGCTGGCGCCGCGAATTGATGGGCCAGGCGCTGCTCGACAGCCTGGCCACTGCCGGAGAACAGCCTTGAAACGTATCTGCTCCATCTACCGAAGCTCGAAGAAAAACGAGATGTACCTGTATGTGCTCAAGAGCGATGCCTTGGAGCGTGTACCTGAGCCGTTGATGGCCGCCTTTGGCAAGGCGATCCATGCCTTCGACCTGGTGCTTAGCCCTGAGCGGGCGCTGTCCCGGGAAGACATCAACAAAGTGCTGGAAAACCTCGACACCCAGGGCTATCACTTGCAGATGCCGCCGGCCGAAGACGAGTACATCGAGCATTTGCCCGAAGAGTTGCTGCGCCGCAACGACCCGGTCTGACGGTATTGGAGGCATCTGTCCTGGGTGCCTCCTTAAACACACTGGAATGGTTTATTGACGACGATCGCAGGGATGGAGCGACACTCTGTCGGCGATTGTCTGCACTGTTTTTGAAAGGTTTGATTCATGCGCGTTCTGATTGCCGAACACGACCACCCGGTGTACGCCCAGCTTTTGCGTCAGGCGGCACCCGATATTGAAGTCCTGACCAGCGGCGACTCCGCCGAACTGTCGCGACTGGCCACCGATTGCCCGGTCTGGCTCGGCCAGCCTGATCTGTTGGCCACCCTGTTGCGTCAGGGCCATAGACCCAGCTGGCTGCAATCGACCTGGGCAGGCATCACGCCGTTGCTGGCCGAGGGTTTGACGCGCAATTACCGCCTGACCCGTGCGGTGGGCATTTTCGGCCAGGTGATGGCCGAGTACGTGCTGACCTACATGCTTGGCCATGAGCGCGAGGTGCTGGCACGTCTGGTCAGCCAGGTCGAGCGCAAGTGGGACAACCGCCAGGGGCAAGGGCTGGCCGGGCGCAAGGTGTTGATCGTCGGGACAGGGGATATCGGCCAGCGTGTGGCGCAGTTCCTCGTGCCGTTCGGTGTGCAGTTGTATGGCGTTGCCCGCGAAGCCCGGGCGTTGGCGCCGTTCATCGAGGTCGGGGCGCTGAAGGATCTGCCACGTCTGGTGGGCGAGGCGGATTACGTGATCAATCTGCTGCCCAACACACCCGATACCCATGATGTGTACGACGCGGCGCTGTTCAAGCAATTCAAGCCGACCGGCTTGTTCATCAACGTCGGCCGTGGCGTCGCGGTGGTGGATGCGGACCTGGTGCAAGCCCTGAAGGAAGGGCACCTGGCCGGTGCGG
>Ga0065704_10070492_pt1 | contig 22564 bp, 43 predicted proteins | sample SwiRhicommuniRL2_FD_59091 | JGI IMG/M metagenome (GOLD analysis project Ga0065704, IMG submission 59091) | Switchgrass rhizosphere bacterial communities from Rose Lake, Michigan, USA - RL2 v2 (version 2) | ecosystem: Host-associated > Plants > Roots > Rhizosphere > Soil | place: East Lansing, MI | reverse complement strand
GTTAATGCAGGGGTTTTGTTTATTTAGGCATTGTAATACGCCTCATGTTTAAGCTGTTAAAAACGGCTATTTTTTTCTCTTTAGCCATCCGTAGTAGGAACTCATTTCTTTCCTCTAAGGACATGTTTAGAAAGTGGTCAAAGCTGCCGAAGTTGACGCCGTTGGCTCCTCCGTCCTTTGTGTGTTGCGCCTTAACGATCTCTAATATTTGTCTCTCTAATTCTTCCTGGTTTTCCATGGAGTAAATATATGGAGATTTTAAATTGATTTTTTTAACTCTTCAGCGTATTTAAGTCTTTCCAGCCTTAGATCATCATCTGTGTAATCAACTCCTTTTTCTGCCAAAGTCCACTTTCTTTTCCCCACTAGACTTTTTTGAACGGATTGACTCCATTTAACTACGTTATAATCTCTCATTTCACTCCAAATATATGTCTGAAACTTTAGTTTAGTTCCATCTTCTTTTTTTATAATACTTTCTAATGGTTTCATATTTCAAATTTAATTAAAAAACATATCCAGGCAATGAAGACGAACCAGATAAGGACACCTACGGTTTTAATTTGCCTATCCGGATGTCGGAAGAGCAGACAATCAGTTATAAATTCTTTCAAAAATTTCATGTTCAAATTTAGTTTTGTTGATTTATAAGGTAATGAGGGTTTCCGTAATTACTTTATAGTTAATTCTTCTCCTACCAAAGCGAAGTACAAGTTCTGCAGATGGTGGACGTATTCATGTTTACATAACCACAACTGATTATCTTTAACAAATAATAATTCTTTTGTCTCACGATTATACAATACATAATCCGAAACATTAGTTGAATACTTTAGCTTTAAATATACCGTTGACCTTTCTGCTTTAAACCCAAACTTCAGCAACCACTCTTCGGTAAGCTCTATGGGTTCAATATACTTACAGTAGTCCCAGTAATTATTATTGTCATAATCTACACGTAAATCATCTTCAAGTATTCCTGTAATTTTAGAAATACCGAATGAATTATGATTAACGTAGTTTCCTATTCTTAGTTCCTGTGGTTTCATAAATTAATTTTTAGATGTTTGTATTTTAAATGCTGTGAACTCTACCCATTCACCAAAGTATTCCGATCCAAAAGAACAAGCGTAACCAAACTTTTGACAGGTTACTTTCAGCAGATCTTTATTTTCTACTCTTACCGGGAACCCGTTGTTCGTTACTGATTCATGACCGGCCTCCATTCTTCCATATATCCTCCCATATTCAACTCCTGCAGTAAAACTTTGTGATTGATCCGGAAATCTTATAAATAAGTCCATAAGTTTTGTTTTAAAGGGCCACCCTAAGATGGCACGGGGTTAATACCAAGTTTGGGTTAATTCTTCATCAAGCCAAAGAGAAAAATCACTCATACCTTGTTCTTCATTAATAACAACCTTCATAAAAGCAGGCCCTTTTGAAGTGTTTGTAGGAACTGCATATGTTCCAGGCTTTACTTTTTCTACACTTCCAAATTTTTCGATTAAAAATCTTTTTGCTTCGTTTATTTCTGTTAACATAATTGTATAATTTATTTATTGGTTAAAATCCATCAAATTCAGGCAGATTGTCGATTTCTTCCTGTGTTAAATGCACTACTCCAAAATCAAAACTTAAAGGGTCTGCTTCAGTACAATTTTCCTCTAATTCAATTTGAATAGTATCTAATATATTTTGAATATCCGGATCAATGAGCTTACTATCTTCACCCATTGATATTGTGTAGCATTTAATTTTTTTGTTTTCCATTGTTTTAATTTTTATTGGTTAAAGTTGCTTTGTTAGTTTTTGAAATTTTTTCTTTTTAGATTCAGTTGAAGACCATTCGTTGTATTCTTTTTCGGAACTCCTGGTATAGTCAATTATCTGATTTGAGTCACCCTCATAAAATTTCTTCATTTCTATCTCTGAAGAAAATGGAACTATTACCGTTAGGGCTTTTTCTCCATATTCTACTGGTACAAATGTTACTTTGAAGTATTGCATAGTGTTGCTTTGTTGATAAACTGGTCATCCGGAAGCGAAAACACATTTAGATGATATTATAACATTTTTTGAATTACAGGGTATGTGGCGGTTCTTAACCAATCGAATTCCTGACTTCCTACATTAGCCGTGAGAAACATATATTCTGCAGCGTTCATTTCAAGATCTTTAGCTATCTCTTCAATTGGTGTTATTGTCTTCCCCTCGTGTTCTATCTCCTTGGTTAAAAACTCTAAGGGATAAAGAACTGGTTTTACAGAATGGTGAAAATTAACATAGGTTTGCCCATTTCTCCATAGCCAGCCCCTAAACTCGTCCTCACCCATTGGGATTTGCAAATCATCGTCAGCATAACCACATAGATTCCATATTGTTCCTTTTTTAAACTTTGAGAGGTCAGCCCAATCTTGCATTTCAAAATCTGATTGCCTATCAATAATCAATTGGCCTTCCAACCCATACGGCAGATATGCCGCATATATTTTCAATTGTTCTTCTTTTGTCATGTCTAGTAAATTGGAGGTTTAGGTTTTTCTATCGGTTGAAAATGAGTGACTTTATATCCTTGATAATTACCGAACCCATTTCCGTTACTACGTTCAATTGATATGTAAGCAGAATGACTTCTAATAACCCAATAAAGATTATCATCATTTGGAAGATCCTCTTCACTTTCAATCTTTACCCAACCGTTGTTGGTTTCGATTCCTGATAGTTGTTCTGGGATTAAGCTTTGTTTAAAACCTGTTACATCAGGCCATGTTGCTATAAATTTGTATTTTTTTAGATATTCAGCCCTGTTTACCGTGCTGGGAATATCAGCAATACCTGTTTTTGCATTCACATATTTTTTTACTGTTTCCCAATCATCACCCCAGGCTTCTTGTATTTTTTGTTCTTTTGTCATTGTTTTGTTTTTAAAAAGTTCCTATATCTTCCTTTGGTAGTGTGCCAATTGGTTTATCACAATCCATACAATAACATGTAGGATTATATTTACCACTATTCAAAGAATCCCACATTTCAGGATTGTACTTTTCTCTTTTGCTATTAGCGCCGGTTTCAAACAAAGTATTATCTTGAATCCATCCTGACATAAATTGTTTTTGATAATAACCGAAGGCAGACCCACAATGATTACACTTAGTAATATTTTTTATATGTGGTAATTTCATTGTATTATATTTTGTAAATTCATTGAGTTGACAAATTCTTCCATTTGTTTATATTGGGAGTATTTTGCTCGTTTTAATTCATCATCAGCTTGCTTAAACTTTTTGATACATTTCTTGCAAGTAACATAATCTTTATCTCCTGCAGAATTTCCATCAGATATGTAAGTGCCACAGTATCCATATTCACTGAACGACTCGTTATCGTTAGGGTTTGAGAAAGGATCATAGTGTATTTTCATCGTATAAGGTTTTCAGACATTAAAATTTGTTCTTCATCAGTCATAATCTGATAAAACCAGTCTTCAACTTGTGGCCCATGAATTGAATAAGCCTCTTCATAAGCTTTATCTGCTGTATTAGCTTGAATTGCACATATGAAGTTATTTTTTCCTTCTTCATAAAACTTGTAAAATATCTTTCGTTGATTACCCGCTATTCTCTTCTGCTGCTCCTGCTGTACCAAATCACAGGCAGCGAAAACATCTAACATAAATTCATCTTCATTCTTTAATCCTAGGCTAAATTCATAAAGAAGTTCTTCCCAATCTCCATAACCTTTGTTATCTGCGTACTGGTCGAATATTCTTTGTTTCTCTGTGTGGCTCATATTATTGTTTTTAAAAGGGGCCGTAGCCCCCGGGTTGATTATAGGCAATTGCATGTAGCAACTCCCACAGATGTCCACTCTGATTCCGGCATCACAAATGGATACGGAATACCATCGACGTATTTTAGGTTTGTCCATGATACTCTATACAAACCTCCAGCATAACTTACACAAGCGTTGCCGATTGGTGAATTATAGTCTGTGTGGCAAACTATTGAGGGGGCGATAGGGTCCGGAGTAGGTTTAGACAAAACATCCGGATTCACAAGCGCAAATTTCACCAGGTTTAAAGCCTTCTCTTCATTGCTTAATTCTCTTCCTGTAGTTGATGGTTTTGCAGCCATTTCCTCTGTTTTTGAAGCACTTGCAATTACTTCGTTGTTTTCGGATTGACATGCACTTAGCATGATCAGTGCAAACGCACCAATAAAAAATAGTTTTTTCATAAAAAAAAGTTTTTGATTATTGCCGGATAGTACGGTCCGGTTTCCGTTTATTTTCTAAACACCCGTATGGTTACAGTTTTATAGTAAGCATCTTCACTATCTATACCAGTAATTCGGTTTAAATTCCATTCTTTTTTGATTAACTCTGAAATTTTTTCAAACTCTCTTAAATCTTGAACATTAAATAATACACATTGAACTCCATTTTTTCTATACAGCCCTTTGAATACGTACCATCCCTTCCCTCTACATGAGACATAGCCTACAATATTTATCTGATAAAGCCCTTCTTTAAATGAGCACAAAGTTTTAATTGCATCATATCTATCCTCACTTACAACAGATGTAGCTTCCCCGTTATATTCATAGTTTCCAGATTTTCGACTTTGATTGAGAATTACAATATCGCTCATGATTGTTCTTTTATTTTGATTAAATTGGATACTTTTACGCTTAAATCTTCACCATGTTTATCAACGCAAAATCCATTTTCTAACATGTATTGTAATATCTCCCTCATTTCCTCCTCATGGTCCGGGACTTCCTCCAGCCAGTATTCAATATTCCCATATTCAAATTGTGTGTATACCTGCCACACATCTTTATCTGTTATAAAACCATCATAAATATTGTCCGATTGATCTATAACCTTCACGCATTTACTTTTCTCCGGCAGCCTATCACTTACGGCTACCTTTATGTATTTTGTTTTTTCCATAATTAATACCCTTCTTTTAAAGCGTGATATTCATTATTAAACTTCACTTCTAGGTTTCTGAGCTCTAAATCTTCTTTATCATTAAGTCCTAATAACTTTTTCTGATCTTTTAGAGCTAGTATACGGTCATGAATTTTCCATAATTCATTTTTCAATTCTTGGTCTGATTTTTTTGCTTTCATAATATTTTTATTTTAATTTTTCTACTGTTACTTTTTTAAGAGATAATCTTTCTTTTAAAAATTGCTCTTTGTCTTTTATTGAAGTGCTTGATTCTAATTTCAAATTCAGATCTCTAAAAGGTTTTTTGGAAAAAGAAAATATACAGTATCTATGGTCGATTATGTCTTGAAATGGAAATGAACACCAGACTTCAATGACTTTATAATATATTTTCATCTTTTAAAATTATTTGCTTGAAATAACCCGGGTGACGGAAATGATCAAATGCCACCCGGAGAAACTAACCATTTAAGGAGTATATTTCACTCAGACTTTATAAGCTCAATTTTAGACTGCCAAAAGAAATTAATTCCATTAAGCTTTTCCTGAATTTTTTCCGCTATTTCGGTGAAGTCAATTTCTTTAATTGCGTCGTAAACACCATCCGTATCACATCCTGTTTCACTTGCGTGATTATCGGAAATTAGACCTGCCAAATGGTCTCTTAATTCCTCCGCATCCATTCCACCAGGATGCTGCGGTTCTTTACCGCAAAGTGTCGGATTATTTTTCCAATTGATTTCATCTTCTGAGTATTCAGATAATGATTTTAACGATTGATAACCATCGGAAGGATATACAAAGTATTCATAACCTTGTTCGATCGCTTGTTGTAATGTTAGTTTATCCATTGTAGATTTTATTTGTTGGTTGTAAAAACTGAGCAGGCGAACCCGCCCAGTTAAAAACTAATAACCATGATTCTTTAAAGACTATTTGTTAATGATAACAATCTTTCCACCAACCATAGTCCCTGATTCTTTGAATGCGCCTCTTTGAATGTCAATCACTTCAGCATCTATTGAATTAAGCCAGCTTCTAAACTCAATTTGCTTTTTTTGACCGCCAATTACCCAACTTTCAGAAGTAACACAAACTAATCTTCCTCCTATTGAAAGACATTTATACATTTCCTTTAAATGGTCTATGTCCTGATTCTTTGTAAATGGAGGATTGGCGATAATTTTTGAGTATAATTTGCCTTTGTTTTTTAAAAAGTCAGCACCAATAAAAGAATAGATTAAATTAGATTTGTGTAGAACTGAAATATTTACATCCATTAATTCATAGCAATCTGGAACCGCATCACAAATTTTATTTATGGCCTTAATAATTGCGCCTTGTCCTGCTGATGGCTCTAAAATAGTATCGCTATTTTGTAAATCTGCATACATTGCCAATTCATCAGCTAGCTTATCTGGTGTTCCAAAAAATTGAAATTCTTTTTTAATATTTCTCTTTTCACCACTTGAAATTTGATAAAGTAAATCGGTTGGATCTTGCTCAAAAACAAAACCTTGAACTTTTCCACTTTTCCATTTACCACCAATCAATTCAAGTTTCTTTTTAACGTCCATATAGGCGTTTCTTTCAAGTTGAATTTCTGGCAATTTCACAACCGTATTTTCAATTGTGCAGCTTTGTAATATTTCTTCTGTTGTCATAATACTGTAATTTTATTTGTTCGTTGTAAAAACTGAGCGAGCTAACCCGCCCAGTTAAAAAACTAATAACCATGAGACCTCTTATAGGGGGTCAGCCTTACTTTTTATTAAAATGAATAATCGATATTCAGTATCTTAATATCAAAGCCCTTTTCATTTTTATAAGACTTTGTCTTTATACCAATACTCTTTAAGGCATTTAGTATTTTTTCATATAGATGATATTTAACATTACAGTTAAAAAACTGGATCCCAGGCATCATTTTGAATACGGAGTAACTAACCCCTTCACATGTATCACCATAAACTATAGATTTAATTATTTTATCAACTGCTTGATCTTGTATCTTAATAGATGCATATCGTTTCTGTGCTGTTATATTTTTCATAAGATTTTGATTTAATTGATTGAAAACCGGGTGACGGAAATGATCAAATGCCACCCGGAAAAACTAATAACCATGAGACCTTTTATAGGTGGCCAGCCTTTATTGTTTTATAAAGCGGGTATTACCGAGCAGAATTTATTTTCATTTCTGAAATAGCTATCGAAAACATCACAATAGAATCAAGATCTTTAATGAAATTTTTCTTTCGTAAATAAAAAGGTTTTAAGACTTTTTCACCTTTTTTAGTAAGATTTACATTTTTGTTAGTTCGTAAATCTACAACCTGATAAACCCATTCTCTAGTACCCCAAAAGTCATTTACAGAATCATAATCAACCTTCATCTTTGCTGTTATTTTATAATTGCCACTATTTGAAATCATTTCAAAATGCTTCGCATTATTATTAAGTAGTTTCATGATCTTTATATTTTAAGGTTGAAAGGCCTTTTAGTGACTTGCCTAGGTCGTTCCAACTTCTATTTAAGCTTTGATAGAATAAGTTTGTTTGATTCTACCAGAGTCTTTAAATCTTCACAATTCGCAGTTTGTTCAATTACTTCCAATCTTGGCACCTCATTTAGTTTGATGCATAGTTTTGCGTAATTAGTCAGAACGACTGACTGCATGAAGTAAATCTCTTTTTGTTCTTTTTCTGTTTTCATTGTTGTAAAAATTTTAATGTTATACTTGATTTGACATTTTCAAATGTACAATTATTTTTGTACAGTACAAATTATTTTGTACATTTTTTTTTATACCTTTGCTTTATGACAGTTGAAGACTATTTAAAAAATCATTGTAAAGTTGATTTATCACACATTGCAAGTAGAATGTGGCCAACGAATAAGAATGCTGCTGCTTATCTTAGTAGAAAGCTAAATAATGCTGATGGACGATCTTTTTCTAAGAAAGATGCAGTTAAGGCTTTAGAGGTATTGAAAGAACTTTCAATTGAGCTTAATACCTTAACGGTTGAATAAGCCCTTTTCTCTTCTCATCTCCTTATACATTTCACTCACAGTTTTAACAGGTTCTTTTGGCTTTTGAGATTCAACAAAGTCTTTAATCCATTCAGTTTTCTTTTCTGCTAGGTTTGAAATTCGAGCTTTATAATCTTTTTTAAACTCTTCTAAATCTTTAAAATGCATCTTCGACTCCATAAGTGGGTAATTTATTAGATTCAATAAACGTCTTTTGACTATCCAGATCATAAAACTTTTGATGTGAGGGATCCCAACCAATAACAAGATCACTTTCACCACAATGTCTGTCTTTAGCTTTCATCAATAAAGCTTTTCCAATTGTTGATGTTTCATTTTCCTCCTCCTCATCCCAGGTTTCGATTCCATAATATTCCGGCCTGTAAGGAAAAATAATAATATCAGCATCTTGTTCGATTGCTCCGGATTCCCGAAGGTCTGAAAGCTGAGGTTTTTTTCCCGGCCTTTTCTCTACCTCCCTTGATAATTGAGACAAAGCGATTACCGGCATACTTAATTCTTTTGCTAATAACTTCATCTCTCTTGAAACATGAGTCACTCTATCATATGTTGACATTTTTTCTCGTGTTGTTATCAATTGTAAGTAATCAATAATTATCATTTTCGTTTTTTTTTCTTTAGCTAACATTCTAGCACGTGATTTTATTTCCTCCCACTGAAAAACTGTATCATCATAGTAAAGAGGTAAATGTTCGAAATCAGGGCAATTAAAAATCAGTTCCAAATCTTTTTCAGTAAATCTTTTCTTTCTTATTCTATTAGAATCGATCCCTAACTCATTAGAAACTATCCTTTTATGCAGTTGAACATTAGCCATTTCGAGTGAAAAAAAATGAACAGAGCTATCCTTTTTTGCAGCATATCTAGCTATCTCTAACGCTAATGCTGTTTTACCCATTCCAGGACGAGCTGCTATTATTATCAAATCCGAATTTTGCCATCCTTGATTTTCTTCTTGAAGTTTAGAAAATGGCATTGGCACTCCGGTAACCGACTCGGATTTTACATATTCAATGAACTCCTGATGAACGTCAAAAAAAGTTTTAATTGGTTTCTGGCCGCTTAAATAATTGTGAATCTTATTTGTCTCCTTCACAGTATAATCAAGCACTTCAAACGCATCTAATGTTTCGTCGTAAGCCTTCTTTATCATCATACTTCCTGCCTCTATCATTTTTCTCAATAAATACTTCTCCCAAACCGCCCTAGCATGATACTCAATGTGTGCTGAAGAACTGACTCCCATTGTAAGATCAATGATGTATTTATCACCTCCGGACGTTTCTAAAACGCTTTGTCTTTTCAATTCCTGAATTACGGTAAGCATATCCACCGGCTGGTTCTTTGCCTTTAACTTCACAATAGCTTCATAAATCGATTTATTTTTCGGATCGTACAAAACATCTGCATTGTCTTTAAAAATCCTTAAAACAACCTCTAAACCCCTTCTATCGATAAGACAGGTTCCTATTACCAATCTTTCAAAGTCTATTGCGTTAGGTGGTATTAGTCCATTCATAGTTTTCTTCTTTTAGGTTGTTGGTTTGCGATTTCTTTAGTAGTGGTTTTTTCAAAATTATTCTTAAGCCATTTCATAGCCGTCAGATACAATGAAGTATAGTTTTTATTCTTCTTGTAATTCTCAATATCATTAAGTATTGAATCTATCTGCTCTTTACTATATCCGGAATTTATAAGCTTTTCAAATTCATCAAAAGAAATTGAAAGATGAGCGAAAGCTCTGTATACATTTTCTTTTATTTTATTTACTTTACTTTTATTTACTTTACTTTGTGTACTAATGTTGACATTTATCGAGTTAATGTTAACATTAACTCCGTTTTTGTAATCAGAAACTACAATAAGTAGTAATTCTTTATACATTTCAATTTTTTCTCGCCTGTTTGTTGCCTCTAAAAATCTACTTTGTATTGCAGATGAGGTAAGAATCTGAAACTGATTAAACACGGATTCATTAAATAATCCCCACTTAACCGACCTCTTAACAATTTCATCGACTAAGCCAACGGTTTCACCCATCCTCCTAGCAAACAAAAGCTTTTCTTTCTCAGTCCAACTATAATAGTATCCTTTGTCAGCGTATATTTTACAAAACAACTTTATCACGACAGCAAAGCCTTTACTTCCAAACTCTGATTCTACAAGCTCAATCTTATCATCAGAGTCTATATTAGTATTAAGAGGAAAATAGTCCAACCCAATTTTTGTAGGTCTTGCCATATCTTCTTTTATAACATCAATTTTTAATTTACCAGGCAAGGTAAGCCTGTATTTTATTCTGAGTATCCGGACTTTTACACATCATCAATTTTGCCGGATTCAGTATTATGCGAAAATAAGCGCTGTATTTTGCAACATCTTTAGGTCTTCTATCCTATATTGTAATCTGTTATTTACTTGAATAGGATTTATTTTTCCTTCATCTTTAAGCTTATTTAAGGCGTAAAGAGAAATATTTAAGTACTTAGCGGAATTGCTGGCCGATTTAAACTCTGCTTTCTCTGCTCTGAGTTTATTTTGAGCAAACCCATGAGTGAATTGGCAGCGACCTTGACGTAGATATATTACCGGTCTGTTTTGCATTTTAGCGTATTTAAGAACCGCCATTGCTTTAGCTTTTTCAACTTGTTTGGCAACTCGTGAATTTGGGATATTGCCATCCGGACAACAAGCTTCGATAAGTTCTTTTTCAAAAACTTCAATTATCCTGTCTTTTGATTTTTGCGTTGGATTTTTCATTGGTTTTCTTTTTGTCGTTTTCGATTCGGATTAATCTTTTTTCGTTCCATTTGAACATGCCGTTGCTATCACGGCCAATATAGTATCCATCTTTATCTTTCATGGCTAGAATGGTAAATCGTCATCATCCGAACCCGGAACCAAGTTTTTAACATCGTTTTCAAACTCAAACTCTTTTCCGGAGCCCATGTAAACCTTTTCAACTTTAGCCTCCCGTTCTTCTTTAGTCTGCTGGATGAATACAGTATGAGTATTTCCGTATTGATCTGTTTCTTTCCTTTCGGCTACAATAATGTTTAGATACTTCCCTTTTTCGCCTACTATAATTTTTGATTTATCGATTTTATCTAATTCAAGACGTACATTTATTATTTTGCTCATTTTTATTTGTTTTTAAATTAATTGTAAGTGTTTTGCTAATGTTGTGTTGAGTGAGTTTAGATATTCTCTTGCGAGGATTATCATTTGTTTCATTTGGGATATTTTCTTTTCATCCCTATAAATGATGAACTCTTTAATCCTTGCTTCTTTCGGAATATCCGAATAAGTCATGTTTTTAGTAATTTCTTCATCAAGATCTTCTGGAAGACCATCTATGAAACCTAATTTCCACGCTGCCCTTCGTTTTTCGTCAATAATCAAATCATCCGGAGTATCAACAAGCCCATAGACTAGTTTTGCGACTTTAACATTTGGGCGAAGATCCATGTAAGCCTGAAGTTGATACTCATAGTCTTCATTTGGGACTTCATCTTCAAAAAGTGGAAATGTCTCATAATCCCAGGAACTTTTAAAATCAATTATTTCATCATTTTCCTCAATATCCATTTCTCCATCGAAGTAATCGTTTTCATATCTTACCTCATTCTTTATTAGAAAAGTTCCGTTTACTTCATTATACTGATTGATATTTTCCTCTTCAACAGAAATACCTTTAGATAAATATTTACTCTGGACTTCTTTTTTTCTATTAAAAACTTTTTCCTTAAAAATCGTTTTCAGATATGTTTTTGCACCATCAGATAATTCAGGTTTCGCATCCCTCTTTTTAATTAAATCTCCAAGTGTTACAATTTGTTTATCAGTAATTTTACCAACATGTATTTTTTCCATGAGACCGACTAATGTTTCTGATTGATTTTGCGTTAGCGGCGTGGGAAGTCCTTTCATTATTCTGCCTATAGCATGAGGGCGAAACTTATAATTTGAAAAATCATGCACTCTTAACATTTTCTAATACTTTTTTTCGTTCTGTAACTAATACTTTGTACTTATGTTGTTGTTCTTTTGACATTTTACCGAATAGTTTACCAAGCTCTGAAACTTCCTTACATTCGTTTATTTCGTTTGTGAGATCAGTATCAATAATGGGCTGCTTTTTTACTATTCTAACCCCTCCTACTACATCACCTTTCATTTTCACTGTAGAGTCAATAAATAACTCTATTAATAGTCCCTTCCAGTCTTCAACGAAAGATGATCCAGAGAATCCTTTCAAAACTGCTGCATTAGTTGCATTTAATACTAGAGGCTTGATGTTTTCTTCAAAATATGCTATATTGAAATTACCCTTCTTCCCTGCTACTGTAGCTCCTAACTCCTGTTTAACTTCTCGTATTTTGAAAACAAGCCTTTTACCATCTTCCAGATAATCTTCCAGATCTGCAACCCCAAGGTGATCAGATTTGTAAACCTTTCTGAAGTGTGTTTTAGATTGTTTTTCCATGATTAATTGATTGTTTTTGAATAGACCGCATAATGTTTACTGCCGATCTTATTCGATGAGGTTTGATAGATTTTTTGTTTTGCTTTTAGCTCCGAAAAACGGCCAGATATTGTGTGTATTGGAACACGTAATATATTTGCAATTTCCTGAGTTGATTTAATCCCATCCACTTCATTTAAAACCTTCTCCCACATTTTAGGAATTGTATCCTTTACTTTTTTGAATGCGAGTTTAGAATTAGCGTTGTTCCGTCCTCGGCTGTAGTCTATTGGTTCCATATTTCATATTTTTTTATTCGAATTGAAACATTTGATCTTCTTGAATAATTATTGTGGTAAATGGAAATTTTTCTTTAGGCACTTGCTCAATCATATCGATCAAGGTTTTTGACCCTGTAAATACCACCTCCTTTTCATTCTTTCTACTTATTTGTAATGTCAAGTATTTTGTACCAGGCTTTTTTTCTGAATCCTTAATTTTATAATCATGAACAATTATTTCAGTGTTCAATATTTTATTAATTCTGACCTTGTCACCTACAAAAGAAACTGACACTGGTTTAATGTTAAATTCTTTAAAACTGTTCATTTCAGTAGTAACTTTTTAAGTAAATGTTTTGAATTGCAATGTTTTGCCCATCCATAATAAGAGGCGATTGATTCTCTTTTTGGTTTTATTTTAAGCATTCTTGCAAATCGTTTTTTAATTGATTTTCTAAGCAAAGTGTGTGTATGAAAGTGTACATATCCAACGAAATCGATTCCTCTACTTTCAACCGGGAAAATTTGCCAGTTATCTTTAACTTCAAGCTTTAACTGTATTTCAAAATACTCTTTGATAGCTTTTAGTATTTGCTGGAGATTTTCCTTTTCATTACTAAGAATTACAATATCATCCGCGTATCTGAAATAATATTTAACTTTCAAAGCTTCTTTAATCCAGTGATCAAAATAGGTCAGATAAAAGTTTGCAAAATATTGACTTAGGTAATTACCAATTGGTAAACCAGGCGCACTGTCAATTATTTCATCCAGAAGCCAAATAAGGTCCTTATCCTTAAATTTTCTTCTTAAATGCGACTTCAGAATGTCATGATCAATATTTGGATAAAACTTTCTAATATCTAATTTTAAACAGTATTTTGTTCCTTCTACATTTTTAAGAGATTTTCGAACTGCAAAAGAAGCAGCATGAATGCCTTTGCCTTTAATACAGCTGTAAGAATCGGATGTAAATACTTTCAAAAAGATTGGTTCCAAGACATTCATAATAGCGTGATGTGTAATACGGTCTGGAAAATAAGGCAGTCTAAATACCTCTCTTTCCTTTGGTTCATAAACCTTAAAAACATCATAATTTGAAGTCTTGTAATTTTTATCTCTTAGCATCTTATGAAGATCCCAAATATTTTGATCAGGATTTCTATTATGTCTTATAACTCCATATTGCTTATACTTTCCTTTTTGTGCCTTTCCATCTGCTTCGATTAAATTTTCGACACTTATTATTTGTTGATATATATTTCCAACTCTTTTCATAACCTTTGCTTTTTAAAAAGTCGCTTTCACAATAGCTACCAGCGCCTTTGAAAATTTGTTCTTTTTTACCAAGAGGTATGGTTTGTGATGTAATTACTTTACAAAATCGAGAGCCGATATTCGAATTCGAATTCCAGTTATCGTAGTCGTTACACGAAAACTCTGAACCTGAAGAAGAACTACAACTATGACATCACACAACCGGTATTTTTAATCTAAAACAAAGTATTCTCGGTACAGATCAACGAATGTTTCCCCAATGTATCTCGCAAGCTCTCTACTTTTAAAGCAAAGGCGAGAGCCGACATCCGAAAGCGAACCCCAGTCAACGAAGCCGTCACACGAAAACCCCGAACCCGAAGAAGAACCTTCCATATCAAACCAAGGATAATATTTATATTCATCATCATCATCCCAATTTGGTTTCCACCCTTCGTTTAAAGCCTGAGCTATAATCACGAGTTTATAATGAGCGATAATTGCTTTTTGATGGTTTTCAGGTAACATTTCTACCTGTGGTATATTTGACTCAATCCCCAATATTTGACAAGCGTCTTCAAAGCTTTTTACTTTTTCTGTAATTTTCATGTTGTTGTATTTTAAATGGTCATGTATTTTTTATAAATTTCAGTAAATTGTTCTCCCGCATATTCTGCAAGATCTCTACTTTTAAAGCAAAGGCGAGAGCCGAAAAGCGAATGCGAATCCCAGCCAACGCAGACGCGACACGAAAACCCCGAACCAGAAGAAGAACCCATTTTGAACCATGGATAATATTTGGTTTCATTTGAATTTGTCCAGTCCGGAACCCATCCCTCATTTAAAGTTTTTACAATTAGCTTAACTTGGCGATAAGCAATTTCGTCACCAGATAATCCATCATTGTTTTCTTCAAACCAATCTTCGTCAATTTTTAAATGTTTCAGAACATCTGAGAAAGTTTTGATAACCTCCATTATGTTTTTAGGCTTTGGAGAAAGCTTTACTTCTCCAGTTACTTTGTCAAAGCTTTCCACTTGAAAGCCCTCAGGGATTTGAATTTTTAATGTTTCCATTTAATGCTATTTTGATTGTTTAAATTCTTTGATAAATTCGTTTAGTGCCGTAGTTTCCATCTCGGAAAGCTTATCATGTCCAAGGCGCTTGTGGTTTACATACCAGATACCGCCTTGATTCTCTACTATGATTGTAACTGATACTGTCATGCTGCATATTTTTTAAGGGTCCAGTATTCTTCTACTAGTGTTTGATGTAGCGAAACAGCCAATGGATTAGAAAATTTAAAAGCCGTTTTAAGTCTTTCCAACCAAAACTGATCTTTAATCCCTACCGGTTCAGAAATAATTTGTTTTCTTTCGGCAATTGGTTTTTGCAAGTAGTCGGTTATGTTCATGATTATTGTTTTTTAAGTAAATATTCGATTACGTGTATAAACTGCTGTAGAAACCAGCATTTGAGAAGAAATATAATTCTCATGATGCAAGTTTTAAAAAGTTAGACCGGTTTTCTTTAAAGCTTATACCGGAGTACTTAAAGAGATTTATATTTCTCAATCCATCCAATACTCTAGACTTCCAATACTCAACATGATGCATCTGTCCGCCCTTTGATCCTTTACGATAAGTCGAAAACCATCTCGCAATTAATCTCTTTATGATCTTATGTCCTGGGTTAGTATTCAAAATAATTCCGGACCTCTCTCCTTCCTTATTAATTATATAATACTTCCCATACTCTACTTTGATTCTTTCTCCACCCTCCAAATTCACCCAACCAAAAATCATCTCTCTATAAGTTCTCGCGACATTGCGTCTGTAGAACTCAGACTTTTTAATTTCCTTTCCTAGAATTCTTTTTTTTGTTAAATTTGCCATGTTGTAATTTTTAACGGAGTTACTTTGATTTGACCGAGTCACCTTTGCCGAGGTGGCTCATTTTATTTTCTAATCCAGTTTTTGTATTCCTCTACCGAATACTTGTGGAATTTACTCTGGTTACCTCTCCCTGATTTACCTTTATGAGATGTTCTAAGCGGGCAATCAATATTTCTTAAGTCTTTTTTTACTTTCTCAATACTAATTTCTAAGTATTCTGAAATTTCCTTTATTGTAGGTTCTTGAATATCTAACCAAAAAGACCTATTAAAATAACGCTCCGCCCATATAACGGGTACTAAAACGTAACCTTCTGGAATTTTTATCATATTATCCATGTTAAATACAGTCTATAATTTGTTTCACTTTTTTCTTGCCATCTTTAGCCTCTTTTATTTTTCCATCTGCATTATATACAGCTCTTTGAATTAGTTTTAAGATTGCTTTTTTATTTTCTTCAGAGATATTATTTCTCCTGTGCTTCACATCTCTAATAGTTGAGATGCTAACATCAGTGTCCATACTTACGTCAGCCATGTCCTTTGGTCCGGTGAAGCTTCTTAAAAATTTTGAAAGATCTTCACTAATTGGCTTTCCATTTTGTAATACTGCCATATGTTATTTTATTTTTATTAATTACCGTATTATTACTATTTTTTAGTAGTGAGATTTTTATTTACATTTGCATCTCGTTGTAATACTGATACAAATATACACCGATTTTTCGTATTTACAAATAAAATATGAATAATTTTCGTATTTTAATAGTAACTTTCTGATTATGAATGGAAAAGAATTAAGAAATAAAAGAAAAGAATTAAAATTAACACAGACTCAATTAGCAAATGAGATTGGTGTTTCAATGAGAACTGTTCAAAATTGGGAGGGCGATATAAACACAATACCAAAATCAGTAGATTTCTTCTTCGACAAATACACTGATTTTTCGCATTTAAATACTAAACCAACAGAAGTCCCAATTGATTTAATAGATCGAGTAAAAGGAAACAGGAAGACAATTGATCCTGTTTTTGATATACAAACAGTGCCAGTATATGATTCTACTGCAACATTAGGATTATTAGAAATTTTTGGAGGTTCAGAGAAAGGTAATGTATTAAGTTACTTAAGCATTCCGAATCTACCTAAAAGTGATGGCGCTATTTTTATGACAGGAGACTCAATGTATCCGCTTTTAAAATCGGGAGACATTGTTGCTTTAAAAATTATTAATAGACTAGATATAATATATGGAGAAATGTATTATGTTGAATATTATGGAGAAGATGAATTATCAGAATTTAAAGTAATTAAATATGTAAAAAAATCTAACATTGGGGCTGATTATATACAGTTAGTTTCATATAATCAACATCATGAACCTAAAGACATTTTGCTCTCAAAAATAAAAACAATTGCAATTGTAAATGCTTCCGTAAGGTATAATAGATTGTAAGATAAATTTACATTATGGCTTTCCGTAATTTTTGAACTTTTTTAAATTTATATATTTGTTTTAAAAATTAATCATGAAAAATTTAATTTACATCTTACTGTTTATTCCTTTCTTATCCTTTGCGCAAAAAGATAATTTTATTGCAAAAAATAATAAAGTTTCATGGCAAAAAATATATGAGACAAATTATTCGCCTGAACAAATTTTAGCCAAACTCAAAACGGTATCCTATTTTTATGACATTTCCAATAACGACAATACTATAACACTAAAATTTAAAGATCTAAAAGTCAAGTATAGAGATATGGGATATAGCCCAGGAAACATGTCTATGTATATAGGAAATGGCGTTTTCATTGGCGGCGTTACGATTGATTTAAAAGAAGGGAAATATAGGGTAACAGTAAATAATATTATGTATGACTTTTCCTACTTGTCAATTGCTACAATGAGTGATGTTCAAACCAGAAACAATTTAGAAGAAGTAGCATTAAAAAGAGGATCAAATGAGTTTAAGAATGGATTTTTAAAGAGAGATTCAGAAGTACTAAATTATACTTTTAATGATATTTTTGACATTTCTAAATACACTAAAACAGATGATAACTGGTAAAAATAAAGCCCCAACCGGGGCATTTTTTATTACTTAATATCATTCATCCAATCAGGAAACACAGAATCTATTATTTTTCGATGAACTTCATCTTTTACATGATCTGGGTATTTACCTTCATATATTGAATGTACATCACCATGAGAATGTCCCGTTAACTCCATAATAATATCACGGCTTAACAGTAGCTGCTTACCTATATTAATGAATGTGTATCGGGGCGTTTTTGTTGAAACATATGAATCAATACCTATACTTTTAATCCACCGTCTTATTTTATGCATATAGCAGTCTCTGAATTGAAACCTTTCTTTTTCTAATTTGTGAATTGGCAGTAAGTAACCACTTTCGTCCTTATATTTTTCTAAAATAACCCAGGCATGGGGGAATATATAATTATTGATTACCTCATGGGTTCCACCTTTAAACCTTTCAAAAACCACCCTTCCATTTTTAACATGATCATATGTCAAATTTTTAAGATCAATATAATCGATACCACCAAGTAAGAAACAAAGAACAAAGAAGTCATAAAACTTATGCTTATAATCAAATTTTATAATCATCCTCATTTCATTTATGCTTAGATATTTATCCTTGGTTGGTGTCGATTTTGGATATATACCGTCAAAAGGATCATATGAATCTTCCGGAATATAAAGTCGCCTTTTTTTAGCTTCTTTTATTACTGTTTTCATTGTTTTTAAATACAATGTCATAGTATTGTTTGAAACCGATTTTTTACCTGATTTAGTTCTTTTTGAAAAATGAAATTCTTTATACTTTACTAAAAAATCGTATGTTACTTCTTTAAACAGAACTTCTGATCTAAATGATGTCAAGGCTTTTAATCTATCCTCGTAAGTTTTTGCATTCCCTTCACTGCCGTTTTTCCTTATTTCTTCGACATATTTAACCCAGAATTTAACCAGAGAGTCCGGATTGTCATTCAGTATAAAATTCTTTATCTCTTCAGATGACATCAAACTTTTTCTTTCAATAATCTTATTAATTTTCATATTGGCTTTGTGCACAAATTCCATCAAACCATGATATAACGGATGCGAACTCTTTGGAATATTTTTCTGATCATTCCAATCTTCAGGTATTGAATAATACCCGGTTACTGGGTATTGTCTATCATTTTTGCTAACAAAAATACTTATGATAATTGGATGCCCTTTTTTTCTTAACTTGCCTTTGTCTAGTTTTATTTCTATTTCCATTTGAAAAATGTCTGAAAAATGTCTGAACAAAAATACATTTTTTTAAATATTTTTTAACTATTTAAATGGTGTAAATTAAAATTAAGGACAATTTAAATTAAGTACAAACCCTTTAAACAAAGCACTTAAAACAACTCACTAGCAATTTTCTTTATATTATCACTTTTCCCCATTGAGTAAAAGTGTAAAACAGGAACTCCAAAATCCAGCAGTTCTCTGCATTGGGCAATTGCCCATTCTACTCCTATCTGCTTTACAGCTTCATTATTCTTGGCATTTTCCACAGCTGTGATCAGTTCTTCCGGAAGGTCTATTTTAAATACCTGCGGGAGAATTTTCAGATGCTTCTTTGTTGCAATAGGTTTAATTCCCGGAATAATAGGAACGGTAATTCCCATTTCTCTTGCTTTCTGAACGAATTCAATATACTTTTTATTGTCAAAGAACATTTGAGTTACAATATAATCTGCTCCGGCATCTACTTTCTCCTTGAGCCACTTCAGATCATAATTCATGGAAGGTGCCTCCATATGTTTTTCGGGATAACCAGCCACTCCTATGCAGAATTTATTAAGTTCATCACAAATCTGATCTTCATCATGAAGGTACTTCCCTCTTCCCAGGTTATTAATCTGGTTCACGAGATCCATAGCACTGGCATGCCCTCCCTGGGTAGGTTCAAAATACTGATGTCCTTTCATTGCATCTCCCCTTAATGCCATAACATTATCTATTCCAAGATACATACAGTCTACCAAAAGATATTCTGTTTCTTCTTTTGTAAATCCTCCACACAATAAATGTGGCACGGTATCTACATTATATTTATGCTGAATAGCTGCACAGATTCCCAATGTTCCAGGTCGCATTCTTGTAATACGACGTTCCATCAGGCCATTTCCTTTATCGAGATAGATATATTCCTCTCTTGAAGTGGTAACATCAATGAACGGAGGTTTGAATTCCATCAGCGGATCTATGTTCGTATACAGATCTTCAATACCGATTCCTTTCTGTGGTGGAACAACTTCTAAGGAGAATAAAGTTTTTCCATTTGCGTTTTTAATGTGTTCTGTTATCTTCATGTTATATTTTAGTTGTTGGTTGATAGTTGATAGCTAAGAGTTTTGATTTGTAAACAAACTATCAACTCTCACCCATGAACTATAAACTTTTTTTAATCTGCTAAGTTGGGTGACAACCACTTTCTTGCTTCCTGAATGCTACAACCTCTTCTTGCAGCATAGTCTTTAAGCTGGTCTTCTGTAATTTTTCCTAAACCGAAATATTTTGCATGCGGGCTTCCGAAATAGTATCCGGAAACAGCAGCTGTAGGAAACATGGCTAAACTTTCAGTAAGGTAAACGCCAATATTTTCTTCTACTTTTAAAAGATCCCAGATTGTTTTCTTTTCCAAATGGTCAGGGCAAGCCGGATATCCGGGTGCCGGACGAACTCCTTTGTATTTTTCGGCAATCAGATCTTCATTGCTTAAGCTTTCCTGGTTGGCATAGCCCCAGTACTCTGTTCTTACTTTTTTATGTAAAAATTCGGCATAGGCTTCTGCAAAACGGTCAGCCAATGCTTTTACCATGATGGAATTATAATCATCATTGGCTTTTTCATATTCAGCAGACAATTCATCTGTTCCAAAGCCTGTAGTCACACAAAAGGCTCCCACATAGTCTGTCTTTCCCGAACTTTGAGGAGCGATAAAATCACTTAAAGCCAGATATTCTTTTCCTTTTGATCTTTGAGCCTGCTGTCTTAAAGTTAAAAATTTAGCCTGCTCATTATTATTCTCATCAAAGATTAAGATATCGTCGGACTCATTGGAGTTGGCTTTAAAAATTCCGAAGATCGCTTTTGCCGTTAATAGTTTTTCATCTAAAATTCTTTTTAAAATAACCTGAGCATCTTTAAATAATTCTTTAGCCTGAACCCCTACTACCTCATCTTCTAAAATATTCGGATATTTCCCATGTAGGTCCCAGCTTCTGAAAAACGGTGACCAGTCTATAAAAGGAAGAAGCTCATTCAAATCCTGGTTTTCAAAAACTCTTATACCTAAGCTATTCGGTGTAAAAATTTCTTCATTCTCCCAATCAATGGTAAAATGACTTTGTCTTGCTTCTTCAATTGATACATAGTCTTTATCAACCTGTCTGTTCAGAAACTTTTCCCTGAAATCTGAATAATCATTCTTTAAATCTGAAACATATTCTTTATTCCGGTCACCCAACAATGAACTTACTACATTCACAGCTCTTGAGGCATCATTCACGTGAACAACTGCATTTTTATATTTTAAATCGATTTTCACGGCAGTATGTGCTTTTGATGTAGTAGCTCCCCCAATCAATAAAGGAAAATCCAAGTTTTGTCTTTCTAATTCAGAAGCGATATACACCATTTCATCCAAACTTGGGGTGATTAACCCACTTAGTCCGATGACATCTACTTTTTCTGCAATGGCTGTCTGAATAATCTTTTCGGCAGGTACCATCACTCCAAGATCAACGATTTCATAATTGTTACAGCCTAACACTACACTTACAATATTTTTACCGATATCATGAACGTCTCCTTTTACTGTTGCCATTAGAATCTTTCCATTGGCAGGTCTTGAACCATCTTTTTCAGCTTCAATATAAGGTTGTAAATAAGCAACTGCTTTTTTCATTACTCTTGCTGACTTTACTACTTGCGGAAGGAACATTTTTCCACTTCCAAATAAATCTCCTACCACTCCCATTCCTGTCATCAGATTAATTTCTATGACATGAAGGGGTTTTTCAGCGGCCTGTCTTGCTTCTTCTACATCTTCTTCAATAAAACGGTCAATCCCTTTTACCAATGCATACGTAATTCTTTCCTGCAAAGGATTGTTTCGCCATTCTAAATCTTCTGTTTTTTCTTTTTTTACCGACTTATGTTTTTCGGAATAATCAAGAAGTCTTTCTGTAGCATCTTCTCTCTTATCAAGAATAACATCTTCTACAAGCTCCAGAAGTTCTTTATTGATTTCATCATACACTTCCAGCATTGCAGGGTTTACAATTCCAATGTTCATTCCTGCCTGGATGGCATGATAAAGAAATACTGAATGCATAGCTTCCCTTACGGTATCATTTCCACGGAATGAGAAAGAAACATTACTCACTCCTCCACTTACAGAAGCATAAGGAAGGTTTTGTCTCACCCATCGGGTAGCTTCTATAAAGTCGATGGCATTTTTCCTGTGCTCATCCATCCCTGTAGCTACCGGGAAAATATTCAAGTCGAAAATGATATCTTCAGCAGGAAAACCAATCTGGTTCACCAAAATATCATAAGACCGTTTTGAGATTTCAATTC
>Ga0065704_10070491_pt1 | contig 22598 bp, 19 predicted proteins | sample SwiRhicommuniRL2_FD_59091 | JGI IMG/M metagenome (GOLD analysis project Ga0065704, IMG submission 59091) | Switchgrass rhizosphere bacterial communities from Rose Lake, Michigan, USA - RL2 v2 (version 2) | ecosystem: Host-associated > Plants > Roots > Rhizosphere > Soil | place: East Lansing, MI | reverse complement strand
GCAGCGCCCGCCACGAGAGCCGGCGCAACGCCCCGGCGTCCGGTAGCCCGCGTACGTGGCGCTGGCTCACGGCGACAGCGTTCTCCGCCGTGCTCGCGGTGGGGCTGGGACTGCAATGGCTGCCGCGCACGCCGGATGCCTCCGCACCCACGGCGGCTACCACCATATCGGCGGTTGCTCAGACGGAGAACGACGCCACCGCCGATGATCTCGGCGTGCCGAGCGCGCTCGATGAAGACCCCGACCTGTATTTGTGGCTGGCTTCCGCCGATGCCCAACCCCTCGCCATGGAGTCGACCCCATGATGGTCCGTACCCTCTGTCTTTTCTTCCTCGGCCTGCTGCTCGCCAGCGGCCATGCATGGGCGCAGTCCGCACCCGCGCCGCTGCCTGTGTGGGAAAAGCTCACGCCCGAGCAGCGCGAGGCCCTCATCGCACCCGTGCGCGACCGCTGGAACCGCGAGCCGGACGAGCGCGGCCGCATGATGGAGCGTGCACAGCGCTGGCAGGCGCTCACGCCCGAACAACGTGCGCAGGCACGGCATGGCATGAAGCGCTTCGAAGGCATGAGCCCCGACCAGCGCCGACAGGCACGCGCGCTCTACGGCCGCATGAAGACGCTCACCCCCGAACAGCGCGCCGAGCTGCGCGAGCAATGGAAGAAGATGACACCCGAACAACGCGAGGCATGGATGCGCGACAACGCGCCGCCACCGCGTGACCGCGACCGGCGGCCAGACCGCTGAGATCCGCCGTCAGGGGACGGCGGGCGTCGCCAATGGCCTTTCCGGCCACACCGTCTTCGCCAGCAGTTCGTCGTCCCAGTCGAACTGCAGGGCGCCGTCCTTGACGAACAGCGCGACGAAGTTCAGCACGTTACGGGCATACATCTCGCTGGCGTGCACCGCGCCCAGGCTGGCGAGGTTCAGGGGTCCGGCCACGGTCACGCCGTTGTACGAATAAGTCTCGCCGGGACGTGTCAGCTCGCAGTTGCCGCCGGTTTCGGCGGCCAGATCGACGATGACGCTGCCCGGCTTCATGCCGTCCACCATCGCCGTGGTGATGATCTTCGGCGCCGGGCGGCCCGGGACAGCCGCCGTGCAGACCACGACATCGATGCCTTTCAGATGATCGGCCAGTCGCTGCTGCTGCAGCGCGCGCTCTTCGTCCGTCAGCTGGCGCGCATACCCGCCATCGCCCGCCGCGCTGACGCCCAGGTCGAGGAATTTCCCGCCCAGCGATTCGATCTGCTCGCGCGTCTCCGGACGCACGTCGAAGCCCTCCACCTGCGCGCCCAGGCGCTTGGCCGTGGCAACGCCCTGCAGGCCCGCCACGCCGGCGCCCACGATCAACACCTTCGAGGGCCGGATGGTGCCGGCGGCCGTGGTCAGCATGGGGAAGAAGCGCGGCGCCAGCTGCGCGGCGATCAGCACGGCCTTGTAACCGGCCATGCCCGCCTGCGAACTCAGCACATCCATTGCCTGCGCACGCGTGGTGCGCGGCAGCCGCTCGAGCGGGAACGCCTGGATGCCGCGTGCGCGAAGGGCTTCGTCGCGCGCGGGATCGGCCGACGGCTGCAGCACGCCCACCAGCGTGGCGCCCGTCTTGAAATGGCGGATGGTGTCGGGCGCCGGCGGCTGCACGCACAGCAGCAGGTCGGCACCCTGCCGGCCTTCGCCATCGACGAGCTCCGCCCCCGCATCGGCATACGCCTGATCGACGAAACCGGCTGCCTGGCCCGCGCCGCGCTCCACGGTCACCCGGGCGCCTGCAGCCAGCATTTTGCGGACCGTTTCCGGCGTCGCGGCCACGCGGCGCTCGCCTGGCGCGGTTTCCTTCAGTACCCGAACTTCGACCGCCATTGCGCCCCTCGTCGTTAGGTCACCCGTGCGACGATGCTAACAGAGCGCGGCGCGACCGCGCGGAGCCGAGGACCTGCAGTGTCGGCGTGCGCTCAGACCGCCGCAGCGGGCGACGGCGCAGGTTCGAGGCGCTCGATCACGCCCTGCATGGCACTGTCGAAGGCGTCCTCGCTCTGGTGCGTACGCAGGCGGCCCAGGCGCACCATCGCGGCCAGTTCTTCCGGCGAAGCGACGCAGAAGCGTACGCCGCGGCGATTGACGAACAGCAGACGTGAGGAGATCGGGCTGACCCACGACAGCTTGCCCGCCTGCACCTTGTTGTCCTTGTCGATGAAGTCGAGCCAGGTGCCGATCGCAAGATTGCGGAAGTGGTCGGCATCGCTGTGGTCGAACTCGAGCGTATCCGCGCCGGCGACCAGCTGGATCGGCGTGGCTTCCTCGTCGATGACCGGCTTCGGCAGCACCACCTGCGGCAGTTCCGGCAGCGCTTTTTCCAGGTCCGGCCGCGCGGCGGCCACCGCCTGCAGCGTGTCGTGCAGGGCATCCACCGCACCGCCGGCGGCATCCTGGTTCATGCCGACGCTGGCGAAGACCTTCAGCAGCGCCGGTCGCCACGCCTGCAACCAGGGCTTGCCGACGACATGGCGCTGCGCTTCGGTGAGTTCTTCCAGCACGCCGTCCGCCAGGGTGAGCGACTCGCGCAGGCCGTCGCCGTCCTCGCCTTCGCGCAGTACCGTCATGGTGACGTGGTGCGCCCACGGCTGGCGCAGGAAATCCTCGATGGCCTGAGGCACGCGGCGATCCGCGAGGCGTTCGTCCAACTCGGTGTTCATGCGCGCGCGCGCGGCTTCAAGGCGTTCCTGTCCGCGCTGGATTTCGGCGGCGCGGCGTTCGGCGATCTCGATGCGGCGGCGATGCTGCTCCAGGAACGCACGGAATTCTTCTTCCAGCGTCAGGAAGATCGCGAGGTTCTCGTTGAACTCGGCGACCAGGCGGTCGACCACCTCTTCCACCTTGGTCAGCAAGGTGCGCTCGGCGGCGCTCTCGCCGTTGTTGCCTTCGCAGGCCTCCGCCAGCACGTTGAGCAAGCGGCGCGCCGGGTGCGTCTTCTGCACGAACATGCGCCGGTCCAACAGCGCCACCTTGACGAACGGCACCACGAGGCGGCCGATCAGTTCGCGCGGACGGCCTTCCAGGTCGCGCTCGTCCAGCATCACATCGAACAGCATGCCGACCAGGTCGATCGCATCCTCGTCGACGGGCGCCAGGCGCGCGGTGGACGGGTCCACGCCCAGCTGCATGGCGCTGCTGAGTACTTCGTTCTTCAACCGCTGCGCCAGTGACTCCCCGTTGTCGCCGATCGCTGCACGCAGCGTGGCGCTGGGCGTGGCCTGCAACAGGGACAGCACCGACAGCATTTCACGCTGCGACAGGTCACGCTGGCGCTGGTCGGCCGCGCGCGCTTCCGCTGCATCGCCCGCATCGCGACCACGGCGCGACTCCTGCAACAGGTGGTGCAGGGCTTCAAGCAGGACGCCTTGCGCACCGGGCGCGGCGCCGTAGCCCGGAGGCACGTCGCCGAAGCCGCCCATCATCGGGGCGGCGCGCGTCGCTTCGAGGCCACGGCTCACGCCCGCCATCCGATTGAGGAAACGCGCTGCCCACGCGGGTGCGCCGGGCTCTTCGCCACCGTCACCCTCGTTTTCCATGTCCGGCGGTGCGCCGGCCTCGGGCTTCGGCGCGCGGCGCGATGGCAGTTCCGGCATCACGCCGACCTGCATGAGGCGCTGATCCAGCGACGCATAGATGCGCGCAATCGCGGGCACGAGGTCCCGTTCGCACAGCTTGATCACCACCAGCCGGACCTCGGGTGCGAGGTCGCACGCCGAAAACGCCTGGTGGACGGCCACGCCGATGTGCTCGGGGCCGATGGGGTTGAGCTCCACGTCAAGCACGACATCGCCGGCGATCCAGCCCAGGCGGCGGTCCAGCCGGGCGAGGACAGGCTTGCAGTCGCGCTGGATGACACTGGCCAGGTTGCGCACCGCCAGCCGGGACTCCAGCTCCTGGTCCGTTATCAGGGTCAGTCCGTCTTCCGACCCCTGCGCGAACGCGCGCTCCATGGACAGCGGCTGCCCTTCCTGCAGCGCGCTCCAGGCCCGCTGCAGATGGGCGCGGAAGCGCACGATGATGTCTTCGCGGCGGCGGCGCAGTTCGCGCATCGCGTCGAGGAAAGCCATCTGCGAGGGACCGGCCCGCTCGGCGCGGTCGAACAGCGCATCGTCGAAACGACCCAGCGCCACCGCGAAGGCATCCACCAGCGGCGGGATCGCGGCGTCACGCGCCTGGTCCAGCAGGCGCGTGTCCCGACCGGGCCGATCGGCGATATTGAGGACGTTCGACATGCGCAAGGTTCCCCGCCTTGGCAGGCGAAAGGAGTTCGGGGGATGCGGACCGGGGATCCGCCATGACATCGTAGGAAATCCGGCGGACCGGCAACCGTGATGGCCTCGGCATTTTAGTGCCATGCAACACGATGTGGCACGGTAAACTTGACGCATGTCGCTTACCGATCCCCTGCACGCCCTCGACGCACGTCGTTCCGTGCCCTCCAAACAACTCGGCGAACCCGGCCCTGACGACGCCACGCTGCTGCGGATGCTCGCTTCCGCTGTCCGCGTACCGGATCACGGCAAGCTGGTGCCGTTCCGCTTCGTCCGCATCCAGGGCGACGCCAGGCATGCGTTGGGCGAGTACCTGGCGGCACGCACCTTGCATCTCGATCCCGCTGCGGCGGACGCCGTGATCGCCAAGGACCGTGCGCGCTTCTCGCATGCGCCGGTCATCATCACCGTGGTCGCGCGCCTCACCTCGGGCCACAAGGTGCCGGAACAGGAGCAGCTGCTCACGGCCGGCAGCGTCTGTTTCGCCCTGCTGCAATCCGCGCAGGCACTCGGCTTCGGCGCGCAATGGCTGACCGGCTGGATGGCGTACGACGATGCCGTGGCGGAAACGCTCGGCCTGGCTGCGAACGAGAGGATCGCCGGCTTCATCCACATCGGCACACCGCTGCTGGAGGCACCCGAACGCGAACGTCCGGATCCTGCCGCTCTGCTGAGCGACTGGACGCCCCATGCCTGAGCAGGCCGTCATGCGCCCGCTCCATCTGGTCGACGCCAGCCTGTACGTGTTCCGCGCCTGGCACTCGATGCCGGACGAATTCCAGGATGCCGATGGCTGGCCCACCAACGCGGTGCACGGTTTCGCGCGCTTCCTGCTGGAGCTGCTCGAGAAGGAACGCCCCGCGCACATCGCGATCGCCTTCGACGAGGCGCTCGACAGCTGCTTCCGCAATCGCATTTATCCGGCCTACAAGGCCAACCGCGACCCCGCACCGGAGGAACTCCGGCGCCAGTTCACGCACTGCAAGGCGCTCTGCGCCGCGCTCGGCCTGAGCGTGCTCGCGCACGGCGAATACGAGGCGGACGACCTGATCGGCAGCGCATTGCATGCCGCAAGGCCGCAAGGGTTCCGCGGCATCATCGTGTCCGCAGACAAGGACCTGTCGCAACTCCTGCAGGAACACGACGAGCAATGGGATTTCGCCCGCGGCCAGCGCTGGGGCATGCAGGGCGTGAAGGCCCGGCATGGCGTGGAAGCGCGGCAGATCGCCGACTACCTCGCGCTGACGGGCGATGCCGTGGACAACATTCCGGGTGTCACCGGGATCGGGGCGAAATCCGCCGCCGTGCTGCTGGCGCACTTCGGCGATCTGGACACCCTGCTCGCGCGCATGGATGAAGTCGCGTTCCTGCGCCTGCGCGGCGCCGCGACGCTCGCCGTGCGCCTGCGCGAACAGCGCGAACACGCGCTGTTGTGGCGCCAGCTCACGACGATCGCCCTGGACGCGCCGCTCGGCGAGGTAGAGTCCGGTCACGCACGTGGCCAGGCCGATGGCGACATGTTGGCGGGCCTCTCGGATGCATTGCGCTTCGGCCCGATGACGCGGCGGCGGCTGCGGGTGGCGGCGGGGTTAGAGTGAGTCGCGCCCTGTCTTCGCCTTGTGCTACGAATACAATGCCGTCTGAGCTCCCAAGGAAGGACACGATGCATTTGCTTGTTTGCGGCGGCGCCGGTTATGTCGGCTCCCATGTCGCCAAGGTACTGGACGCCCGCGGTCATCGCGTCACCGTCCTGGACAACCTGAGCACCGGTCATGAGCAGGCGGTCCGCTGGGGGCCACTGGTCCGGGCCGACCTCCTCGACGCCCCCAGTCTGGAGGCGGCGTTCCAGGGACAGCACTACGATGCCGTGCTCCATTTCTGTGCCCGTTCCCTGGTTGGGGAGTCGATGAGTGCGCCCTACGACTACTACGAGAACAACGTTGTGGGCACGCTGAACCTGTTGCGTGTGATGCGCCGGCACGCGGTGGACCGCATTGTGTTCTCCTCCACGGCTGCGGTATTTGGCAATCCGGTCAGCGCGCTCATCGACGAGGACCACCCCAAGGCGCCGATCAATCCGTACGGGGCCAGCAAGCTGATGGTCGAGCGCATCCTGGCGGATGCGGCGCAGGCCTATGGGCTGCGCTCGGTGTGCTTGCGCTATTTCAACGCGGCCGGTGCTTCCGCAGCGGACGGCATCGGGGAGTCCCACGAACCGGAAACCCACCTGATCCCGAACCTTCTGCGTGCGCTGATCAATCCTGCGGCTCCGCTGAAAGTGTTCGGGCAGGACTACTCGACACCGGATGGCACCTGCGTGCGGGACTACGTGCATGTGCTCGATCTGGCGGATGCGCACGTGCGGGCGCTGGACTACATGACCGACGCACCGGGCGCACACGCATTCAATCTGGGCAACGGCACGGGTTTCAGCGTCATGCAGGTGATACGCGCGGCCGAACAGGTCACGGGGTTGCCGGTGCCGTTCGAAGCGGCGCCGCGTCGCGCCGGTGATCCGCCCGTGCTCGTGGCGGCAAGCCAGCGGGCACGCGAGGTATTGGGATGGGCCCCGACCTACACCGACATCGAAGCCGTGCTGCGCAGTGCATGGGACTGGCATCGCGCACCGGCATTCTGAGCGGGCTACGCGCCCTGTACGCAAGAGGATCCACGATGAAACTTCCGCATTTCCTGTCCAGCTACTTGAAGCACAGCAAGGAGTTCATGGCCGCGCACGAGGAGGGCGAGGCGATGGCGCTGGCGGTTGGGGGCGACTACGAGGCCGTGGGGATGCTGGAGTTCCAGTTGCTCAAGCACCTGGGCCTGCGACCGGAGCACACGGTCGTGGACGTGGGCTGCGGCAGCGGGCGGCTGGCCTACCAGTTGAAGGACTATCTGACGGGGCCGTACGTCGGTATCGATGTGGTACCGGAACTGTTCCAGTACGCGCAACGCAAGTGCGGGCGGGACGATTGGCGCTTCTATTCAGCACCCGGCACGGTGATCCCGGAGCCGGATGCCTCGGCGGATTTCATCACGTTCTTCTCGGTGTTCACACACCTGCAGTTCGAGGAAACCTACCGTTACCTCCAGGACGCCAAGCGGGTGCTCAAGCCGGGCGGCAAGATCGTGTTCTCGTTCCTGGAGTTTCGCATCCCATCTCACTGGAACATCTTCGAGGCCTCGCTGCAGGACACGCGCCCGGACAAGGTGCTGAACCAGTTCATGGATCGGGATGGGATTCAAAAGTGGACCGAAAATCTCGGCCTGGTTGCAAAAGCCATCTTTGATGGCGACAAGAACTACATCCCTCTTGAAAAGACCGTCAGATGGCAGGACGGCCGAGAAATGAACGATGAAGGCAGCCTTGGGCAGTCAGTGTGCGTCTTGGAGTTGACGTCGAGCTAACCCGGCGCCGCACCACATCAAGCCTCCGGAACCACGCGCAGGAATCGCTCGATCGTCTGACATATGACCGCGTCTGGTTTAACTTCTTCTACGTACTCGGCCCGTAATGCGGGCGACCAAATGAAATGGAATTCGGAGAACAGGCGCGCACACCACCACGAAAGCTGGGTGGACAGCACGCCCCGCTCAAAGAACGAGTTCGCAAACGCGACCACTCGAAGATCAATCGGAGCAGTCTCGTTTCTCCATACTCGCTCGATCCCGCGGTGGCCGCCACCCACCGGGTCTGCTACCCGAACCAATTTCGGCTCAAGCGTCACGCCACGCACGCTCACGCTCCCGGCCACCCTCGCCCATTCCCTCCAATCACCGGAGAACTTGCCGCCCAAGTCGCCTTTCAGAAGGATGTCCTTCCACGCGACCTCCAGCCTAGGCAACTCCCCCCCCAATCCAGCCACAATACTGTCCAGAAGGCTTAGGCACCCCTCGGCCGAAAGATGCGAGTCCGCCATCGAGAAAACCCTGTCAGCCGCTGAATCTAGAAAAGGGAAAACTACCGGCGTATCAAAATCCGCCGAGGACGATAGGCTCTCACGCAAGGACGCCAACAAGTGCGAAGGAGTAGTTGCGGGGAACGGACACAACTGAGGAATCACGCTTGATTTCTCGGGAACAACCATCTGCAGATAAGCCACGTCAGCAGCTTCTGCATAGCCTTTGCGCCTCAAGAAGAGCGCAGTCCATTCGGCTGCTTTGCCGGGGTATTCTTTTTGATAAAGCTCACTTACCCGGTTACTTCCCTCGCCCAAGAACAAATACCCATTACGCCCGACGATGGCGTCACCATCAGCTGAAACCGCTCCGAATCCCTCAAGAGGCTGCGGCGCCACCTTCAACCCATCAGTATTCCGGCCTTCGACTGACGCGCGCCAGAAGGAGTAAGCACTCTTCTGTTTATCCGTCAGCGCATACTCTTCGTAGGCCATCTTCAAGATTTGCCATAGCGGCAACTGCACCTCTCGGCCATCGAATCTAGCCACTACCTTGTGGCGACCAGTTGACAACGATTCGATGCTTACACCCGCTCGTTCAATTCGGAACTTCTGTGCGAAGGGCATGTCCCCAGGTCGTGCGGACAAGGTCGCCGAAGCTACATCGCCAGAACCAACTTCAACCAGGACGAGCTCACGCTGGACGGAAGATTCGTCCCAGCGGACCCATCCCTCCACCCGGTCATCGAGCACATACTCGATCACACCCGCAGAATTTCCCACTTGATGCCCGTCCGTGCAGTTAGTACGTCAAGCCGAAATTTATCAGGGGCGACTTCCTCAGTTTCGCGAAGGCCGCGATCTCGCGATCAACCTCATCCGATGTGGGCAGGCACCAGCGAGAGGACGAAACAAATCCCGCGCCCAGCAGCTGCTTATGAAGCGCGGAAAAGTCCAAAAGCGATCGCGCACCAACCATCTGCCGGCTCCTGTCCTCCTCGGTGCCATACAGCGCCGCCACACATGGCTCTCCGTACAATTTAGCACCAGAAAAACTATTTAGTTGCCACGCAAACAGGTGGTTGACCTTACGACGCCAGATCACAGCCACCATCTGCTCCTTGCTTGAGAACGGAGCATAAAGATGGAATGAGGAACCATCAGCAAATATCAATCTCTTGGCCGAGCGGTAGATATCGACCTGATCCTGTATGGATAGCTCTTGCGGATGAATGATGGAGTAGCCATCAGCCGCAAGGGATCGCTCGATAGCAGTCTCCAGAAAGACACCTCCCGCCCCCAGACCGAGCTTCGATCTCGAAACATAAACGTCGTCCGTGCCTCCAGCCGAGCCAGCTTTGGCGCCGGAGAACATTTCCCTTACGAAAGGATGTCCGTATAGAACTCCGTTCTCCTTGCCGACAACAGCCGTTGGCACCGCCAGATCGTCGAATCGAGTAAGACGCTTAACCAAGCGAATTTCCGCGCACAGACCAAGGACATCTAGCACATCAACAGCAAAGCGAGGGACCTGAAAGCCGGGTATGCGGGAATAGAAAACCGCAAGCTTGTACCGTTCAGACAACTGCTTGAAAGCCCAAAGTCTTGCGAGACTTTCAACCATGAAATGGCCGAAATGTTCGTTCTGCAGCATTCCACAGAAGACAGCCGGCTCTTCAATTGCATCAGATCCTTGCGCGGGATCGATCTCCACAGGCCGGTTCTTGTAGCCACTCTTGATCTGCAAGCCACCGTCGAACACAGAGAGGTCAGAACGATAGACTCCTCCATCAAACTCGCCGCCGGAAGCACCGTTCGCCAGTTTGAGTTGCGTGAGCGGCGATACGTAAGCCTTACGGAGGAAGTCGACGCGCACATCATCAGCGGCCATTTGCTGCGGCTCCTCAGGTGGATAGCGAAAGATCTTGCAGATGCTGCGACGGAGACAAACCGTTACGCCTCAAAAAGTCGATGTACTGCTGGACCCTCAACTTCCGGTTAACGTCAAATCTCACGGCATCATCTTGGTCCCACAGGCAACTATCGACAAGCTGACCGGAACTCATCGTCATCGCGTCAGCCAGAGCTACCGCTTTGATTCCCGTACCTTCGCAGAGTTCGTCAGTACGACTATCGATCGTTACCACCGTGCCTGGAATCCCCGCCTGAATTCCGAGAGCGACGCCATGGTATCTCGGCCCAAGCACGAGATCAGCTCTCTTTAGGAAGCGCATCCAAGTCGGCGCGTCAGCAAAAACCGAGGACTTCCTCCGATACCAGTCGAGCAACCCACGACTATCGAATCGCTCTCCATAAACGTCCAGAAAGCGCGACATCGATTTCTCCGAAATCAGATCACTCTCACCGAAGGCGAACTGAATCATGGACTCGGGATGTTGAAGAACGTACTCACCATCGTACTCTTCGACGATCTCAACCAAGAGCCTCTCAAGGCCCGCCGACTCACCGTGCCACGGATTCCCTGCCGCGACGATAACCTTGCTTACGGCCGCACTCGCCTGCCTCTGGAGGATGGCAGCGCCTAGGTTCCTTACCTTGGATATCAAGAGAGATGGGCAGCCGTAAGGGCTGGAATCAATGCTCATGCTCTCGAGGAACGAATGCGTAAAGTCGCCTCTGACAGCAATATTACTGCAGCCATCGGTCGCGTGATTCTTTACGGCTGACAAGAATCGACGAGTCCCATCCGGGATCTTCGGGAATGTCTGCTTATTCTCGGACTGGGCGCCGAGGCCGATGAGCGTAATCGGTAGGCCAAAAAGTTCCACCCTGTCGGACCACCCGCCCAGGTCTGCATGGGCTCCCAACTGATTGGCACAGCAAACGACCAAGTGGTCGAACCGCTCTCTAACGATCGCCGGGTCCCAACCCCAGCCCACTCTGCTAAGCGGGTTACTCAGTATTTTCCTAACGCCATGCACGAATGCGACGTTACCTGTATTGCCGCCCGTGGCTGCCATGAGTTCGGCGGCGCTAGCTTCATGGAATCTGTCCTCACGGAACTCCACGATGTGCGAAAGGTTATCGATTAGTCCTACGCGCTTCATGAACTTCTTGGCTCCGCGTTGATAACACTAAGATTGACCGATGCGCAGGCCTCATGACTCTTCGGCTTGGCGATTGCCGCCTGCACTTCAAGCCACTCGTCATCCGTGCAACGCGAGACTTCGGCGAGCGTACCCATCCATGCCGAGACATTCCCGACCGGCACGAGAAAGCCATCCTTGCGATGACGGACCTTCTCCGCCATGCCGCCGATATCGCTTACAAGTAGCGGGCGCCCGTGCACGAACGCTTCTTGGATCACCATCGGTGAGTTCTCCCACCAGACCGACGGCACCACCACCCAGTCGATGTTGGCCATTCGGCTGGCGATCTCGTGCGGCTGGTAGGGCCCCACCCACTGGACCACGCCCTCCTTGATCAACGGATCCGCCAGCTCCTTGATCTTGTCGCGGAACTCACCGCTCTGGGTCTCGAGATTGGCGCCATGCACTTCCAGCACGATCTGCTTGCGCTCGGACTTGCGCATCTGCGTCAGCGCACGCAGCAGCACATCCAGGCCCTTGAACGGATTGATCTGTCCGAAATAACCGAACCGGTTGCGGGTCTCCCCTTCCGCCAACGGTCGTGGTGGTAGCGGCTGGACGTCATCCTGACCGTTCTCGATGACCACGATCTTGTCGGCCGGAATACCCCACGCGATGTAACGCTGGCGCAGGAACTCGGACGGCGAGACAAACTGGTCGACATAAGCGAAGTGGCTCTGGATGAAATCCTTGCGACGCCAGAAGTCCTGCACCGAGTACTGCGGGAAGCACAGACGGCAATCGTCGTACGATTCGCGACTGCAGAGCCGGCCGTTGGTCTTGATCATCTGCCCCTGGTTGTTGCAGATGGCCATGTACTCATGCAGCGTCAGCACCAGCTTGATCGTCGGATCGAACTCCTTGACCAGGCGCAGGAACTCCACGCCCAGGTGGGCGTAGTGATGCGTGTGCACGACATTGGGCCGGAGTGCGCGCAACAGGTCGAGGAAGCCATTGACCAGTGACCGACGATGCGCCGCCTTGAGCATGGTCCAGTCACCGATGCCCTGCTCCCAGAGGTACTCGTTGGCACGCCGCGGCGTGATGGCACCATTGGCGCCACGCCCGCGATCGGCGCTGGCCAGGAACCACGCCTCCCCCACTTCATTGCTGTCGCGGTACGCCTTGTAGAGGTTGTAGGCGGCGATTTCGCCGCCCCCCAGGCTGAAGTCCGGGTGACGGTGCGACATCACCAGAATACGGGGCTTGCTGGACATCGGTAGCGTCTCGACTGCGTTCATTCGGCGGCCTCCATCGACGATTCGATGAGCGTCCGCCAGCGGGCCTGGTGACGCAGCGCGTTCCATAGCGTGACCTTGGTGCGGAAATCAGGGGTGCCCAGCGCCGTCATCGACTGGCGTTCCAGGTGGACCAATTCGACCTCGGGCAGGTAGACGGACGACAGCCCGGCGGCGCGCAACTTCAGGCAGAAGTCCGAATCCTCGAAGTCACCGATCAGGTAGCCCGTATCCCAACCCTCGATGCGATCAAAGTCGCTCCGCCTGACGAGGGCGCAGGCACCCGTGACGGCTGGCACTTCGACCATGCCCCTGCGCTGGTCCAGTACGGGGTCCAGCCCCATCATGGGATGCTCGTTGATGTAGACGTCGTACTCAGGCAACCATGTGAAGCGCATGCCGGCGTGCTGTATTCCGCCGTCAGCAAAAAGAAGTTTGGGTCCCACCACGCCTACGTCGGGCCGCGCGTCCAATACCTCCACCATGCGCTGGAGCCAACCCGGCCCACGCGGGAAGACGTCGCTGTTAAGGAACAGCAAGTGGTGCCCCTTCGCGTGCTGCGCCCCGAGATTGTTGGCGCCGGAAAACCCGCGATTGACGCCGCCCCAGACCCAAGTGAAGGGAACGCGATACAACGCATGCAACTCTTCGGCCATCTGGCGGAAGCCCGGCACGAGGCTTGGATCGTCCAGTACGTAGATCAGCTGCGCGTTCTCCTGGATCCACGGGTCGCGCACCCACGCCAGCATCTGGTTCTCGACAAAGTCGACGCGACCGTAGAGAGGCACCACGACGCTGACGACCGGCGCCTCGAGGACCTTGCCGCAGTCGCGCGCGAGGATCGGATAGTCTGCCCAGTGTGTGCGCGCACGGTCGATCATCCCAGATACCAAGGGCGCGTCGAGTTCCGCAACGCGGCGGGACCAGTCTTCTTCCCCTGCGCCTACGCTGAACAGCCAGCGCGCGAACGTCACCGGATCCTCGCTCAGGGGACTGAGGCCGGCTTCGGAGAGGAGATGTACCCCCTGTTCGGAAATTGCCTTGATGCGGAACATCGTGGGTGTTCCGGTTACAGCGCCGTGGAAAATGAAACCCGACAACCGTGCCGACGCACCGAGCAACGCCCCAAACAACTGGTGCACGTCGTTTCGCACCAGTCGGTACGCGGAGTCCATCGGATAGGTGTTCCCCAGATCATCTTCGCCCCAGACCTGCATGCCGGGCTTGGCGGCCAACCAGCCCACCACCACCACATGCCCGGTGCCTTGGATGATGTGCGCGGCCTCGACATGCCCCTTCGCATCGGGGCATTCGATGGTCGCCGCAGGAAAACGGGTGATCGCCTCGCGCCACTCGGGCGTATGGGGCGTCATCGCACTCGTCAACAAACCCGCGGATGGCCCGAGCAGACCTGAGTCGGCGTCAGACAACTCACTGGCCGGCCGCAGCACGAGCGCCTGGGCACCCACCCGACCATCACGCAGGGCCCAGGACAAACTGACCGGCGTTCCCGCAGGGATGTCGGCGATCAGCACGAAACCGGCCTGCGCTTCTTTCGGCAAGCTCAGGTGCGTCGACACATCCGGTCGCCCGAACCGCGTCTCTGTCGTGGTCACAGACGTTCCTTCGGCCGAAAGGGCGAGTTGGACGGGACCGGTGCTCCAGCCCCCCACCAGCACCTTGTCACCCAGCCGCACCGCAACGTCCACCTTGATGCGGCCCGGCGTGCCACCCGACCGGTCCGGGAACTCGAAGGGCGTTACCTGAACGTCGACCGCATCCGATCCGCTCGCCGCCTTGGAAGGCTGCGCCATTTTCCCCAACAGATTCTTCATGGCGATGACTGTGTGCTCCGTTGACTGTAGAGACGACGTGGCCGCCGCCTATTCCGTTTCGATGACGCTGGCGCGCACCAGCGACAGCGGGGTGCCGAGGCGCGACACGTTGCGCCCCACGCGCACCTCCAGCTCCTTGACCAGCTCGCTGGCGACGACCGGCTGCTCCAGCGCCAACGACACACGGAATCCGTACTTTCCGCTGTGCTTGCCGACGTAGTCGTTGACGTCATCGCGCTGCACGCGCTCGAAGGACTCGAGCAGGTGCTTCTGGCCGGCGAACTCCAGGCAGACCACGGCCGCTTCGCGACCGCGATCGTCCATGGCCCATCCGACCACTTCCAGACTGTCCCGGGTGGCGCGGATGCGCTCCACCACGCCCTGCGTGTTGCCGAAAAGCACGGGGTCCGAACTCATCGCCGCATCGCGCTCTTCCGAGGATGCCTGCGACACGATGTCGCGATACGCCTCAAGCGCATCGGCCGTGGCCCCGAAGAAGTGCATGCGCCCCTTGTCCAGCACGAGCGCCTTGTTGCAGGTGTCGCGCAGCAGGCTGGTGCTGTGGCTGGCGAGGACCACGATGCGACTGCCCTCGAACCGATCCTTCATGCGCTTCCGCGCGCGCGCGACGAAGGCGGCATCGCCCGTTGACAGCCACTCGTCCATGAGCAGGATGTCCGGCTGCACGGCGGTAGTGATAGCAAAGCCAAGACGCATGCGTTGCCCACTTGACAGCGTATACAGCGGGTACTCCGCACGCTCGGCCAACCCGGCGAACTCAAGGACATCCGGCGCGATCGCCTTGAGCTGACGGTAGCGTAGGCCCATTGCGGTGCCACGCAGGAAGATGTTCTCGGCCACAGATGCGTACTCGGCAAAGCCGAGCAATGGATTCAGTAACGACTGCCGCACACCCTCTATCCGGATTACGCCCGCAGTCGGTGCGTACGCACCGTTGAGCACGCGCAGCAAGGACGTCTTGCCAGCGCCGTTCAGCCCCATGATGCCAATACGGTCGCCGTCCACCGCTTCGAAATTGATGCCGGATAAGATGGTCGTCTGGTAACGCACGGAACCAGACAGAGTGGCCAGCAGATCGCTGTAGCCTTTTCGCCCCGTCTTGTGAACTTCGGTGGGAAGTTCCAGCGACACGTTGTATGCACGCAGCATTGCAGTCATTGCATTCCCCTCACAGCCATGCCGACATGCGCTTGGCCAGCCGCCCGTAGATCAAGGACGCCAGCATCACGCCGACCACCGTCATCACTCCCAGATAGGAGTACGTCAAGGGCTCGATTGACTCGCCCAGCACCGGACCACGGACAACCGCTAGTAGGTGATGAAATGGATTGGCGCGCATCAGCATGCCATGCGCGGTATCCATAGGGGCATCCTTGGCATACCAAACGATGGGTGTAATGAGGAACATCGCCAACATCACACTGCTGAAGAACTGATTGATGTCGGGGAATCGCGCGCCCATGAACGCGAGCAGCACCCCATAAACAAATAGATTGACCAGCACGATGGCAAATCCCAGGATCGCCCCGAGTATGCCCAGCGGCAGCACTGGAGCATCACCGACCAAGACGATGACGAGCAACGGGACCGCGAACAAGAAATAGATGACTGCTCGCGAAAGCGGGCGCAGTACATAGTCGGTCAGACGCAAATGACCCTCATAGATGTACGGCAAGTAGGCATTGAAGTTGGAGCCCGCCTCCATGACCACCGTAGACATCAGTCTGAACACGATAAAGCCGAAGCCCATGTGGGCCAGGAATCCGGTCTCCTCTGGAGCCGCACCTCGGATCGCACGGAAAAACAATCCCAATCCCCAAATGTAGACAATCGGCGGAAAGAAAATCCAGAACAGCCCAAGCGCGTTCTTGCGGTACTTGGTGATAACGTCCAGCCAACTGGCATACAACCAGTGATCGGGCTTGCGAAAGCTCTCGGCGAGATGCCGGAAAAGAAGAGTCATCGTAGAGTTTTACCTGAGACTTCAGTGTCGAATGGGAACGCCCGCCACACGCAGTCGCGGCGATCGGGGGGGGAACGCGAGGCCATAATCGCCCTGGTCCAGCGTGAGATTGGGGTTGTAGGCGGGGTCGTCATGGAGTACGGAACCCCAACGCCACTTCATGGCGTGAACTTCGGCCGCGAAACGCTCCTGTTTGGCCGGAGAGTCCTCGCTGCCCCGGCTTGCGGATTCATGGTGGTACAGCTCGGCGTAAGGTGTCCATACATTGCGATAGCCGGCTTGCAGCAGCCGCAGGCAGAAGTCGATGTCGTTGAACGCCACGGGCAGGGCTTCGTCGAAGCCGCCCACCTCTTCGAATACCTCTTTTCGCACCGCCAGACACGCGGCTGTCACGGCGCTCATGTTCTGCGCAACCCAGGCGCGCGCCATATAGCCAGGCGCGCCGCGCCCCATGCGCGTATAGATGTGGCCGGCCACGCCTCCCAACCCCAGTACAACCCCGGCATGCTGGATGGTGTCGTCGGGGTAGTAGAGCATCGCACCGATGGCGCCCGCATCCCGCTGATTGGCACGAGTCACCAGTTCCTGCAGCCAGGACGGATTGATCACCTCGGTATCGTTGTTCAACAGGCACAACACATCGCCTGTCGCCTCACGCACTCCCTGGTTGATGATGGCCGAGAAATTGAACGGAATGGGGTAGTCCAGGACGCGGACACGCGGCTCCTGCCGCAATTCGTTCAGCAGACGCCGCGCCGCAGGATCCGAACTGCCGTTGTCCACCACCACGACCTCGAAATCAGGGTAGTCGGTCTTCTCCAGCACGCTGCGGACGCAAGTGGAAAGCAGGTCCGCACGATCCCGCGTCGGAATGATGAGGCTGGCCCTCGGGGCGGCGACGGGCAAGGACAAACGCGTGCGGTAGCAACCGGGGGATATGACCTCCACCGCACCGCCGCGCCCGATGCGCTGCAGATGCTCTTCTACGGCACGCCGTCCGGCCTCGGAGGCATAGCTCTTCTGGTCGCCCCCGAGCGCGGTGGATCCCTCGATCGCACGCCAGTGGTACAGCACTTTCGGAATGTGGCAGATCTGCTCTGGTGCGAGGACCTCGGTGCATCTCAGGACCAGGTCGTGGTCCTGGGATCCCTCGAAGCCCGCGCGCAGTACGCCAACCTGCGCCAGCAGGAGCGTCTCGACCACCATGAGGTGACAGATGTAATTCTGGGAGCGGAGCAGTTCCGGGTTCCAACCGGGCTTGAAATGCGGCTGGAAGCGGCGACCCGCTGCATCGATCTTGTCTTCGTCGCTGTACAGCAGCCTGGCCTGCGGATGCTCCGCAAGCGCGAGCACAACCTGATGCAACGCATCCGGACTCAGTTCGTCATCGTGGTCCAGGAACGCCACGTGACTCCCGGTGACCATCGCCAGCGCGCTGTTTGTCGCCTCGCTGATGTGGCCGTTCTGCTCGCGCACGACCACCTTGATGCGGGCATCGCTTCGCGCGTAAGCGTGGAGGCATTCCCCGATTCGGCCATCGGGCGAAGCATCGTCCGCGACGCAGAGTTCCCAGTTCTGGTAGGTCTGCTCGCGTACGCTGTCGATACAGCGCCGCAGGAACTGCAGCGGAGTGTTGTAGACGGGAAGCACCACCGAGATCAGCGGCCCGTTTGCATATTGCCCGGCCTGCATACGTGCCCGCTCCAGCCCAGAACCCTTGAGGGGGTCGAAGTGGTCGAGCCACAGCAGGTAGCCACCGGCCGCATGACGGGACGCGCCATAATAGCGATGCACGAGCTGGTCTACCGCCGCACTGAGCCCTTGCTGCCGGACGTCCTTCAGGAACATGCCCGCCCGCGCGCAGAGCGCGGCCAACCCACGGTGCTCACTGCCGCGGGATTCATCTGCGCCGCGCAACAAGACCCAGAGCGCGCGCGCGCGCGTGATGCGCCGGAACACCATCGCACCCACCTGGAACCTTGCAGGACGAATGGATGGATCAAATCGCAGAGCACGTAGAGGACGACTGATCAGGACCAGCGCGCGTATACGTCCTTGCGGGTCAGGCTGCGGGAGTGGAATTCGCGTCGCTTCGCTGCAGCCGCCGCCATAGTCGGGATACAGGCAAGGGCGCTGGATGTCGCCCACAGAAGCGACCAGCAGGATGTCCATCACGTACCAACCCGGCGACAGCACATGGATGCCGTAGTCGGGGTCGACGCGGAATTGCGGGTCGTCCCCTTCCGCCTCGTACTCGACCGCCCCCGACGCCACCGTATGGGCTACGAGCTGTACGAGGGGGGTCAGACGCGCGCCCACGGGCGCCACCCAAGAAGATCGCCAATAACGAAAAGACATGATTCCTCTGGGCCTGCCGTCACTGGCGGCCGATGCTCCCGAACCTGCGGGGCATCCTCCCCGTCCTTTCAGTGTAACAATGTTTCCCAAATTACAGGCATCGGCTTATAGAACTCTTAGCGGACATGCGGTCCGTCAAGGTCACTACGCAGAAAATTGTTAATGAATGTGAAACCCAATGAACAGTGACGACAAGTGTAGCCATGCCGCCCACGTCGTGTGGCAAGGCAAGTACCAGCGGATGATGGTGCGCGGCACGTGGGAATACGTGGAGCGCGCGCATGCCGGTGGGCTGGCGGCCATCATCATCGCGGTGACGCCGGACGACGACGTGCTGTTCGTGGAGCAGTTCCGGGTGCCGCTGCAGGCACGGACCATCGAGATGCCCGCGGGCCTGGTCGGCGACATCCATGCCGGCGAGTCGATCGAGGTATCCGCCATCCGTGAACTGGAGGAGGAAACCGGCTGGACGGCGGAGCAGGCCGAGGTCCTGATGATCGGCCCGACATCCTCTGGCAGCAGCAGCGAGAAGATCGCCTTTGTCCGGGCGACCGGGCTGCGCAGGATCGGCGAAGGCGGCGGTGATGGTGACGAGGACATCACCGTGCACGCCGTCCCGCGCACGCGCGCCGCTGCGTGGCTGGCGCAGAAGATGCGGGAGGGGTACGAACTGGATGCCAAGCTCTGGGCGGGACTTTGGATGATCGACCACACCCTGGACGGCACGCCGCGCGGCTGACGCGCCTCAATCGGCCTTGACCGCGTAGCCCGCCAGGCGCCAGACGCCTTCGTCCTCGCGCCGCAGCGTCACCGTTTCGCGATGCGGCGCGCCGGTTTCGCCGAACATCACCGAAAACTCCAGCACGGCATACGTGCCCGGCTGCCATCGCGGCCGCTGACTCGGCTGGTCGACGCGCACGGCCGCCCAGCGACGGCTTCGCCCCCGACCCAGCGCACCGTGCCGCTGCGCCATCAGCGCGGCGAACGCCTCACGCCCCATCGCACGACGGATCGATGCGGAGGCAGCATCCCACAAGACGTCGTGCTGGCCCTGTTCGATCGCCTTGATGAACCGCATGGCCGCCATCCCGAGCCGCGGGATGTCGACATCCTCCAGCCCGATCCTCGCCTCGCCCGCCTGCATTGCCGCGTGTGCCGTCATTGCTCGATACGCCCCAAATCACGTGGCCTACGCCGTCACGCTTCAAGGAAGGTGCGGCACCCACACGACTGGATCGCACCGCTATGCGCGCACCGGACACGCCCTGCACCGCACGGGTGGCGCAGGGGGTCGCACGTCGATCAGGCGAGCTGCAGGCGGAAGAACGCGAGCGTGCGTTGCCAGGAGAGGGCGGCGGCCGCCGGGTCGTAACGGGGCGTGGTGTCGTTGTGGAATCCGTGGTTGACGCCCGGGTAGACATGCGCCTCATAGGACACACCGGCTGCCTTGAGCGCCTGTTCGTAGGCGGGCCAACCCGCGTTGACACGCGTGTCCAGCTCGGCGAACTGCAGCAGCAGGGGCGCCTTGATGCGCGCCGCCTCTTCCGTTGTGGGCTGGCCACCGTAGTACGGCACGCCCGCGTCAACCAGCTCGGGCAGCCGCGCCGCCAACAGGTTGGTGACCAGGCCACCGAAGCAGAACCCGACCACGCCCAGTCTGCCGTTGGTGCGCGGGAGCCCATGCGCGAAATGCGCTGCGGCTTCCATATCCGCCAGCACCCTGGCGCGGTCCAGCGTGGCCTGCATCTCGCGTCCGGTGTCGTCATTGCCGGGATAACCGCCAAGCGGATACAGCGCATCGGGGGCGAAGGCGATGAAGCCCGCCACCGCCAGCCGGCGTGCGACGTCTTCGATGTAGGGATTCAGGCCGCGGTTCTCGTGCACCACCAGCACCACCGGGTGGCGACCCGCAGTCCGTGGCAGGGCCAGCAGGCCACGCCCCTCACCGTGACCCGCGGGCGCAGGAAACGTGCGATAGACCGTGGTGATGCGTGGGTCATCCGTTGCCACCTGCGCCGCCAACGCGTACTGCGGCATCAATGCCGTGAGCATTCCCGCAGCGGTGGTGCCGGCCACGGCGAACTGCGCGGCACCGGACAGGAAACCGCGCCGGTCTACGCGGCCGTGCGCGTAGTCGTCGTAGAGATCCAGAACGCGCTGGTCGAACCCGGAAGCCTGCTTGCGCTGATCGTCCATTTCCTTCCCCTCAAGCTGTGGCAACGAGGTCGACGTGCCGATCTCAGGCGAACCCGTCCGTTGCGCGCACCAGCGCGTCGACGTTTTCCGCCTCGAATGCCGAATGACCGGATGCCGGTGTGATCTCGAGCTTCGCCTTCGGCCACGCCTTGTGCAGTTCCCACGCATTGGCGATCGGGCAGACCACGTCGTAGCGGCCGTGCACGATCACGCCGGGGATGTCGGCGATGCGTGACGCATCGCGCAGCAACTGGTCTTCGACCTCGAAAAAACCTCCGTTGACGAAGTAGTGGTTCTCGATGCGCGCGAACGCCAGCGCGAATTCGGCGTCCTCGTGCCCGCTGACGAAATCCTCGTCCACGTGCAGGAAGCTGGTGGCGCCTTCCCACACGCTCCACGCACGCGCCGCCGCCAATCGGATATCCACGTTGTCCGAGGTCAGGCGACGGTGGAAAGCGGAGATCAGGTCATGCCGTTCGACAAGCGGGATGGCGGCGAGGTAGTGCTCCCACGCATCCGGGAACAGGCGGCTGGCGCCCTCCTGGTAGAACCATTCCAGTTCCCAGCGGCGCAGCATGAAGATGCCGCGCAGCACCAGTGCGGTGACGCGCTGCGGGTGCGTCTCCGCATAGGCCAGCGCCAGCGTGGAGCCCCAGCTGCCGCCGAACACCTGCCAGCGGTCGATACCCAGTGTCTCGCGCAACTTTTCGATGTCGGCCACCAGGTCCCAGGTGGTGTTGTCCACCAGGTCCGCGTGCGGCGTGGAACGACCGGAGCCGCGCTGGTCGAACAGCACGATGCGGTACTTGGCTGGATCGTGGAAGCGGCGCATCTTCGGGCTGCAGCCTGCGCCCGGCCCGCCATGGAGAAGCACCACGGGCTTGCCCTGCGGATTGCCGCACTGTTCGTAGTACAGCGTGTGGCGGTCGTCGACCTTCAGCGTGCCGGTGTCGAAGGGCTCGATCTCGGGGTACAGCGTGCGCATGGGCGGCGTTTCCTGGACGAAAGTGGACAGTCTAGCTGCTGCGGTCCTGCCCTTCCGTGACGCGTCCGAGGGTGACGCGGTCGCGTTCTTCGAGGTCGGCCACGGTCGCCACGTCGATGAAATCCGAACCGGCCAACAGCGCGCGGATCGCCTCGCCCTGGTCCCAGCCGTGCTCCAGCAGCAGCCAGCCACCCGGCAGCAGGTGCGCGGGCGCCGCGGCCACGATCTCGCGGATCGCATCCAGTCCGTCGGCGCCGGACGACAGTGCCGTGGGCGGCTCGAAGCGCAGGTCGCCCTGCACCAGGTGGGGATCGCCGTCGGCGATGTAGGGAGGGTTGCTGGCGATCAGGTCGAAGCGCTCTCCCGCCAATGGCGCCAGCCAACTGCCGCGGCGGAACACGACGTTGGCCAGACCGTGCGCGTGCGCGTTCGACCTTGCCACTCGCAGGGCGTCTTCACTGAGGTCGGTCGCGACGACCTGCGCCAACGGTCGCTCGCTGGCCAGCGCGAGCGCGATGGCGCCGCTGCCGGTGCCGAGGTCGGCGACGCGCAGCGCGCGCGCCTCAGGCAGCCGTTCCAGCGCCAGTTCCACCAGCCGCTCGGTCTCGGGGCGCGGGATCAGCGTGGCGGGGGAGACCTGCAGGTCCAGCGTCCAGAACCCGCGCCGGCCCAGCAGATACGCCAGCGG
>Ga0065704_10070487_pt1 | contig 22700 bp, 9 predicted proteins | sample SwiRhicommuniRL2_FD_59091 | JGI IMG/M metagenome (GOLD analysis project Ga0065704, IMG submission 59091) | Switchgrass rhizosphere bacterial communities from Rose Lake, Michigan, USA - RL2 v2 (version 2) | ecosystem: Host-associated > Plants > Roots > Rhizosphere > Soil | place: East Lansing, MI | reverse complement strand
ATATTGCTTTAAATAGACCTTCAGATTATTTATCAAAAAGTTTGATCTTTAATATATTTAATAATTGTAGAATGATTAGAATCAATTCTTTCTCTCCGTATTTAAAGCCAGTGATTTTTTCCTATTCCGGTTAGTCGATTTTAATCCCGAACCCTGGGGAATTCCTAAATAATTGCGCTTTTGAAGAATTAGTAGTGAACACAAACTGTGTAAAGTTGCATGATGGAGTAGCGTGATAAGTTTATTTGTATTGGTTACTTGATGAGTTATTTGATGAGTTATTTGATGAGTTATTTGATGAATGAAATTACTTCCACTTCCTCACTATTTCGCTGGCTTATCTCATACTTCCTATATCATCATACCCTGCATATAGACCACCTAATTGTTTCTTCCTCTAAGCGTGTTCCTCTCTCGTGGTGTTTAGTGGGCTTTTTTCTTATTATAATTCGACCATTTTACACGACCCTCTCTTGTTCTTGGCGGGGTGAGGGTCACTCCTTAGGTAAGGCTGAAACATTATATAGTACAATGAAATCCAGCATTTAATGCCTTCAACAATTCTAGAAACATTTTTTATTAAGTAGCTTTATTCTTTTCGATGTCTACAGTTGTGACGTCACCGAGCACTTGCTTTACAAGACGAGTTTCTTTCAACAATTTGCATCCAGATGTGACCAATCTAGACGATTTGGGGCTGCATGGCGGGAGTGTAAGTGGGATTAGTGGTGTCAATGGTGGAATTGCCAATGGAAGCGGTGCCATGCCCACCAACCTTGATTTCGGCTACGGTGCTGCATTATTCAATGACATTTCAAAGGCATATACCGAATTCCCGAAACATAAAAAGAAGCGTCTTCCAGACCCTCCCTCCAAGTCTATTCTCAAAATCAAGACCGGATTTCAACAGAACTTTACTAATGATACCATTAACTACCATGAAGATGTAGATTTTACAGACGACAATAAAGTTATAAATCTTGACGACGATGACCCCTTAGCTCCTGCAGCTCCACGATCTCGTCGTAAATCTTATTCAGACATGTCGACAGAAGAATTGATGGCCTTGGATCCCCAATTCCAAACTACAAAATCAAAGACTAGTGATGTCGATAAGTTCAAATTCGACTCTAAAAAGACTTATTATCTTCCAAGCAAGAGAGCAAGCGTATCAGGCCCAGATAGTGCTGCAGCTGTCGCTGGTCGTCAATCATACCCGACGTCGAATGAAAATAACTACAAGTCAATTAGTTTGACAGTCAAGCATAACGAATTCGATTCGTTTCCCATTAAGCGGACCTTGCTAACGGTGATTTCGGGAAGAAGACACACGTGGAATTCCATAGACTGGTTGATGGCGTCCCCAAGCAATGTCAATCCAGAAGGGGTTTGTAGTAATGCATCGAATTCAGAAAGTGCCATTGCTTCGTCAACTTCGTCTAATGCAACCTCGTGTCCTCCATCAAATAACACATGCGATTCATTTCTTCTGGATGGTGATTACCTCATTGTTTCGTCTCTCATTCCTCTAAAACTTCTCAAGGAGTACTCCAAGCGTCCATCCAGCAAAAAGGTATCGATCGACGACTACCTCTACAAGAAGTGTGAAAATCTACTTAATTATATTGCCAATAATGAGACCTTGAAACGCAACAATTTAAAGCTCAAAATCACGGTGGAATTTGTCACCGACAACGAAGGTGAAACCTCAACGCCGTACTCACGCAGTGCAGTTGGTTACAAATACATGTTGCAACACTTGTACAAACAATATCAACCCAATTTACTTATATTGGGAAACAAATCATCCAACCTCAACTTTAAATATCCAATCAAAATCAAGAAACAACAAGAGCGTGCCGAATATTTGATCAAACTCAGCTCATATGCCATCAAGTACTCCAGTATACCAGTGATCTTGGTTGGGAACACTACAAAGTATCATAATACTACAGGTATTCTGCCATCATTTAATTCCAATATTTCCTTCCGGCCGCTTGCTGGTGGTGCCGGCGCCTCCAGACCGCAAAAGCCTAGCATTTCCTTCACAGAAGTGGAATCAGTATCTCCCAGGGGAACTCCGCCACCTGTTGAGAAATCGAGATCGAATTCACAGGCATCTACCGTCGAATCTATCGAGTCCACGGAGTCGTATGTTGGTGAACAAACAGAAACGGTTCCCGAGATCTCTTTGGACAGTAGGGTGGCCGAACTCAATTCGTCTATGTCAGAAGATCGGTTCAGAGATTTGATGGCACTTATCTCTGATACCTCACTTGAGGCATCTCAGAACTATATGATGGCCATAAATTCAAAGGACGACTCTTTGAAGGTCGACTCAAAGATACACACAATCTACAGGGCCCAGACTGCTGGAAATGGATCTACCTCAATAAGTGGGGTTTCTCGTCGTATGAGTGCAGATGATGCTACTACACAAGAAAAGATCTACAAGGTCCGTAGTTTAATCAGCTACAGCGAGGACGATGAACTCAAGAATGACAAGCTCCGGAACAAATTGAAGCACCAGAAGAGCCGTCGAAAGTCAACCAGTTCAGTCAAATCGGTTGAACTGGAGAAGGAGAAGAAGAAATCTTTGTGGCAAAAGTTGGGCTTCAAGAAATCATAGTAGATCTTGAAGAAGCCATAGTAGATCCTAAGACTCTGTGTTGATTGACGGGGTTCCAGTTCCATAATGGTTGGAAGGATATATACATTGCGTAGTTCAGTAACAGGTTATCCAGTTACAGGTTCTTCAATTACAGGTTATCTTCGCTCTAAACATATCTACAGGATATTCAAAGTAGCAGGTTTTTGATATCAACAGTTCATTTCATTTCATACAATTTCATACAATATCATACAATATAATTAGAATAAATAAGGTTTTGTGAAGTAGTGATTTCTAGCATTGCGTTGGGTCCATATCGAGAAATTATGGAATTCAGTCCAGTACACGAGCCAAAATCGCCGGCCCCACGTAGGGCCCTCGCCTCATAAACTAATACCGAGCGGGCCCGTCACTAATCAATAAATGAGACTAAAGAAACTCGTGTCCTTGGCTTTACTTATCTACATAGCCACTGCCAAGCACACTTGGCCCCTATTGTGGACGTGATTTTAAGCGTCCATTTTACCCTCATCTAGTTTGTGTCCGTCGGAATTATTCTTTAGAACCTCTTGTAGAGGTGGATTGGTGAGTTAGATAAACCTTGCGTTTACGGGAAACGTATTTTCTAGTACGTCAACACTTCGTCTGACTGTTTATCCAGGAGAGCTACTATATTTAGCATCAATGGCTAAATGAGAAATTGAAAAAAATGGACGAGTCCGGAGTCGAACCGGAGACCTTTCGCATGCTAAGCGAACGCGCTACCAACTACGCCACACGCCCTGTTTTCTGAAAGTTGTTAATCAACTGTAGTTATAAGTTTAGCTATAAAATTGTAGAATTGGATTGAATTTTTCATTCTAGCTGAGCTTCAAATATAGAGCCCCAACAGTTTTAGTAGTAGATACCATTACATAAGATACACTAACTGATAAATTCCAAATCACCAAGTCGTGATTCATTTAGTCTACTGAGCAATACTGAGCGCAGCGAAGTATCTAACATTATTAAATATTATTGGTCTATTGTGACACGTAGATATTAGTAGCGTTTTTTAGTGAATTTTAGAGAGATCTAGTGACATTCTTTTAGTGACTTTAGTGGCATTCTTTTAGTGACTTTAGTGGCATTCAGTTTGTGACTTTAGTGGCATTCAGTTTGTGACTTATTGAATACTTGCCTCTTAAAATCGACATGAGAGTTGCCCAAATCCTTCCAAGATTTCTTGATTACTCAAAAACAATACTAATACAGGTTGGTACACACCTAAATCTCTCCATGTACTGAAAACCACACTTTACATCATAATTCGTACTCTTATCACTACTAGTTATTTATTCTTGCACCCATTCTCAAATTTCTCAGATGTCGCGACAAATAAATTTTACCCCAATAATTAAAATACCGAACCAATCAATTTCCACCACACAAACTTGCACCATGATCTCTAGGTCTATATCACATCGTCGTGGTTCACTAATCACGTTACGAACTCACTATGCGCATTACCTGACTAGATCACAATTCGATTCTCCTTTTGACCACCTTCCCACCCGTCGCAAGCCTTGGATCAGTTGGAAGATCACAGCAGGATTCTTTACCCTTGGATGTTTCATGGCATACAACGAAACATTACTTGACTGGTATGAATCGTACACTACCGTAGATGAAGGTGATGAACATAATCGAGAAGTTTTGCCCTTACAATTGGAATATAAATTGAAGAACCTCGATATTTACCAGAGACTTGCTCATCCAAAGAACTCAGAGAAATGGTATAAATTGCAATCATGGGAGAATTTGGATAGAAATGTTTTGGATAGTCAAGAAAAGAAGATAAAAAAGGTGAAGGGAGCCGATTTGATGAAAACTAAAACGACTCAAGACGATTCAACCAAAACTAAAACATCTCAAGACGATTCGACCCAAAAAGCGAGAGTAACTCAACAGAGTGAATATAAACAACCTTCGCTTACTACGCATACTCTCGCTCGTCCTGGCGGTATTCTTATAAAACCCGTGATATTCCATAATATTGATACTGATGAAGGTGTCACCATTGTCCATGTGGGCTATAAGTTGTGTGGCTACCCATTCATGGTACATGGCGGAATCATCGCCACATTGTTGAATGAAACGTTCAAGCGTAACGCTTCGCTATCTCAAGCTACTAGTTCCAACTTGAAGGATGATTTCAAAGTGGAGAACTTATCTATTCTGTACAAGGCACCAACTTTTGCAAATCAATTTTTGATTGTAAAAACAAGAACAAAGGAATCCGTGGAGAATAACAAGAAGACTATCAGATTAGAAAGTGTGATTGAAAATAAAAAAGGTAAAGTTTTGGTCAAGGGTGAGGCCTTACTTCATGATACAGGAAGAGCGACAAAGAAGATAGAAGAAAAGAAGAAGAAATGGTTTAGTAGTTACTAAGGAGTGTAGCGACTTAGTGACGATCTTTCAGCTCTTTGTGATGATCTTTTAGTGATGATCTCTCAGCTTTTAGTGACGATCTCTGAGCACTTTTCGAATCTTCGCTACACTTGCAAAGACTAATACCAGGCTGGTATTAGTTCATTTTTAACTGGTTGAATTAGAACAACTAAATGTGCTCTAGCGAAAACGTTGATGATCTCCACAATGCCATTAGTGAAGCTTTTATTGTTCAGACAGTATTAGTATCAATCACATTACGTTAAATGTGATCTTGAACATCTTCATTCGACTAGTTGTATAATACTTTATTGATATGTGATACTTAATCATAATTCTTGGCGCTTCCTAGAATATCTTGATATCATTGACATAAGAAGATCTAGTTCTATAGCTAGTTTATAGCCCGTCTTTAGGGTTTCTTGGCTCATTTTGGAAGATATAAATCCTTTTCCTCATACTAACAAGAGTTTACCTTGAAAGTTTATGTTCATTTGTCAGACACCTTCTGTATGGTATTTTGAGCGTTTCCTGACCTTCCAACTTAAGATTTATAGTCTATTTAGTAGTAATTAGTATCGTAAATTGCCGAACATTCTGCCGTAATTTGAAATGATTGAATTAGGCTATCTCAGCTGCCAGCCATTGTTATAGTTCGATCGAGTTTGTGGGGGTATGGTCCTTCTCTTGCAACATTATCCAAATTGAATGTCTTTCTATATTCGAATAGGCCTAACAACGAATTATTAGAGCCAGGTATCATACGTGTATTGTGATTGTATGTATAGTTATGAGCGTCGGAAAATATGTGAGCCATGCCCATCTGCAACCTTATAAGAATTCTCAATTGATCTATGTGGGTCGTAAAGTTGCTTTAGTGTCCGATTGCCCCTATTGAGTTAGAGGTGCGGATACCGCAGTATTTGGGTATCACATTAGAGTATTCACAAGCGAACTTGATAGTTGTGTAGGGAATAGTTTCAGTCACTGCATGGAAGATTCCTGCAGTTGTCAAGTGGATATAAAATAAGCTTTTCGTGAATTAAGTTCGAAAGAACCATGTGTTATGAGCCTTTTTTTACGTTCTTGAGGGAAAGTATTGGTACATCGCTCAACAAGAATTATTCTATGATGATAGTAATAGGAAGCAAGTGCGTTTAGTATGTATGTGGTAGTATGTGGTAGGTATGTGGTAAGCATATGGTGGTATGTGGTAGGTATGTGGTAGCATATTGTAAGCTACATATCATTGCATAATATTGCGGGTTGTTTACCCTAGAATTGAGCTTATCTAATTGGTCTGTGTTTACGGGTTTCGAAAAAATAGTCCTCGCTTTGGAGAAACCTGTTCATGCACCTAAAATGAAAAGAAAAAAAAAAAACAAATAGTACATTTTATATTTAGACGACGCCGAATCTAGGCCGAAATTGTGCATTGTGCATATATTGCACAGAAGATTTTCTTTATTTGTGATTAGTTACGAGTGCATTTTCAGCTTTTGTACAAAATTGATCTATCTCGATCCACCACCAAGCAATTCGTTTAACTTGTGCATCAGTGGCGCTAATTGGCGTAAGCTTTAACACCCAACAAAAAAACAAAATATTAATGACAGTATTGCCCTATTCTCTGCCACAAACGCATTCTTTTTAACGATCGTGCACCAAAAGGGGTTAGAATTTTATGTGAAATAATAAATCGAATGTTCAAATTTCATTTCAAAGCATTTCTGCGGTCCAGATCTTGGAAATTTGTACACTTCAATCTATTAAAATGGGTATCTGATCTTAAAAGTTATGAGCTACGAGGAAATATTGTGTTCCGAAAAACTTTGTTTTACGTAGGCAACTCGGCCGGCTACTACTATCTAAAAAATGGGAGGCATAATTGAAAGACTTCACAGAACGATCTCTACTGGCAATTCAGTTCTAGACATCAAAATGGGATAATAAAAATTCTCGAAGAAAATGCAATGTTCCCTTAATCGAAGGCATGGAAGATTTACGAAAAGACATTTGTATTTGTGCGCCGGTTATGAATATGTCTTGTTACAGTAATAGGGACGCTCTAGGCTAATAGAAGTGACTTTCTTGGGATCATGGAGGGGATTTGGACCGGTATTATTGCGGAGAATTGAGCGAGCTACATGCGGAGCAAGTTTTTTGTCATTATTAGTGGTGACCTTCTATTAACGTTGCAGGGAAGAATAAACCCGCCAGCGAAGATGTCTTTTCTATTATTGATTGAATGCCTTCGCTGGGATCTAGGTCACCGGGACTGTCACTTGGCTGCGAAATTTTAAGGACGAGTCTCAACTAATTCCCAAGTTTCACTATCCTATAATATGTATGGTTACGAAGATATGGTCTCTCAGGAAGAATTGGGCTATCAGAATGGAAATGACGATTTCAAGCCGCCAATTCAATGGGATATGAGCTTTGTTTCGGGTCAATTGTACTTCCAAAGCCATCTTTTGGATGCACCGCTCCAAGCATTGTTCACTACTCCAAATTTCGTTCGTACTGCTTCCGGCAATTAATTTTTTGTAACCATCTATCATAAACTCACTGTTAGAGAATTCCTGAGAAAGAGAATTCCTGAGAGAGAGAATTCCTGATACCGGAGAGAATGAATACCGGAGAGAATACCTGAGACATTCTCCCAGCCGGAACGACGACATTAAGTATCGCGACATACGCGACATTTAACTATCCGATCGAACTAAAATAAACATCTGGGGTCTATAGAATTCACCATTCAGTGATGAACGAATCGGAAACTTCGACTCTACGGGTCGACTCTGTAGAACCAACAATTGAACTCCAAGTCCAAACAGAAACTTCCACGAACCATTCATATCTGACACGATCAAAAGAAAGACAAAAAGAACATCAACTCCATGAACAAACTCTTGAAAAACAAAGAAAACATAACGTAGTAGTACACCCTCGGTTGAAACCTGTTCCATTCAAGAAACTGGACCTCAAAATCGTTCAATCCAATCAACTCTCGAAAACTGAAGTGCTCTCATCAAAAGGTATTCGATTCTATCAAATAGAGGACCATCCAGTAAACAAGCGTGGTTTCAAATACAAATCATGCAGACCAAATCCAGTTTTCACCTCCAACCTTTATTCAACAACCGAACTTCCGCCATTTCTTATAAGACCGAGCTTCTTTGATCGTTCACAAGGAGTCTTATTCAGCGATGACTTGGCTCTTGTAAGTACCGTTCAAGGCTGGAGATCTACAAGAACAAACATCGGCATTAGGCAAGGAAAGTACTATTTTGAATTCAATATCATCAATTCCAACGAGGATTCTTCAAAGAGTCACGTCCGTATTGGTTTGGCCAGAAAAGAAGCAAGTTTAGAGGCTCCTGTAGGCTTCGATGGATACAGTTATGGATTACGTGATGTCCATGGAGAATTGATGAACTTGAGCAGACCCCATGAAGAATATATAACCCTAGGATTTAAGTCAGGTGATACCATTGGATTTTTAGTGGACTTGCCAACTCTTGACGAGCATCGCCAACATGTTGATGCATGTATTCAAGCCAAAATCAAATCAAAACCCATTCACAAAGAGGAATCGCCTAAAAAGAAGAAAAAGATAAAAAAGGGTGGTTATATTAGTGACAACTCCGACTTCTACAAACATGACAATATTGCAAGAGATCAGATCCCCATAAAGTACAAAAACTCACTCTACTATGAGCAGTATGAATATACCAACACTAAAACTATGGAACATTTATTAAACCCCGTGACTATTTTTGGTGAAAAGGCTGTTCTCGAGAAAGATCACGACACTGAAAAGGTCAAGAACTTGCCAGTCATCCCAAATTCAAAAATCACTATATTCAAAAATGGTGTACAACAAGAACATACCATTGAGAATTTGTATTCTTTCTTGCCTACAAATATTGATGATGAAGAATGCAATTTGTCTTATAATACAAGACAGCAACAAAATCCAAATTATAGAAATACTGATGATGGCTCGTTGGGTTATTATCCGATGTTGTCAGTTTTCCAAGGTGGAATTGTTGGGTTAAACGCAGGGCCCGAGTTTAAATATCCCCCAAAAGACACTGATGCGAAGCCATTGAACGATAGGTTCAATGAGCTGGTAGTGGAAGAATGGTATTGGGATTTGATTGATGAAGTAGAGGCCGAATATCTTGACAGTTTTGAGTGAATATACTTCGAAACGAAGTAGTATGTGAAGCGAATCGATTCTCATAAAAATAGTATGTACCTTTTGCTTAAAACAAGGGTATCAAATCCAATTACCGTCGATACTTCTGCTTCCATATCATTTAAAAGTTCTTCCTTTCATAAAAGTTCTTCTTTTCATTTATCCATATCTTTTAAATGGCATCGGGATATAAACCAATAATATCGTAATCACTAGGAGTTCTTGCTTCTTCACCACCAGCTCTGGTATATATATTATAACACTTGTAATGAAAACTTAATCCATCTTCTCCTTTGTATCCCATAGTAACCATTTCGTTGCACTGCTTACACATATATAACTTTCCCTTTGAGGTAGGTGTAAAGATACCATGTCTATCTATCAAGTAGTGCTTTAACTCACAAAGTGACTTCATCGATAACAACAACTTTTTTTCTCTACTAAGTGTAAACCATCCGTCATCGATCAACTTATCTATGAATGATGAAGAATCCCGTAGAGTCTTGTTTAATATGTTAGAAATCCTCTGCTGGGCATTAACTCTCCCTATTGCAAAGTTCTTTGACTCAATTATGTCATCGATGATTGTTTTGACGGCATCGAGCTCTTTCACCGAATAATTTGTATTGGACTTGATTATCTCATCCGATAACGTGTTTATGAAAATGTAATATAAATCTCCTGAGATTTCGTGAGTTCTTCTATCAATCTTGAATCCGTGCTGGGTTATTGAGGTATTTATCAATGCTATATGTTTGTCAAGTAAAGAATCGACAGTCTCTAGCTGAGATTCTTGTGAAAGGCGTTGTAGAATTAGTTGGAAATCGTTTTGAAGTTTCTCTTGTTGGATATATTTACATGATCTTATATATGTTAATAGAACTCTGTGTACTTCAGTGAGTTTTGAACGGTTACCTTCGTCATCCATGGTTGTTGAGAAGCTGTGATTAATCAATAGATGTAAAGAGTCGCGACATATTCCAGAGTCTATCTTTTGGGAGTATTGTGTCGCGACATTCTGTTTTTGACATCATCTAAGTTCTGGTTGAATAAATAATCCAGAAAGTGCTATAGTTTATAGACAGTAAGTGCTATAGTTTATACATATACATATTCGTTACCTTTCGACATTGTTACCAACTGCAAATGTATGCAAGAGTAAATTTTCACTGATACTGTAAAAGATCGGTACCGCAACTATTTACATCAGCATCCTCGATCAATCAACCTTACCTCACTATATCTCACCCATACTAGTTACAACACGGACTTGTTCTAATTCCACAAGAAATCCAGTTGGTTCTATTCCCATTTAATCTAACTAGCTAACTCGCTAGAAGACAAGGCTTGAAAAAATTGGATTGTGGCGGTTAATTCTTATGATTTTCGCAATTTTGCACCCAAAATCATATAATATAGTTCTTATCAACAGATTTCATTTCATTTCAAATATGTTATTCTGCTACTTTCTCATAACATCAACGTTAGCTTCCAATATAAAAGCAATCATTCCTTGTAATCCACAAAACGGTCTCGAATGTTACATTCGAAATCTCACATTATCAGGAAGTCTTAGATCGCCGCTTTCTGTGGAACCTGAATCATTTACGTGTCTTGGAAATTCCGGATCTTATGAATATACTAGTGAAGGATTACATTTAATAATGAACGAAAGATTAGACAATCCATTACTTATTTCCAATTTCTACATAATGTATGGCAAAGCTGAAGTGGAAATAAAGGCATCTCCAGGCAAAGGAATTATACTGTCGCTTTATTTGCAAAGTGATGATGGGGATGAAATCGATGTTGTAGAGACGTTTGGTTCAGATATGGCTAAATATCAAACCAACTTCTTTGTGAAAGGTAATACTACAACTTATGATCGAGGTAAATACCATCTAACCCCAGTTCCTCCCATGAATGAGTATCAAAAATATGGTGTTGAATGGACTCCAGAGAGAATTGTCTGGAAATTAAATGACAAAACTGTACGAGAACTTACCAAGAACAATCCTCATGGGTTTCCATCGTCTCCAATGAGAGTTTCATTAAGTTTGTGGGCGGGAGGAGACTACGAAAATGCACAGGGAACCATCGATTGGGCAGGCGGCAACACCGACTATCAAGCACTACCGTTTTCAATGTACGCAAGGAATTTAGTTTTAACAGAATACTCAACAGGATATCCATATACAAATGGATATGAAATAGAAGGCGAATGGTCAAATCTTGTATCAGAAAATGGAGCAATCGGTGAGAAAGCTTCAAAAGTTGATGAGCTAATATTAGAGGAAACCATAGAAAAATCAGAATTAGAGGATATCTCTGAAGAGCCAGAGTCTCGAAAATTTATTCAATTTGTTACCCAACGTTCCCTCTCTTCAATTAATACCATTTCTACCGCTATCATTTGGTTCCTGATTTTTGTTAATCTATACTAGGTCGTGTCGAATTCCCAAATCCGGCCTAAATTGTTCCGACCCATCAGATGGTGGAACCGCGAGAACAAGGAACATCACCAGATAGATTTCTTCTCTCATATAAATTAACAAAAAAATCTTACGTCAAGAGATTGAGTTACATAGTTAATATAGAAATAATTAACCAGTGACGAGAAGTTAACGATACCAGTGATTGTTAAGAAAGAGTTAGAAAATTATCAGATTACAACATAGTTGCAAGAAACGTGATTGAAAGTCCATAGTCAGATTGAAATTCCTGCTATAGATATTTCATTTCTCAGTTAGATTTCAAATATCGATTGATACGAGAATTTTACATCGATCATTATGCCTTCTGCTGATCCAATTCAAGGAATTAGTTTTACCTCTTTGGTAACCAATGACAATTCCAAATTCCAAAGCTTAGGAAATTTCTATACCGCCCTCGGCTTTAGATTGACTAAAAATTACTCAAAAGTCTCCAACAATGGAGCTGCTTCAGCGTCCAATAATCCAAAATTACACATTGGGGTTTCCAACGATTCTTTAAAGGAAATTTGGTTGGAAAGTTTCCCTCTTCAAAAATTGGATGAAAATTCCAACCTTTTACCATGGCAAGAAACTAATGTTTATGTTGGAGATAACAGTGAGAAATTGTGTGAGTCTACAACCTTGAAGATCAGATTATCAAACTTGTCCAACATTAAGGAGGTTTCAAAGGAGTTGATCTTTTTCACTACTGATCTTGCAAAGATAAAGAGTATTTTGGAAAAATTGAATGCTAAAGTCGAAGTAAAAACAGATTCTGTGGTTACGTCAGATCCATTAGGAAATATCTTGACTTTTTCAGACCATGAAAGTCCGTTATCTAAAACTAAATTTGACTCTCCTGAAGAGTTTTTAGAAACTAGATCGAAAGAAATTTTGGACACATTAACTAGCAAATCCGATACTGTGGATGCACCTGTTGAATTACCAAAGAAAAAGAAAATCGCAGTAATGACTTCCGGAGGTGATGCTCCAGGGATGAATCCAGCTGTAAGAGCAGTCGTTAGAGCAGGTATTTATTTAGGTTGTGATGTTTTTGCTGTTTATGAAGGTTATGAAGGTTTGGTTAAAGGTGGTGATCTTTTGAAAAAAATGGAATGGAGTGATGTCAGATCATTTTTATCGTTTGGTGGTACAAACATTGGTACTGCCAGATGTATGGAATTTAAAGAACGTGCAGGTAGATTAACCGGTGCCTACAATATGATTATTAATGGTATTGATGCCTTGATTGTTTGTGGTGGTGATGGATCATTAACTGGGGCAGATTTATTCAAAAAAGAATGGCCATCATTGGTTGCTGAGTTGGTGGAAACAAAGAAGTTGACCAGCGAACAGGTGGCTCCTTTTAAGAATCTTACAATTGTAGGTTTGGTTGGATCTATTGATAACGATATGTGTTACACTGATGCTACTATTGGAGCATATTCATCATTGGAGAGAATTAGTGAAATGGTAGATTTTATTGATGCCACTGCAACTTCACACTCAAGAGCTTTCGTAGTGGAGGTTATGGGTAGACATTGTGGATGGTTAGGGTTGATGTCTGGTTTATCTACTGGAGCAGATTTTATTTTCATTCCCGAAAGACCACCAAAAGCAGGAAAATGGCAAGAAGAATTGAAGAGAGTATGTTCTGGACACAGAGCAAAGGGAAGAAGAAAGACCACAGTTATTGTTGCCGAAGGTGCCATTGACGATGAATTAAATCCAATTACCTCTGAACAAGTTAAAGATGTTTTGGTAGAATTGGGTTTGGATACCAGAATCACAACCTTGGGTCATGTACAAAGAGGTGGTACTGCAGTTGCTTACGATAGAATGTTGGCCACTTTGCAAGGTGTTGAAGCTGTCAAGGCCGTTTTGGATAGTACTCCAGAAACTCCTTCTGCAATGATTGGAGTTTTGGAGAACAAGATTGTGAGACAACCTTTAATGGAGGCTGTTAGGTTAACACAATCTGTTGCCACAGCCATTGAAAGTAAAAACTTCGACAAAGCCATGGGTTTGAGAGACTCATCGTTTGCGGAAGCTTACCATCAGTTTTTATCGACATCGATTCATGATGATAATTCGAAATTACTTTCTGAGGATGAGAGATTGAAGATAGGTGTTGTTCATGTGGGTGCATCTTCGTCAGGTTTGAATGCTTCTACAAGAGCCGCTGCATTGTACTGTTTATCCAAGGGTCATAAATTATATGGTATCCAAAATGGATTTGGTGGTTTAATCAGCGATGGAACTCTCAAAGAATTGAGTTGGTTGGATGTTGAAGATTGGCATAACAAGGGTGGTTCTGAAATCGGAACAAACAGATCATTACCCCTGGAAGACTTTGGTAAGGTTGCTTACTATTTGCAAAAGTACGACTTGAAAGGGTTGATAATTATCGGAGGATTCGAAGCATTCACTGCATTGAATGAATTGAATACAAACAAAAAGAACTATCCTATATTTGGCATCCCAATGGTTGTTATTCCTGCCACAGTTTCTAACAATGTTCCAGGTACTGAATATTCTTTAGGATCCGATACCTGTTTGAACCAATTGGTGAACTACTGTGACGCCGTTAAACAATCAGCATCCTCATCAAGAAGAAGAGTATTTGTAGTCGAAGTTCAAGGTGGACACTCTGGTTTCGTTGCTTCATACTGTGGTTTGATCACCGGTGCTATTGCAACATACACGCCAGAAGCAAAGATCAACTTAAAGACCGTCCAAGAAGACGTTTCTCTCTTGTTTGATATCTTTGAAAACGATATGGGTGAAGACAAGAACGGTAAAATGATTATCCGTAACGAACAGGCCAGTTCTGTGTTCTCCACCGAATTGGTGGCAGATATTATCAAAGTTAATGGTAATGGAAGATTTGAAACTCGTACAGCAATCCCTGGTCACGTACAACAAGGGTTTACACCTTCCAGTATGGACAGAGTCAACTCAGTAAGATTTGCAGTGAAATCCGTGCAATTTATCGAGGAATGGAATTCCAAGAAACTCAGCATTGTACTGGAAACCGATAGTTCCAGTTCCGTTGTCATTGGTATCCAAGGAGCCCAAGTCAAATTTACTGATGTTGAACAATTATACAAAAACGAGGCAAATCTTGCTTTGAGAAAGGGTAAAACTATTCATTGGGGAGATATGACTGAAATTGGAGATATGTTGAGTGGAAGATTGTTGTTGAGAAGAAAAGCAAACCCATAGGCGCTACCAAACTTTCGACATTTCCAATTACTACTTATCCTTTGCATTTGAGTGAGGTTACAGCTCACCACAGGTTTGAATCGTATATTTGACCCAACCCAGACTATTATATAAGCTAATGAGCATTTATCTACAATATTTTTGATTAACTTTGCAACCAAAATGTCGTATTGTCAGTGTAGTGAAGCGGTAAGACCTAAGAGATGTCGTTTATCACGGTGCCATTCACTATTGAAGATTGTTGTTTATAGAGAAGATATTTGACGTAAGAAGTTGTAGAATCACAAAACAAGCATTAGCTATAGAGATGGAAATGTTGGAGATTTACGTAACTGCGAAACGCACACCAAAAATATATTGGGAAAGTCGGGTTGAGAGGAAATTCCCAACGGCGGGGTTACGTACAAACTCTAGAACTACTTTGTGACGAGATACAGACAAAAAAAGGATTCAGAGACTGAACCTCGAGCGGTGTGTGTATCCCGAGCGGTGTGTGTATCTAAGGGAGTTATTCGACACAGTTTCCGTGTTCGTCATTTTGAACTTGTCGAATGAGGAAGTTGCGAAGCAATATATTGGATATTATAAATGCAGTGGCTGTTTCGTAACGGCATGAACAGGAGAATGCAGCTCAATGTAGTTACACTTTGGTTACGAGATGGCTATTAGTGGCATTTCCACCTCCGCTACAACTCTTGATATTTTATTGACATATCTTGAAATGATTCGCTGGCATATCAGAGAATACAGAAGTTCGGAGAATCCCGAAACATTCTTTGGTTAGAAATTATGTCTGTTGAATGTGTTTATAAAATAGAACGACTTGAGATTAAGGTTTTTGACAGGTGATCCATGAATTGATATGATAACTGTTATTAAGTTTATGTCAGAGAGAATGGGCCTGTTTTGGGTCATCCACTGGTATCACCGGATTAGAAGTAGATATCCCCAAGGCGAGTTCCTCGAAATTGCTCCAGCACACTACTACTACACTTATACTACGGAAGGTATTCTGTGGGAAAGGAGAAGAGCATCTCAATTCCGAGATTGAACTTCATCAACACGAAGAAGATTCAAGAGAATACATTTGGGGACAAAGTTTACTAAATTTTCAGAGGTCGGAAACTTAAGATTTCCAAATGAGATGGTTGGTTACAATCACACATACATGTTATGAGACATTTATGCAAAGGCACAGGTGGACAAGACGATCTGTAGCGACTAAGATTATTTGCAGGCGTTCTCTTGCCTTATGTTTGACGTTTCAGAATACGTAAAATTCCGTACACACTAGTTATCTCACCATTTCTACCTCAATCAATCTGGCGATTGCACAGTGCATAAACGGTGGGTTAGCAATTTTGAAGGAAGAACTTTCAGGGCGAATAGAAACAGCATTACGTCAGTGGTAAACGTTAGTAGTTCTTCATGCATCATGCACAATATCTGTAATGAGTTAAAATATGGGCGGAGCTTTATTTGAGCCTCGCAAATGAGCCGACAAAACGCCGCCACAGGAAACTTAATTTTCCAACTTCATCTGTTGTTGTTAAAGATGATCTAACCATAAAGCGCATTATTATAACAAACACAATCATATTGTTCTCTCAAACACACATTCTTCTTTCACACATCTTCCCTAGTCACAGGTTGTGACTTACAGGTTAGCGGCTAACCTAACATACTTCTAAAGTACATAAAAAATATTTGCACTTCATCTAATATCAAAAGAGCGCCTTTTACAATATTATCGTGGACTAATATTAAAGCTACTAAATTGCCACTGCAACATGGAAATATATCTAGGCGTAAACCCGTGGAGGATTAGTGGATTCGATAGGTATCTTGATCATTCCTATTTTGCCACAGCAAGGTTGAAAAAACGAATCACAACCATGCATGCAAAAATAATAATATGCACCACAATATGCAAAATCTACATTTACCTATTGTCTACATTTATGCAGCTTGATTAACGTGTGAAAATCTTTCAATTTTTTTCGTCTCAAATATATAGAAGGAATATTTACTAAAGAGTTTCCCAGTAGGAAAAAATTCACGCAGATACTCTGCAGACCATACAAGAACAGACACTTACATAAAAACTACTATAAACTGTAGAGTTAACATCGCATAATCATCCCAGAGCCTTCTCACCACCATCACCACAACTATTCTGTTTTGTTTCCTTCAGTAAATCTTATATTACTTTTATGTGGTTAGAACTTTCGAGCAACAACTAGTTCAGATTATCCCATATAGAAGCTCCCACAGAATCTCTCAAATAGATTCAATCCAAACACCGATCGAATAAGATTCGGATCAGGCCGTAAACCTCGTTACGAAACTGTCTTGACCCAAGACTTATAAGTGCAAACGACGAAGTTCAAAAATTTCCTTCTAGTATTGCTTCAAGGCTCTGACGATCTCACTTGATTGAATATTAATTTGGTGTATTTGGTAACTGCCAAGCACAATTCCCTAATTTCGAAATCAATTAGAACAGTCTCAACTAGAACAGTCCACTTTCCAATTTCCAGAAAACCCACTCTGGATCCTTCTCCTTCGAATAATAACATCGTTGGAACGAATTCTTAATTCTAAACGAATCCCTCTACCCAACTGGTACTAAATAAGCTTTCAACTTATACAACAACATAATCAGGCACGATGAGTAAAAAACAAGACCCTCCCGTAAAGAAGAATGCCTTCGTACACAAGCTTTACACCATGCTTAACGATCCAAAGCTTTCTCAGCTTATCTGGTGGTCCAACAACACCTCGAATACTTTTGCTTTATATCCCGGTAAGGAATTTGCTAACGCTTTGACTGGCTATTTCAAGCACAGAAATGTGGCTAGTTTCGTCAGACAACTTCATATGTATGGGTTTCATAAAGTGAGTGATCCAAACAATACGTCTCCTACAGATAAGGATACTCCACCAGTTTGGGAGTTCAAACACCTGTCGGGGAAGTTTAAGAAGGATGACGAAAGTTCGTTAATTTATATCAAAAGAAGATCAAGTTCGAACAGCTCAAGAAACACTTATGGAACAGAGCAGCAAATACACAACGACTATTTGTTAGCGCCAACTTCTACCGAAGGTTATTATCCCCAGCAACATTATATACAATATTACCCAATAGTCCAGAATGTGAATATGTCAAACATGTCCCACCAGCAACAGCAGGCTATCCATCACCAAAACCATCAGAAAATGTCCCAAAACCACCAGAATATGAATCAAAAGTTACCCCAAAACATGCATCCCCAGAATCCCCCACAGCAGAACATGCAACAAATGATGCAACACCCTCAGAACCCAAATATGCATCCAATGCAACAACAACAACCATTTCCATACCAAATCCAAGGACCTCCTCATCCGTACCAATATTCTCAGCCCATAGACTATCCCCAAAATCTTCCTCATCCATATTATGTGCAACAACATGATCCTTACCACGGCAAACGGCTTCCGACTGCCTACAACGAGCCTCCTCAAACTTTGGACGATAATAAAAGGCATCATTCTGATCAAACCTTACGCTCATTAACTCCATCTTCCTATACTACATCGCAACATTACACCCCTAATCTTCAATTCAGGAAAATCTGGGAAAACTCTTCACATCCTACAAGATCTAGAAATCCCTCGTTGTTGTATGACCCATTGGCCCCTGCAAATACGCTTCAAGGTCACTCAGTTCCGTCTATTCCTGGTACACTGGCCCAAAACCCTAACACTATTCTTTCTAGACCAATGGTTATTCCAAATGAAGAAGATAGTTTCTCCTACGCTCGCTCGGATTCACATACTTCCATGGCTAGTTCTACATCAATAAAGTTACCTCCACCATCTTCCATTCAACGTCCAAGTTCCTTAACGTACCCTCATTCCCCCGAATCATCTCGCAATGACTCTCCAGTGACGACAGCCACCACTCATTTACCAAGAAGTGTTCCCAACGAATCATCATACTCTCATATTGCATATGGTGTGCCTACAACGTCTATCCCAGGGTCTCCATCTATCAACAGACCAAATTCCGCAAAAAAACCTTCCCTTGTACCAATTAGCTCGGCGGTTGTAGATAAATTGCGGCCCTCATTGATAGAACTTCACTTTGGCTCAGGGGCTGGCCTCAAAAAACCACAAAATGATTCGATTGGATCTCATTCCTCTTACAATCTGATCTTTTCTAACGGTTCATCATTATCTTCTACTGCATCTGTCAAGAGATCATCTTCATTTGGATCGATCTCATCACATCCAGCGGTCGTCGACTCAAACAACAAGAGCTCTTTTTCTATCGGACCTCATGATCCTTTGCCTGCTACTTCCACAGAGATAGAACAACCTTTAGCTACTAGGTGGTCTGAAAATCTGCAGAGTAACAGTGTTTCTCAACCGGCGCCGAATTCATACTATGGCCAGCATCAATTCCAGTCTCCAAGGTCGTCCACCGGCTTCAATAATGATTCCAACAGAACCTTGGTAACTAGTTTGACACCACCCCCTTCGCTCACTTCGAAGTTGAATCCATTGCAAGCATCACCAATTGTCAGATCATCCAGCTCAATTCCCGCATTTTCTTCAACCGTTGCAAGATCCTCAACAACGTCTCCACTCAGCAAATCATTTGAGTCCAAGAGTATGGCCAAAAAAGTATCGGTAACCTCGTTATTAGACGATGATGTGACTCCACCTCAGAATGGTGGCCATAACAAGTCAGCATTGAAGTCAATAATCGACGAAAGCGAACCTGAACTTGCAAGTGATGAAAGTGAAACTAAAAAAAGGCGCTTGAGTTAATTTCAGAGGACGTTGATCTAGAATGCATGGTGTTTTCTTCTTAGGACGTTGAACGCTTACGTGTCCTGGTTTTCTATTTTCTTTTTGGTCATTTCGGTTCCTTCGTTTCATTAATATTCCTTTTTGTTCCTTCTGTATATATTGTTGGATTCCTAGGGACTCCATGACACTCATTTACAGTGTATTATCGCTGGTTGTTGCATGTCAACATTAAAACCTTGACTCTTGTTTAATTGTATTACTAGTTACTTGTATAGAAATATACCCTTGTAAGGTTCAAGCTCAATGGTCCAAGAGATGGCTACAGTTTCGTCGAAACCAATAAGAATCTAGCGAAGAACTTACGATATGTTGATAGATCAAATATTGGGATAGATATACTATATTCAGCAATATACTTTTGCAGTTATAGAGTTGTAGAGTTATATTTCTCTGAATACGGTTTATCCAGGATCTCGGGAATTCCTTACTTAAACTATCAAAGCCCGGTAAAAACGGAATATCTACATCTGTAAATTTCCTCTATAAATTTCCTCTATAAAATATCCTCCTAAATGTCTTAGCTATTGCGCTGTTCGATATTATAACCACAGTCTGCAACTTCTTCGGCTTCATGGCTTAGAATTCCTAAATCCTACCCATGACAGGAAAACCAGAATGTTCCGTTCCGCTTTGCAGGATTGCAACGTTGTGTGTGCGCACTTTAGATAGCCACTTGCATACATAAATGCTTACGACAATACCGGTCTCATGACGGAGAACGTCGACTAGAGTAGCCTAAGGTCCTTACTATAAACAATGTCGCGACTCTTAACAATAGCCTTCAAGATATTCATCGATTCTCTCTATATCATCTAAGAGGGCTGGCCCTGGGTTCCTGAGGATTTTCGAACACTGGAAAGTAGTCATGAGACGTCAGATGTATCGTATCTGCAACTTATCGAACCACGGTGCTTATAAAACGTCTACTCCAAAATAAAATACGTAAATATTTTTTACCACGAGTGTAATTGGGTTCTCGTAAGAGGTATAATTCGTCAGTTAAGCAATGGAAGCAGATATATCCGAGATTGGATTGACGGTGCCCGCGAATAAATCTACCAACCTGTATATACCTGTGGCACGGATAGAGGGTACTTTGTATTGCCATAGTTTCGAGCTAATGCTGGCCAGTAAACTCAGCTTTATTAGTGGTATTATATCTAATTGATATACATTGAATTATACTTGTAATTAATATACTTCGAATTCACCTTTTAAGTGAATCTTGATCGATAGCTATTGTGAGTCCATAGTTATTAGGATCGATATTGAAAGCAAAGTACCGGACTACTTCCATTGGGCGCTAGAGTATTTCTCTATTGAATTTGCAATCACGTTACTCTTGGTCAGATTCAAAATATCTAGTATTCAATATGTTGATATAGTGAGGGTGCTAGATTGGGATAGTTGCCTGCTGAGAGTCGCAGTACTGAATCTACCAATATTATTGCGAGATCCACTCAACTTCATTGACATATGATATTTCCTCACCTTACGGACCGACTTTTGCATCTATAATTCTCCAATAGATCAACCCCTGAGCATTAAATGGTGTCAAATGGTAGAACGTAATTCTGGGGATCGTAGTAACATCTTGACTAGTAAGCGATACCCAAAGACTCGTCACTGAGTGTATATTATCTAAAATGGACGTCCCTTCTGCTTCTTTCCAAACGTCACTGGGGCCTTTCTCACCGACCGGTTTTTCATATATGAGGATTCCTCATCGGAATCCGAGTCCTGGGCGGCCTTAGACTCAGGAGCGTCCCTCTTCACCATTTTGCGTTTGACTTTCTCTCGTCCTCCATCTCTTATACGATTCATGAGGGCCAACATCGGTTTAGACCTCGTGCGTTCTGTAGATGTGTCTTGCTTTATTTGATGAAATGTGGCAGTATCGTTCGAGTTTATGAAATCTCCAACCCGCTGAATGTCTCCCGAACTCTTTGTATCTAAACTAGTCAAGCTTTCGCCGTTAGCTATGATTGGCAACTGTAAAAAGGCTCCATTGACTTGAGCTAAAGATGTGGATTCGTCGTTGGATTTTACAGGCTTTAACCAGTTAAGAACCTTGGAGTTATTTTGTGCAATAGAGAGCTGGAACTTTGCCTGCAACTCCTCCTTATCTTTGATTTCTTTACGCCTGTTGACTTTGGACATGGCGATGATCATCGACTAATTGATTTTGAATTTCGCATGAATTTTATGTGAGTTTGGAGAGTTGTGTGTAGAACTAATTTGTTTTGAACGTATATGAAGAGAAACTTGCTGTATATGGGTGAAGAAAGAAGAAGAAGAAAGTCTAGATATGGGGAGATTGTCTATCTAATCTTCTTTTCAAAAGGTATATTGACTATACATTTTTATAACAAACAAGAAATGGTTTTGTGGTCTAGTTGGTTATGGCATCTGCTTAACACGCAGAACGTCCCCAGTTCGATCCTGGGCAAAATCATTTTTTTGACATTTTCTTATGCAAGAAAAGCATAAGGTTTACTTATTTTTATCCGTTACGGAAAGACAATAATTTCTAGAAACTCAATACTTATTACACAACCATTAGGATTTCCTAAAGAAAGGCTTAAAGTTTACTTAATTTTACTCTGGGTACAATAATCAACCATATAATAATACTGATATCGTTACTATTACCTAGAGGTACAATAACAACCATTTATAATGACCCTAGTGACAAAATAAGTTTTTAAACATTTAAAAAAATAAAGAATCTATTGATAGTGTACAAAGCACATTATTCAACTTAGTTTTCAAAAAAATGCGCAAACCCGGAATCGAACCGGGGGCCCAACGATGGCAACGTTGGATTTTACCACTAAACCATTTGCGCTAAAGAAAGCTCCGCGACGGGGAATTGAACCCCGGTCTACCACGC
>Ga0065704_10000511_pt1 | contig 22741 bp, 20 predicted proteins | sample SwiRhicommuniRL2_FD_59091 | JGI IMG/M metagenome (GOLD analysis project Ga0065704, IMG submission 59091) | Switchgrass rhizosphere bacterial communities from Rose Lake, Michigan, USA - RL2 v2 (version 2) | ecosystem: Host-associated > Plants > Roots > Rhizosphere > Soil | place: East Lansing, MI | reverse complement strand
TGTATTTTCCAAAAGCTGCATAATCTTAGCAGGTAAAATATAACGCCCCACCACGGATAAATTAGAAGGCGCAGAACCTATAGCAGGCTTTTCGATAATTCCCTGCATAGCAATACTTTCACCCTCATTCGGGCTCTGCTTCACATCAACAATTCCATATTGATCTACAAGATGATCTGGTATTGCCTCAACCATGATTTGAGCAGCTTGACTTGTTTCATAGCGTGAAATCATACGCGATAGATCATTTTTCCCTGAGTTATCTTGAACCAATACATCTGGCAATAACACAGCAAAATCATCTTGCCCAACAATGCTTTTTGCACATAAAACAGCATGACCCAAACCCAAAGGTTGGGGTTGCCTTACGCTTACAACACTTACATGAGAAGGAATAATCTGTGTAATTTCCTCAAGTAAATCGAACTTTTTCTTTTGCTCTAGAGTCGTTTCTAGTTCAAAGTTTCGATCAAAATAATTTTCAATTGATGCCTTAGATGAATGAGTGACCAAAATAATTTGCTCAATTCCAGCTTTTACAGCTTCACGCACTACATATTCAATTGCAGGGCGATCTACTACTGTGACCATTTCTTTGGGAATCGACTTACTTGCTGGTAAAAAACGTGTACCTAATCCAGCTACAGGTAAAATTGCTTTTTTAATCACATATTCACTCTCTAGTTGACCATAATATCTTTACCGCGTTTATAACCATCAACATAATGTTCGAGTTGGCAAAGAGCCCAATCAATATCCTGTTGAACGGCGGTCATATTATTAACCCGATCAAAGACCTCTTGAATTTCTGTAAGAGGATAAAACTTTTCAAATGATCGAAGAATTCTACTATGCTCGGTATATTCCGTATTCTCTTGGTCAATTAATAGTTCTTCATAAAGTTTTTCACCTGGTCGTAATCCACTATATTGAATCTCAATATCCCCTTGTACTGAGTCATGTTCACGCACAGTTAAACCACTTAAAGAAATCATTTGTCGAGCTAAATCCTGAATACGGACAGGTTCCCCCATATCCAGTAAAAAGACATCTCCACCTTTACCTAGAGCACCAGCTTGAATAACTAACTGAGATGCTTCAGGAATGGTCATGAAGTAGCGTGTTACATCGGGGTGAGTCACAGTAATAGGACCACCTTTTGCAATTTGTTGTTTAAATAAGGGAACTACAGACCCTGAAGATCCTAAAACATTCCCAAAACGTACAATACTAATCTGAGTTTGCTTTTGGGCTTCAGCCATAGCTTGACAATAAAGCTCTGCCATCCGTTTAGAAGCACCCATTACATTGGTTGGACGTACGGCCTTATCAGTCGAGATCAAAACAAATGTCTCAACACCTTTTTTCACCGCGGCATTCAAACTATTTGCTGTGCCAATCGCATTATTCTTTAATCCAGCAATTGGATTGCATTCAACTAAAGGTACATGCTTATAAGCAGCAGCGTGATAAACAGTCTGTACACTATATTGCTCAATAATACGCTCTAATTTTTGTTGATCTTGAACCGTACCTAAAATAGGAACAATTTCACATTGAGCCGTTAGACGTAATTCTTTTTCTATACTATAAAGAGCAAATTCAGTAATCTCATAGATGATTAACATTTTAGGTTGATTTTTAATAATTTGGCGACATAACTCCGAGCCAATAGAGCCACCAGCACCAGTTACCATCACAACCTTATTTTGAATATTTTTGGTAAGTAAATGCTCTACTGGCGGAACAGGGTCACGCCCTAATAAATCAACAATATCAACTTCACGAATATCGGCAACTTTTAGTTCGCCATCAACAAGTTGGGTAAGACCTGGAAGCTCAGTAATTTTAAGACGAGCTGAATCTAATTGCTGGATAATCTCACTTTTACGTACACGGCCCGCTGAGGGTAATGCTAATAAAATTTCATCTATTCTAAACTTTTCAAAACGTTGTAAAGCTTTCTCCAAAGACAGTACTTTTAAACCACCCACCATATGATCTTGTAAAGATGGATTATCATCAATAAAGAAAACTGGTAAATGATCACCCGAACGATAAAGGACTGCTGCAATTTGCTGGCCCGCATCACCAGCACCATAAATTGCTACACGTTTACGCTCTTCACTCGTTTGTAATGCGGCTTTCACAATGAAACGAATAAATGCGCGACCACACCAAACCCAACCGAACATTAAGAATCCAAACATTAAAGGTATTGATGTAGGAATAAATGCTGGAGAAAAAATATTCATGCCATATAAAACGATCACCATCAATGCAACAGCAATGGCTAATTGAGCAATAAATGCTTCATTAAAAGTTCGGACAATAAATCGATAAACTCCGGTTATCATTAAACTTAAAATAGCAACGATTGTAACAATTGCTACCCCGTAATTGATACCTGGAATAACTTCAGCCCCTAGGTCAAATAAACGAAGGGCGTAACAAAACCACAAAATAATAGGAACAGCAAAAAGGTCTATAAGAACCAAAAAACATTGTTTCGCAAGTCTTGGTGCTGATGCGAATTGATAGATAATCTTTTTCACAATACTCTTCTAATCGTTCTAGTAACCGTGCGATATTTATACTCATTTCTTATATAACTAGAAACAAGTTTTACGCATTGGTTACATAATGTATATCAAACCATTATTACTAAATCTGTAGCACATTATTTCCCCTAGAAAGCCTTATCAACCATGGGGATTATAAAGTTATACACTTTTACATCTTTTGTTTTTTAAACAAGAAATTATCATCATATTAAATGAGCAATAATACTTCCAGCAGGTAAAAATGATAAGGAGTCTATCTTCTTATCTCCGACGACTTTAACACCCACACTGAGATGTGCAAATTCACCAATATGAGTATCGTGATCAATTGATGAAGCCATATTTATAATTGCTCCATCTTCTATTTTCACATCGAATCCCACTACACAACCAGCCATAATGGTTACTCCATCACCTATTTCCACATTAGAGCTTACAATGGCTGATGGATGAACAACCGTAGCAATAGGTACCGATAATTTTTCTAATAGTTGGAACCATTTTTGTCTGAGCTGGTTATTTCCTACGGCAGGAATTGCTGCAGAAATATCAGATAATATATCTGGAATTTTATCGATATTAGTAACAATCGGAAAACCAGCTATATCTGTTCTTTGGGGCCAACTATCATCTGCAAATACTATTTTTTTCCATTTGCCCGATAAGAGAGCAGCTTCTGCAACAGATTTACCATGCCCACCTGCACCTAAAATTAATAAGACATTCTTTTTAAGCATTTTCAGTTTTTCCGGCACAAAAGAATAAAGCAAGTAAAATCAGAGGAATATAAGCAATTAATAACAATAACTCTGGCATCAATACTTTTTGCGATGCGAGATATGCTATCGGCAGAAGCCAAAATACATTAATCAACAGCACACCAATAGTCACTTTAGTATGGCTATTATACTTACGCGAAGCATATTGATATGCATGAGATCTGTGTGCATCATACATCTTATGCCCATTAATAACACGACGGATTAATGTGAAAGTGGCATCGACGACAAACACGCCTAAACATACAATCCATGCACAAAATAAAGCAGGATCTGTTTTTAAAGAAATTAACGCCAAAATACCTAAAATTAATCCAAGGAAACCACTTCCAGCATCTCCCATAAAAATACGAGCTTTGGGAAAGTTCCATAGAACAAAACCAAATACACTTGCTGCTAAAATAAATAATAATTCACTAGATAACTGTGTACCTAATAACAAATAAATAAAAGCTAAGCTTAGTACAGTAGTAATTGCTTCAACACTAGCAATTCCGTTAATCCCATCCATGAAATTATATAAATTGAGCAACCATACAAGGAAAAGTACCGCAATAATATTTGCGAACCAACCCAAATGTAAATTCCCATTAAATAATGTAACGTCAGAAAAACCACCTAGGAAAAAAACGGCACCTATTGCAATAAGAAAGTGAATAGCTAAACGAAGCATCGAATTGATATGGCCATGATCATCCAGAAAACCTAAAATCGCAACACCCAATCCAGCCGCAACTAAAATTGAACCCGTAGTTAATTGTAGTTGATTGCTAATCATCAATCCCACTAAAACTAATAAGAAAGTAATAACAATAGATACTCCACCACCACGCGGTGTCGGAATTGTATGTGAACTTCTTTCATTTGGATTATCAATAATATTTTTCTTCAATGCGTAATGGCGCATGTAGCCTGTAAGCAAGAATGAAATTAAAAAACTGGCTAATATGACCCAAATTATCAGCATAAGTTACTCACTTCTCTCAAGATATATTTTCCCGGTTTTTTCTAAAGCAACATTCCCATTAAATGGAGGGGTCCAATTTAATAAATTACGCGCTTTTGAAGCATCGATCTCTAAAGATAAAAACAATTGCTCGTACAACTTACCTTTACCGATACAAATAGCTCCCAACCTCATAAGAAATTGAGGAATATAGATTAAGTTTGCTTTTCGCCCCATGCCTTTTCTTACAGAAGTCACAAGTTGCTGGGTTGAAAGAATCTCATTATCTGCAATTAAAAATAATTCATTTTTTGCTTGAGGATGCTCAATACAAGTTTCAATAAATGAAACAAGATTTTCTAAAGCAACAAAAGAGCGCCTATTATTGAGAGAAGCAAAAGGTAGAGGTAAATTAGTTGACGCAAGTTTAAGTAATCTAGCGAAGTTACCAGGCGCGTCAGCAGCATATACTAATGGAGGTCTAATAATGACAAGCTCTGTACTTGTATTAGCAAATAATTCTTTTAATGCTTGTTCTGCTTCCAACTTAGAAATTGCATAATCTGCATGCGGTTGTGGGTGATCTGATTCATCAAAAGCTTTTTTATTGGTTACTGCACCATTAACACCAATTGAACTAATAAAAATAAACCGTTTAACATTAGTTTCTAACGCCTGTCGAGCAAGTTGCAATGTACCTTCAACGTTTACAGCTCTAAACTGTTCTAAAGGATTTTGCACATCATCGTTTAATATATGTGCTCTTCCTGCTAAATGTATAATTACATCAATATCAGAAGGAATAGGCGTTGAAAAAACGGCTTCAGAAGTTGCTACTAACTGCTGAATCATTTCAGGTAAAGTGTGCGAATATCGTCTGTTTAAAGCGTATATTTTTTGATATTTATTACTCTGAATTAGTGAGCGAACCAAAAATTTACCGACAAAACCAGATGAACCTGTAACTAAAATATTTGTCATATTACGATTCCACAATGTCAGCAAAATTTTGCAGCAACTTATCTTGATGATAATGATCTTGTAAAATTTGACGTGGTGACTTAGACGACGTCTTTAACTTATTTTCGCAAATCTCATCAATTAAAGATGCCAATCCAACCGGATCATTTGGCTGACATACCCAACCAATATTATGTTCTTTAACCATATTAGCTACTTCTGCATCTTCTTCCATAATAGCTAAAATTGGTCTATCAGCAGCCATAGTAAAATAGGCTTTACTAGGAACACCTAGGCCAAGCATTCCCTCTGCTAAAGTAACGATAGCAATATCACATGAGCTCAAACCTAAACTTCGCTGTTGGGCAGCTAACTCTCCAATATAAGCAACTTTATTTTTATTGTTCTCTTCTTCAGCAAACTCTTTTACCAATTGGGCATCATTTCCACCGCCAATAAATAAAAATTTAGCCGATGGATTATTGATTAAGTTTATTGCAGCTAATAAATTAGAGATACCTTGGACACGTCCCATATTTCCAAAAAATTGGAAAACTATATTTTCGTTCCAGCCAAGTGAGCTAATAATTGAAGACTGTTGTTTCTGTCTAACCTCTATTTCAGTGAAATCTACCCAGTTCGGAATCACTGTAATATTATCGCTACCCGTTTTTTGTCTCATTAAGTTTTTCATATCACGGCCAATCACGATCAGATGATCGGCTCTAGAATAGATACGATTAAAAATAAAATTCATTATTTTAAATAAGACAGAATTTTTCTTTAAAATTCCTGCAGGAACTAAATTCTCAGGAAAAACATCATGAACGAGCAAATACCATTTAAATGGAATGAATACCCTTAAAAAAGCTAATAAAACTAGGAGAAAAAGTGGGTTTGTTCCAGAAACAACAACCTTATCCTTAGCTAAGTTTTTTAACAAAATCTTAAAAAAACCAAAAGTTTGCTGTAATTGACCAAGCAATCGCTTAAATAAATTATTTTTATCATAAGAAGCATGTAAAAATAATAAGAAGCTAATATTGCTACAGAACTTTTTCTGTATTTCCTCACGATCTCCTGAATAAGGCGCTATAACAGATAACTGCTCAACCCCATCGGATTGAGCAAGTTTCTGTATAATCTTATACCAAAAGTATCCTGTAGAATTTTGATCAGGATCAATAAACTCTGAAACAACCAATACTTTTTTCACAGTTTATAACCTTAAAATTGCTTCCAAATCACTCGATTTACATAATCTGTGTAGCTCATAATAATACGCACAACTTTTTCACTTACGTTTGGCATACTATAGTCTTCAACTAGACGTAAAAGACGATCTTCACCTCTAGTCTGACCTTCTAAAATTGCTAAACCTTGTAAAATACGTTCCGCTTTTAAACCTACCATCATTACAGCAGCTTCTTCCATTCCTTCTGGACGCTCATGTGCTTGACGTAAGTTAAGTGCCGGGAAGTTTAAAATTGATGATTCTTCGTTAATTGTTCCGCTATCAGACAATGCAGCTTTTGCTGAAAGCTGTAATTTGTTGTAGTCGCTAAAACCCAATGGTTTTAGTAATTGAATTAAAGGATGAAATTCAACATTTAACTCTTCAATACGCTTACGAGTACGAGGATGTGTAGATACAATCACAGGATATTTATATTTCTCTGCAACTGCATTTAACATCTCTACCAAATCTAAGAAATTCTGATCTGAGTTAATATTTTCTTCACGATGAGCACTCACAATAAAATATTCATGCTCTTTTAAATTTAAACGTTCAAGAACATCTGAGGCTTCAATTTTTGCTTTGTAATGATGAAGTACCTCAAACATTGGACTACCCGATTTGATTACTAAATCAGCGGGTAAACCTTCAGCCAATAAATAATCACGGGCAATCGTACTGTAAGTTAAATTAATATCAGCAGTATGATCGACAATTCGGCGGTTAATTTCTTCAGGAACTCGCATATCGAAACAACGGTTTCCAGCTTCCATGTGGAAAGTTGGAATCTTGCGGCGTTTTGCAGGTAATACTGCCATACAGCTGTTAGTATCACCTAAAACAAGTAAAGCTTCAGGCTTTACCTCATCTAAAATTTTATCAACTGCAATAATGACATTACCAATCGTTTCTGCACCGGTAGCACCAGCTGCATTTAAGAAATGGTCAGGTTTACGGATACCCAAATCAGTAAAGAAAATTTCATTTAATTCATAGTCATAGTTTTGACCAGTATGAACAATAATATGGTCAAAATACTCATCACACGCAGCCATTACGCGAGACAAACGGATAATTTCTGGACGTGTGCCCACCACTGTCATTAATTTTAACTTTTTCACAAATCTATACTCTTAATTTGTTATTGGCATCGCATAAGTATCTGGCTTATTACGATCAAAAATTTCATTTGCCCATAGCATCACTATCATCTCATCATCACCGATGTTAGTAATGTCATGTGTCCACCCAGGCACTGTTTCTACAATTCTTGGTTCATTACCTTGCGTTTCAAGCTCATAAAATTCACCTGTCACGACATGCTTAAACTTAAATAGTGCCTTACCCTTAATAACAAGAAACTTTTCAGTTTTTGTGTGGTGATAATGACCACCGCGGGTAATCCCTGGATGAGCAGTAAAATAAGAAAATTGTCCTGCATCTGGAGTTTTCAGCATTTCAACAAATACGCCGCGGGCATCACCATATTTTGGAACACTATAATCAAATTGCTCAGGTTTAAAAAAACTTAAGTATGTTGAATAAAGTGCACGAGTAAGACCTGTTCCCACACGATCAGTAATAAGTGTATCTCTTGATGCTTTAAAGCCATTTAAAACTTTAGCCAAATCACCTACTGTAATTTGATATTCAGGTTCGACTTGGAAAATTTGTTCAACTTGTTGCCCATTCAGAATATTCCAGAATGTTTCAACTACATCGTCGACATACACAAGACGAATCACAGCATTTTCATCGTGAATTTGTAGCGGCAAATCATTTGCAACGTTATAGCAAAAAGTCGCAACAGCTGAATTATAGTTAGGGCGTGACCACTTACCAAAAACGTTGGCTAAACGACAAATATAAACTGGATTACCTTGTGCTTGATTAAGAGCTACCAGTGCCTGCTCACCACCTAACTTACTTTTACCATAAGGATTATCACGTTCAACCTGAATAGAAGACGATAAAATAACAGGCGTTTTCTTTTTTGCTTGCTGCAAAATTTGAGCGATCTTTTCCGTTAAAGTGGTATTGCCTTCAGCAAATTCTTCTTCATTTAGAGGGCGATTCACTCCTGCTAAATGTATAATCCAATTAGCAGCTAAAACTGATTGTTCAAACTCTTGATCTGTTGTTTCACGATGAGCTTTTAGAATCTCAATCTCAGGTTTTTCTGATAAAAATTGAATCAAGTTCTTTGCTATAAAGCCATTTGAACCTGTTACTAAGACCTTCATATTTATGCCTCTGGATCTACATATTGTCCTTTAGTCAAAGCTCTTACAAACTCTAACTTAAGTAATAGTTTCTTCATTCCTTCAACATCTAATCGCTCAGTATTATGCGAGTTATAATCATCAAATTCTGTAATCTTTAAGTCACCATCTTCTACGTATTTTTCATAGTTAAGATCGCGTTGGTCTGCCGGCACTCGGAAATAGTCACCTTGGTCGATTGCAACAGCCATTTCTTCACGGCTTAGTAAAGCTTCATATGCTTTCTCACCATGGCGGGTTCCCATAATGGTAATAGGATAATCTTTCTCATTTAGTAATTCTTTTAAGGCCTGAGCTAGAACTTCAATTGTTGCAGCAGGAGCTTTTTGTACAAAAATGTCTCCATTTTCTCCATGTTCAAAGGCGTACAGAACCAAATCTACCGCATCTTCAAGTGTCATCATGAAGCGAGTCATATTAGGATCAGTAATAGTTAATGGTTTACCTTTACGCATTTGATCAACAAATAAAGGAATTACCGAACCACGTGATGCCATTACATTACCGTATCTGGTACAGCTAATAACAATATCTAAATTTTCTAAATTTCTTGATTTAGCAACAATTACTTTTTCCATCATTGCTTTAGAAATACCCATTGCATTAATTGGGTAAACTGCTTTATCTGTACTTAAACATACTACACGTTTAACACGGTTCTGAATTGCCGCTTCAAGTACATTTTCTGTTCCAATTACATTGGTTTTTACAGCTTCCATTGGATGGAATTCACAAGACGGAACTTGCTTTAAGGCAGCTGCATGGTAAATGTAGTCAACACCACGAGTAGCATTTAAAATACTGTTGTAGTCGCGCACATCACCGATGTAGAATTTAAGCTTAGATGAATGGTACTTTTTACGCATATCATCTTGCTTTTTTTCATCACGGCTAAAGATACGGATTTCTTTAATATCTGTTTCTAAAAAACGCTTTAGAACAGCATTACCGAAAGATCCTGTGCCACCAGTGATTAATAAAATTTTATCTTTAAACATACTATCCACTATTTGCTATATAAATGTGTGATTAATTTTTTCTGCAAGTTCCACTTTTGTTCTGCAGAAGGATAATTTTTCAATAGGACTTTTTTCCCATTCTCAACTAATAATTGCTGCAATTTCTCATTACCAGTTAGTTCTAAGATTGCATTAGCGATACTCTTTTCATCTAATGGATCAAAATATAACGCAGCGTCTTCACATAGCTCTGTTGCAAAGGGACGATCACTTACAAGTAAGGGCCTATTTGCTAAGAACGCTTCAGGAAATACAGCAGTCGATGACTCAACAAGACTAGCGCAAATTATAGCGTTACTCTGTAAATATAATTCAGCAAATCTTGAATTTGGTACAAAACCTACTGTTGCAATAAACTCATCGACTTGATGTTGTTTAGCGAGATTTAATAGATTTTTCCAATCAGGACTACTTTCAGGAATAGTAAATAAAATCTTAATCTTATTTTTAAGAATAGAGCTCATTTTAATCTTTACAAGAGACAAAATAATCTGCTCAAGATTTTTATGAGGATAATAACTTCCTGGTACAAGAATCTGAAAAATATTCTTTTGTTTAGTGAGTAGATCCTCATTAGCTAATACATTTTTTTTAAAATTTGGGCTATATGAATTACCAATAACAAAGATTTTTTCTTGTGAATAACCTAAATAATTTGCTAATTTTGTTTTAACTAACTCGGTTTCAACTAATAAATAGCTATGAGTCCATTGAAAGATTTTTTTCTTAATAAAATTTAAAATTTTTTCTTTAACACCTACATTCAATTCTTTTTCGTATAACATTTTCCCCAAAGCAAAACCTTGTAATGTAGTAGCTTTAGGTTTCCAGTAAGCAGGTCCAAAAACCACAAAAACAAAATCAGGATTATATTCCTGTTCAATTAAAGAAATACGCTTTCCTTGAGAAAATTTTTTATAAATTGGTTCTATATTTTCTATATAATAATGCTTAATATTATTTTTTGCTGATAAGGATAGTTGTTTATCAATTTCAGTATTGACTACACAGACCACCTCAAAATCTTTATCAGCAGCAATATTTTCGATTATAGATAAGGCGACTTGCACCCCTCCGCCTTTAGAAACTATAGAAGAATCAATTAAAATTTTCATAAGAAAAATACCAACCTATAATTAGAGAAAAATTTAATATGAATTATCATCTAAGTCTTCCAGCAATATATAATGCAATAATTCCAGCAAGCATAGAACTAAATGAAGACATTAAATCGCCCCTAAACATAAAAAAGAATGAGGAACATAAAAAAGTACCTATATATATTAAATAATTATTCTCTTTAAAATCAAATCGAGTTAAATATAAGGTATCAATAATTTTCATTATTACCCCCAAAAATATAGAGAAAAATAAAATTCCTAAATATCCAAAATTAACAAAACCTTCAGCCACGAATGGCATAGAAATATTATTAAAAAAGTATCCATTATTTTCAGCCAGTTGATAACCACTACCAACAGCTTTATCTGGCCAAAATACACGAGGAATAAAGAAAAGAATAACTCCTAATAATTGATGCCCATAAGTAACAAAATCAAATCTCAAAACATCCATAAAATTTTGATAGGCATCAAAATGGCCTTGAATAAAAAAGTTTTTATCTGGAATAAATGAAAGCTCAATATCTGAAGAAAAATAACGAAATTGGTTTAAAAATGGAAATACTAAAAACAATGAAAAAAGCATTACACAAGTAATATATATTGGTTTTTTCATGCTTTTAAAGTATGCTAAAAATATTGGCAAATAAATAAAAGCCACCATGAATCTTGGAATAGAAGTTGGAAATGCACATAGCAATACAAAACTAAATAAGATAATCTTTTTTAGTGTATTTTTAGAATCCACAAATCTTAAAAAAATAAATGCAGGTAAAAATCTAGAGAGATAACTTAAAATACTTAAAAAAGGGTTTAGCTCTAAATATTCAAAATCATCATCGGCAATACCTCTAAAAAATATACGCAAAAAATTAAAATTTAAAGTGTAAAGCACTACAAAAAGACTTAAAAAACATATTAATAAAGAAATTAAAAAACTAGGCTGCTTCCAATTAAGATTTTGATTAGAATATTTTTTTAAATTATTAGGAAAAAAATAATATACAAAAAAGACTACAATATTAATTAAAAAGATGATTATATTTGTAAAAAAATACTCATCACTCGAAAATGGAATTTTTGCCCAAATTGTTATATTTGTAGAATAATGTATCCATGGTACAAAAACCATAAATATAAGGTTAAATATATAAAAGAACAAAAGAACGTTAATCATTCTTTGTAAGCTTAGTGCTATAAAAAAAATAGTAAAAAATAAGTTAATAACAAAAGTAAGCCCAACACTATCAAGCTCTAATGAAAGCGTAAAAGCAAGCATTAAAAAGAAGAATAAAAGAAATCCAGAAAACAAAAAATTGTTAGTATAAAATTTCATTAAAAATTCTCTCTAAGCTTAAAATTCAAGAATAGTAAAATTATGATTTTTCAACATATTAAAAAAATCAGGATATTTACTTATAAGCGCATTAGTCTGAATAAAATAAATATTAACACCATCAAGAGACTTAACATTTAATGCTGCAGAGCTCATAAAAGTATAAATATTAAGATAACTATTCTGATTCCTATCAAGAAAATCTATAATATAATCTTCAAAAATTTTTTTAGTATGTACAACCTCTACATTCTTAGGATTATTTTTCTCTCTAGGATGAGGAAAATATAGCTTTATATTAAGATCACCCATCATTTTTTCAATTTTATCGGTAGATAAGTATGAGTCAAACTCCTCATAAGGTTGACCTAAAAAAATATTCAAACCTTTAGTTCTAATTTTATTTTTTCCATTTCCATTAAAAAGTTTAATTTCTATGGTATCTTGAATAATATTTTCAAACTCTGGATATATTGTGTAATGTAATTTACTCATACCCTTAATATCTTCCTGAAAATATTTAATACCTAGCATCCTAAATATTTTTGATTTTTTTATATCATTAATATTCTTTAAGTAATAAATGCTTGTTTTTACAATATTAGCTGTTCCATCATCAAATGTAAAAATGCAGCTAGATTCCATTTTCTTTGAAAGAATATATTGAAAGTATCTAGAATCAATACTTGATAAATAGTAGTTATTATATTTTTTATTAAAACCACTCAAATTAAATTGAAAAATGAATTTTAAAAAATTAATTAAATTATAAATTGAGTTTTTATAAACCACATGCGAGTACCAATAAACTCGAGCATATTTTTTTAATTTTTCTGCATAATAATTAAATTTTTCATTATTCTCTAATGCAAATATTATGATATCAAAATCTTCTGCTGGTTTGCTTTGTATAATTTTCTCTGCTATAAGGATTTGTAATGGTGTTACACACATTATCAAACTTTTTTGACGATGTTCCATAAAACTACCAACATGAAAAGATTAGAAAGAATTAATGCGAATGGAATCCATTCTAATTTCAATTGACTAAAACCATATAACGTACATACATAGAGTAATGAACTACTAAAGCTTACAAGCGATATAAGTTTGGTTTTAGCATGATAAAATAAGTAATTCACTAGAATAAGATATGGCATAGTTAAGCCATAACCTACCAAAAATATTACAGTAAAGTACTTTGATGCACCATACGCCCCCCCCAGAAACAATTCATACAATTGTTCAGGCAGAAGCCAACCCACTACAGCAGGTAGTATACTTAAAGGTACACTTAATAATGTGTATTTTTTTATCTGTGTTAACGTCAAAGTACTATTTTTAAGAGCTTGGTAATAATGAGGAACTATAGCTTTGTTAAGGGCCATGAAAATTATTGGTAAGACTAAAGCTATTTGTACTCCTGCTGAATAGATACCTAATTCCGATTTTGTGTACTGTTGGTAGATAAAAATACGATCCAGTTGCCCTTTAATGAAAATACTAGACTGATGTAGAATCAGTGGGAATCCGAATGAAAAAATATAAAGGATACCTAAATATAGTCTAGGCCATGTAAAGCGATAATTATCTCTAAATAAGTCTCCCAATACCAAACTTGCAATCACGAATGTTGTTAGATTTGCAAAGACAATTGCCAATATGCGGTAGGCTACTAATTCTTGACTAAAGTATTCAAGTGCAGCAATTGTAAATAGTACATTAGTTAAGGATAATATAATTTGAATTATAATATATTTTAGAGGCTGTTTTTGGCACTGACGCAAAGCAAGTTGGACATTCACAAAAGACTGAAACATCGTTGCTAGCACAACATATGCCATGATTTCTGCTTTGAACCACCAGCATCCAAGTAATAATATAAAAGAAATAGCTATGTTAAATAAATACCCTGCTTTAACAACTGTATTTAGTGCTTTCTTACCATAAAAATAGAAATAGCGTGTAACGGCACCATCTTGACTTAAGCCAACGAAAATCCCAAATAGGGATAGCATTGTTAAGTAATAAGATAACTCACCAAAACCATCAGGCCCAAGCTTTCGTGTTAAATACGGCAACATCAGAAAGGGGAGACTTTTCGCAAAAAGCTCCCCAATCAAATAAATAAAGCTATCTTTTAAGACCTTCATTCAATAGCCCTATATTTCATTTATAAACTAAAGCCATCATCTACAATAATATTTTGACCTGTCACATATCTTGATTGTTCAGAAAGCAAGAACAAAACTGAGCCTATGATTTCTGTAACATCCAACATACCAGCTCCATGCGTATGACTCTTATATGCTTCTAGAAATGGTTCAGGTTGATGATCAAAGATACCACCGGGACTTACACAATTGATGCGGAATCGACTATCGTTGATGTACGCAACTGTGTATTTGTTTAAATGCAGCGTTGCTGATTTAATTGCAGCATACTCAACAGGCATGGTCATTTTCGTGTTGTTATAGATATCAAATTTTGGAGCGACTACTCCATAAATAGATGAGATATTTACAAGCGAAAAACGAGTCTGGCATTGTGTAAAATATTTTGCACACTGCTGTGTAAACAAAAACATACTACCTAAATGTAGTGATAAGTTTTCATTAAAGCTGTCTAGAGTCACATCAAAAAAATGGGAACCATATGTCTTATTACGTGGATATGTTGTATTAACAGCCCCATCAATTTGAAGATCTGTTGAAAAAAAAGTCTTTACACTTGTTTCACTTGTTACATCTAAAGAAACTAACGATAATTTTTCGTTTGTAAGATCAACTCCTACACTACTTAATCGAGTTTTCATAGAATCAATATTTAAGTCAGCTGCAATAACCTTTGCACCTTGCTCAAGTATCGCAGGAACTAATCGGGTACCCAGTAAACCGCCTGCGCCTGCTACTAAAAAGGTTTTATTCTGTAATAAGTTTTGCATCAATTATTCACCTTTAATAATAGCTTCAGCTAAACGAAAATCGTAAATATCATCAATATCTACGGCTCTTGCTTTTGGCACTTCAATACTGGCAACTTTTCCAGAAAACAATCCATAATTTTCTAATACAAATTGAGGTGTTGTTGCATAAACTACCGTCGTAATATCAAAAACTTTTGGAGCATCTTGACGGCGTGAGACCTCACCTTCAGGCTGATTGACAAGTTCAACAAAACCAGCTTCATTGTATTTCACCATATTAAAATATGGACTACGACTTGCAGGTGTAACCGCAATACAAATATCAGCATTCTCGGATTGTCTTTTCACAATTGCAGCTTCTACATCTTCTTGGCTACGTAGTGGGCTCGTTGCAGGCAGACTAACAAAACCATCAAATGAACCATAGTGCTCAGTTGCCCACTCAACTGCATGACGCCAAGACAACCATTCTGGGCTTTGATCCGTCGCTAGTTCAGCAGGTCGCTCTATAAGAATTGCTCCTCCCTTGACTGCAAATTGAGCAATATCAGGGTCATCTGTTGAAACGAAAACTTGTTCAATTAAATCTGATGATAGAGCCACATCTATGGAATATTGCAAAAGTGGTTTACCAGCTAAGGGTTTAATATTTTTCCCCGGTAACCCCTTAGAGCCGCCTCTAGCAAAAATAAATGCAAAATTTCTCATATAAGCAGCCTCATTCTTCCGTCACAAATTTTTTCATCTCTACAATAAGACCCACCGTTCTTTCGGCTTCTTGAAGAGTAATAGATTGGTTTGGCTGCCCATTTATTTTTCTAATAAAATCGGTAACCATTTCTAAATACATTTTATTTTTGTCCCATTCAGGGGCGCTATAAATTACTTGTTTATCTCTAGCTGTGATAAGCACAACTTCATTTTGAATTAAATCCCACTCGATACATCCTTCACTACCAATAAATCGGCACTTACGATGTGCTTTACGCTGCAGAAAGTCTAAGTGGATATTAACAACAGCTCCTTTCATTGTTGTCATTAAGAGATCTGCATTATCCTCTACTTCCAACCCTAACTCTTCTGAAGCACGTAAAATGACATGGCGGGGAATAAGTGAACCTAAAATCCATTGAGCATAATCTAACTCATGGCTCAGCTCTAACAGAACTCCTCCCCCTAATTCAGCTTTAGCAGAGACTGTTTCACGATAATCTTTCGTAGGGCGCCAATCTGGTAAATACTGTCCAATTTCAATAAATGCATTATATAGGGTTCCAATAACTCCCTCTTGCAACATTTGTCTTACTTTTTGCGCTGAAGGTAAGTAGCGTAAACAATAGCCTACCGCTACAGGTGTTTGATAGTTGGCTTCAGCATCAATTAAAGCTTGAGCATCTGCTTGGGTAACAGAAACCGGTTTTTCTATTAATACAGGAATACCAGCTTGAATAAGTGGTATTGCATGTTGGGCATGGAAAGGAGCTGGGGAAGCAATTATTGCAAACTGAACTTCTGATTGCACAATTTCGTTAATACTTTCTGCTATATGGTCACTATCACCTACTGGTTCTTTGGGAACTCGTCCACTAGCAGACATCGCAATTAATTTTGATTCTGGAAAAAGCAGTTTAAGGTTACGGCGATGTCGGGTAGCTATGTTACCTAAACCAATAACAGCAATATTTTTCATATTATTCTAAACCCAGCATATGAATATCTTTTTGCGCCCGGTTATAGTCTTCCATATGACCGATATCAAGCCAATATTCATGTAAAGGGTAACTTAAGACTTTATTCTTCTTTTCCATTTGCTGTTCTAAAATAGTTGGCATTCCAATAAACTGTGCGTTTACCTGTGTCAACAATTCAGGTGAAATCACATAAATACCAGTATTAATATCAAAGAAGTAGCTAGGTTTTTCAGTCATGCTTTGTATGACATTCTCTTCTGAGTTAACTACGCCATAAGGAATTTGATATTGGAACTCTCGCACACACATCGTTGCAATTGCTTCACGTTGTTCATGAAATTCCAATAACTTTTCAAAATTCATGTTAGTTAGTACATCACCATTAATAACAATGAATGGCAATGTAATATCTGATGCTGGCAATAGGCTCAACGCACCACCAGTTCCAAGTGGATCAGTTTCATGTACATATTGAATTTGTATACCTAGCTTCTCACCATTGCCAAAATGCTCGTTAATCACTTCTGGTAAGTAATGCGTAGAAATATAAAATTTGTAAAAACCTTGATCTTTAAAACTTGAAATAATGGTTTCTAGTAAAGGTTTGCCGCCTACAGGCAACATTGGCTTTGGACACGTATCTGTTAAAGGACGTAAGCGTGTTCCAAACCCACCAGCCATAATAAAAACTGGATTTTCTTTACGCTTTTTACGAATTAAGTCATCAAGTGTAATAATATTAACGAGTTGATTATTTTTAATTACAGGTAATGCCAAATAGCTCTTTTCACGCATAATTGCAAAAATCTGACGATTGGACAGACTACCCTCCTCAATACTATAAGGATTGGTATGCATAATTGTTTCAACAGCTGCATGTACATTTTGGCCTTTTAAAAGACCTCTACGAATATCACCATCAGTAATGCTTCCGATCAATTGATTATGATCATCAACCACCAAAACAATTCTTAAAGCATATAAATCAAGTAACTCTAATGCTTTTAAAATTGAATCATTTTTATGCAAAATTATTTTATTAACATCTCTAATCACGACTTAATTCCTTAGCAGGTGATCCAATATAGACTTTATTCGGTTCTGTATTTTTCACAACCACAGCCCCTGCACCTATAACAGAATTTTCACCTAAGTATTTCAATTGCTCCGGGCTTTTCCCTGGCAAAATAGCAGCATTTGTTCCAATGTATGAGCCTTGCTTCAAATGAATGCAACCGGATACATTGACACCAGGCATGACAGAAACGTAGTGCTCGAGAGTACAGTCATGCCCGATTGTGCTNTTAAAACTTACTATAATAAAATGACCAAAACGACATGAATTTGTAATNCGCGCTCCAGCCGCAATCACTACACCTTTACTATGTTCAAGCATTTCTCGAATGCCATACCCAAGTGACGCTTGAGAATGAATCAAGTTTGGATAAGGCAAATCAGGATAGCTTTCATATATTCTTTTACGAATCTTCGGATCAGCAACACCTATTGCATATGCCGTATCAGTTAGTGTTGGAATTACTGATTCTGGCAAAATTGGGAACCCGAGTAAGGTTTCCCCAACTTTAGGATCTCTTTCTAAAAAATATATATGGTGGTAGCCTTGATCTATTGCTAAATCTAATAGCTCTTTTGCAAAGCCACCTGAACCAATAATTGCCAGTTTTTTCATTTAAATTTCAATAAAATCGTTCTTTTTAAAGCTACGTTTTGCTTTTGTACCAATAACATCCCAATATTTATTTGGTTCCAAACAAACACGACCTGCCCGTTTCGTTGTGATATTGTCTGCGGTTAGTAGCTCCCCTTCAGCAATATCTGTTTTTGCAACAATACTACGACGTACCAGATAATAGTTGTCGCTTTCCTGCTCTAGCATAAATTTAATACCATCACCCAAAGCAGCATGTGTTTTATGCAAAATTTCGACATAATGCTTAAACTCATCTGCTTCCATTGATGCTGCATGATCTGGGCCAGCCATGGTTTTATCTAATGTAATATGCTTCTCGAAAATACGAGCACCTAGACTTACACCAATAACCGCTGCATATTCATCAAGCGTATGGTCAGAAAACCCTGTTGCCAAATCAAATACATTTTTTAATGTTGAAATGGCTTTGAGGTTACTTTCTTCAAATAACGCTGGGTATTGAGTAACACAGTGTAAAATAGAAACCTGTTGTTTTAACTGTTTGCGTACTGAAATTTTAGAATAAGCTTCTCGGAATAATTGCTGAGATGGTTGAACTTCTGTTCCTTTATCAATAACAAATGCAAATACTGATAAAGCTTGCTCAATATCTCCTAAACTCGCTGTTCCTGTAGATAAAATGGCATGTTTTTTTGAACATGCAATTTCATAGAGGAATGGTAAATTTGAAATATCAGCAGATGATACTTTTAAGTAAGGAACATCTATTTCATTTACCAAAAACTGCAAACTGTCAGAGTCAAACGGAGTCGAAATAAAAGTAATTTGATGTTCATCACAAAATTTCTTTATTTCTTCTGTTTGCTCATAAGTCAGCTCTAAACTTTTTACAAGCTCTAACTGGCTTTGACTTGAACCTGTATTTTCTTTTTGGTATGCGGCCATTTCAGTTTGATCAGACAGCAAACTATCTGCCTTAAATGTCTGAAACTTAACAGCATTTGCACCACAATCTTTGGCTTTTAAAATAAGCTCTTTTGCCAACTCTACAGAGCCATTATGATTTACACCAATTTCTGCAATGACATAAATTTCGTCTTGATTAAAGATCATAAAATGGTGCCTTCTTTTTAAAATCTGTCGTTTTAATAAGTTCAATTATTTTCTGAGAAGTGTCCCCTAAACCTAAAGGAGGAACAACTTGACTCAATTGATCATCTGGAAAATCTATTGCTTTTTGCAATGCTTCTAAAATTTCATTTTCATCTAATCTAACATCCAGAATAGATTCACAACGTAGGCGACCTTTTTGACGATCGCCAATATTTACCGTAGGAACTTGTAAAGCTGGAGCTTCGGATAGACCACTTGAAGAGTTACCCACCATTGCTAAAGCATTTTTCAAAACACTTAAATAGTTTTGAATACCAAAACTCTTTACTAGCAATACTCGATCTGGCAATTGTGCTTTTAAATCTAGCATCGCTTTAACAATATTAGTATTACCGTTGTCTGCATTAGGATAGCTAAAAACAAAATTCACATCTTTTATTTGCTTAAAGGCATCAAATAATGGAGCAACGTTTTCTTCTAATAAATTAGTTTCAGGATGATAAGTTATCAAGAAATATGGTTTTGAAAAATCAAAATCATATAGTTCACTAAGTTCTGCAATATTTTTAAAAGTTGTGCGCTGGATATGATCTAAGCCTAGTGCGCCAACATTAAATACCTTTTCTGGTTGCTCACCTAACTGAATAATTCGTTTCTTATATTCCTCTGCCGCGGCAAAATGAATATTAGACATTTTGGTGATGGCATGACGAATTGATTCGTCATATGCACCTTCAGTAATTTCACCACCATGCAAATGTGCAACAGGNACATGCATAATTAAAGCAGCTTGCGTCACTGCCAAAGCNTCNAAACGATCACCCAAAACAACTAATAAATCAGGTTGCATACGCTTCAATGCATCTGCAAATCCAAGTAAGCCAACACCCATTGATTTCACAACAGCGGACGATGTATCAGATGACAAAAGCATTTCTACGGATTCAGTAATCTCGAAACCATCTTGTACAATTGTTTTCCAAGTTTCGCCATGCTCAGGTGAATAATGCATAGCCGTTGCTAGAATTTGTAATTCTAGCTCGGGATCTTGCTGAATATCTCGCATTAACCAATACAGCAAACCATATTCAGCTCGAGTTCCTGTAAAAACGGCTATTTTTTTCATTCTCATTACTCCAGAGGAACCGAACTTGGAATATTTACCACTCGCTCTTCCAACCACAACGAGTTAGTCAAATCGCCTTGTAATACATTTTGGTACATTGGTAATCTGGTCATTAAAGTCCAGATTGGACGAGTCATAACCTTATTTGAATTGGTTTCATCCAATATCAANTCTCGCTGGNTTTTATCCTGACAAATAATGGCATTTAACCAATAATTAGAACGTGTATTTTCGGGTTCAACAACAAATGAAACATTACTATCAGCAAAGAACTCTTGATAGTGCTGTGCAAGTTCACGTTTTTTTGCAAGGAAGCCTTCTAAGCTTTCCATTTGCGCACAACCTAAAGCAGCATTCAAATTAGGTAAGCGGTAGTTAAAACCATTCTCATCATGATAAAACTCATAAGGATGTGGTATTTTTGCAGTTGTCGTAATGTGCTTCGCCCTTACTCCAAGCTCATCATCTTGGCATAGCACCATGCCACCGCCGCCCGTGGTAATGACTTTATTTCCATTAAAGCTAAGTGCTGAAACTAAACCAAAAGTCCCAGTATGTTTACCTTTATAGTAAGAACCCAGGCTTTCGGCAGCATCCTCAACTAAAGCAATATTCCATTTTGTTACGACCTGTTGAAGCTCATCAAGTTCAACTGGATGACCAAATGTATGCATGGGCACGATTGCAGAAATACGTTTATTCGTTGCTTTGTGTTTGCACACACCTTGGTCATCAATAAAAGCATTTTCTTGCAAGTACGTGTCTAATGCTTTTGGACATAAACCTAGTGTTTTTAATGAAACATCAATAAATAATGGTTCCGCACCAATATAAGATAAGGCATTACATGTTGCGACAAACGTCAAAGCTTGTGTAATTACGATATCGTCGCGTTTTACACCAGCCAACAAAAGGGCAATGTGTAATGCAGCTGTTCCATTAACAGTCGCAATGGCCTTAGCACAACCAGTAAATTGTTGAACTTTAGCCTCAAAATCATTTACATAAGCGCCAACACTAGAGACGAAAGTACTGTCAATCGTATCTAGTACATATTTCTTTTCATTGCCAAGAAAACGAGGCTCATGTAATGGAATAAAATTATTAGTACGATAAATATCTCGTACAAACTGATTAAATTTAGAAGTATCCATTACATTTTCCCATCTAAATATAAACCTGTTTCTTTGTGTCCAAAGTTAGGCATCATATAGTTAAATAGATCAACAATTTCTTCTTTATTCCACTGCTTATTTAGAAGCATCGCATGAATTTTTTCTTCGAATACATGCAACTTATCCTCTTCAACATTGAGCTCATTTTTAATAACACCTAAATTATTAAAACGTTGCATGTCTAAAGTTTCATTATCAGTAAAGAACTCTTCGAAGTCTTTTTCGCCGGTTGTTGTACTTCCAGCAAATAGACAAGGCCATTTACCTTGTTTTGGCAAAGTTTGAATTAAGCTACGCGCTTCATCCTCAGACTCACACAAATACGGCTCATATCCAAGATTATTAAGGTACTTCACTGCAATATCTGCAAAAGTAATTAGATGTAAATGCTCACTAAGTTTAGGGAAGAAAATATCTCTATTTTCCCCTAGCAAACAAGACATTAGGCATAGCTCACCAGACTCTTTCGGAGTAACGAAGTAACGGCGAATATCATTTGGTGCAGCAATTGGCTGATTCTTTTGAATACGCTGGTTAAAACCATGCAATAAAGAACCATCAGAAAATGCAACATTAGCAAAACGAGCAGTTGAAATATCAATATGCTGACTTTGACGCATAAGGAACATTTCCATAATGCGTTTTGAACCACCCATCATATTTACAGGGTTTGCAGCTTTGTCTGTGGAAACACAGAAATACTTTTTCACGCCCTTTTCAATAGACTGTTGAATCGTTTTTTCAGTATTTAAAATATTGACATGAATCATTCGCATTAACGTAAATGGATCTTT
>Ga0065704_10070486_pt1 | contig 22767 bp, 29 predicted proteins | sample SwiRhicommuniRL2_FD_59091 | JGI IMG/M metagenome (GOLD analysis project Ga0065704, IMG submission 59091) | Switchgrass rhizosphere bacterial communities from Rose Lake, Michigan, USA - RL2 v2 (version 2) | ecosystem: Host-associated > Plants > Roots > Rhizosphere > Soil | place: East Lansing, MI | reverse complement strand
CAGTGGCGAAGGCAGCCGCGCGGACGCCCGCCAGGACGAAGAAGGCGCCCGCCAGGAAAGCACCGAAGACGGTCGCAGCGAAACCTGCCCCCAAAAAACCTGCCCCCACGGCGCGTGCGAAACCACCGTCGACCTCGGTCGTATCGATGAAGGACTGGGTGGCACGCAACGCCGCGCGCGACGCGACCGTCGACGCGCCCAAGACCGGCAGGAAGACCAAGCGGGGTAGCCGCAAGTGAACGGACCGCTCAACTTCACCGCCGAGGCCCTGGCCCACGAAGCCACCACACTGACGCAGAAGCTCTCCGCCGGCCTGCACACGCTGCCGGAGGTGGAGGATGTGCACTACGGGGCCACCCAGAAGCAGGAAGTCTGGCGCGATGGCAAAGTGGTCCTGTACCGCTTCATCGGCGAGAAGGCCCCCACCGCGAAGGTCCCGCTGCTGATCGTCTACGCGCTGGTCAACCGGCCGTACATGGTGGACCTGCAGCACGATCGCTCGCTGGTGAAGGGCCTGTTGGCGCAGGGTGAGGATGTCTACGTCATCGACTGGGGCTATCCGGACCGCTCGGACCGCTATCTCGAACTCGACGACTACATCAACCGCTTCATCGACGGTGCGGTGGACCACCTGCGCGACAGCAGCGGACGCGATGCCGTCAACGTGCTCGGCATCTGTCAGGGCGGGGCCTTCTCGCTGTGCTATGCCTCGCTGCACCCGGACAAGGTCAAGAACCTGATCACCATGGTCACGCCGGTGGACTTCCATACGCCGGACAACATGCTTTCGCACTGGACGCGCGAGCTGGACGTGGACCTGTTCGTGGATGCGCTGGGCAATGTGCCGGCGGACATGATGAATGCCTGCTACCTGATGCTGAAGCCGTTCCGGCTGAACCTGCAGAAGTACGTCGGACTGGTCGACATCCTCGATGACAAGCGCGCCATCGAGGATTTCCTGCGGATGGAAAAATGGATCTTCGACTCGCCTGACCTGGCGGGCGAGGCCTTCAAGCAGTTCATCAAGCAGTTCTACCAGCGCAACGGATTCATCAAGGGCGGCATCGAGATCGGTGGCGAGGCCGTGGACCTGGGCTTCGTCGACATGCCGGTGCTGAACATCTATGCCGAACAGGACCATCTGGTGCCACCGGATGCGTCGCGTGCCTTAAAGGACGTGGTGGGGACCGCCGACTACACCGAACTGAGCTTCAAGGGTGGCCACATCGGCATCTACGTGTCCAGTCGTGCACAACGCGAAGTGCCTTCGGCCATCCACCACTGGCTGGGCCAGCGCGCGCGCTGACCGCGTGCCGCGCTTTTTGTAGGAGCGACGTAAGTCGCGACCGCGCCCCGATGGATCCCGGGTATCGCGATGATGAACGCGTCGCAACGCGCCCGGTGGGCGAACGATGGGATGCTGGAGCTTCGAGCCGTGCGGTCGCGACTCACGTCGCTCCTACAAGAGAAAACGGCGTGCTTGCTTCAATTGTCTTGCGCTAGGGTAACCACATGCTGTCACGATTCACCGTCGCTGCCGTTCTGCTTGCCTTCGTCTGGCCGGTGCTGTCTGCACCTTCATCAATCGCCAAACGAGAGATCCAGGGATTGATGGATGCGCTGTCGGCCTCGTCCTGCGAATTCCAGCGCAATGGCGCGTGGCACGGGCGCGAGGAAGCGCGCAAGCATCTGCAACGCAAGTACGACTACCTGCTGAAGCGTGACCTGGTCGATACCGCCGAGCAGTTCATCGAACGCGCCGCCAGCAAGAGCAGCATGAGCGGGCGTGCCTACCAGGTGCGTTGTCCGGGACAACCGGCGCAACCGGCGGCGACGTGGTTCAGGCTGAAGCTGGACGCGCTGCGTGGTTCAGGCGGCCCCGGCCGCTGACGCGATAGACTGGCCGCGAACAACCGTGGGGAGTTGCCGGCGATGAACAACACCACTTCCAAGCCCTTCGCGCGCTCGCTGAACGATCGCATGATCGCGGGCGTCATGGGGGGCATCGCGCACCGTTATGGATGGAGCCCCACGTTGTTGCGGGTGCTCTTCGTGATCGTGTCGCTCGCGTCCGCGGCGTTTCCGGGCATCCTGGTCTACCTGATCCTCTGGCTGTTGATGCCCAACGAACAGGACTGAACCATGGCTTCGACGATGCTCTGGGTCGCGCGTGCGTTCGGCATCGTCTGGGCCGTTCCCAACACGCTCATCGGGGCCGTTGCCGGCGTTGTCGGCATGGCATTCGGGGCACGCGTCGAATGGAGCCGGCGTGATTTCGCGCTGGTGTTCCACCGCTGGCCGTGGGGCCCGGGGGGCGCCATCACCTTCGGCAACAGCATCCTGCACACCGGCGACACGCTGGAGGCGGAATGCACCACCTACGAACACCGCGCCGGCCGCATGCAGCATCCGCCCATCCGCCTGGGCGACCACGAACGCGCGCACGTCTACCAGTACATGGTACTGGGCCCGCTGTTCCTGCCGGTGTACCTGCTGTGCGGCGGCGTCAGCGTACGCAATCCCTTCGAACGTGCCGCCGACCGCTACGCGCTGACCGGCGAGGGCTGGTGGCCTTCGCGGTCTCCCTAGGTCAGTGGGGCTTCGCGCGACCGGAACCTGACTTCTTGCCGCCACCGTCCTGCTTGTTCACGGTGGCCCATGCGATGCGTTCCGCATCTTCCTTTGAACGGCCGCGTTCGCGTTCGCTTTCCTCGATGTGTTCCGCCTGGCGTTTCTGCTTGCCGGTATAGGCGGATTTGTCGCCACGGGGCATGACGGTGCTCCGGTGTGGATGAATGGCCAGCGTGCGGCTTCCCGCGTAATCGCCGCATGACGGCCACGTCAACGGTGCGCAACATCGCTGCCCCGGGTCATCGTTCCAGGCGTTCGAAGGAAAACAACGGCCACAGTGGATGCTTGCGGCGTTCGATCAGCGCGCGCAGCAGGCCGGCACCGAGCATGCTGTAGGTGATGCCGTTGCCACCGTAGGCCATGGCGAAGTGCACGCGCGGCCCCCATTGCTTGTGCGGGCCGAAGAAGGGCAGGCCGTCGGCGGTCTCGGCGAACGTGCCGGCCCATGAGAAAGCCGGCGTGACCTCCCACTCCGGGAACAGATGGTGCAGCCGCTTCAGCAGCGTCCGCGCCTTCTTCTCGACGCGCGCATCGCGTTTGGCCGGGATGTCCACCGCATCGTCCTCTCCGCCCAGCAGCAGCCGACCGTCAGCGGTGCTGCGCGCATACAGATAGGGGCGTGCGGTTTCCCACAGCAGCGTGTCCCGGAGGAAGCCGAGCTGCTCGTCGGGCAAGGGATCGCTGATGACGGCATAGCTGCTGTGGTTGCGCGCCACGTTCTGCCGCAACCAGTGCTGATTGGCGTACCCGGCCGCGACCACGAGATGCGCGGCGCGCACGCTGAAACCTGTCACCGTGCGCAGCGTCACGCCGCGCGACGTCGCATGCAGGTCGGTCACGCGCGTGCGGTCGAATACCGCGGTGCCCTGGCGATGCAGGCGTTGCAGCAACCGGTGGGTCAGGCGGTAGGGATCCACCTGCGCGGCCTGGGTGCTGAGCAATGCCGCTGCCGCCTCGAAGCCGTAGTCTTCCCGTACCCGGTCCGCCGACAGCAGTTCCACCTCCAGTCCGTGGCGCAGGCGCAGGGCATGCTCGTCTTCCATCGGCCGCACGTCGCGACGCCGGCTGGCGTAGTAGAGGCTCTTGTTGCGCGCGAAGCCGACATCGCGCCACGGCGCGGCGACCTCGCGCAGCTGGTCGATGGCCGCGGCGCAGGCAAGGTAGGCGAGGGCGGCATCGTCTTCGCCATAGCGCTTGGCCAGGTCGACCATGTGGGTGTCGATTTCGTACTGCAGCAGCGCCGTACTGGCGGCCGTGCTGCCCCAGCCGATGTCCCGCTGTTCCAGCACCGCGACATCGAAACCATGCTGCGCCAGTTCATCCGCAATCAGCGCACCGGTGATGCCGCCACCCAGCACAGCTACATCGCAACGATGGTCGGACGCCAGCGGCGGGAACGCCTGCATCAGGCCATTGCTGACCGCCCAGAAGGGGTACCCGCTCTTGAGATCCATGCCTGTCCCGCGCCGTGACGACGACGCCATGCTGGCAGGCAAGGCGGGACGGAACGGTGAAGGCGTGGTGTTCCGTCAGCGCGGCAATGCGCCCTGCAGGAACAGCTCCACCGACGCGAGCGCCTGGGCTTCCAGCGTGTCGACATCCGGCAATTGCGGGCTGCCGGCCGCCAGCCGGAATATCTGGTCGCCGAACAGGCTCATGTAGAACTGCGCCGCCGCCGCCCTGGGCGACGCCAGTTGCATGCGTCCGGCGGCCACCTGCTGTTCGAAATAATCCGCAAGCGTGGCGCGGATGGACGCCACCGCGTGGTCCAGGAACCAGTCGCGCAGGGCGGGGAAGGATTGTCCCTCGCCGATCACGATGCGGTAGACCACCTGCGAATCGGTACGCGCCATCACCTGCGCCATGCGGATCGCCACCCGGCGCAGCGCCTGTTCGGGGGGCAGCTCGGTCAGGTTGAGGTCGCTGAGCAGGTGGATATGCATGTCCAGCCGGCGCTCGAGGATCGCGCTGGCCAAGCCTTCCTTGTCGCCGAAGATCCGGTACAGGGTGGCCAGCGAGCCACCGGCGCGGGCGACGATCTCGCTCAGTCGCGCATGCTGGTAACCCTTCTCGGCAAAGACTTCGGTGGCGGCGTCGAGGAACTTCTCCGCACGGATCTCGCCACGCCGGCACAGGTCCACCTGTGGGCGGGGACGCAGCGGCGAAGCCGTCGAGGATGCATCGTTGAAAACGTTTTCCAGGTATTCGGAAGAAATGCTCACGGGAACTCCCTGCGCACGTCTGGTTGCGACGATCTTCGCAGCCTAGCAAAAAGGTCATGCGACTGTTGCAACCGCGTGACATCGGCATGGCACTCAGGCGTCCGTCGGCGGGCGCGACGCCTCGCACGCCTGACCTGGACTGGGTGCCGGGGCCGACGGGCCGACAGACGGACGGGAAGATGCGGCGGATATCGGGATGGCAGCTGGGCTGCCTGCCGGGTATTTGCGTGGCCCGACGACCGCATCGTGCCGGGCATGGACGCGGACCTGCTGCTGGGCACGACCCCGCCACCGATGTGCTGGCGCTGGCCGACGTGGTGTGGGTGATGCGCGCGGGTGAGATCCAGTACGAAGCCGCCGAGCAACCGCGCTCGGCTCAGAGGTAGCGCGTGATCGCCGGTGCCTGCTGCCAGTTGTCGTGCGCCCCGTCCACGTAGGTGATCGGCGCGGCGTCCAGCTCCTCGGGAGTGGCGTCTTCCAGGCACCCCAGGTTGACGCCGTAGATCCGCTGCCCGTCCGGCACGTTGTTGCCGATCCCGAACGGTCGCACGCCGCAGGTGCGGCAGAAATGGTGCGAGTTGCGCAACGCATTGAACCGGTACTCGACCAGCTCGCCTTCGCCCGCCAGCAGGCGGAAGGCATCCGGCATCACGATGGCCGGCCAGAACCGGTTGCGCCGGCACACCGAGCAGTTGCAGCGATAAGTGGGCCGGGTCAGGTCAATGTCCGCCTCGAAGCGGATCGCGCCGCAATGGCAGCTTCCCCGATAGGTCTTCAGCATGCGGCCTCCCGTGCCGATATCGTTCCGGGGGCTGACGGGGTCGCCCCGCCGTGCCTGGCCCATGGGCGGGAGCATACCGGACCCCTCCACTCCCGGAGCCGTGCATGCTGCAAACCGTCGACGTTGCCGAGCTGCGACCCGGCATGTACGTGCAGAAGCTGCTCGGCCCGTGGATGCAGCACCCGTTCTGGCGCACCTCGTTCGTACTGGACGAGGCACGCCTGGCGCAGCTGCAGGACAGCGGCGTGGAGCAGGTGGTGGTCGACCTGTCGCGCTGTTATGGAGACGCAGAGGACGGAGACGAAGAAGAGGCCGTTCCCGCAACCGTCGACGCCCCACCCGTCGCAGAACCTGCGGAAGCGCGGCGGCGCCCCGTCGTGCACGACAGCACCGTCAGTCTGGCCTCGGAACTGGTCCGCGCCCGCCGCATCTGCGACGAAGGGCGCGAGGCTGTGGAGGCCATGTTCCGTGAAGTGCGGCTGGGCAACGGCGTGGATGCCGGCCGCGTGCTGCCGCTGCTGGACGAGATCACCGGTTCGGTCGATCGCCACCCCACGGCGCTGGTCAGCGTGGCGCGGCTGAAGGACGCTGACAGCTACACCTACCTGCATTCGGTCGCCGTCGGCGCGCTGATGGCCATGCTGGCGCGGCAGCTGCAGTTGCCAGAGGAGCAGGTGCGCGATGCGGCGCTGGGCGGGCTGCTGCACGACATGGGCAAGGCCATGCTGCCGCAGGACGTGCTGAACAAGCCCGGCAAGCTGACCGACGAAGAGTTCGACATCGTCCGCCAGCACCCCGTGCACGGCGAACGCCTGCTGCGCGAGGGCGGCGTGAGCCAGGAAGCGGTGCTGCATATCGCCCGCCACCATCACGAGAAGATCAACGGCGGCGGCTATCCGCAACGCCTATCCGGCGCGGAGCTGCCGCTGCTGACCCGCATGAGCGCCATCTGCGACGTTTACGACGCCATCACCTCCGACCGCCCGTACAAGGCCGGCTGGGACCCGGCCGAATCGCTGCGCCGCATGGCCAGCTGGCAGGGGCATTTCGACGAGAGGCTGATGAAGGCCTTCGTGCGCAGCATCGGCATCTACCCGATCGGCGCCCTGGTGCGGTTGTCCAGCGACCGGCTGGCGGTGGTGGTGGAACAGAACCCGGCCACACTGCTGGCGCCGCGCGTGCGCGTGTTCTATTCCGCCAAGTCGCGCACGCACCTGCTGAGGGTCGACGTGGACCTGGCCATGGCCGGTGAGCGCGAGCGCATCGTGGGCGTGGAGTCGCCCGCCAAGTGGGGTTTCCGCGACCTGGAGAAACTCTGGCTGCCCTGATCGCCTGTCGTTGTCGATCCCGGCCGCACCCGTTCGTCGCAAGGTCAGTGTCCAATGCCCCGGGAGGCAGACCATGCGATTCCTTTCGATGATCCGGATCGACGAAACCACCGGCCAGCAGCCCAGCGAGCGGCTGATGACCGACATGATGGCGCTGATCGGCGAGATGTCCGCCGCCGGTATCCTGCTCGACACCGCAGGCCTGCTGCCCACCGCGCAAGGTGCCCGCGTCCGCTCGCGCTTCGGCGAGATCCGGGTCACCGACGGCCCGTTCACCGAGGCGAAGGAGGTCATCGGCGGCTATGCCATCCTGCGTGCCGATTCGCTCGACGACGCCATCGCCCACACCCGCCGTTTCCTCGACGTGCATGGTGATGAATGGGACATCGAGTGCGAAGTGCGGCCCATCGAGGAACCGCCCGCCGACCCCTTCATCGCCGGCTGACCGGAGGAGAACGCCCATGCAGACCTACACCGGCAGTTGCCATTGCGGCGCCGTGCGCTTCGAGTGCGAGCTCGACCTCGCCGCCGGCACGCGTCGCTGCAACTGCAGCTTCTGCCTGAAGACGCGCATGTGGAAGGTGTTCGCCCTTGGCGACGGCTTCCGCCTGCTCCACGGCGCCGACGCCCTGTCGGACTACCAGGCCCACGCTTCGGAATGGCCCGCCGGCCATGTGCACCACTACTTCTGCCGCCATTGCGGCGTGCGCGGTTTCAGCAAGGGATACCTGGAGATGGCGCCCTTCAACGGCTGGTTCCACGCGGTCAACGTCGCCACCCTGGACGGAATGGACGATGCACGGTTCGCTGCCATCCCCGTGCAATACGAGGATGGGCGCCACGACGACTGGGACCATCCGCCGGCATCGCCGTCGTACCTGTAGGTGCCGGCCCGCCGTGGACTTCCGGCACGTGTCCCGCGCGCGGACCTCCCCCATGATCGCCGTCCATCGATGACGCGACCGAAGGCGAACGCCATGTCACTGCTGTCCCTCGTCCTGGCCGCCGCCAGTGCTTCCGCCCCGGCCGCGCCTGCAGCCGATCCCGCCACGCTCGCCGCCATCGAGGCGACCTGCTTCGACTACGTCGACGGCCAACTGGAAGGCGATCCGGCGCGCGTGGCGCGCGCGCTGCATCCGGACCTGGCCAAGCGCGCCGTGATCGGCGATACGCCGGACGAGCGCCTCGGCCTGCGCCGCATGTCGAAGGAAGAACTGGTCAGCCTGACCCGGCAGGGCGTGCTGAAAACGCCGAAGGATGCGTGGAACCGCACCTGCCGCGTGCTCGACGTCACCGCCGAGACGGCCGCCGTGCGCCTGGAGACCCCGTGGTTCGTGGACCATTTCCACATGGGGCGGTTCGATAGACGCTGGATCATCGTCAATGCGCTGTGGCATTCGAAGCCGCGCTGATGACGGGCGTGCGCGGTGATGCGTTGGAGGGACAGAGATCGTGCCGCACGGCATGGTGGCAGACGTCGTCGCATCCGGCGCCCATGTGCGAAGAGATTCCCACCCGGTAGTGTTCCTGCGTGAGCCGTTCGACCATCAGGTGGATCCGCATGGGCGTACCCCGCGTGTAGACCAGGAGGACGCGGTCATCCGGGGCCGCGATCCCGTGCAGATGCATCGATCGGCTCCGCGCGAACGCGTCAACCTGATCGAAGAGGGCAGGGAGGTCGCGCGCTTCAAGCGTGCAGACCTGCACATGGCCCAACTCGAAGATGTCAGGCTTGTCGCCATTCGCATCAGGGTGGTACTCGATGTAGGCGGGATCCCGACCACATCCCATGCATGCCATCATCGCAATGGCCATCAGCCCGCGCGCCATGCCGGTGGCCGGGATCATGGTGCGCCGATGGGCGAACGCGCGGCCTTTCTGAAGAGTGCGGACGACAGTAGCCAGGTGGCCGTGCAGAGGCCGGTAACCGCCAGCACGGAGGCCGTGGACTCATGCGACTGCGTCAGTAATGCGATGGCGCCCGCCACCATCTGCGCCAGGGCCATGACCGACAACATGTGCGCCATCCCTTGTGGTTGCAGGCGGACCAGGAGAGCGCCCACGCCCCCCATCACCAGCACCCCCATGAACAGCAGGTTCGCCGGGTCCTCCGGTTCACCCACGATGCCCACGGCCAGGTTCACCCACACCAGCAGGAACGCCGCACCGATCGCGATCACGCTCGCGGCCAGGTAGGCCGGCACGCGCGCGACCCGCGCCATGGCTTCGAAGGCAAGACAGGCGATCAGCAGCATGGCGCCGAACAGCGCGAAATCGAATGCCGTCCACACGACGTCGGCGGTGAACTGCATCGCCACCCAGGGCAGCAACAACAGTGCAGCGGCACCGCCCCATGCCAGGGAGCGCAGCAGGCGGATCCAGCGTGTCGCGTCAGGCAGGGTGTCGCTCGTCATCGTCATGTCTCCCGGGACCCCGTCGAGGTCGCGGGGACATGCTGGGCCGGGATGATGGGCAGCTGGCGGAGGCTGTGTGAAGCCAGTGCGAAGTCAGGGCGCGGCCGCCGCGCGATGCGCATAGCTCAGCACCCGGGTGACCTGCCAGCGGCCGTCGCGTTCGCGCCAGACCATCACGAAGTCGGCTTCGCCCGTGCATTCTGTTGCCGTCATCGCGCAGAACCGGTGCGTGCCCTGTGCGATCGCGCCGAAGCCCTTGATCGGAAACACCTCCAGCGTGCCCGGTACGCGTTCGCGCCGATAGCGGCCGCAGACGTTCTCGCGGGTCCGGCCGATCATGTCCTCGCGCGTCCAGGTGACGCCGCCGTTGTCGTGGTAGAACTCCACGGCCTCGTCGAAGTAGGTGGCGTGCTTCACCAGTTGCGCGGGGTCGGCGCAGGTGTTGAAGGTATCGAACACCGCCGTATCCAGTGCATCGATCACCTGGGTGAGCTGTTCGGGCGTGCGCTCGGCCGCAGCGGCGGATTCCACCGCACCGAATAGCAGCACGGTGCCCATCGAGCCCGATAGCGCGGCCTTCGCCACGCGTGACCGAACGGCGCTCATGCCGACACCAACGGTGCGCGCGGACGCCCGCCCAGCAGCCGCGCCGGCAGCATCAGCACGGCGTGCAGGAACGAGAACAGGGCGGAGAAGGTGATGCCCACCAGACGGAACGGCAGCGACAGCAGCCACACCAGCGGCCACGCCACCAGCGCCAGCAGGGCGAGCGGCCAGCACAGCAAGAACAGCAGGCACCAGGCGAGCAGGGCGATAAGGGTCTTCACGGACAGGCTCCTTCGGTCGGCGCGCCACCAACGGGCGACATGCGGACAGCGTGCCGGGGCAGGATGCGGCGGACAATGCGCGCGCGACGAAAGCACGGCGCGGGCGACCAAGCCCGGCGCACGGTGGACGAAAAGCCTGCGCGCAGGCGCGCCTCCGCGACCCGGTGTTCAGTCCGCAGCGTTGATCGTCTGCAGCAGCTGGGTGACCCGGTAGGGCTTGGGCAGGTAGCGCACGCGGTCCGGCAGCGGCGGCAGTTCCGCGCGCGGATGGCCCGAGGCGAGGATCACGCGGGCATCGGGATGCAGGGCAGCGGCTTCCCGGGCCACATCGATACCGGAGATGTGGCCCGGCATGGCCACGTCCGAGATCACGACATCGAAATGCGTCCCGTCATGCAGGCATGCCATGGCCTTCTGGCCATCGATGGCCGTCACGACCTCGAACCCGGCGATCTCGAACGCATCCGAGAGGATGTCGAGCAGGTCGGCTTCGTCGTCGATCAGCAGCAGGCGTCTGGCATCGGTCATTCGGAATCTCGTGGGACGGGAAGGCAAAGGGAAACGGTGGTGCCCTCGCCGGAAGCGCTTTTCAGTTCCGCGAATCCGCCGGACTGGCGCGCGAATCCGAACACCTGGCTCAAGCCCAACCCGCTGCCCTTGCCCACCTCCTTCGTGGTGTAGAAAGGCTCGAACACGCGTGCCTGGTCTTCCACCGGAATGCCTTCGCCGTCGTCGCTGACCTGGATGCAGATGAAGCGACTGGGTGGCGCATCCGCAGCGTGCGGGAGCGCGCAGTCTCGCAGCGTCGCCGTGATCGCGATGTGACCTCCGGCGGGCATCGCATCGCGGCTGTTGGACACCAGATTGAGCAGGGCGGCCTCCAGTTGTTCGCGGTCGACATCGATCCCGGGCAGGTCGTCATCGAAGCGGGCATGCAGGGTCACGCCGTCGTGGCATGCGCGCCGCAACGTATCCATCGCATCGTGGATGACGGTGGCCACCGAATGCCGTTCCGACACCAGCACACGCCCGGTGCCGAAGGTCAGCAACTGCCGGGTGAGCAGCGCGCCACGCTCCGCCGCACGCATCGCACCCTGCAGATGCTTCTTCGCCTTGGGCTGCATCGTGTAGTGATCCACGAGTTCCAGGCTGTTGATGATGATGTTGAGCAGGTTGTTGAAGTCATGCGCCAGGCCCAGCGTCAGCTTTCCGATGGCTTCAAGCTTGTGCGACTGCAGGAGGGCATCGCGGGATTGTTCCAGCCGTTCCTGGTGTTCGAGGCGGTCGGTGATGTCGCGCGTGACCTTCGCGTAGCCGACCAGCACGTCGTCCTGCCAGATGGGGTCGATCACCACGCTGGCATGGAACGCGGAGCCATCCTTGCGCACGCGCCAGCCCTCTGCGGTGAAGCGTCCTTCCGCCCGTGCGATGCGAAGTCCCCGTGCGGGTGCGCCACTGGCGATGTCATCCGGGGTGTAGAAGCGCGAAAAGTGGGTGCCGATGACTTCATCCCGGGTGTAGCCCTTGATGCGCTCGCCGCCGGTATTCCAGCTGCGCACATACCCTTCGGTATCCAGCATGTAGATGGCGAAGTCGACGACGCCATCGATCAGGCGCTTGAGCTGCCTTTCTTCGATGTCCGGAAGCTGGTCAGCGGTCCCGCTGTCCGGCATGGGATCCATATGCGCGGAGTCGCGATCGGAATCGGGAGCTTCGCGCTGATCGGTTCGGGCTGCGGATTTCGACGTGTCGGGCATGGCCGGCGAGCACTGGCGTCAGGACGCGGGGGGCAGTTCCGCGACCGCACGGAGCAGGGCGGTCTGGCGTTCCATCATCCAGCGTGCGGCCCAGCCTGCGCCGGCATCCAGTGAGCGCACCGCGACCTGCTCCTGCGAGATGCCTTTGCCGGAGATCAGGATCCTCGCCATCCATCCCTGTCGTTCCGGGCCGATTTCGACGATGGGCTGGCCATGGCAGAAGAGGGTTCTTCGTTGATCTTCCACCTGCCACGAAAAGCCATCGGGCAGCGGAGCGGATATGCGCGTGGACACGGTGATTTCCCCTCAGGCGTGCGCCACCCTCGCATGAATGGCGTTCCTGACGCGTGACGATGCACACCGCAGAGCACGCGGCACCGCACAGGAACGCGGGCTTCACCTGTGCCCCCGCGTGCCTGAACGCCCGCGCCCGGTCACGTGGGTGGCGTGTAATCCGCCAGCACTTCGCCGTCCACGGAGACCAGCCGGTCCAGGCGGATGCGTTCGCCGGTGTGGAGTTCGGCGTACTCACTGCCCCCGTTCGCGTACAGCGCGATGATCCGTGCATTGCGTTGCTGCTGCACGCCGTCTTCATCCATGAACCGGATCGAAGCCGTGCTGCGCCGGGTCGCCGTGGCTTCCAGTACGTCGTGGAATTCGCAGTTGATCGGTGCGTAGGGCGGGGAGGGCCGGGTCATGGCGGGGCGCCTGGCAGGTGGGCGCGCAGGGCGCGGGGTGGAGTATCGTGCGCCCGGAAACGCCGGAAAGGGAACCGCCAGCCATGGAATACGACACGTGAGCACGCCGGTACAAGGCCGCACGGGCCAGGATCCTGATCTGCTGCGTCGCCTGTTGCGCGCGAAGGACCGGATGGATGCCGCCTCGCACGAGGCGTGGCCGGTGCAACGCCTCGCGCGCGTGAGCCATGTGTCCGAAGCGCACTTCGCGCGCTCGTTCAAGGAAGCCTTCGGCATTCCACCGCACCGCTACCTGCTGACGCGCCGCATCGAGCGCGCCAAGGCGCTGCTGCGTGATACGGAGACCCCCATCCTCGACATCGCCCTGCAGACCGGCTGGAACAGCCTGGGCACGTTCGGCCGCACCTTCCGCGACATCACCGGCGAGAGCCCGGGTGAACTGCGAGCACGCGAACAGGCCGCCCGCCACGCGCTGGAATGCGTTCCGCACTGCTATGTCAGCGCCGCCTACCGGCCCGGCCTCACCACCGCAGTTTCGGAGAAGCGGCGGCAGGAGGGCGGTGATACAAAAGCGCCCTCAACCAGACAGGAGGTTCCATGAGTCAGGGTATCGGGGTGGTCGGTCTGTATGTCCGCGATCAGGATGAAGCACTGGCGTTCTATGTCGGCAAGGTCGGGTTCCGCGTGCATACCGACGTACGCAACGGCGACTACCGCTGGCTGACCGTGCAGCATCCGGACCAGCCATCCGTGCAGCTCGGCCTGTTCAAGGCGCAGCCGCCGGTGCTGGACGACGCCACCGCGCAGGCGGTCAACGGGATCGTCGCCAAGGGCGCCATGCCGCCGCTGGTGCTCAACGTGGACGACTGCCACGGCGAATACGAGCGCATGCGCGCCAACGGCGTGGAGTTCACCCAGGCGCCGGAAGCGCGCTACGGCAATGTCGATGCCAACTTCCGTGACCCCTCGGGGAACGGCTGGAAGATGATCGAGTCCCGGCGCGCGGCGCACTGAGCGTCCACGCCATCGTGTCGCTTGCACAGGAGATCGCAATGAACGGGAATGCCTGGATCCGTCAGTTCCATCGTTGGCTGTCCATCACTTTCACCCTGGCCGTCATCGCCAACCTGCTGGTCATGGGGCAGGAAAAGATCGCACTGTATGTCGGCCTGTTCACGCTGCTGCCGTTGGCGTTGCTGCTGCTCACGGGCCTGTACCTGTTCGCGCTGCCGTATCTCGGCAAGCGCCGCAGCGGTGCACGCAGCGGGTAGACGGATACGCGACCGGCAAACGCGGCATCGTCAACCTCGCTTGATCGCCTCGATACGTTGCCGCGCCAGGTCGGCGAGGTGGTCGCGCCTCGTCTGGTGTTGTCCGGCCACAAGGATGGAGATCATGCGGGGCGCTGCGCAGGCTGGGGTTGAGCGGTTGTGCGGGGGAGGATAGGTTGCATTGCAAGCGCCGTCGCGAGTCCACCTCGTCCCGACCGGTTCCGTCACCCCGCCCAGCAGAGGACGCCCGATGAAGTATCTGATTTCCTTTCCCAGTGCTGCGATGGTCGTATCCGGCGACGAACTTGAAGCGGCCGGCCGCGATTCGCGCGCGGTGATCGAGCAGGCGAAAGTTGCGGGGGTGTACGTCTTCGGCGGAGGCATCGACGAGAGCGTGGCGCCGGTGCTCGTGTCGGGCGATGGCACTTTCGCCGAAGGCGGATACCCGTGGGCGCCGCCGCTCAACGGCGGCTTCACCGTACTCGAACTGTCATCCCGCGAGGAGGCCATCGCCTGGGCGGCGCGCATCGCGAAGGCGTGCCGATGCGATCAGGAGTTGCGGGTGTTCATGTTCGATCCGGCGTCGTGAGGCGGTGAGCGCGCGGTCAGCGGGATAGGTTGGGCTGAGCCTGCGAAGCCCAACATCGGAGCGTCGGACGATGCGCGATGTTGGGCTTCACTTCGTTCAGCACAGGCTATGGCGTGTGTTTTCCGCTAGATGCGCACTATGCGGAGGCAGTCGCCCTCAGTCCTCGATGGCTTCCACGCCCTGTCGATCCAGTTCCGCCAGGCGATCGCGCATGGTGGTGAGTTGCTCGGGTGTGTGGCCGATCCAGCCCTTCACTTCGGCGACCACGCGCAGCGGATCGCGTGTGCGATACGACCGGGTAGGATTGCCCGGGAAGCGCTGGTTGGTGAGGTTGGGATCGTCCTCGAACGGACCGGTCGGCTCGATGATGTAGATGTGACCGCGGCCTTCGCCGGCCGCAAGCTCTGCGCCCCATGTGGCCGCTTCCAGCATCGCGGTCAAGTAGACGTACCTGGCGATGCGGCGCTTTCCGAAGTTTGAAGTGCAGCCCGCGACGATCAGATCGCCGGGAGCCAGTTTCGCCTTGGTGCCGTGGTAATAAATCTCGGTATCGCGCATGGGGGTGGAGTTCCGGTGGCCTGCCGTATCGACAGGCCGGCGATACTGCAGCCCGCACCGGGCCTTGCCGCAAGCCCCCGGGCGTTATATAAATTGAGGGTGGGAGGCGCAGCGCGTCTCCCTTTTTTGTGCGCTTTGCGATGGCACGAATGGCTGGCAGGATGGGGGCAGGAGTGTCGTGTCGCCTGGGAGTCGGTCAGTCATGAAGCAGCTGTCCCGCGTCGTGGTTTCGTGTGTGTTGCTGTGCGGCCTGACCGCCTGCGGTTGTGTGGACGAATACGTCGACACGCTGCCATCTCCCGACGGTACGCTGAAGGCCGAGCTGCGCCATTGCGGCTGCAGCCTGACCACCTACCGACGCACGCAGGTGACGGTGCTGGAGTCTTCGCGCAAGGCCGAGTGCATGGCCTCCACCGGCGTTGCCGGGTTCGATGCCCCCTTCGACCACGCACCGCTGAAGCTGCGGTGGCGGTCCAACGACACGCTGCATGCGAGCTACCCGGACTATCCCGACTTTCCGCAGACGCGGTACAGCGCGGGTGATCCGGCGAGGCCCAAGGTGACGCTGGTGTTCCAGGGCGAGCCTTAGAGTGCGCTTGGCTGATGACTGACACCCGGCATGCGCGGTGCTACGGCGTCGCGAGGCTCACCGGTCGTCCGGAAGCAATTGCACTCTGCCCCCAGTTTCCTGGCCCAACCCAGGGTTCTACTCAACTTGGCGAGAGGCCCAGTCACCTGCACGGCGGGCTTCTTCAATCCAATCCAGGGCTTCGCGGTAGCCGTCTTCGCTTTCCAGGACGCGGTCCGTCAGGGGCCGCCCTGTCAGTGTGAAGTACGCACCGAAGTCCGCAGGCGTGAGTCCGGCGGCCTCGGCGGCTTGGTGGAACAGGTGCCAGCGAATTGCGCGCTTCTCGAGTTCGTAGCGTGGCCAGAACTCTGTAAGGACGTCTGCACCCGCACGCACGCGATTGGCCGGCTCTCCCAGGCGCTTGTCCTTGGGGGCGAGGCGCTTGGCGACGGCGAGGAGCAGGTGTGCCATATCCTGGCGCTCTACTGTCCCATTCGCCGTCTGGAGTTGGCCTGCACACCGATGCAGGGCAGCGGATAGCTCGCGGAGCGAGGCCTGGATGTACGGATTCGGGTGGTCTTTGATCATCGTTCGACAGTGCACGGGTCGCGAATAGCGCCCATCACCACGGTAGACGTGTGGCAACGCCATTTCCCTATGGTGATGGGCGCGATATCTCCCGTGGCGATGAAGCGGATGTTCGTCAACTTAGCCGGCAACCGCTGCACCGTTACGAAGTGGCGCATCTCGAAAGGCTGCGACTCGGGATGCCATACACCCAGCAGGCAGAGGCGCCGCGGGCACGCGCGCTGCTGGTGATGCGCCTATACCAGCGGATGCTGGCCACCGAGATGGCGCTGGGCAGCGACATCATGTCGAACAGCGTGGAGGGTTATCAGTTGCTCAAGCTGGCGGGCAAGAGCGGCGGACTCGATACGTTGCGCAAGCAGTTGTCGGTGCGGTTCAAGAGCAAGCGGGCGAGGGCGGGGCGTCGGGGTGACGTTGCCGCTGCTTGTTGCGCAAGCGCATGGCAAATGGGGCCGCTTGGTCCCATTTGTCGTGGGCTGTATCGAAGGCCTGGTTGTCGGGATACGGGGTTCGTTGTTGCAGATGTGACATCAACTTCACGCATTTACGTGGGATCGCCACTTTCCTCCGTCGCACGCCGACGGTATGTTCAGAGACAGGGGCGCGGATTCCATGACGGGATCCGCCAAAGAGAAGAAGGCAGGGGATGTCATGGAGACTGCGCGCAGGCGGGCAGCGGGATGGGTGCTGTTGATGTTGGGGGTCGGCGCAGGGCTGGATGCATCCGCGCAGACACCTTCCAAGTATCCCTGGGACGAATACGACAAGCGTGTCGAGTCCGCCAAGCAGGCGGCCGCGCTGAAATCCGACCTGTTCGGAGATCAGGTCAACCTTGCGAATGGGTCGCTGTCGTTCACGGCGACCGATGCTGCCATACCGGGCAACAATGCACTGCCCGTCAGTCTGTCGCGCTCCTACTCGGTCCAGAATCGATATGGCGGGCCGACGTCCCCGCCCGTCACGGATTTCATGCTGGCCGACTGGGACGTCGACATGCCCAGCATCAGTGGCTCATTCGCGTCGAACTGGGAGAGCAGGGTGCCCGGCAATCCGGGACGGCGCTGCTCCGCGCCCGCGCATCAGGCATCCCCGCCGTCGCCGGTGTGGGACATCAATGTCTGGGACTTCTGGCAGGGCAACACGCTCAATGTGCCAGGAGCGGGCGGCGAGCTTCTCCAGGTGCGACCCGGCGCCTATCTGCCATCGACGGGCGGCCCCTACTACTGGATGACCACGGGCCAGACCTATGTGTCATGCCTGCCCACCATCAAGAACACGACGGGTGAGGGCTTCCTGGCAATCACGCCGGACGGGACCAAGTACTGGTTCGACTGGATGGCCCAGTACCGCGAGCCCAACCTGAGCAGCGCGAATGGCGGCAGCAATATCGCGCGCCGCAAGAACGTGCTGTACGCCACCAAGGTGCAGGACCGCTTCGGCAACACCGTCGATTACACGTATACGAATGCGTGGAACGCACCCGCCCGCCTGACCGGGATCGTGTCCAGCGATGGTCGGCAGCTGATCATCGCCTACAACGCGCAGGGGCACATCTCCACGGTCACGCAGGGCACGCGGACCTGGATGTATCAGTATGTTGCGCTGGGCAGCAGGAGAAGCCTGTCGGCGGTCGTGCAGCCGGATGGCACGCAATGGACAATCGGGTTCTCGTCCTTCACGTCCGCGGAACTTTATTACCCCACGGGACATCCTGCCGAACCCACACGCGACTGTTTCGTGCGATTCGGACCGCCGATTGGCCCGACAACAGTGACCGGCACCGTGCAGCACCCGTCGGGTGCCTTGGGTACCTTCACCTTGGGATGGTTGACGCACGGTCGCAGCAACGTGCCAGTGGCCTGCCAGAACTTCGATATCGGTGGCGAGTACGGCACCAACACCAGTGACGACACCAACCAATGGGCCATTTCGTACGAAGCGTACTCACTGACGAAGAAGCTCATTACGGGGCCAGGGCTGTCGGCGTCGGAGTGGAACTATTCGTATACGCCCAATATCAGTCATCAGTTCTACCCCGGTGGCGACATGCTGACGCCGTGTCCGATGGGTACGTCCTGTGGTGCACCGATCTGCACCAGTGACGCATGTGCCGGTCGCGCGGAAACGCTGGTGCTGGGGCCCAATGGCGAGCGCACCAAGTATTTCCATGGCAACAGTTATCGCTATAACGAAGGCAAGCTGCTGCGGGTGGAGCGGGGCAGTACCACGACGCCGCTCATGGATGTGCAGGTTTCGACCTTCGACCTGAGCATGGCGCCGCAGGTCTACCCGGAGCGCTTCGGCTACAGCCTGCGAGAGAACTTCGATGGGTTCACGTCCGAGTACCACCGTCCGCAGCTGAGCACTACGACGACGCGTGATGGCGTGGATTTCAAGTATCAGGTCGATCTCTTCGATGCGCTGGCCAGGCCGAAAGCAGTCAAGCGTTTCAGTTCGATTGCGGGCAGCCAGGTCAAGACGGAACTGACGGATTACCACGACAGTCAATCGCTCTGGGTGTTGGGTCAGACGCAAAGGCTTGTCGTGAATGGACAGGAGGTCGCGGAGTCGACGTTCGACGCGCTGGCGCGGCCGTGGGTCAGTGAGTCGTACGGCAGAATCATGCAGACGTTGACCTACAACGCCGATGGCACGGTGGCCACGGTCAAGGACGGCAACAACAACGTTACTGCCGCCAGCAACTGGAAGCGTGGCGTCCCGCAGGCCATCCAGCACCCGCCTACACCGGAAGCACCTGCGGGCGCGATGGAGTCGGCGGTGGTCAACGACAACGGCTGGATTACCTCGGTCACCGATGAGAACGGCTACACAACTGGCTATGGCTACGATGCCATGGGCAGACTGGCCAGCATCGTGTATCCCACGGGCGACACTACGGCATGGAATACGACCACGCTCTCGTTTGCACCTTCGTCAACACCTGTTTATGGGTTGCCGGCGGGCCACTGGAGGCAGGTAATCCAGACCGGCAACAACCGCAAGGTCGTCATGATGGATGCACTCTGGCGGCCAATCGTCACGGAGACATATGACGCGGGCGACCTCAACGGAACCATCTCCCAGGTCGTCAATCGATATGATGAGAATGGACGCGTTTCGTTCATTTCATATCCGCAACGGAACCTCGACCCAACTGTCTACAACACATGGGGCAATCCATCGCTGGCACCTAACGCGGCCGGCACTCACACATTCTATGACGCCTTGGGTCGGGTCACGTCTTCCTCCCAGGACAGCGAGCTTGGTCTGCTGACCACCCTGACGGAGTACCTGCCCGGATTCCAGACGCGTGTGACGAACCCGCGAGGCTTCCAGACACTCATTCAATATCAGGCATTCGATCAGCCAAGCCATGATTACCCGACAGGCATCACCCAGTTTGCCGGTGCTGATACGTCGGCGACGGAGATCCATCGCGACGTGTTCGGCAAGCCGGTGCGTATTCGTAAGCGCAATAACAGTGGCAGCTTGTTCGTGGATCGTCACTATGTCTATCACGCCAATCAGCTGCTTTGTAAGGTTGTCGAGCCTGAAACGGGCGCCACCGTCATGGGGTACGACGCGGCGGGTAATCTGACGAAGTCGGCCTCGGGGCTGGGAAGCTTCTTTCTCGACATCGCCTATTGCAATCATGCAGAGGCATGGGCGAGCGGTCTTGCAGTGGATCGGAGCTACGACGCGCGCAATCGGATTACTTCACTGAGCTTTCCCGACGGGCTCGGGAATACCACCCACACTTACACCCCGGATGGTCTGCCAGCGAACATCACCGCCAACAATGGTGGCTCCAACATAGTCACCACGGAGTACACCTACAACCGTCGCCGCCTGCTGACACAGGAGCGTATGCTGTGGGGCAGCATCGATTGGCCGTTGACATACGGCTATAACGCCAATGGACATCTGCAGAACCAGGTACTTCCGGGTAGCCTGATCGTTGGCTACGCTCCCAATGCGCTGGGCCAGCCGACCCAAGCAGGTACCTATGCCACGGGCGTGACCTATTACCCAAACGGAGCCATCAAGCAGTTCACCTACGGCAACGGGGTGGTGCACAACCTGATTCAGAACGCTCGTCAGTTGCCGGAGCGCAGTTACGATTGCGCGATTGCGGGCACGGGCTGCGCCAGTACGAACAAGCGGTTGGACCTGAGCTACGCCTACGATGCGGCAGGCAACGTGAGTGGGATCACGGATAACCGCAATGGTCGCCAGACCCGCAGCATGGCGTACGATGGACTAGATAGGCTAAACCAGACGATCTCACCGATGTTTGGCACGGCCAGCTACAGCTACAACGCGTTGGATAACCTGACCTCGGTCGGCGTCACGGGTGGCACCAGCAGCCGTACGCATACCTACACCTACAACGCGGCAAACCAGGTCACCAACATCAAGAACACCGCCGGCGCGACGGAAGTGGCGTTGGAATACGACGTACAGGGAAACGTGGCCATCCGGTCCGGCTTGGGCGTCACCAACGACTACACATTCGACTACGGCAACCGTTTGCGCAGCGTGGCGGGCAAGGCGAGTTATGTGTACGACGGTCTGGGTCGTCGGGTGCGGGACTTCACCACGGCCAGCAAATACAGCCTGTACAGCCAGGGCGGGCAACTGGTGTATGCCAGCGACAACCGGCAATCGTTGGCTACGCAGTACATCTATCTTGGCGGCAGCTTGGTGGCGTTCCGTGAGCGTCCGACGGGCTCGAGCACGGCGACGGTGAAGTACCAGCACACCGATGCGCTGGGTACGCCGACGGCAGTGACGGACGCGACCAACACCATCATCGAGACCTACGAGTACGAGCCCTACGGGCAATTGGTGAACAGCACGCTCAAGGACGGACCGGGCTACACGGGGCATGTGCAGGATGCGGCCACCGGGCTGACGTACATGCAGCAGCGCTACTACGATCCGCAGGTGGGGATGTTCCTGTCAGTGGATCCGGTTGCGGTGGATACGTCGAAAACGTATAACTTCAATCGGTTTGCTTACGCCGCGAACAATCCATATCGCTTCAAGGATCCCGATGGACGCGACTGTATCTCCGCTGACGGGAGAACGACGTGCAAAATCGCGGGGCCGAATGGCAAAGGTCTGCCCACCGTCTCATTCCCTACGCCGAAAGGATGGCCCGCGGTGATGAGTAGGGCCAATAATCCGATTGCTTTTCATTCCTATAGAAAGTCGGCCCGTATAGGCGGAAAATCGGCCGCTAGCGTACGAGCATCTGTTGTTAGAGATCCTACCCCCAATGACCAAGATCGACCTGCCTCGCCAACAGGGACGCCCAATGACGCAACACCGTCGACGGGTCTTAGAGGGTGGGGCGCATCGGCCGTCAACAACGATGTGTTGAGCTTCTCGGCGACAGACCAAAAAGGGAATGTGTGGGTGATCAACGTTACTCAGGAATCACACACGCTATCCCCGGGCTTCGTTATTCGCGGAGTGGTGGGCAACGAGCTTGTTAGCGCTGGTGAAGGCTTGGCGTTGAAGCAAGCAATTCCATTGTTCTCGGACAAGGGAATCAACGATGCCTGGCTCGACCAGAATAAGCAGAACATCGACGAGGCGAGGTGACTAGCAATGCGGCGAGTGCTTCTTGCGGGACTGATAGTGTTGGCCTTGCTCTTGCCCTCGGGGCTTCAAGCGTTGACGTGGACGCCGATCAATTTATGGGTCGCAATGTGTTCAATCGCTGCGTTTGTGCCGATAGTGCGACACATGCCTAGGCTCAAGTGGCCGAGCGCTTTGCTTGCGTCGCTCCCCATCGCTATATCCCCTTACCCAAACTGGCTGTGGGCGAGTAATGATGAAGGATGGCACTTTCGTGTTGGCTACAAGCTCAGCCACTTTGGTGAATATGCAGTTGAGCTTATAGGCTTTTACTTAGTGACGCTTCTGCTACTTCTTGGGCTTGCTTTGCTTGTGAAAAAGCCGCGATAGGAAAGGAAATAGGGGGAATAGGGGTCAGAGTACGTTTTCCGACAGTTAGTTGCGGATGCTTCTGACCTCTATCGGGGCCTTTGTGGCTTCTTGATTTTCCGGGCTACTGCATACAGTGCCTGATACGCCCCCGATTCCGTAGACACCTGATAGTGTCTTTTGAGGATCGGAGGATCTATGGCGAGCAAGCGATTTACAGGCAAGTTCAAGGCCGAGGCGGTCAAGCAGGTCAGCGAGCGCGGTTATCCCTTCACTGAAGTTGCCGAGCGGCTTGGCGTGTCATCACACAGCCTCTACGGCTGGCTGCGTGAGCGCGGGATCAGCTCGTAGGGCGGGCTTCAGTCCGCCGCCTTTACCGGTAACACCACGCGAAGATAGGGCACAAAAAAGCCCGCTCATTGAGCGGGCTTTGTCGTGGCGTGGATCGGTCAGCCCAAACGAAAAAACCCCGGAAGCCCGGGGTTTGATCTTGGTGCCGAAGGTGGGACTCGAACCCACACGCTTTTAAGGGCGGCGGATTTTGAGTCCGCTGCGTCTACCATTCCGCCACTTCGGCGCG
>Ga0065704_10000527_pt1 | contig 22779 bp, 16 predicted proteins | sample SwiRhicommuniRL2_FD_59091 | JGI IMG/M metagenome (GOLD analysis project Ga0065704, IMG submission 59091) | Switchgrass rhizosphere bacterial communities from Rose Lake, Michigan, USA - RL2 v2 (version 2) | ecosystem: Host-associated > Plants > Roots > Rhizosphere > Soil | place: East Lansing, MI | reverse complement strand
CGGTAGCCGATCGGGAAGCCGCCGCCGATGTCGAGCACGTCGAGCGGCTCGTGGCCGTGCACGCGTGCCTGCTCGATGATCCGGCGACAGGCGCCGATCGCCTCGACGTACTTGTGCGGGTCGGCGACCTGCGAGCCCACGTGGAACGAGAGCCCGCGCACGCGGATACCGAGGCTGTGGGCGAACTCGAGCAGGTGCGGCACGGCCGCCGGCTCACAGCCGAACTTGCGCGACAGGTCGACGACCGCGGTCGGGTCGCGGAACGAGATCCGGAGCAGCAGTTCCGCACGCTTGCGATGGCGCTCGAACTTGCGGATCTCGTCCGGATTGTCGGCGACGAACGTGCGGATGCCGAACCGGAGCGCCGCGCGGATGTCGGTGTCGCTCTTGATCGGGTGCGTGTGGATGCAGCGCTCGGCCGTGACGCCGGCGGCTTTCACGAGCCGGATCTCGCCCGTGGTGGCGAGGTCGAAACAGGCGCCGAGGTCCCGCAGTTCCGCGACGACCGCGGGGTGCGGCAGCGGCTTGAGTGCGTAGAAGAGCGTGGCCTGGGGCAACGCCTGCTGCAGCGCGCGGTACTGGCTGCGGATCGTTTCGCAGTCGAGCACCAGCAGCGGCGTGCCATGGAGGCCCGCGAGCTGACGCAGGTCCGGCGTCCTGCTCAAGGGGTCAGATGTCCTCGCCGAGGTCGGCGCGCAACGCCGCGATGTCCGGGTCGCCCGAGACGACGTTCTCGGCCGAGGCGGCCCGTCGCAGCCGGTCGCGCACGGCGTCCCACTGCTCGCCCGCCGGCACTTCCTCGACCAGGATCTCCTTCGCGCCCGACTTGTCGAGCGTGCGAAGGTTCACGTAGAGCTCGCGCGCATAGACGTCGGCGCGGCGGCCGGCGTTGATCCAGGTCATGAACTTGTTGGCGACGCGCGGCGGGCGCATCGCGAGCACGGCGACCCTGTCGTGCATCTCGGTCAGCTGCTGCACGACCTCTTCGAGCGTGCGGCTCGCGACGATGCTGAGCCGCGTGCGCGGCGCATAGTGTTTCGCGTCGCTGCCCGGCACGCGCGGCGCCGTCACGTCGGGGCCGCCCTGCACTTCCGGCACCACCGCACGCAGTTGCGACAGCGTGAGCGCGCCCGGGCGCAGGATCCGCGGCACCGTGTCGAGGCACGACACGATCGTCGACTCGAGGCCGATCTTGCAGTCGCCGCCGTCGAGCACGATCAGCTCGTCGCCGAACTCCTCGCGCACGTGTTCCGGGCGCGTCGGGCTGATGCGGCCGTAGCGGTTGGCCGACGGCGCGACGATGCCGCTGCCGAACGCGCGCAGCAGCTGCTGCGCGACCGGGTGGGCCGGCATGCGCACGGCGACGGTGTCCTGGCCGCCGGTGATCGCGAGGTCGACCGCGGGCGCACGACGCAACACGAGCGTGAGCGGCCCGGGCCAGAAACGCTCTGCGAGCGCGGCCGCGGCCGGCGGCACTTCGAGCGCCCAGCGCTCGAGGGCGCGGGGATGGTCGATGTGGACGATCAGCGGGTGGGTCGCCGGCCGACCCTTGAGCTCGAAGATCTTGCGCACCGCGTCGGGGTTCTGCGCGTCGGCGCCGAGCCCGTAGACGGTCTCGGTCGGGAACGCGACGAGCTCGCCCTCGCGCAGGGCCTCCACGGCCTGGTCGATCTCGTCCTGGGGCAGTCGCGCGGTCACCATAGGGCGCGAATGATAGCGGCAAACCCGCGCGCCCGCGCACGCCGGCGCGTCACGGGATCGCGCGTCGCTCCCAACCTGCACCAGTGCGGCGCAATTCCCAGGTCGGCCAGTAGCTCTGGTCGAGCTTGAGCGTCGTGACACCGGTCGACCCGTTCCAGGTCACGGTCTTGAGACGCACGGACGAGCGGTCGGGACGCCCCTGCACCGCCGCGATGAACGCGTCGAGGTCCGGCGTCGGCTTGCCGTCGACCTCGACGATGCGTCGCCCCGCGAAAAGTCCGTAGCGTGTCGCGGGTGACCCGTAGGAGAAGTACGCGACGAACACGCCTTGAGGCGGGATCGCACGCTGGATCGACATCGCGCGGTGCGGCGCATGCAGCACGGCCCCCGCCCACAGCAGCATCCGGTCGATGTCCTCGCCGTGCAGCGCCGCCGTCTCGACCTCCACGGTCTTTTCGGCGCCGTCGCGCAACACGGTGAGCGTCACGCGCGGCGCCTGCGTGGCGAGCTCGACTTCGCGGAAGCGGTTCAGCGTCTCGCCATTGACCGCGAGCAGCAGGTCGCCTTCCTGCAGCGCCTCCGCCGCGGCCGAGCCCGCCGCGACACGCGCCACCGCGAGCACCTGGCGGTGCGCACGATTGCGGGACTCGAACTTGGCGACCCAGTCCGCCGTCAGGCCGAGCTTGCGGGCCGCTGCGATCGGCATCGCCTCGAACTCGGTCTCGAGCGAAAAGAGCGGTTTGCCGGAACGGGCGGCCTCGACGGTGTCGAGCACGATCGCCGCGGGCATGCCGCGACTGACCTGGGCCGACTCGCGCATGCCTTCGGTCGCGAACGTCGACCAGAGCGCGCGGATGCGACCGTCGCGACCGACGATCACGCCGTCGAAGTCGGTCGGCGAATTCACCAGCGTGGCCACCTCGAGGTTGGCCTCGCGGAACTGCAGCGTGCGCGACAGCGGGAACACCACGTCGTCGACGGTCGCGACGTTGGTCGCGAGCGCGCGCAGGCGGGAATCGCCGCTCAGGCCCACGACCGTGACCGGCTCGCCGGGCTGCAGCTCCCGGGCATCGAATTTGGCCGGGCGGATGTCGGAGTCGGCCAGCAACGCGGGGTCGTAGGAGACGACGGTGAGGTTGTGCAGCGGGTGCACGTACTCGACCTTGCCCGGGATTTCGACCGAGCCACCGAAGGTGAGCCGCACGTCGCCGGGGGCGACGGGCACCGTGTTGCGGTCGACGACGACGAGCCCGCGTGACGCGTCGACGATCACGCCGGTGCCGTGGTAGTTGCGCTCGGTGATGCCGGCGACCGAGAACGGCATGTCGAACCCGACCAGCACCAGCGAATTGGCGAGGCCGCTCGCGAGCTTGTCTGCGCTCGCGGCAAAGGTCGTGTGCGCGGGCTCCTGTCTGGCCGCCGCGGCCGGCGCCGGCAGGTCCTGGCAGGGCCACAGGCCCGTCGCATCGTCGCGCCGGCACTGCCGTGCCGGGAACCAGGCGCGATCCATGCGCATCACGCGCGTCTCCGAACCTTTCGGATCCTCGAGCGTGGAATACCGCAGCGTCGCGCGTTCGCCGTCGGGCAAGGCACCGACCACGGCGACGAAATCGTCGAGCGTCGCGACCGGCTTGCCGGTCACGCTCGAGATCACGGCCCCGCGCGGCACGCCGGCCGCGCCGAGCACGTAGCCCGGGTTCGCGACGAAGACGCCCCGGACCGGCGCGTTGAAGTGGCGTGCCATCTGGTACGACAGCGTGTGCACGACCCCTTCGCCGAACTCCAGGTACGCCGACGGCGAGATCGCGTGCAGGTCGCCCACCGGCAGCGTCTGCCGGATGCGCTCGCCGCCGCGTTCGACCGCGATGTCGACGGTGGCGCCGACCGAGGAGTCAATAATGTCCTCGAGCGGCTCGAACGTCGTGACCAGCCGGCCGTTGATGTGCGTGAGGATGTCGCCGGGCTGCAGCTTGCCTTCGGTGGTCGAGCCCGGCAGCACCTCGTCGACGACCAGCATGCCGGTGAGTTCGGGGTGTGCCGTGCGCGCCATCTCCTCGGTCGCGGGCTTCAGGCCCAGGCGGCCGAGTTCGTCGTAGGGCGTGTACGCGAACAACGTCTGCAGCGTTCCGCGCGGCACCGGCTGCCCGCGCTGGATCAGCTGCAGCGCGCGCAGCACGCGGTGCAGCGGCAGGTAGAAGCTCGACTGCGCGCCGTTGCTGCCGCCGGCATTGAGCGCGACGACGCGGCCGCGGATGTCGATGACCGGCGATCCCGACGAGCCGCCCGAGGTGCCCGAGGCGGCCTGGATGTAGAACGTGTTGAAGTCGTTGTACTTGCCGATGCCGTACTCGGGCGCCTCGCGGTCGAGCCGTGCGAGCGTGCCGGCCAGGATCGACAGCTGCTCACCCGCGTCGTTGCCGACCACGCGGATCTCGGTGCCGATGCGCGCGCCTTCGGGGTACAGCGGCAATGCGGCCGGCTTGACGTAACGGAGCTTGGCCGGGTCGTAGTGGTAGAGGCCGAAGTCGTGCACGGGGTCGCGGTAGACCGCGCGCAGCTCGACTTCCTCGCGGTTCTGGAAAATCGCGGTGGCGACGACCGGCCCCGGCGTGACCACGTGACGGTTCGTGAGGATCAGGCCGCGTTCGGCGTCGACGACGAAGCCGGTGGCCTGGCTCGACTGGTTCCAGTCGGTGTCGAACGCGCGGGTCTGGTCGATGTCGATGGAGACGACCGAGGCCGCGATCCGTTCGAGCGTGCGGTCCCAGGCCGGGTTTTCCTCGATCGGACGGCCGATGCCCGTGGCGGGCACCGGCTGCACGGTCGGCGGCGGTTCGGGCTGGGCCGGGGCGGTCGCACCGGCGAACAGCAGCAGCGTGGCGACGAGCGCCCGCAGGCCGCGAAGGCTCTCCCTTGCCCGCGCGGGCTTGTTCACAGGTCGCGGCCGAATGCCGCGCGGAAGCGGGTCTTGAATTCGTTCATGTCGAACCGGTGGCTCTGCGTGCCGGACTGGGCGATCTTGATGGAACCCATCAACGAAGCTATCCGACCCGTGGTGTCCCAGTCGAGTTCATTCATGAGCCCGAAAATCAGCCCGGCCCGGTAGGCGTCGCCGCAGCCGGTCGGGTCGGTGACCCGTTCGGGCGTCGCGGTCGGGATCACGTGGGTCTTGCCGTCGGCGTGGATCACGCTGCCCTCGGCGCCCCGCGTGACGATGTAGGCCCGCACCCGCGAGGCGATGTCCTGCGCGCCCCACCCCGTGCGCTCCTGCAGCATCTGCCCTTCGTAGTCGTTGACCGCGACCCAGGTCGCCTTGCCGATGAAGTCGCGCAATTCGGCGCCGTCGAACATCGGCAGTCCCTGGCCGGGGTCGAACAGCCACGGGATGCCGGCCTCGGCGAACTGCGTCGCGTGCGACACCATGCCCTCGCGACCGTCGGGCGCGACCACGCCGAGCGTGATGCCGCCATCGCGCGGCACGACGTTCAGGTGCGCCGAGGACATCGCCCCGGGGTGGAATGCCGTGATCTGGTTGTCGTCGAGGTCGGTCGTGATGAACGCCTGTGCGGTGTACGTGTCCGCAAGCTCGCGCACGAACTCGAGGTTCACGCCGCACTCGCGCAGCCAGCGCCGGTACGGCTCGAAGTCGTGGCCGACCGTCGCCATCGGCGCGCCGCGGCCGCCGAGCAGCCCCAGGTTGTAGGCGATGTTGCCGGCGCAGCCGCCGAAGTTGCGCCGCAGGCTCGGGACCAGGAACGACACGTTCAACATGTGGATCCGGTCCGCAAGGATCTGCTCGCGGAACCGGCCGTTGAAGACCATGACCGTGTCGAAGGCGATGGAGCCGCAGATGAGTGCAGACATGGGATCGTTAATCCTTATTCATCGTTCACGGGGCGCTTCGCAGCACGTCCCAGGCCACCAGCGCCCAGACGCTTCCGACCAGGAACAGTGCCAACAGCACGGCGCTGGACCCGAGGTCCTTGGCGAAGCCGGAAAGGGGGTGACGTTCGACGCCGATGCGGTCGACCACGACCTCGACGGCGGTGTTGATGAGTTCGACGAGCAGCACGAGCAGCATCGACCCCACGAGCAGCGCCCGCTCCGCGCCCGTGCGACCCAGCCAGAGCCCGCACGGCACGAGCACGCAGGCCGCCCAGACCTCCTGTCGGAAGGCAGCCTCGCTGCGGTAGCAGTTGCGCAGACCGCTCCAGGAATTTCCCGACGCGAGCCAGAGGCGCATCAGTCCCTGCGGACGCGCCCCCGTACGCAGGTCGCTCAACCCGCTTTCCACGCCAGGTCGAGCTGCTTGGCCGCGCGCACGTCGTCGAGACGACGCACGGGCAGCGTCCACGGCGCGCCCTTGAGCTTGGCGGGCTCGGACTCCGCTTCCTTGCGGATCGCGATCATCGCGTCGACGAACGCGTCGAGTTCTTCCTTCGACTCGGTTTCGGTCGGCTCGATCAGCAGGCACTCCGGCACGAGCAGCGGGAAGTAAGTCGTCGGCGCGTGGAAGCCGAAATCGAGCAGCCGCTTGGCGAAGTCCATCGCGTTGGTTTCCCAGTCGCGTGCCTCCTTGCGCAGCGTCACGATGAACTCGTGGCTCGCGCGACGCTCGGGGTAGGCGAGCTCGAACCCGGCGTCACGCAGCCGCGCCATCAGGTAGTTCGCGTTGAGCGTCGCGAACTCCGACACGCGCTGCATGCCCTCGCGGCCGAGCATGCGCATGTAGACGTACGCACGCAGCAGCACGCCCGTGTTGCCCATGAAGTTCGACAACCGGCCGATCGTCTGCGGCAGGTCCTTTTCGTCGAGCCAGCGGTAACGGTCGCCCTGCTTGCCGACGAGCGGCACCGGCATGAACGGCAGCAGGCGTTCGCTGACGCCGACCGCACCCGAGCCCGGCCCGCCGCCGCCGTGCGGCGTCGAGAAGGTCTTGTGCAGGTTCATGTGGATGACGTCGAAGCCCATGTCGCCCGGGCGCACCTTGCCGAGGATCGCGTTGAGGTTGGCGCCGTCGTAATAGAGCAGCCCGCCGGCCTCGTGCACGATCCGCGCGACCTCGAGGATGTTGCGTTCGAACACGCCGATCGTCGACGGGTTGGTCAGCATGATGCCGGCCGTCTTCGGTCCGACCACGCCCTTGAGCGCCTCGATGTCGATGTCGCCGTTCGCGAGCGTCGGGATCTCGCGCACCGTGCAGCCGCACATGGTCGCGGTCGCCGGGTTGGTGCCGTGCGCGGCGTCGGGGCAGATGATCTCGGTGCGCGCGAGGTCGTTGCGCGCGCGGTGGTAGGCCCGGATCATCGCGACGCCGGCAAACTCGCCCTGTGCACCGGCCATCGGCGTCAGCGAAACGCCACGCATGCCGGTCACTTCCTTGAGCATCTCCTGCAGCTCGAACAGGATCTGCAGCAGGCCCTGGCCCGTGGATTCCGGCGCCAGCGGGTGACGCCCGAGCAACTCGGGCAGCATCGCGTACTGGTTACACGCCTTCGGGTTGTACTTCATCGTGCACGACCCGAGCGGGTAGAAGTGCGTGTCGATGGAGAAGTTGAGCTGCGACAGGCGCGTGAAGTGGCGCACCGCCTGCAGCTCCGACACCTCCGGCAACAGCGGCGGCTTCGCCCGCTGCAGCACGGCGGGGATCGGTGCCTCGACGGGCACCTGCGGGTACTGCGCGTCGGCGCTGCGGCCGGGGGCGGAGTGTTCGAAGATCAGTTTTTCGTGCATCTGCGTTGCTGCCTCAGGCTGCCGCCGCCGGGTTGCGCATCGTCTCGGCGAGCGCTTGGGCATAAGTGTCGATGTCGCCGACGGTCCGCGTCTCGGTCGCGCAGACCAGCAGCGCGTGGCCGAACGAGGGGTACCGCGCGGAAATGTCGTAGCCGCCGACGATGCCGCGACGCGCGAGCGCCTCGAGCACGCCGGCGACCGGACGGTCGAGCAGCAGCACCGCTTCGTGGAAGCGCGGGTGGTCGAACGCGAGCCGCACGCCCGGGATGCGCGTGAGCGCGTCGACGAGTTGCTGCGTGCGCTGCATCGACGTTGCCGCGACCTGCGCGAGGCCCTGCGGGCCGAGCAGCGACAGGTAGATCGTCGCCGCGGTCACGAGCAGGCCCTGGTTGGTGCAGATGTTCGAGGTCGCCTTGCTGCGACGGATGTGCTGCTCGCGCGCCTGCAGCGTCAGTGTGAAGCCCGGCTTGCCGTCGAGGTCGACGGTGCGGCCGATGATGCGACCCGGCATCTGCCGCACGTGCTCCGACTTCGCGGCCATGAAGCCGAAGTACGGGCCACCCGAGGACAGCGGCACGCCGAGCGGCTGGCCGTCGCCACAGGCGATGTCCGCACCCTTCGTGCCCCACTCACCCGGCGGCTTCAGGACCGCGAGCGAGGTCGGGTTGACCACCGCGATCACGAGCGCGCCGTTGGCGTGCGCCCAGTCGGTCACCGCGTCGACGTCCTCGAGCGTGCCGAAGAAGTTCGGGTGCTGCAGCGCGACCGCCGTGATGTCCTGGCCCTTGTACGCGTCGAGCGCGGCGACCACGGTCTGCCCGCTCTTCGCGTCGTACGGCACCGTCTCGAACGCGAGGTTCTGGTTGCCGCAGATCGCCTGCGTGACGTCGCGGTAGGTCGGGTTGAGCGCCGCCGGCAGCAGGATCCGCTGCGACTTCGACTTGCGGTTCGCGCGCACCGCCATGAGGCTCGCCTCGGCCAGCGCCGACGCGCCGTCGTAGAGCGACGCATTCGAGACGTCCATGCCCGTCAGGCTGGCCATCATCGACTGGTACTCGTACAGCAGCTGCAACGTGCCCTGGCTCGCCTCCGCCTGGTACGGCGTGTAGGCGCTGTAGAACTCGCCGCGCGAGACGATCGCCCAGATCGCCGACGGGACGTGGTGCTCGTAAGCGCCGGCGCCGATGAAGTTCAGCGGACGGCCGTCGCGGGCCGCGAACTCGGTCATCAGGCGACCGACTTCCATCTCGGTCAGCGCCGGCGGGATGCCCGGCAGGCCCGGCGCGCGCAATGCGTCGGGGATTTCCTCGAACAGCGCGTCCAGGTCGGCCGCGCCGATCGCACCGAGCATCGCGCGGATGTCGGCGTCGGTGTGGGGAATGAAGGGCATGAAGCGGTGTCCAGCGAAGGGTGGAGTGACGGCGAGTGTCTGGCGGCGAGTGGCTAGCGGTTAGTGGCTAGCGGCTAGTAAGAACGGAGACGCGCGGCCGCGCGCTTCTTCACTAACCGCCAACCGCAAACCGCTGACCACTGGCCACTTCTTCAGTGCGTTTCGGCGGCGAGCGCGGCCTCGTAGGCCTTCGCATCGAGCATGGCCGAGAACTGTGCCTTGTCGTCCGGGCGCACGCGCATGATCCAGCCGGCGCCGTACGGGTCGGAGTTGATCAGCTCGGGCTGGCCACCGAGGTCGGCATTGCCGGCGACGACTTCGCCCGTGACCGGGCTGTAGACGTCGGAGGCGGCCTTGACCGACTCGACCACCGCGCAGGCCTCCCCGGCGCTGACGCGACGGCCCGCTTCCGGTGCCTCGACGAACACGAGGTCGCCGAGCGCCTGCTGCGCGTGGTCGGAAATGCCGATCGTGATCGTGCCGTCGGCCTCGAGACGCGCCCACTCGTGGGACTTCATGTAGCGGAGGTCGGCAGGAACGTTGCTCATGGGATGGTTCTCTGGTTAGGGATTCAAAGTGCGATGGCGACCTGGCCGTGGCGCACGAACGGCGGGCGCACGACGCGCGCCGGCACGAGCTTGCCGCGGATTTCGACCTCGCAGCGGTCGCCGGTCTGCGCGGGCACGCGCGCAAGGCCGATCGAACGCTGCAGGGTCGGCGAAAACGTGCCGCTGGTGACCTCGCCCTCGCCGACGTTCGCGACGATCACCTTCTGGTGCGAACGCAGCACGGCACGGTCCTCGAGCAGCAGGCCGACGAACTTGCGCGTCGACCCGCTCGCCTTCTGCGCGGCGAGCGCGGCGCGACCGATGAAGTCGCGTTCCTGCGGCTCCCAGGCGAGGGTCCAGCCGAGGCCGGACTCGAGCGGCGAGGTGGTCTCGTCCATGTCGTTGCCGTAGAGGTTCATGCCGGCCTCGAGGCGCAGCGTGTCACGTGCACCGAGCCCGCAGGGCCGCACGCCGGCCGCGAGCAGTTTCTGCCACATCGGCACGGCCTCGGCCTGCGACATCATGATCTCGAAGCCGTCCTCGCCCGTGTAACCGGTGCGCGCGACGAACAGGCTCCCGGCGTCGAGCCCGAAAAACGCGCCGAGTTGCAGCGCGCGTTCGGCGACGGAAGGGTCGATCACCTGCGCGGCCTTCTGCCGCGCGTTGGGCCCCTGCACCGCGATCATCGCGAGGTCGAAGCGCGGTTCGACGGCGACGCCGAATGCGCCGGCCTGCTCGCGCAACCACGCGATGTCCTTGTCGCGCGTGCCGGCGTTGACGACCATGCGGTACCAGCGGTCGTCCATGTAATAGACGATCAGGTCGTCGATGACCCCGCCGTGATCGCGCAACATGCAGGAGTACAGCGCCTTGCCGGTCTGGGTGAGCTTCGCCACGTCGTTGGCGAGCAGGCGACGCAGGTAGTCCCGCACTCGTTCGCCACGCAGGTCGACGACGCACATGTGGGAGACGTCGAACATGCCCGCGTCGCGGCGCACCGCGTGGTGCTCCTCGATCTGCGAGCCGTAGTTGACCGGCATGTCCCAGCCGCCGAAATCGACGGTGCGGGCGCCGGCGGCGAGGTGTGCTTCGTAGAGCGGAGTGCGCAGTCCCATTCGAGCCTGTCCTTTAATCACGGCCACAAAGAAAAAGGGCGGCAGGTCGCCGTGACGACCTGCCGCCCCTCTGTCCTTTGACCTGAGAGATCAAGCGCCGGCCCACAGGCCGACGCCGCACCCCTTCGGTGGGCCCGCACGGGGCCGCTCTCCAGAGCCCATCAGGCCGCAGCCGTACGTTTGCCTGAGCGTTTCCGGGCGGGTTGCGCCTTCGGCGGACTGCCTGCGAAGCTCGGGTCGAACCGGGCACCGGGCAGCCTCTCTCCGGACGGGCCTAGCGATGGGTTCGCGCATGTTACCCGAGCCCCCGGGGACCGGCCACAGCGCTTTGGCCACGGGCGCCTTGCCAAGAACCGCGACGCGCCGGAACATCCGTGACCCCCATCCCGCCGGGACTTGCCCGATGCGCCGATCGCCGCTGTCCGCCCTGCTGCTCCTCGCCTGTTGCGCCTCGAGCGCGCCGTCGTTCGCTGCGACGGATGTCCCGATCGCCGCGGCCGGGGCGCAACTGCACGCGCTGTTCGACGCCGAATGGGAACGGGGCCTGCGCGAAAACCCGGTCGGTGCGACGTACGTCGGCGACACGCGTTACAACGACCGCTGGTCCGACCGGTCGCTCGCGGCGATCGAGGCCTCGCACGCGGCCGACCAGGCCGCACTTGCGCGTCTCGACGGCATCGACCCGAAGCAGCTGACCGCCGAGGACCGGCTCAACCAGGACCTGTTCCGGCGCCAGACGCAGGGCAGCCTCGACGCCTACGCCTACGGCACGCATTTCACGCCGCTGTCGCAGCGCAGCGGCCTGGCCTCGATGCACCAGGTGGCCGAGATCATCGTGTTCCGGACGGTCCGGGACTACGAGCAGTGGCTCGCCCGCATGGACGCGATCGACCGCCTCGTCGACCAGAACGTTTCGCTGATGCGCGAGGGCGTCCGGCGCGGGCTGGTACCGCCGAAGATCCTGATGCAGCGGCTGCCGAAGCAGATCGACCGGCAGATCGTGACGGAGCCGACCCAGAGCCCGTTCTACGAGCCGTTCCAGAAAATGCCGGAGTCGATCCCCGCCGCCGAGCGCGAGCGGCTGCAGGCCGCCGCGCGCAGCACGATCACCGCCAAGGTCGTGCCCGCCTACACGCGGCTCAAGCAGTACGTGGAGCGCGAATACCTGCCGCGATGCCGCGAAACGGTGGGCATCTGGGACACGCCCAAGGGCGAGCAGCGCTACGTCGAACTTGCGCGCTGGTACACGACGACCGACCTCACGCCCGACCAGATCCACGAGCTCGGGCTCGAGGAAGTGGCGCGCATCCGCGCCGAGATGCTGCGCGTGATCGAGCGCACCGGCTTCAAGGGCAGTTTCGAGGAATTCCTCGCCTACCTGCGCACCGACCCGAAGTTCCGCTACACCGATTCGAAGGAACTGTTCCAGGCGTACGAGGCGATGGCCAAGCGCGTCGACCCGCTGCTGCCGCAGTACTTCGGCAAGCTGCCGCGCATGCCTTACGGCGTTCGCGCGATCGCCGACCAGATCGCGCCCGACACGACCACGGCCTATTACCAGCCGCCGGCGATGGACGGCACGCGCGCCGGGTTCTACTACGTGAACCTCTACAAGCCCGAGGAACGGCCGAAGTACGAAATCCCGGTGCTGACGATCCACGAGTCGGTGCCGGGCCATCACCTGCAGATTGCGCTCGCGCAGGAGCTCGGCGAACTGCCGAAGTTCCGGCGCGACTTCGAGGCAACGGCGTACGTCGAGGGCTGGGGCCTCTACAGCGAGAGCCTCGGCCAGGAGATGGGGTTTTACGACGACCCGTACGACAAGTTCGGCCAGCTCACGTACGAAATGTGGCGCGCCGTGCGGCTCGTCGTCGACACCGGCCTGCACCACAAGCGCTGGACGCGCCAGCAGGCGATCGATTATTTCAAGGCCAACGCCGCCAAGACCGAGCTCGACATCGTCAACGAGGTCGACCGCTACATCGGCTGGCCAGGCCAGGCGCTCGCCTACAAGATCGGCGAATTGCGCATCAAGCAGTTGCGCAGCGAAGCGACCGCCGCGCTCGGCGACCGGTTCGACATCCGCGCCTTCCACGACGTGGTGCTGGCCAGCGGAGCCGTTCCGCTCGACGTGCTGAGCGGCAACGTGCAGCGCTGGGTCGAAGCGACCAAAGCGGCACCGGTCGCCTCGGGCCGGTAAAATCCGGCCTTTCCCTGTCCCGAGCAGCGTCGCCCATGAGCAGCCCCATTCCCCGTCGGCCCAGCACCGCCGTCCGCATCGGTTCGGTCACGGTGGGCGGCGGCGCGCCGGTCGTCGTGCAGTCGATGACCAACACCGACACGGCCGACGTCGAGGCGACGGCGCTGCAGGTGCGCGCGCTCGCGATCGCGGGCTCCGAGCTGGTGCGCGTCACCGTCAACACCGACGAAGCCGCGGCGGCGGTGCCGCACATCGTCGAGCGTCTCGCGCAGCTCGGCACCAGCGTGCCGATCGTCGGTGACTTCCATTTCAACGGTCACAAGCTGCTGCGCGAGCACCCGGCCTGCGCCGAGGCGCTCGCCAAGTACCGCATCAACCCGGGCAACGTCGGCCGCGGCAGCAAGCGCGATCCGCAGTTCGCCGAGATGGTCGAGACCGCGTGCCGTTACGGCAAGCCGGTGCGCATCGGCGTCAACTGGGGCAGCCTCGACCAGGACCTGCTGACGCGGCTGATGGACGAGAATTCACGCCAGGCGCAGCCGCTCGACGCGACCGACGTGATGCGCGAGGCGATCGTCGTCTCCGCGCTCGAGAGCGCACGCCGGGCCGAGGACATCGGCCTGCGTCACGACCAGATCGTGATCTCGTGCAAGGTCAGCGGCGTGCAGGACCTGATCGGCGTCTATCGCAACATCGCGCGCCGCTGCGACTACGCGCTGCACCTCGGTCTCACCGAGGCCGGCATGGGCTCGAAGGGCATCGTCGCCTCGACCGCGGGCATCGGCGTGCTGCTGCAGGAAGGCATCGGCGACACGATCCGCGTCTCGCTGACGCCGGACCCGCAGACCAACGACCGCACCAACGAGGTGATCGTCGCGCAGGAGATCCTGCAGACGATGGGCCTGCGATCGTTCACGCCAATGGTGGTCGCCTGCCCCGGCTGTGGTCGCACGACCTCGACGTATTTCCAGGAACTCGCGCAGAGCATCCAGTCACACCTGCGCGCGCGCATGCCCGAGTGGCGCAAGCGTCACGCCGGCGTCGAGCAGATGACCGTCGCCGTGATGGGTTGCGTCGTGAACGGCCCCGGTGAGAGCAAGCACGCCAACATCGGCATCAGCCTGCCCGGGACGGGCGAACGCCCGGTCGCGCCCGTCTACATCGACGGTGAGAAGGGCCCGACGCTCAAGGGCGAGCGCATCGCCGAGGAATTCCAGCAACTCGTCGAGGAGTACGTCGCTCGCACGTACCAGGAGGGTGCCCGATGACGGTCTCACTGCGTGACAGGCACTGCCAGCCCCTGCCCAAGGGCACGCCGGCGATCGCACCCGAGGCAGCGCGCGAATTGCTGAAGCAACTCGACCCCGCGTGGCGCATCGCCGAGGACGGCAAGACGCTGCGCCGCGCCTTCGGCTTCAAGGACTTCTACCGCACGATGGCGTTCCTGAATGCGGTCGCGTGGATCGCGAACGCCGAGGACCATCACCCGGACTTCGAAGCCGGCTACAACTACTGTCGCATGACGTTCTCGACCCACACCGTCGGGGGCCTCAGCGAAAACGACTTCATCTGTGCGGCGAAGATCGACGCGCTCGACGACAAGGCTTGAACCTGCGTCGCGCGGTTGGGGCGATTCTCAAGTTTCACTGCACGTTTCAGCTGAAACGTCCGACGCTTCAGCCGATGCGCGAAGGGGGCTGATTCCTCTTCGCTTGCCGGGTTGAGGCGACGGGTATACAAGGCGCAGGAATTCGTGGCCGGCGACAAGGAGTGTTGCCATGTCCCGACAGAGTCCCGCCCGTGCCCTCCATCGAGTGGTCCTGGCTGCGCTGACGTGCTGGTCCGCGCTCGCCGGCGCCGCTCCCGGTGACACCGAACTCGTCAGCGTGACGACCAATGGCACGGCCGCCGGACGCGCCGCGGAGTGGGACAGGAGCAGCGCCGTCAGCGCCGACGGCCGGTTCGTTGCGTTCGTCTCGCCGGCCCCGAACATCGTGCCGGGCGACACGAATGCGGCCACGGACGTCTTCGTGCGAGACCGACTCGACGGCACGGTCGAGCGTGTCAGCGTCTCGTCGAGCGGCGGCCAGGGCAACGGTGACTCGAACCGCGTCGACTTGAGCGGCGACGGCCGCTACGTCGTCTTCGAGTCCGGTGCCTGGAACCTCGTTGCCGGCGACACCAACGGCCGAAACGACATTTTCGTGCACGACCGGCAGGCCGGCACGACCGAGCGCGTGAGCGTCAGCAGCACCGGCGCGCAGGCGAACTCGTTCAGCACGCAACCGTCGATCAGCCGTGACGGTCAGGTCGTCGGCTTCGTGTCGTTCGCGTCGAACCTCGTGACGGACGACACCAATCGCGAGAACGACGTGTTCGTGCACGTGCGCGGCACCGGCGTCACCGAGCGGGTGAGCGTCGGTTCGAACGAGCAGCAGGGCACGGGCGGCAGCCTCGAACCGTCCTTGAGCGCCAACGGACGCTTCGTCGCCTTCACGTCGGGTGTCGCGGTCCTCGTCCCCGGCGACACCAACGGCTGGGCCGACGTTTTCGTCCGGGATCGGCTCGACGGCACGACCGAGCGCGTGAGCGTGAGTTCGGGCGGGGTGCAAGGCGACCTGGCGAGCCGCGGTCCATCGATCAGCGGCGACGGCCGTTACGTGGCGTTCGAGTCGGACGCGTTCAATCTCATCGACGGCCCAGGCGCGTCCTTCACGACGGACATCTTCGTGCGCGACCGGGTGAGCGGGCAGACCGAACTCGTCAGCGTGGCTGCGGCGGAGGTTCCGGTGGAAAAGAACAGTCGCGCTCCGGAGATCAGCGCCGACGGCCGCTACGTCGCCTTCGTCTCCGACGTGACCGACCTCGTCGCGGGCGATACCAATGGGATGACCGACGTCTTCTGGCGCGACCGCGTGGCCGGAGAGACCGAGCGCGCGAGCGTGGCGACCAACGGCGCGCAGGGCAACGGACCGAGCACGACCGCTGCCATCAGCGCGGACGGACTGCACGTCGCGTTCGTGTCGAACGCGACGAACCTTGTCGCGGGCGACTCCAATGCCTCTCCCGACGTCTATCTGCACGAGCCGGGTGGGCCGTCAGGCGGTCCTGAGGACCTGCGTTGGTCGCTGTTGCCGAAATTCCAGTCGTTCGGCATCCAGACGGTGGATACGTTCCGCTGGCGCCGGTTCAACCTCGAGAACCTCGGCAACGTCCCGCTGCCCTTCAGCGCGACGTTGATCGGGCGTGACGCGACGTCGTTCAAGATCGGCAATTCCTGCAGGTCGCCGTTGGCCGTCGGCAAGACCTGCAGCTTCGTCGTGTTCTTCCACCCGATGACGGTCGGCGACAAGGCCGCACAGCTGCGTGTCGTCGTCGGCAACGACGTGCGCGACCGGCCACTGTCCGGCACGGGCGTGCCGGGCTCGTTCACGGTGTCGCCGACGTCGATTGCATTCGGCGGCATTGCCGCCGGCTCGGCCAGCGACGCTCGCATCGTCACCGTCACGAACATCGGCCAGGGCTTGCTGCCGATCGAGGCCGTCCGGCTCGACGGCGCGCGACCGGGTCAGTTCACGCGTTACAACGGGTGCAAGCTCACCTTGCGTGCCGGTGAGTCCTGCCGCGTCACGGTCTATTTCGTGCCGAAGCTGCAGGGCCCGCTGTCGGCCCGGCTCGTCGTCGACGCAGGCGGGCTCACGGATCCAAAATCTGTAACGTTGACTGGGAAGGGGCTTTGACGCGATTCTCGACGCAATACGGTCGATCACGCTTCGGCATCGGCGGCCACGACTGGGCCGTGCCCGTTCCATAGAATCGCAGATGGGAAATCCGGCTGTTCCCACCATCACGGCCTTTGAACGCTCGCCCGACCGCGGCAGGGGGCTGGCGCGCGACATGCGCGTTCGCTGGGCGCTCGAAGAGGTGGGCCAGTCTTACGACGTGCGTCTTCTTTCGTTCGGCGAAATGAAGGAATCCCCGCATCGCACGCTTCATCCTTTCGGCCAGATCCCGACCTACGAGGAAGGCGATCTCGTCCTCTTCGAATCGGGGGCGATCGTGTTGCACATCGCCGAACGTCACGCTGGGCTGCTGCCAGAAGATGCGAATTCCCGGGCCCGCGCGATCGCATGGATGTTCGCCGCGCTCAACACGGTGGAGCCGCCGATCGTCGAGCGGGGAATGGCCGTCCTGCTGGAACGCGACAAGCCCTGGCACGAGGAGCGTCTGGCGATGCTCGACGAGCGCGTCCACGCACGGCTGCGCGAGCTTTCCGCTCGGCTCGGGCGTGCCGACTGGCTCGACGGTGCTTTCAGCGCCGGCGACCTGCTGATGGTGAGCGTCCTGCGCCGGTTGCAAGGCTCGGGCCTTCTGGAGAACTATCCGAACCTCGCCGCCTACGTCGCCCGGGCCGAGGCGCGCCCGGCGTACAAGCGGGCTTTTGACGCGCAGCTGGCGGTATTCGCCGGCACGCGCTGACATCGCGCAAGGAGCACTCGCAATGGCACCGAAAAACCTGATCTGCCTCTGGTACGACAAGGACGCCGAAGACGCCGCGCGCTTCTATGCGGCCACCTTCCCGGACAGCAAGGTGACCGCCGTGCACAAGGCGCCCTCGGACTACCCCGGCGGCAAGCAGGGCGACGTGCTCACGGTCGAGTTCACCGTGCTGGGCATTCCGTGCATCGGTCTCAATGGGGGTCCGGTCTTCCCGCACAGCGAGGCTTTCTCCTTCCAGGTCGCCACGGACGATCAGGNAGAAACGGACCGCTACTGGANTGCGATCGTCGNCAACGGCGGCAAGGANAGCCAGTGCGGCTGGTGCAAGGACCGCTGGGGATTGTCGTGGCAGATCACGCCGCGCGTGCTGACCGAAGCGATGGCGGCCGGCGGGGCCGAGGCCAGGCGTGCCTTCGAAGCGATGATGCCGATGCGCAAGATCGATGTCGCAACGATCGAGGCGGCACGACGCGGGTGATTCGATGATGCCCTGACCTCTCCCGTTCACGCGGGAGAGGTCGGCCACAGGCCGGGTGAGGGCAGTTCAGCGCGACTGCAGCGCGCGCTTGAGTGCCTCGGCCATCGCACCGTCCTCGCGCGGCTCCTCGCGACGGCCATTGCTGCCGCCGTAGCCCCCATGGCTCCCGCTGCGCGGGCCAGCTCCGCGCGCCTGTCCACCGTGACCACCGTCGCGACGGGGACTGCCGGCGTGACCACCACGGGCCTCCGCCGCGCGCTCACCGCCAGCGCCCGGTCGTGCGCCGGCAGCCTCATCGAGCCGCATCGACAACGCGATGCGTCGACGCTTGGCATCGACCTCGAGCACCTTGACCTTGACGATGTCGCCGGCCTTCACGACTTCGCGCGGGTCGCGCACGAACTTGTTCGACATCACCGAGATGTGGACGAGCCCGTCCTGATGGACGCCGACGTCGACGAACGCGCCGAAGTTGGTGACGTTGGTGACGACGCCCTCGAGGATCATGCCGACCTCGAGTTGCCCGAGTTCCTCGACGCCTTCGCGGAAGGTCGCCGTCTTGAACTCGGGGCGCGGGTCGCGGCCCGGCTTTTCGAGTTCCTTGAGGATGTCGCGCACGGTCGGCAGGCCGAAGCGCTCGTCGGTGTACTTCTCGGCGTTGACGCTCTTGAGCACCGATGCGTCGCGCATCACCTCGACCACGGGACGCTTGAGGTCCGCGAGGATGCGCTCGACGACCGGGTACGCCTCCGGGTGCACGGCCGACGCGTCGAGCGGATTTTCACCGGCCGGAATGCGCAGGAAGCCGGCCGCCTGCTCGAACGTCTTTGGGCCGAGCCGCGAAACGTCCTTGAGCTGGTCGCGCGTGCGGAACGGGCCGTTCGCGTCACGGTGCAGCACGATGTTCTCGGCCAGCGACGAGCTCAGGCCGGAAATGCGCGCGAGCAGCGGTGCCGAGGCGGTGTTGACGTCGACGCCGACCGCGTTGACGCAGTCCTCGACGACGGCGTCGAGCTGCCGCGCGAGCTTCACCTGGCTCACGTCGTGCTGGTACTGGCCGACGCCGATCGACTTCGGGTCGATCTTGACGAGTTCGGCGAGCGGATCCTGCAGGCGGCGTGCGATCGAGACCGCGCCGCGCAGGCTCACGTCGAGCTGCGGGAATTCGCGCGAGGCGAGTTCGGAGGCCGAGTAGACCGAGGCGCCCGCCTCCGAGACGACGACCTTGGTCAGCCGCAGTTCGGGATGACGCTTGATCAGGTCCATCGCGAGCTTGTCGGTCTCGCGCGACGCCGTGCCGTTGCCGATGCTGACGAGTTCGACGCCGTGCTTTTTCGCGAGCGCCGCGAGCGTGTGCAACGCGCCGACCCAATCGTTGCGCGGCACGTGCGGATAGATCGTCGCGGTGTCGACGAGCTTGCCGGTGCGGTCGACCACCGCCACCTTGACGCCCGTGCGCAGGCCCGGGTCGAGGCCCATCGTGACGCGGTTGCCGGCCGGGGCCGCGAGCAGCAGGTCGTGCAGGTTCATCGCGAAGACACGGATGGCCTCGGCTTCAGCGGTGTCGCGCAATGCCGCGAACAACTCGCTCTCGAGCTGCCACGCGAGCTTGACGCTCCACGTCCAGCGCGCCGTCTGCACGAGCCACGCGTCCGCCTTGCGATTGCGCTCGGCGATGCCGTATCTGGCCGCGATGCGCTGTTCGCAAGGGTTCATCGGCTTCTGGATGGCATCGGCCGCCGCGATGTCTTCCGGCAGCTTGATCGTCGCGCGCAGCACTTCTTCGTTGCGGCCGCGGAACAGCGCGAGCGCGCGGTGCGGCGCCACCTTGGCGTACGGTTCCGAATAGGCGAAGTAGTCGCGGAACTTCGCGCCCTCTTCTTCCTTGCCTTCGACCACCGTGGCGACCACGACACCGTGGGCCTGCAGGTACTCGCGCAGGCCGCCGACGAGTTCGGCGTCTTCCGCGAATTGCTCCATAAGCACCTGGCGCGCGCCCTCGAGCGCGGCCTTGACGTCGGGCACGCCGGGGTTGGCGCCGTTCTCGGTCTCGAACGCCGGCTTCAGGTACTTCGCCGCCTCGACTTCCGGGTCGAGCGTCGCGTCGGCAAGCAGCGCCTGCGCTAGCACGTCGAGCCCTGCTTCGCGCGCGATCTGCGCCTTGGTCCGGCGCTTGGGCTTGTACGGTGCGTAGAGGTCCTCGAGCCGCTGCTTGGTGTCGGCGCCCGCGATCGATGCCTCGAGTTCGGGCGTCAGCTTGCCCTGCTCGCGGATGCTTTCGAGGATCGCGGCTCGCCGCTGCTCCAGGTCACGCAGGTAGACGAGTCGTTCCTCGAGCGCGCGCAACTGCACGTCGTCGAGGCCGCCGGTCGCTTCCTTGCGGTAGCGCGCGATGAACGGCACCGTCGAGCCTTCGTCGAGCAGGCCGACGGCCGCCGCGACTTGTGCCGGCTTGACGCCGAGTTCGGCCGCGATCCGGCTGCCGATCGAAGGGTGCGAAACGGGCGTCGAAGTCGTCGTCGTCATGGAATGTCGCGGCCGGGTTGGCAGGGGGGCGGCGACTATGCGCGAGGCCTCCGCGTCGGACAAGGCTTGCGGATCCAATCGTGCGCCGCTAGGCGATTTCAAGCTTGCGGCGCGCGGCACCGGGCCTGCGACTCGTCGGGCCTGTCAGGATGCACCGACACCGCGTAGCCCGGAACCGACTGACGGGAATGCCGGGCATGCGCAGGATGCCCGCGAACGGACCGGCACGTCATTGGCCATCGTGAACTCCATCGTCGCCAGATACGGAATCGCGCTCGCCGCGATGGCCCTCGCCGTCCTGCTGCGGCTCGCCGTCGACCCGTGGCTGGGTGAGCAGCGGCCCTTCATGACGTTGTACGCGGCGGTCGCGCTCGCCGTCTGGTTCGGCGGCCTCGTGCCGGCGACACTCGCCGCCGTCGTCGGCTACGTCGCCGCGCACCTGCTGTTCGTGGATCCTCCGCCGACCGACTCCGACGCGACGAGCGTGCTGATCGGCTTTGCCGGTTACGTGTTCTCCTGCGGCGTCATCATCGCGCTCGGCGCCGCCGGACGCGCCAGCCAGGCGCGCGCCGAACAGAGTCACGCGAGTTTCAACCGGCTTGCCGATGCGATGCCGCAACTGGTGTGGACTGCGAACGCCAACGGCGTCGTCGACTACTACAACGCACGACGCAGCAATTACCAGCGCCCGAACGCCTTGCCCGACGAGTGGGACCTGATGGTCCATCCGGAGGATCGCGCCGCCACCCGGGCGGCCTGGGGGGCGGCCCACGCGAGTGGTCAGCCGTACGAAATGGAACACCGCATCCTGATGCGGGACGGCTCCTATCGCTGGCACCTGAGCCGCGCGCTGCCCGCACACGACGCATCGGGCCAGATCGCGCGCTGGTACGGCACGGCGACCGACATCGACGGTTTGAAGCGTGTCGAGGCGGCGCTCAAGGAAACCTCTGCCTCGCTGGTGCTCGAACGCGAGCGGCTCGCGGTCGCGCTGCGCACGGGCAAGATGGGTTTCTACGAATGGCGGGTCGGGACGACGAGTCTCTGGTGGTCGCCCGAGCTCTACATCGTCTACGGCGTCAACGACGGCGAGTTCGAGGCCACGGTCGCCAGCTTCACGGCGTTGATCCACCCCGACGACCGCGACGACGTCTGGCGCAGGACTCACGAGTGCATCGAGCGTCGCGAGGTGTTCGTGCACGAGTACCGCATCGTGCCCCCCGACGGCGAGGTCCGCTGGGTGTACAACAGGTCCCACGTCGCGGTCGACGACGTCGGCAACGTCGAGCGCATCGTCGGCGTCGCGATCGACGTCACCGAGCGCAAGCGCGCCGAGACGCTGCTGCTGGAGGCGGACCGTCGCAAGGACGAGTTCATCGCGACGTTGGCGCACGAGTTGCGCAACCCGCTCGCGCCGATCCGCAACGCCGTGCGCCTGCTGGGCAGCAACGGTGGCGACGCGCCGATCGACACGACCTGGCCTCGCGACGTGATCGAACGACAGGTGTCGCACATGGCACGGCTGCTCGACGACCTGCTCGACATCAGCCGCATCAGCCTCGGGCGCGTGGAGCTGCAGACCGGCCGCGTCACGCTGGCCTCGATCGTCGACATGGCGATCGAAACCAGCCAGCCCGCCATCGAACGCGGTCGGCACCGACTGGTCGTGCAGTTGCCTGCGCACCCGGTCTGGCTCCAGGCCGACGCGGTGAGGCTCGCGCAAGTGCTGTCGAACCTGCTCAACAATGCGGCCAAGTACACGGAGCCGGGCGGTCGCATCCGGCTCGAGGCGGTGCTGGACGCCAGCCACGAGGTGGCGATCACGGTCAGCGACGACGGCATCGGCATCGCGCCTGAGCAGCTTGCGCGCGTCTTCGAAATGTTCGCGCAGGCGCAGCCGGCGCTCGATCGCAGCCAGGGCGGCCTCGGCATCGGGCTCGCGCTCGCGCGCGGCCTCACCGAAGCGATGGGCGGCCGCATCGAGGCCGAAAGCGAGGGGCCCGGTCGTGGCAGCCGGTTCACGGTCTACCTGCCTGTGCACGAGGTCGAGCCGGCGGCCGGCACGACGGCGCCGACTGCACGGGCCGACGATCCCGCCGTCATGGAATCGCAGGGAGCCCGCGTGTTGATCGCCGACGACCTCCGGGACAACGCNGACAGCCTTGCCCTGCTGCTCGAGTCGATGGGCCACCAGGTCCGCGTCGCTTACGACGGCGCGGAAGCCTGCGCCGTGGCCGAGTCGTTCCGGCCGCAGGTCGCGTTGCTCGACCTGGGCATGCCGAAGCTGAACGGCTATGAGGTCTGTCGCTGCATCCGCGCCCAACCCTGGGGCGCAGCCGTCTGTGTCGTGGCATTGACGGGCTGGGGCGAGGAAGAAGCGCGCCGACGCACCGGTGAGATCGGGTTCGACCTGCACATGGTCAAGCCGGTCGACCTCGACGCGCTGTCAGGCGTGCTTCAACGCTCGAGGTGTTCGTTGCGCGGCCAGGCCGATGCGTCGATCGTGGCGCGATAACCGTGCCAGGTCGCGTGCCCGATCAGCGGCAGCGTGAACCCGAGCAGCACCATGATCGCCGCGAACGGCGCCG